>OCZU010000895.1_pt1 | contig 20124 bp, 19 predicted proteins | sample 1539001 | NCBI WGS metagenome assembly OCZU01 (sample SAMEA3539306, study PRJEB22396) | soil metagenome | biome: tundra; feature: field; material: soil | place: USA | collected 2010-05 | depth 0.15 m | reverse complement strand
GGGGAAGGCAAGAGAAGTTATTCTTTTTCAGACGGTTCTGTTACCGGGCCTTGGCATGGCGAGGATGGCCAATCCGGGAAGCATTCTGTTTCTCGCTAAAACGCCAAGCCCCGCCAAGCCCACCAAGAAAGCACACACGTTTGGGAGAAGCCTTCGGGTTTCGAGCGTGCAGGCGTGCAGGCGTGAAGCTCGGCCCTTGCGTTTTTAGGGATTCCCGTACGTCTGAAGCCTGGTTCGCTCGTGGCGAGCGTTGACCATCAGAATCGGCACATATTGGCCGGATACGTCACCCTCAACCGCGCGCCTGGCTGCTTGCAGGAATAGGGTCAGCGCCTTCCAGTGCCTTTGCATGCAGGCGATCGACTCGGCTCGGGGATGGCTGGGTCCGATTGCAGGAGGGACGCGCCGAAGAAAAATGTCGCATCTAATAGAGCGCTCTCGCTCTCGACCCCGAGTTGCACTTCGTAACCGGCCTTCACGGCGTCCTGGATTATAGCTTTTGCCCCCTCGCGGGCGCGGCGGTCTGTCCGGCAGGGGCCGTTCCCTTCGGCGCAAACACCAGAATCCCGCTGCGAGCGGCCCGGTGCATCGCAAGAAAAGCTTCCTCCAGCGTATCCGCCGGACTGAGTTGTGGCACGTCAAAGGAGGTCATTCGGGATCGCTCCGTTCAGGATTTGAAGAAGGGCGCCGCTCAACCAACAATTCGCCAATGCGTCCCGATCCAGAAGGCGGTACGACGCGCGGCGGCAACGCGCGACCGCAGGCGCTCGCCCGTCCGACCGCCTGTGCCAGGCCGGGGCTGAAAGCGGCGCACAAGCACGTCGTGGCTCAGCACTTCGGCCCATCGCAACAAATGCGGACCCTCAGCATGTCTTCACTCCAAAAACGGCGTCTGGGAAGCGTCGGATCAGGGTTCCGGACGAATGGTTTCGGGCACTCGGAAGTTGGGGTCCGGAAAGAAGGACACCGTTCGCGGAGGATGTGCCGCACACAAACAACCCCGCTAGACCCGCCCCGGCCGAACCAACGCATCCACGCGCCGCAATGCCGGGAATCGCCACGCCCACAACGCCACGATGGCGATGGTCCCCACTCCGCCCAATACCACTGCGGGCACCGTTCCGAACCATTGCGCCGCGATTCCCGATTCGAACTGGCCCACCTCGTTGGACGCCCCAATAAACACTACGTTCACGGCGCTGACCCGCCCGCGCATTTCATCGGGCGTCGAAAGCTGGATGAGCGTATGGCGCACGATCACACTCACCATGTCGCACGCGCCGATCAGCGCTAATGCCGCCAGCGAAAGGGCCAGCCTGCGCGACAAACCAAAGATTACCGTGAAGACCCCGAAGCCGCACACGCACCACAGCATGATCGCGCCTGCATGCCGCCGCAAGGGCCAGCGCGTCACCACCAGGGCCATGATGACGGCGCCCACGCCGGGCGCGCTCCGCAGAATTCCGAGCCCGGATGCCCCGATTTTGAGAATCTCGTGCGCGTAGACCGGCAGCAGCGCCACGGCGCCGCCCAACAGCACGGCGAACAGGTCCAGCGAGATGGCGCCCAGGATCAGCTTGCTGCGCCGGATGTATCGCAGGCCCTCCAAGGCCATCCCATAAGACGCCGCTGGACGCCGCCCTTGCGCGGTGCGTACCCGGATACCCGCCAACGTCACCAGCGCCGCCAGACACTCGATCGCCGCGCAGCCATAGACCAGTGCGGGGCTTGCAGTCCAGCCGTAGAGCAACCCGCCCGCCACCGGTCCGGCAATCGTGGCGGCCTGGAAAATGGATGAGTTCCACGCCACTGCCTTGGGGAAGTGTTCCTCTGTCACCAGCAGCGGCAGGAATGCCTGGCTCGCGGGTCCGTTGAAGGCGCGTGCGATTCCATTCAATAGCAGCACGCCATAGATCGGGAACACGGAGAATAAGCCGTGCCACGTCAGCCCCAACAGCATCAGGGAGCACAGCGCGAAGCCGCCGCAGCATGCTTGCAGGATTCGTTGGCGCGCAAAACGGTCTGCCGTCTGGCCCGCGACGAGAAAGAGAAGGATGCCTGGAAGAAACTGCGCCAGCCCCACCAGTCCGAGGTCCAGCGGGCGATGCGTCAGCGCATACACCTGCCAGGCGACCGCCACGGCCTGCATCTCCGACGCGGTGGTCGTCAGCACGCGGACCATCAGGTAATAGCGGAAGTTGGCGTGGCGAAAAGCTACGCCGGGCGGAGACTCGGGCATGCGCAGCTCTCAGTTTCCCACAAGCAGCCACTTTCCACCCGGCCGGTTTTCGGTCACAAGTCTCACTTTTCCCGTAAGCCTCTGATTCAAAAGCCAGACGTCTGTCTGGTAGCCCGTTTGCCTGCCGCCCAGCGCGTACAATGAGCATCGAGACATACCATGGCGTGGCAGTCCATCTTAGTCGCAATCGAGCGTTCGCTGAACCGGTCCCACAGCAACCCCCAGCGTATGCCGGTGGACCCTTTCTTCGTCCTCTCGCTAGACCTGTTCTGTATCAACACTCTCGACGGCCATTTCCACCGGGTCAATCCGGCCTTCATCGCCACGTTGGGCCATCCCGAACCGGACCTGCTGGCCACCAACATCCTCGACCTGCTGCATCCCGAAGACCGCCCAGCCGCCGCAGCCGCAATCGCCGGACTGGCCCACGGAAATCCCATCGCCTGCCGGGAGAGCCGGTTTCGCTGCGCAGATGGCTCCTATAAGTGGCTGGCGTGGAACAGCACGCCCTTCCCGGCCGTTGGATTGGCATATACGGTCGCCCGCGACCGCACCAGGCGGAAGCAGGACGAGGAGGCTCTTTTCCAATCCGAAGCCCGCTGCGTTTGCGCGCTGGAAAGCACCACCGACGCCTTCTTCGCGGTGGACCCCGACTGGCGCTTGATCCGCGTCAACCAGCAAGCCGAGCGCCTCTGGATGCGCCATCGCGACGACGTCCTGGGCCGCAATCTCTGGGAAGTATTCCCCGAGGCCGTCGGCGGTCCCTTTCACCGGATGTACGAACAGGTCATGCGCACGGGCACACCCGCTCATCTGGAAGAATTCCATCCGGCCCCGCACGACCGGTGGTTCGAGGTCCACGCCTACCCATCGTCCGGGGGGTTGGCTGTGTACTTCCGCGATGTGACCGAGCGCCGCGACGCCGAAGAAAAAATCAAGCGGACCTTGCAGGAGAAGGAAGTCCTCCTCCGCGAAGTCCATCACCGGGTCAAGAACAATCTCCAGGTGATTTGCAGCATGCTCCGCCTCCAGGAGCGCAACTTCCGCGATGAGACCATGCTGCAGGTCCTACGAGAGTGCCGCGAGCGCGTCATGGCCATGGCCATGCTCCACGACCAATTGCACCGCGCCAAGGACTTTTCGAACATCAATCTGGGCGAGTATATCCGCAACCTGGCCGCCAGCCTGTTCTGTTCCTACGGCGTGAATTCGGCGGACGTGGGCCTGCGCATGGATATCGAAGATATCCCGGTGGCCGTAGATACCGCCATTCCCTGCGGGCTGATTGTCAATGAACTCGTTTCCAACTCCCTACGGCACGCCTTTCCGGAGCGCCGCAAAGGCCGCATCTCGCTGGGTCTTCACGCGCAGCCCGGCGGATCCGTCGAACTCACCATAGGCGACGACGGCCGGGGCTTCCCGGAATGCGCGCATCCCGCCAATACCCGGTCGCTGGGACTGTGGCTGGTGGATCTTCTGGCCGACCAGATCGGCGCGGCCGTGGAGCGTTCCAGTGACGCCGGCACCCAGTACCGGCTTGTATTTCAAGAGACAGTGGTACAGGCGTCCTCGCCTGTCCAGTAACAAAGTCAAAGGAGAAATCGAATGAACAAGCGTCGGATCATGTTAGTGGAGGATGAGAAGGTTGTTGCGGCCGACATACAGGAGTGTGTCAAGGGATTGGGATACGAAGTGGTGGGAGCCGCCGCCACCGGCACGGAAGCTCTCCGGCTGGCTGTCAAAACCATGCCGGATCTGGTCCTGATGGATATCAAGCTGAAGGGCGTTCTGGATGGCATCGATGTGGCCGGCGCCCTTTATGACCAACTCAAGATCCCGGTGGTCTACCTCACCGCCCACGCCGATGCGGAAATCCTGGAGCGCGCCAAGCAGACCGCACCCTCCGGCTATGTCTTGAAACCGTTTGACGACCGCACCCTGCGCACCGCCATCGAGCTCGCCTTCGACCGCCACCGGCGCGAACGCCAACTGATCGACGGCGGACAGCGTCTGGCCGCCGCCATCGGCAGCATCGACGAAGCCGTCATCGTCACGCAGGAGAGCGGGCAAGTCGCGCTGATGAACCGCGTAGCCGAAGCCCTCACGGGTTGGAAGCAGGAAGAGGCTCTGGCCAAACCAGTCGATGAAGTCTTCACCATTCTTAATGTCCGGACCGGAGCGCCGCAGGCGTCCCCCATTGGCAGAGTGTTTCGGGAAGGCGTGGCCATCGGCTTGGGGGACGACGTTTTGCTGCTCGGCCGGCACGGCGGCCGCCAGCTCATCCAAGGCAGCGCCACGCCGGTGCGGGATGGCGAAGCGCACGCCGTGGGCGTATGTCTGTTGTTCCGCGCCGCGAGCCAACGCGCCGCCGACGAGCCCTGGGGGGCGCCGGATCACGGTTCCGCGAACCGTCTGGAGATCCTCGGCCGCCTGACCGCCGCCGTCGCCCAAAAATTCACTCGCCTGCTGGAAGCCGGCCGCGGACGCACCCACGCCGCGCACCTGGCCAACCGTCTGCTCGAATTTGGCCAGCGCCAGCCCGCCCCGCCTGCTTACCTGGATCTCAACGAGCTGATCTCCGGTCTGGACGATTTGCTGCAATGCGCGCTCGGCGACGACATCGGGCTGCAACTGACGTTGGCGCCGGCCGCCGGCGGCGCCAAGGCCGATCCCGGCCCCATCGAGTTGATCTTGATGCAACTGGCCCTCTCCGCCCGCGACGCTGCCTTCTCCGGCCAGTTCTCGATCGAGACTTCCACAGTGTCGAGCGAGGATACCGGCGACGGCTACGCCATCGTCACCGTGACCCCGCCGGCGGTCGGCCGCGATCTGCCTGCTCTCGACGAAATCGTCCGCCACTCTCCCGGAGAAATCCGTCTCTCCGTAGAAGACGGAGCCGTCAAAATCTACCTCCCCTCCGCCACCGCCAAGTAACCAATGGGGGACACGCGCGAATCTCCGCGTCTCCGCGTCTCCGCGTCTTCGCGTCGCCGTGTCGGCCCTCGCCTACTAGTATTTCCAACTAGTATTTCCAACTAGTGAGATCCGCCCCCTTCGGCGCCGTCTCCTCCATGTGCTTCACCATCTCCGGCAGATAGTGCTGATTCAGTCCCACCTTGGGATCGAAGTTACCCGCATAGCAATGCGGTTTGCGCTGTCCGAAGTCGAATGTCCCGCGATAGTACGGATCGGTGGTGGTTTCCATGAAGTCTTGTAATAAGTGGACCGCGCGGTCCAGGTAGAAACTATCCGCGTCGCCCACGCAAACATGCAACTTACCGGCTAACTTGGGTCCCAGGCTCTTCCAGTCGCGCTCCATGATGTGCGTCAGGTCGTAGCGCTCCTTCCAGTATTCGGCCACCTTGTGATCGATCTCGCCGGTGCGCTTGTTGAAAACCGGTTGGGGATATCCATCCTCGCCCACCGCGCTGAAGTAAGCCTGCCAGGCGTCCAGTTGCTCGCCCGACCGGCTCTGGGTGCCCTGCACCAGCTCAAAGCGGTTCATCTGCTCCATGGTGGAAAGCAGCAGCCCGTCCGCCTGGCGCATCGCCGGCCGCGGCACCCGCGCAAAAGGACCCTCCACCCAGAAGGCGTTCTTGTCTTCGTACAGGTTCATGGTCATGTACGCCCGGAAGTCCACTACGTCCGGACAAAACACCCATGTGCCATTGTAGAAGTCAGGATAGAACACCTGCGAAGCCAGCGCCTCCCAGCCGCCCGTCGAACCGCCGTACACCGCCCGCGCCCATCCCTGGCCGATGCCGTGGAACGTCTTCTCCACGTACGGAATCAGTTCCTGCGTAATGGCATCCCCATAAGGGCCGGCGTTGGCCGAGTTCACCGCATAGGAATCGTCGAAGTAAGGAGTGGCGTGCTGTATAGTCATAATGATGACCCGTGGCATCCGTCCCGCGATCCAATCCTGATAGAACTTATAGCCCGCGCCCGGACCCGGCTCGGTGCTGAACGCCATGCCCAGGCCTCTGCTAAAGTGGCCTTGAGAGACGATCAACGGATAGTGCGCCGTAGGATGATCGTCCCACCCGTCCGGCAGCAACAGCACCGCGCCTAACTCGACCGGCCGCCCCCAAAAGCGGCTAAGCAATTCGCTGCGAATCTTGAGATGCTTCACCCACTTAGTATCGGGATCGGCGGCCGGGACATCGGGAATCTTCTCGGTAAGTGACAGTCGGATTAGCTCGTCCGACCCGGCGTCGAGATGTACCTTCTGCGTCTTGCTGTAGAGGTTGCCCGGTTTTGACTGCCAGTGTTGCCCTTCGCCTTTGTCGGGCGGCAGCTTGACGGTGTGCCCGTTTGCCAACTGAAACGTCTCGTAGATATTCAGGACGCCCTGGACATAATAATCCCCGGCCGGAATGTCTTTCAGGCTGTCGCGGGGATAGCCCAGCGTCGTCGAGTCCACCACCGCCGCGGCGCCGGGCGCGAGCCCGTCCACATCCACGCCGAAAGCCTGCTGCGACTGCCTCGTGAAGCTGAGCTGAAACCGCGGCTCCGGCTTCTCCTGGGTCGAGATTACAAGCATCACGTGCCCGTCCAGCGGCGCCGCGCTCGCCTCTTTGGGAAACGAAATCTCAAAGCGCTCCGCCGCCACCGCTGGCCAAGCCAATACAGCCCCCGCTATAGTAAACCTCAAGACTTTCGGAATGAATCGCATGTCTCCTCACCGCGGGGTAATCAGCCCGCCCAATTTGTCCTGCTCACCCGATCCCGTGCGTGGGAACCGCGTGGCGTAAGCTTCCAGGTACTTCAGCCCGGCTCCCGTGTTGTAGATCACGATCCGCTCCGCCGGCTTCAGGAAACCGGAAGCCAGCAGCTTCTCCAGCGCGGCCACGCACGCGGCGCCCTCCGGCGCGGCGAAGATGCCCTCCTCGCGCGCCAACTGAATGCCCGCATCCAGCAGCTCTGGGTCGCTCACCGCCAGCGCCGTGCCGCCGCTCGCGCGCACCGCCTCCAGGATCAGGAAGTCCCCCAGCGGCTTGGGCACGCGCAGCCCGGCCGCCACGGTCGTCGCGTTGTCCCAGAACTGGCTGCGCGCCTCCCCGCGCTCGAATGCGCGCACCACCGGTTGGCAGCCTTCCACTTGCACCGCGATCATCTTCGGCCGCTTGGCGCCGATCCAGCCCAACGCCTCCATCTCATCGAACGCCTTCCACATCCCGATCATGCCCACGCCGCCGCCGGTGGGATAGAAGATGGCGTCCGGCAACTGCCAGTCGAGCTGCTCGGCCACCTCGTACCCCATGGTCTTCTTGCCCTCGATGCGGTAAGGCTCCTTCAGCGTGCTGACGTCGTACCAACCATGCTCCGCGGCGCCCGCCGCCACCAGCTTCGCGCAATCGCCGATCAGCCCATCCACCAGCGTGACGAACGCGCCGAACGCCTGGCACTCGATGTAATTCGCCTGCGGCACGTCGCGCGGCATGAAGATGTGCGCCTCGATCCCCGCCGCCGCGGCATAAGCCGCCAGCGCGCTCGCGGCATTGCCCGCCGAAGGGATGGCCATCTTCTTTACGCCCAGCTCCACGGCCATCGAAACCGCGCACGCCAGGCCGCGCGCCTTGAACGATCCGGTCGGATTCAGCCCCTCGTCTTTGATCCACAGGTCCTGCGCGCCCAACCGCGCGCCCAGCCGCCGCGCCCGGATGAGCGGCGTCATGCCCTCGCCGAGCGTTACAACCGATGTCTCCGCGGGCGGCAACACCGGCGCGTAACGCCACATGCTGTTGGGTCCCTGGCGGACCTGGGCAGGCTTCCATGTGCGGCGAAGCGCGTCCAGATCGTACCGCACCAGCAGCGGTCCACCGCAGGAACAGAGATGTTGCACCTGGTCCGGCGCGTGCGTCTGCTTACATAAGCTGCATTCCAAATGCGTAGCTTTAGCCATTAAGTAGCAAGTCTACCAACAATCCGCCTGCACGCTGCACCCCATCCATGCGTCATAATATCTGTAGGCCCGATGAAGCCCACAGCACTCTTGTTGATCCTTGCTTGCTCCGCCATGGCGGGCGAATACGCCGTGCTCGCCAGCGGTGCGCGTCTCTATGCCGAACGCCATGAATCGGACGGCGGCAAGGTGACGCTCTTCACCAAGACTGGTTCGACGGAGATGGATGCGTCCCTGGTGGTCCACTTCGAACAGGAGGAGTACCTGCCGCCGCATCAGGAGCACGCCTCCGCGCCTGCGGGCCCATCGCCAACCGCGAAACCGGCCTCGATCGCGGAACTGGTCGATAACGCCGCCCGCAAGTACGGCTTGCCCCCCGCGTTCGTGCGGGCCGTGGTGGCTGCCGAGTCGGGTTATCAAGCCAATGCGGTCTCACCCAAGGGCGCCATCGGCCTGATGCAGCTCATGCCCGCCACCGCCCGCGAGCTGGGCGCCGATCCGAAAATACCCGAACAGAACGTGGATGCCGGAACCCGCTACCTGCGCGACCTCCTGCTGAAGTACGACAACCATGCCTACCATGCGCTGGCCGCCTACAACGCCGGCCCAGGCGCGGTCGAGAAGTATCATGGCGTCCCGCCCTACCGCGAAACCCAGAACTACATCCTCAACGTCATGCGCAAGTGGCGGAAACAGCCCCCCAGCGACTGACCGGCAGCACAGGCTTCAGCCTTTGAAAGGCGAGCATAGCTCGCCGTGGTTAGTGGCTGGTGGCTGGTGGATTTGCCACCCGATCTGTAAATGGCCAACGTCCAGGCACAGGCTTGAGCCTGTGAAAGCGCGGCTTGCTACGCCGCGGGCAATGTCAGTATCCCCTTCTCCCTCAACCCCGATAGGGCCAGACCATAGCGCCCGCGAATCCCCGTCTTCTCAAAGATGTGCTTGAGGTGGATCTTCACCGTGCCCGGGCGAATCCCGAGTTGCGCGCCGATGTCCCGGTTCTTCAGTCCTTGCTCGACCAATTCCACGACCTGCAGTTCGCGCGAGGTCAGGTTCGAGCGTGTACCCCGCGCCGTGCGCTCGGGCTCTTGCAGCACGCTTTCCTCCATAAAGGTGTTCCCCGCGGCCACCGTGCGCATGCATTCGAGCAGCGCCTCTAAGGAAGCTGTCTTGCGAACGACTCCCAGCGCCCCGACTTGCATCATGCGCAACGCCTCGGTTTCGTTCAGGTTCACGCCCCACACCATGGTGGCCACCCCGCTCCCCAAACCGCGCAAGCGTTGCAGGCAGTCCATCACGGCGTAGATGCCGAAGCCCTTGTCCAGAATCATGATCGCCGGCGCATGCTGCCGGACAATTTCCATGCCGCCCAGCAGCGACGTTTCCGCCGCGGCCAGGTGCAGGTCCTCGCACTGATTGAGCAGCGTCCGTATACCCTCGATAGCGATCGGCTCGGTATCGCAGATGGCCACGGATTTCGCATTGATTTGATGACTCATGTGGCTCTCACGCGGGCGAATGAGGGACCCCTCCATCGCCACACTTGGAAAATTTCGATTAGAGATTAACAGAACTGTAGTGTCGGGAAGGGGCAGGACTCTCAGCTTTTTGAAGGCCGCCCGGTTTTAATATTGATTGTCCCCCTGCACTGTGCGGAACCGCACCGGCACGGGACGTGGTCAATCTTGTCGGAAAAGTGATAGTCCACGGTTAGCTCTTCGCCCGGCCGGATATCCCGTTTGCTCATGTACAGGATGTGGCCCTTGAAGACCCAGCTATACAGGTTGGGAGTGCAAGAGTGGTTGATCAGCTCCGCTCCGCTGCCGCCTATCGCTCCATCCAGGGTCCAGTAGTTGTCCAACGTGAAGAGGTAGGTGCGCGGCCCCAGCCCCCGCCGCCGGGTTTCGCGGCGGCTGATCCGCTCTCCAGTGTATTCGATCACCTTGTGGCGCGCCGGAATCCGCTCCGCCGCATAGACCCCCCAGCCATGTATGCCGGAGCGGCCCAGCTTTAACCGGAAGCAGGCGCACCGGGGGTCGATGCGAGGCTCCGCAATGAACGCGTGTGCAGCCATTTTCCGAAGATTGTACCGAACCCCGGACCATTTGGGAAGAGGTCCGGCCCGATATAATGCGAAATTGTGATCCAATTTGCCAGCGACGCCTCCCCGGACCTGTTCGAAGCCGCTTTCCGCTTCGCCGGGCGCCAACTGCGCGCCCTCATCGAGCGCCATCCCGATTTCTACCCCATGTACACCGCCGCCGGCCGCTGGCATCACTCAGGCGAGGCCTGGACTCATTGGTGCGACGGCTTCCTGCCTGGCATGCTCTGGATCGTCTACGCCCGCGAGGCCCCAGGCAGCCCGGAGTCGCGCTGGTGGCGCGAGCAGGCCATCCGCTATTCCCGGCCGCTGGAGCCGCGCAAGTTGGACCGTGCCGTCCACGACCTCGGCTTCCTGTTTATGTCGAGCTACTACCGCTGGTACGGCTTCACGCCCGATCCCACCCTGAAGGCTGTGGTGGTCGAGGCGGGCCGCACTATGGCCCTGCGCTTCCAGGAGAAAGGCCAGTACCTGCGGTCCTTTGTATCGCCGGATTCCCTGTTTATCGACATCATGATGAATGTGGGAATCGTCTTCTTCGCGGCCCGCGAAACCGGCGACCCGGCCCTGCTGGAAATTGCCTTGCGCCACTGCCACACCACCCGGCGCGTCCTGGTGCGCGGCGATGGCTCGACCGCCCACGAAGGACTGTTCGATCCGGAAACCGGCGAGTTCCTCAAGCAGACCACCCATCAGGGCTACCGCGGCGATTCCTGCTGGTCCCGCGGGCTGGCCTGGGCGATCTACGGTTTCGGCACGGCATACAGCTTCGCGCGCGACCCGAGCCTGCTCGCCACCGCCGAGGCCTGCGCCGATTTCTACATCCGCCACACGCCGCCGGACGGAGTGCCGCCCTGGGACTACGATGCGCCGCCGGATACCCGCGCGCTGCTGGACACCTCCGCCGCCGCCATCGCGTCCTCCGGCCTGTTCCAGTTAAGCGGGCTGGTAGCGGATGCCGCCAAAGGCCATTTCTATCGCGAGACCGCCCGCCACATTCTGGCCACTCTCTGCCGCGACTGGCTGGCGGAATCGGACCCGCAATGGGAAGGCATCCTCAAAGGCGGCGTCTATCACATCCACAAGAACCTGGGCGTGAACGAGTCGGTCATGTGGGGAGACTACTTCTTCCTGGAAGCGCTGGAAAGAAGCGGTCAGCATTCAGCGGCGATTAGTTAGCCGCCCGTGCGCTGCTGATAGCTGAAAGCTGAAAGCTGACGGCTGAGAGCTGATTTGCTTTGCGGCCACAGATCGGATACAATTCCGGACAGAAGCATGATCCAAATCGAGTCCGCAAGAGATCCTTTCACGTCGCCGCGAATCGCATTCCAGGCGGTCACTGCCCTGGGGCGCGCGGATGCCATGGGGCTGCTGCCGGCTGACGAGCGCATCGAAACGCTCGATCTACCGTCCTTCCGAAAGGTCGTCCGCCACATTCACCGGGCGGGCATCGCCAGGAACATCCGGTTGGAGCTAGGGGATGACCTCACGAATTCGGGCCCAGGACTTGAGCGGATTCTCGAGCACCTCAACATCGCCCTCGAGGAGTCGCCGGTGCCGGAGTTCGAATGGAATCGCTTGACCGAAGTGCTCGGCCTGGAACTGCTGTCCCGATTGCTCGGCATTTCGTCGAGCAGCGTTCGCAGATACAGGGCGGCCGCACGAACCACCCCGGACGATGTTGCGGACAGATTGCACTTTTTGAGCCTGATAGTGGGCGATCTCAGTGGAGCCTACAATGAAATCGGCATCCGGCAATGGTTCGCGCGGAAGCGCACACAACTGGACGGGCGCACGCCCTTGGACTGTCTCAAAGCCCGTTGGAAGCCAGTCCAACCGGAGCCGCGGCTCGTGCAGGATCTCGCGCGAGCGCTGACCGCTTCGCCCGCCACATGATCGTTTTCCGGCACGCCGACTCCCGCTTCCCTTTCCTTTGGGAAAGCGCCGGCCAACCACCCGCCCGCTGGCATGGCCCAGGCGAAGGACCGGTTCAATACTTCGCGGATACACCGGACGGAGCGTGGGCGGAGTTCTTGCGTCACGAAGGCATCACCGAAGAGTCCGAGCTCGTGAACGTGCGCCGCGCCTTGTGGGCCATCGAGGTACCGGATGAATTGCCTACGGACACGCCACGCCTGGCTCCGTCGGTGCTGACCGGAGGAACCGCGACCTACGAAGAATGCCAGAAGGAGGCGCGACGGTTGCGTACCAAGGGCACGAAGGCTCTACGCGCGCCCTCAGCCGCCCTGCTCCCTGGGGGCGCAAGGGGCTGGAAGGTCGACGGAGGTCTCGAACCCGCTGCGGAACGGGACGGAACTGTACTCGCGGTATTTGGTCCCCGATCCGGCTTCGTAGGCTGGATGGCTGCGTTCGCGGCACGTCCGCGATCGGATCTTCTTAGTCGCGTTCGCTACTTATGATCTAACTACCCCCGCGCCCGCAGACTTCTTCGTAGTACCGCTCGTAGATCGGGATGATCTTATCCGCGCAGAACCGATCCGAGGCCGTCCGGCGCGCTGCCTGCGAGAACCGGTCGTGCAGTTCGTCATCCGTCACCAGCGCGGTCACGCGCGCGGCCTGTGCGGCGATGTCCCCCACCGCTTCCAGGTAGCCGTCCACGCCGTCGGTGATCAATTCGGGTACGCCGCCCACGCGCGTGCCCACGGGCGGCACTCCGCAGGCCATGCCCTCCAGCGCGGCGAGTCCGAACGACTCCAGTTCGCTGGGCATCAGCAGCGCGTGCGCCAGCGGAATGATCCGCTCCACGTGATTTTGCTTCCCCAGGAACGAAACATGCCGCTCCACGCCCAGTTCACGCGCCAGGTATTCCGCCGGACCCCGCTCCGGCCCATCGCCCACCATCAGCAGGTGCGCCGGCGCGCGCCGCACCACCTCGGCCAGAATCCGCACGCAATCCTGCACGCGTTTCACCGGCCGGAAATTCGACACGTGGATCAGCAGCTTCCCTTCCGCCGGCGCATAGCATTTCGCCATGGCCTTCTCACGGTCCGGTTTGTACAAGTCGCAATTGACGAAATTCGTGATCACTCGGATGTCGTTGCGCACGCCAAATACGTCCACCGTCTGCCGCCGCAAATACTCGCTGATCGACGTGATGCCGTCCGACTTCTCGATGGAGTACTTGGTGATCGGAAAATACGACCGGTCCGCGCCCACCAGCGTGATGTCGGTACCATGCAGCGTGGTGATGAAGGGCAAGCGCCGCACGCCCGCCAGCATGTCTTTCGCGAGCATCGCCGAAATCGAGTGCGGGATGGCGTAGTGCACGTGCAACAGGTCGAGGTCGTACGACTCCGCCACTTCCAACATGCGCGACGCCAGCGCCAGGCAGTACGGCGGATATTGAAACAGCGGATAGGTGGAAACCTCCACTTCGTGGTAATGAATGCCGGGGATACCGGGGTCCAGGCGAATGGGATTCGCGTAGGTGATGAAATGCACCTCGTGCCCGCGATTGGCCAGTTCCAGTCCCAGCTCGGTGGCCACGATGCCGCTGCCGCCATAGGTCGGATAGCAAGTGATGCCGACGTTCACACCGTCAGGCTAACACGCCTTGGCCTTTCCAAAACTTGATAGACTCAAAGCGAGGCCGAGACCGTCCCGATGTTCGCCAGAATCACCTTCAACCCCAGCATAATGGGAGGGCGCGCTTGCATCCGAGGCATGCGGATTACCGTTTCTTTGATGGTCAACCTCGTCGCCAATGGAATGTCGCCTGACGAGATCGTTCGGGAATATCCGGATCTAGAACCCGAGGACATTCGCGAGGCGCTGTCCTACGCTTCGGCGCTGGCCAACGAGGAAGTTCACCCCTTCGCGAGCCCCGCGGCGTGAATCTTCTAGCCGACATGGGAATTTCGATGGCAACCGTCCGCGCGTTGCGTGAAGCAGGCGAAGAGGTCGTGCACCTTCGCGAATAGGGCCTCCACACCGGGAGCAGGATCATTCTGACATGCGACTGGATTTCGGCGACCTCCTGGCCGCCAGTGGTGGTTCTGTCCCGAGTGTGATTTTGATCCGGACGCGCAATCAAACTCCCAAGGCGGTTACTCCGCGTGTGTTTCAGGTCCTGCGAACGTACCACATCGCGCTCGATGCGGGGGCAATCGTGATCGTCGAAGACGGCGGCTGCCGTCTGCGCCACCTGCCGATTCAGCACTGACATCCTCCGCGCCGCCCTCCCCTATAATAAAGAAGCATGTCATCCGCGTTCGTAGATCTCGCGGGACCCGAGCTGATCGCCAAATACGAGCCAGTGATCGGCCTCGAAGTGCACGTCCAACTGGCCACCGCGACCAAGATCTTCTGCGGTTGCCCCACCAGCTTTGGCGCGCAACCGAACAGCAACGTTTGTCCGGTCTGCCTGGGCCTGCCGGGCGCGCTGCCCGTGCTCAATCGCGCGGCCGTCGAACTGGCGATCCAGGCGGCCCTGGCGCTGAACTGTCGCGTGCGTCCCGTTTCCCGCTTCGCGCGCAAGAACTACTTTTACCCGGACCTGCCCAAAGGCTACCAGATCTCGCAATACGAGGAGCCGCTCGCCGAGCATGGCTGGGTCGAAATCCCGGTGGACGGTGCGCCGAAACGCATTGGGGTCACCCGCGTCCACATGGAAGACGATGCGGGCAAGAGCATCCACGACGGCTTCCGGGATTCCGCCCGCTACACCTACGTGGATCTGAATCGCTCCGGCACGCCGCTGATCGAAATCGTTACCGAGCCGGATATGCGCGGCTCGCAGGAGGCGTACGATTTCCTGACCGGGCTGAAGCAGACGCTCGAATTCCTGAATGTCTCCACCTGCGACATGGAGAAGGGGCACCTGCGGTGCGACGCCAACGTGTCGGTCCGGCTGAAAGGCGCGGCGCAGTTCGGCACCAAGGCCGAGGTGAAGAATCTGAATTCGTTCCGCTTTCTGAAGCTGGCGCTGGACCACGAAATCGCACGCCAAGTGGCCATTCTGGAGAGCGGCGGCGTCATCCCGCAGGAGACCCGTCTGTTCAATCCCGATACCGGCGAAACCGCCACCATGCGCAGCAAGGAACACGCGCACGATTACCGCTACTTTCCGGAGCCGGACCTGGCGCCCTTGCGGGTCGCGGACGCCTGGCTCGATGAGATCCGATCGCGCATGCCGGAGTTGCCCGCGCGGAAGCGCGCCCGCTTTATGGAGAGCTACGGCCTGAGCTCTTACGACGCGGATGTGCTCACAGCCAGCCGCGCGATTGCCGAGTACTACGAACGGGTGGCCGCCGCAGCCGGGGAGCCTAAGGCCGCCGCCAATTGGGTGATGGGCGACCTCATGGGCGCGCTCAACCAGGAGGGCAGGCAGATCGCGGATTCGCCAGTCACGCCCGAGCGGCTCGGCGAACTGGTGGCCCTGATCCGGAAGGGCGAGATCTCCGGCAAGATCGCCAAAGAGGTCTTCGTGCAAATGTTTGCCAGTGGCGAGGCGGCGGCGGGGATCGTCGAAAGAGAAGGGTTGAAGCAGATCAGCGATACCGGGGCGCTGGAGCAGATAGTCGATCAAGTGCTGCAACAGAATGCGAAACAGGTGGAGCAGTACAAGAGCGGCAAGTCGACGGTGCTCGGATTTCTGGTCGGCCAGGTGATGAAGGCGTCTCGCGGGCAGGCGAATCCCGGGGTAGTGAACGACTTGCTAAGGAAGAAACTATGTTGAAAGAAGGCGATACAGCTCCCAAGATTCAGTTACAAACCGATTCGGGCGAACCGTTCGATTTGGACGGAGTACGCGGCAAGAAGGTGGTGCTCTTCTTCTATCCGAAAGCCAGTACTCCGGGCTGCACCGTAGAAGCGTGCGAGTTTCGCGACACCTTCAAGAAGTTTGAAAAGAAGGGCGTGGTGGTGCTCGGCATTTCCAAGGACACTCCCAAGGCACAGACTACCTTCAAGGAGAACCAGCGCCTTCCATATACGCTGCTGTGCGACGTCGATAAGAAAGTCGTGGAGGCTTACGGCGTGTGGAAGGAGAAGAACATGTACGGCAAGAAAGTGATGGGGATCGAGCGCACCACCTTCGTGATCGACGAGCGGGGTAAGATCCAGAAGATCTTCTCGAAGGTCAAGCCGGCCGGCCACGCTGCGGAGGTCCTGGCCGCACTGTGATTGTGGGCAGACCTCCAGGTCTGCGCGTCCGCCACGGACGCTCTTTGTGCGACGGAATTGGCCGACGTGGACGTCGGCTGCAGGACTGGAGTCCTGCCCCACCTAGTAAACGCTTCCGCCCGGTTGCAGAGATTGCAGGACGCCATTTATCGCGGAGAGCGAGTAAGCCGATCCCCCCGTGCCGGTCCAGGTGCCGATATTGAATGTACCACCGGCGCGCACCCGATACACTGAGATATCCTTGAAAGTGAGAGGCATCCCCCGCTTGCAGACTTCCGGCGGACCCGCCGTGTGCAGAAAGTAGACGGCGCCCGTGCCGGCGATGGCACCGGTCCCGTCCGGTTCCATCAAGAACGCCGTTTTCTCGTCGGTCGCAATCGCCGAGACCTGGGACCCGTCCCCGTCTTGGATGACCCGCGCGAGGAATGCGATCAGCCGGCCCATCCGGTCGCGCGCCGCAAAGTGATCGTCGGTGAATTTGTCTCGCAGCAGCGGCGACACATTGAGAAATCCGTTTTCGATGGTGATCAGCCGAGTGAAAGGATCGGCGAGCGCCTGCTTCGAAGTCACCGAACCGGTAATGGCCGAATAACCGAACTGCGCCAGAACTGCATTGCCTGCGCTGGTCCCGCCAATCGGTACTCCGCGCGCGGCCAACGCATTGATCCCCGCGGCCACCGGCGTGCGCGCGTAGTAATTGACGTAATTCGATTGATCCCCGCCGGCGATGAAGAGCGCCTCGGCCTTTAGGATCGTGTCTTTGACAAAGGGCTGCCCGGCTCCGGTCCGGCTGTAGATAATGAGAGTCGCAACGGAGTTCAGCGCGGGACAGAGTCCGCGAATGTACGGGTTGTAGGCGGCCGTCCCATTGGCACGGATCACCAGGAAGTCTCCGCCATTCGCCTTCGCGCACATCCATTGATAGGCGGCGTCCACATCCGTGCTGCCGCCTTCGAATAGGATTCCACCTCGCGTAGTGGTGGTGACGTCGTTCGGATTGCCGAGACGGATGTAGTCCCAGCCGTTGCCTTTAGTCAGCGTGCCATCGGACTCCGCACCCGTGGCGGTTGCCAGTAACATGCAGAAGCAGAGTTGCCGGATCACTTCGCACTCGCCACGCGCAGCGTCTTACTCAGCTTGGCATCGGCGGAGGAGCCGCCCACCATCAGTACGACCTCATCCTGTTCCAGCGCCCAGCGCTTCCGGCCTACATCCCAGTAAGTCAACGAATCGGCCGTCAAAGGAATCTCGACCGTTTTGGTCTCGTTCGGCGTCAGCGTGACTCTGCGGAAGCCGCGCAACTCCTTCGCGGGCCGCTCCACGGCGGATTTCACATGCTTCACGTAAAGCTCGACGACTTCGTCGCCCTGGCGCGTCCCGGTGTTCTTGACATCCACGCCGACCCTCACCGTGCCGTTCGCGGCCAAACGCCCGGCACTGACTCGTAACTTCGAATAGCTGAAGGTCGTGTAACTAAGACCATAGCCGAACGGATACAGCGGATCGCCCTTGAAGTACATGTAAGTGCGGCCGTGCCGTATGTCGTAATCCATCATGGCGGGAACCTGATCGAGCGACTTCGGCCAGGTCTGCACCAGGCGCCCACCGGGGTTGTAATCGCCGAACAGCACATCCGCGATGGCCGTGCCCATCTCTTGCGCGTTGTGGGTCATGTGCAGAATGGCCGGCAGATTCTCCTGGCTCCAGTTGATGGCGAACGGGAAGCTCGCCACCAAAACCATGACGGTCTTCGGATTGGCGGCGTAGACCTGCTTCACCAGTTCTTCCATTTCCAGATTGATGGCGCGCCGGTCGACCGCCTCCTTGCCATCGCTGGGAGTCGGGCACTTCTCCCAACCGGCATCGCACGTCGTGTGGTTCCCGACGAATACCACGGCCACGTCGGACGCTTTCGCCGCTTTGACCGCCGCGCCATTGTCGTTGTTCGCGGCGTAGTTCACAGTGACACCGGAGCCGAGCTTGGCCTTAATGCCTTCGAGCGGAGTGATCGTGTAAGGAGGAGTGCCGCTGTACCAATCCAGCAGCACCTCACCGGCGCGCGGGCCGATCACCGCGATCGACTTCAGCTTCGACCTGTCGAGCGGCAGGAACCCGCCGGCATTCTTCAGAAGCACAACCGATTCCAGCGCCACCTGCCGGGCCACGTCCTTATGGCCGGGCGTCTTCCAGGCATCCTCTTCGCCCACCAACTTCGAGTACGCCACGCGCTCGGGCGGATCCAGCAGCCCCAGCCGGATCATGACCCGGAATTCGCCTTTGATCACATCGTCGATGTCCGCTTCGGTCAGCAGCTTTTCCTTCAGCGCATCGTTCACCGGAGCCTGGAAGCGGTCGAGGAACTGATTGATCCCCGCCTTCACCGCGCCCGCCGCGCCTTCGCTCAATTTGGCATAGTATTTGTGCAGGTTGATCAGGTTGCGCAACGAGCCTGCATCGGTGCAGACGATCCCGTCCACGCCCCACTCCTTCATCGTGATTCCCTTCAGGATGGGGTTCACGGTCATGGGAATGTGATTCCATGCATTGTAAGCCGCCATGAAGGCGCGCGACCCTCCCTCCAGCACGCCCATGCGGAACGGAACCGAGTAATACTCGCGCAGCAGCCGCTCGTCGAAGTCCGACGACGACCCGCCCCGGCCATTCTCGTTGCTGTTGGCGAGGAAGTGCTTCATCAGGGAAGCCGTCAGCCAATACTTGGGGTCGTCGCCCTGCAGACCTTTGGCCATGGCGGCCACCATCTTGCCGTTGAAGAACGGATCTTCCCCGAAACATTCCTCGGTCCGTCCCCAGCGCGGATCGCGGCCCAGGTCGGCATTGGGCGCGCGCACCACCAGGCCGCCGCGTTTCTTGCTCTGATAGATATAGCGCGTTTCGTTCCCTTCCACCCCGCCCGCCTTGCGGATGAGGTCGGGATCCCAAGTCTCGCCCATGCCGATGGCCTGCGCGAATTGCGTGGTGGGAACCGGCGTGGGCCGGCCCCATCCGCCGGGACCGCCCAGCGCGAGGCCGTGCAGTCCTTCCACGTGACCGGTTCCCTGGATGCCCAGCCGCGGCACGTTCGGGCGCGTGCCCAGGCAGGCGACCTTTTCGTCCACGGTCATCAGCGAGACGATGTTGTCCACCCGCTGCTCGATGGGCAGGTCGGGATTCTGGAAAGGATACTGGTAAGGGCCGGCGGCGGCGGCCGGGCTGTGCATCGGGAAGAACAAGAGGATGGCGGCGGCCAGAGTGGTGATGGGTTTCATGAAACGACCATTATCCACCCTGGCAGTGTGCCGATTAACAATCGGCCGCAGGCTGAACAACCTGCCCCACAAGCGCCTGACCCGGTGGAATTGGCTTTCGTTTTGGAGTTTTGTTGAAAACAAAGGGCCAAATTGGGTTCGTTTCGTTTTTTGGTTTTGGGTTCGTGGCAGGCTCCCCTCCCAGTTTCGGGAGATGCGACAAAAGCCGTCTTTTTCGATTTCGTGTAACATTACGTAACATCTGGTCCGTTTGGAGGAGGTCAATCGGGTACGTTTTCAGAGATCCGGCGAGCCGGTATGGCCGTTCGGAACGATGAAGCATGGCCGCGGCGGAAACTTGCCAGACCGATTGGCGTTGGGCGTTTGTTTTCAGTTCGTGGGTTGTTCAGCCTGCGGCCGATTGTTGATCGACCCGGTGGAATTTGGCTTTCGTTTTGGTCTTTTGTTGAAAACAAAGGGTCGAATTGGG
>OCZU010000892.1_pt1 | contig 20132 bp, 20 predicted proteins | sample 1539001 | NCBI WGS metagenome assembly OCZU01 (sample SAMEA3539306, study PRJEB22396) | soil metagenome | biome: tundra; feature: field; material: soil | place: USA | collected 2010-05 | depth 0.15 m | reverse complement strand
CGGGGGCGACTGGACTCACGCCCGCGCCCGCACCCACGTTGACGCCGTCGCCCGTGCCGACCGGGTCACCAGGCCCGCTCCCGGTCGCACCGGGCGCAGGCCGGCTGCGGCAGACCAGCGCCCGGCCCAAGGCCTACGGCCGCGCATTCCAGGCCGTCATCACCGATCTGTGGCTGGCCGTGAAAACCGGCAAGGCGTCTGATGCCATGCCGGCCTTCTTTCCGATCGATGCCTACAAGCAGGTGAAGGCGATCTATGACCCGGGATCGGACTGGCGCGGGCGGCTCTGGCTCGACTTCACCCTCGACGTCAAGGCCGCGCACCACCTGCTCAGGCCCGATGCCAAGGCTGCCAGGCTGATCCGCGTGATCGTCCCGTCGGCACAGGCCCAATGGGTCGGTCCCGGCGCGTGTTACAACGACGTCGGCTACTGGCACGTAGCAGGCCCGCGGGTCGTGTACCGGCTGCACCGGCAGGTACGGTCGTTCGGCATCGCGTCGCTGATCTCGTGGCGGGGGATCTGGTACATCGTTCACTTCGGTGGCATCGTCAGGCCGGCCGTCGGGATGGTGGACGCTCCGACGATCGGGCCCGGGTATCCCGGGCCGCCCGGCGGCTGCTGATCACATGGCCGGCAGTACCTCGGCCGCGATCAGTTCCAGGTGCTCGATGTCGTTCAGGTCGAGAATCTGCAGGTAGACGCGCTGGGTGCCGATACCGGCGAACTGGTTGATCTTCTCAACGATCTCGTCGGGCGTTCCGGCCAGGCCATGCTCGCGCATTTCGTCGAGCTCCCGGCCGATGGCCGCCGCGCGCCGCTCAAGCTCAGCAGCGCTGCGACCGCAGCACACTACCTGGGCGGTCGAGTAAATCATCGAGGATTCCGGCCTGCCAGCGGCGGCGACCGCCGCCCGTACCCGCCCGAACGCCGCTTCCGTGCCGGTCACCCCGTCGAATGGCGCGTTGTACTCATCGGCGTAGGCAGCCGCCAGGCGCGGCGTCCGCTTCTGCCCGCCGCCGCCGATCAGGATCGGCGGCCGTGGCCGCTGCACCGGCTTGGGCAGGGCTGGCGAGTCGGTCACCGAATAGTGCTTGCCGCTGGCTGAGAACAGCTCCCCCTCCGGTGCCTGCCAGAGGCCGGTGATGATCGCCAGTTGCTCCTCCAGCATCTCGAACCGCTCGCCCAGGCCAGGAAAGGGGATTGCGTAGGCGGCATGCTCAGCGTCGAACCAGCCGGCGCCGATCCCCAGCTCGACCCGGCCGCCGCTCATCTGGTCGACCTGCGCGACGCCGATCGCGAGCGGACCCGGGTAGCGGAACGTGACTGGCGACATCAGGGTGCCTAGCCGGATCCGCTCCGTCTGGGTAGCCAGGCCGGCCAGCGTGATCCAGGCATCCGTCGGGCCAGGGAGCCCGCTGCCCGAGCCCATCTTCAGGTAGTGATCGGACCGGAAGAACGCGTCGAAACCAAGGTCTTCGGCCGCCCTGGCGAGACGCAGCAGGGTCGGGTAGTCGGCGCCCTGCTGAGGTTCGGTGAAGATCCGCAGTTGCATATCCGGCATCTTGCCGCACGCCTTCAGCCGCGGCTCAGCCGGCCTGCGGCACGAGGGTCGCCAGGCACTCGACGTGATGCGTCATCGGGAAGGCGTCGAACGCCCTGAGCTCGGCCAGTTGCCAGCCATGCTGCTCGAAGACCGCAAGATCGCGAGCCATCGTTGCCGGATCGCAGGATACGTAGGCGATCCTCCGCAGTCTCGGGGACCGCTGCTCAGCAGTCGGGCCGGCGGTCAGCACCTCGATCAGCGGGCGGTCCAGGCCGGTCCGCGGCGGATCGAGGACGACGATCGATGTGTCGGCCAGGCCGATCTTTTCCAGTACCTGCGCAGCATCGCCGCGATGCACTCGCGCCCACGGCGTAGCTCTCAGGTTGTGCCTGGCATCGCCTACCGCTGCCGGATCTTGCTCTACCGCGATCACGGTGCCATCGGGCCCGACCGCCTCGGCCAGGACTCCGGCGAACAGCCCGGAGCCGCAGAAGACGTCCAGAGCGCACTCGCCAGGCTCAGGGCACAGCGTCGCCAGGACGGCATCGGCCAGGGCATCTGCCGCACCGGGGTGCACCTGCCAGAACCCGGCTGATGAAACCCGCCAGTCCCGCCCGGCCGCCCGCTGGGTCAGGAACTGCGGGTGCGGCTCTTGCCTGGCACCGCCATGCACTAGCACCGCGCGCTCAGCCGTGCCAGCGGCGACTGCCACATCGACCGACCTGGCTCCCGGCCAGCGCTGCCGCGTCACCTCGGCGTCGGTAATCAGCGGATGCGCGATCAGGCAGTCACCGACTCGGGCGATGTCATGCGAGCGGTGCTTGTGCAGACCTGCCACGCCATCGCGCCCGACAGCGAACCGCACCCTGGTACGCCAGCCCAGGCCGCCGGAGTCTCCGGGCAACTGCTCGACCGTCACCTGACGCTCGATTCCGGCGATCCGACGCAGCTGCTGGCTTACGATCAGTGCCTTCATCTGGCGCTGGGCCTGCGGGCTCGCATGCTGCCAGTCGCAGCCGCCGCAGGCGCCTGGCCCGGCATGCGGGCATGGCGGCTTTACCCGTTCGGCCGCTGGCCGGACGATCTCAGTCGCGTCAGCACGGACGAACCTGGCCGTGGTCTGCGTGATGACCGCCCGGACCCGTTCCCCTGGCAGCGCGTGCCTGACGAAGACCACCGGGCCGGCCCGCTCATCGGCGCCGTCGGCATCAGGCCTGGCGACGCACCAGCCGCCATGCACCGCCTCCCCGACGGTCAGCTCTAGGACATCTCCTGCCATGAGCGCCGCGGGCGCTGACCCTGTCACGGACCCATGCTGTCGCTGTGGCCACCGGACCCGTGCGGCAGGGGTGGCAGTTGGTGCGCTAGCACTGCCGGTCAAGAGGGAATAGGTTTGTCAGGCACTGCTCGGCTGGAAGGATGATCGTGCACATCGTGATCATGGGCTGCGGACGAGTCGGCTCTACGCTCGCCCACATCCTGGAGGATCAGGGCCATTCGGTCGCCGTCATTGACCAGGACGTCGAGGCATTCCGCAGGCTGCGGCCCGGTTTCCGGGGCACCAAGGTCACGGGAGTCGGATTCGACCGTGACGTCCTGATCGAAGCTGGGATCGACAAGGCTGACGCATTCGCCGCGGTCAGCAACGGCGACAACTCGAACGTGATCGCAGCCCGGGTAGCGAGGGAGTCGTTCAGCGTGCAGCGGGTAGCCGCACGGATTTACGATCCGCGCCGGGCCGAGGTCTACCAGCGGCTCGGCATCCCGACCGTAGCTACCGTGCGGTGGACAGCCGATCAGATGCTGCGCAGGCTGCTGCCTGAGGGCGCGGCGACGCTCTGGCGCGACCCGACGGGCTCGGTGGTACTCGCCGAACTGAGCTGCTGTGACGACTGGCTGGGCGAGAAGGTCAGCGAGCTTGAGACGGCAGCGGACGTCAGGATTGCGTTCATCTCGCGACTGGGCGAGGCGCTGATGCCGGGGCCAGGAACGGTACTGCAGCAAGGCGATGTGCTGCATGTGATCGCCAGAGAGGGCGACCTCAAGCTGATCTCGTCGGTGTTCACCCGGCCGGCCGCGCCAGGGAAAGGGAATCACTGATGCGAGTCGCCATCGCTGGCGCAGGCGCCGTCGGCAGGTCAATCGCCAAGGAACTGCTCGAAAACGGCCACGAGGTCCTGCTGATTGACAAGAGCTCTCGGGCGATCAAGGTCTACAGCGTGCCGAGGGCGGAGTGGCTGCTGGCCGACGCATGCGAGATCAGCTCGCTCGACGACGCATCGCTAGAGCGCTGCAATGTGGTGATCGCTGCGACCGGCGACGACAAGGTGAACCTTGTGGTCTCGCTGCTGGCCAAGACGGAGTTCGGCGTGCCGAGAGTGGTGGCGCGGATCAACCATCCGAATAACGAGTGGCTGTTCAACGAGTCCTGGGGCGTGGACGTCGCGGTGTCCACGCCGCGGCTCCTGTCGGCGCTGGTCGAGGAGGCGGTCAGCGTCGGTGATCTGGTCCGGCTGATGACGTTCCGGCAGAGCGCCGCCAGCCTGGTCGAGCTGACCATGCCCGACGATGCTCCGCTGGCCGGCCAGCTGATCGGTTCCATCGAGTGGCCGGCCGACACCGCGCTGGTCGCCATCCTGCGCGACGGCCGGGTCATCGTGCCGAACAGCGAGGACCCGCTAGAGGCCGGTGACGAGCTGCTCTTCGTCACCAGTGAGGACGTCGAGGGCGATCTCGCCCAGCTGCTCGCTACCGGATCTCGGTGATCTCGGGACCACGCTCGAACGGATTCGGCAGTTCCCAGCCCTCACTCTCCGCCATCTGAGATTCCAGCGCCTGCCGCGCCTCCTCGGGAAGCCGGATTTCCAGCTGCTCCCTTGGCGGGGCCGGGTAATCACCGCGCACGACCACGACGTCGGCGAAGAGCGCCTCAAAAGGCGCGCCCAGGTCATGATCCCCCGCAGCGGGGCCGCTGATGACCCCGCGCAGGAACCAGCGCGGCCCGTCATGCCCGATGAACCTGACCGACTGCAGCTCCTGGCCAGGCTGGCCAGCTTCGGCCAGCGGCACCTCAGCGTGCAGCTCGGTGCCCAGCGCGCCGAATTCCTCCTGGCAGCTGCCGCCTGACTCAGCGATGTTCTCGGCGATCTCCTGCCTGATCTCATCCCACAGGCCGCCGCCGCGTGACGCCGCGAAAGCCTGCAGCTGCATCCCGCTCTCGCCGTGCACGACAGCTACCCAGACGCCCTGTTCCTCGGCGACGTTGATCTGGACATCGAACCCGTCGCGCACCGGGATCAGCAGGCTGCCGCAGTCGATCCGCTCCGCCGCCGGGTAGTCAGCCGCGACGTCCCACGGCCCAGCCTGCATCCCGCTAGCGTGGTCTGGCTGCTCTCCGATCAGGTCCCGGCGGCCTGAATCAAGACCGCCAGGGCCAGGTCTGCCGCGATCGTCGGCGATCTCCAGCCGGTCCGCGGCGTCCTGCACGCCAGTGGCCGCGCCATCCTCCGGATCTGGCAGATCTCCGCCCTCACGGCGACGCCGTCGCAACACGTGCTTGCTCCTTACCTCACTTGACTAGCTGCCTGACTCTGGCAGCCGGGCTCCCGTGCCGCCGTCGGTGTGACCGCCAGTCGACCCGAAGCCGCCTTCTCCCCGAGCCGACCCAGGCAGCGTAGCCACCTCGCAGAAAACCGCTCGCTCGACGCGCTGAATCACAAGCTGCGCGATCCGGTCCCCGCGCCGGAAGCGAATTCCAGTGACCCGATCAGTGTTCAGCATGGTCACCCTGATCTCACCACGGTACCCCGCGTCAATCGTTCCTGGCGCGTTCACGAGGGTCACGCCATGCCGGGCGGCCAGACCCGATCGGGGGTGCACGAACGCGGCATATCCGTCCGGCAGCGCGATCGCGACCCCGGTCGGCACCAGCGCCCGGCCGCCAGGTTCGAGCTCGACGTCGATCGCGGCGTACAGGTCAACGCCGGCGTCGCCCGGATGCGCGCGCTCAGGTATCGGCAGTCCCGGATCGAGTCGCCTGATCAGTACTTCGACCCGCTCATTCTGGGCTGTCATCGGGAAGCTCTCCGTCGTCGGGCTGTCTTCGGTCCGGCTCGCGGATCAGCCACCGCCGGTCGCTCGATCCGGGGAGCACCTCGAAGATACGGCCAGGAGTAGGAAATCACCGCCGTGGCTGGCACCGCGACGATCGCGCCGGGGATACCTGCCACGATCCCGCCCACTGCCAGCACGACGATGATCCCCAGCGGGTGCAGGCGGACCGCTCGGCCCACGACCAGAGGCTGCAGCAGGTGGCTGTCCAGCTGGTTCTCAGCCAGGAATACGGCCAGGAGGATCACCGCGGCGATCCAGCCCCTGGTCGCCAGCGTCATCGTGATGGCGAGGGCGCCAACGACGAGAATCCCGACCAGCGGTACGTAGGCGGCCAGGAATATCAGGATCATCAGCGGCACGACGAGCGGCACGCCGAGGATCCACATGGCCAGTCCGATGGCCAGGGCGTGGATAGCCGCGACAACGGTCGTGCCCCTGACGTAGTTGCCCAGGACATTCCAGGCCACGACGCCGGCATTTTCCGCCCGCGTCCTGGCTACCGGGCGCAGGCCGCTGATCAGCCAGGTCCAGATCCGGCGGCCGTCCTTGAGCAGGAAGAAGGTGATGAAGATGGTAAGGATCAGGCCAGTCAGCGTCTCAATAAAGATCCGGCCGCCGGCCACGACCGTCCCGGCGACCACGCTCTGGTGCTGCGACAGATACTTCAGCAACTTGCTGGACAGCTGTTCCAGCCGGATGCCCTTGAGCCTGAATGGCGGCCCGGTCAGGTAGATCTGCACCTTATGTGCGGTCCGCTGAACTTCGGCTGCCAGCCTCGGATAGTCCGCCTGTACCCGGTTGGCGACCAGGACCCCGAGCCCGGCGAGCACCACGATCGCCACCAGCACAGTGCACCAGGTCGCTGCGAGCCCTGGCATACCGAGCTTCCGCAGCCGCGCGGTCAGCGGCTGCAGCAGCGCGGTCGCAAGCAGCGCGGCGATGAAGGGCAGCACCAGCAGGCGCAGCGCCACGGCCACCTTGAACAGCAGGTACATAACGACTGCGACCAGCACCAGCCGCCAGGACCAGGCCGCCGCATTCCGCAGCAGTCCGGGCACATGCGCGTCTGCCGCCTCGCTGACGCTTCGCGCCGTCCCCAGCTCCGCGGCCGCCGTCGCTGGGCCCGCTGGGCTGGCACCCGCGGGCGCCGGACCGGCCGGCATCGGTTCGTCAGCACGAGCCATGCCCGCAGGTGACGGTTCACCGGCCGGGTCCGGTGCGGCCGGGTCCGGTGCGGTCGGGGCAGCATGCCATTCCTGGGCCGTGCGGCGGGCCAGCAAGTGCTGAATTGCCGCCTGAGATCGCCGACCGCCATCCGAGGCGACGGCACGCAGCCGCATAAGCGGGCCGCGCGCCGCGTTCGGTTCAAGACCACCGCCGGAGTTCATGGCTCCATGTAACCAACTACGGTGGACGAATGCGCGTCTACCGTGAACGACTTGGCGTGCCGGCATCGTGGTGGCTGGTCGCCTTGTTCCTGGTCCTGATGCTCGGGACCATCTTGTGGGCCGGCTTCAGCATCATTGATGCGGTGGCGGTCTACGCCATCCTCGGCGGCGGCTCCGCGACGTTCTTGCTGATCTGGGGATCGGTCACGATCGAGCTGACCGACGGCGAACTGCGGGCCGGGGCGCAGCGCCTGCCGCTGCACCAGGTGGGTCAGGTAACCGCGCTTGACCCTGCGCAGACCAGGGCACTTCGCGGACCGCGTGCCGATCCTGCGGCATACCTGCTGATCAGGCCCTATCTGCCGAAGGCCGTCTGCATCGAGGTTGCCGGGCCGCAAGCAGCGCATCCATACTGGCTGATCGCCACCAGGGCGCCTGCCGAGCTGGCCGCCGCCATCGACCGAGCCCGGCCGGGTCCTGGCCACAGCGCTTCGTGGGATGATGTGGCCGGCGATCATGCGGCGCAGGCGGGCGGATGAGGACGTGCGGACGCACCCGGTACTGGAAGGAATCCGAATGCCTGGTAGAGGCGGAGACATGGGCGGCAAGGCCATCAACGCACTGGCCGGCGCGGCCGCTGCCTACTGCGCGCGCAAGGTCATCATCTTCGCCTGGACCAAGACCACCGGACGGCAGCCGCCAGAGAAGGCCGAAGATCCGCAGGTTGCACTGGGCGAGGCAGTGGTGTGGGCGCTGGTCCTCGGTGCCGGCGTCAGCGCGGCACGAGTGCTCGCCGTCCGCCTGGCCAGCCGTCAGGGGGACCGGCAGCTTGCCGCGCCAGCCGACTAGGGCGCAGGCCGAACAGCAGGGCCGGGCCCCGGCTGCGGGGCCGCGCTGGCTCCGCCCTGACCGCCGCCCCCGCCAGGTCCTAGGCTAAAGGCCGTGCATTCCAAGGACCGATCTCGTCTTTCCTTCAAGATTTTCTACGCGATCCGGCACCCGGGCCGGGTCACGGCCTATGTCCGGCGCCGTGGTCGCGACGCGTGGCTGCGACTGAACTCGCCGGACCACATCAGCTACTACCGGGCAGTCATGGCTTCGGACGCGTCCCGCAGCCGCGACGGCGCGGTAGGAAGCCATACCCGCGAGTCCTGGCTCGAGATCGGGCAACTGCAGTTCGACTACGCGATCAGCCATGGAATCAAGCCCGACATGGCGATGCTGGAGATCGGCTGCGGCAATCTCAGGGCCGGCCGACTCTTCGTTGACTATCTCGATGCCGGCAACTACTACGGCCTCGACATCTCACCGGACATCCTGATCGCGGCGCAGGACACCATCGCGGAGTTCGACCTGCGGGCGAAGCTACCGCGGCTGACCTTCGTCAAGGACCTGCGCCTGGGATTCCTGCCGGACAGCACGTTCGACTTCGTGCACGCGCACAGCGTGTTCTCGCACTCCCCGATCGAGGTGATCGATGAGTGCCTGGCGCATGTGGGCAGGATCATGGCGCCGGGCGGCTTCTTCGACTTCACCTTCGACCGCACCGACGGCGCCGAGCACCACGTGCTGCACGAGGACTTCTACTACCGGACCGAGACCCTGATCGCGCTCGCAGCAAAGCACGGCCTTGATGCTTCCTTGATGGCGGACTGGGAAGCTACCGGGCATGCTCAGTCGAAGATCCGCGTGACCCTGCCCGCCTGAGCAGTACGCCGGTGCCCGCAAGACGGCACCTGACGGCCGCATTCGCCAGGAGGTCGAGATGGCAGAACTGCGAGTTCTTAGCATCGTGCTGGCCGGCGGGGCGGGCAAGCGCCTGGCTCCGCTGACCGACGACCGGGCCAAGCCCGCAGTGCCCTTCGGCGGCCTGTACCGGCTGATCGATTTCGCGCTGTCGAACCTGGTCAACGCCGGCGTCAGAAGAATCTGCGTGCTGACCCAGTACAAGAGCCACAGCCTGGACCGGCACATCACCACCACCTGGCGGCTGAGCAGCCTGCTGGGGAACTATGTCACGCCAGTGCCAGCCCAGCAGCGGCTCGGCCCGCACTGGTATACCGGGTCAGCGGACGCGATCCATCAGTCGCTGAACCTGATATTCGATGACGGACCGGACATGGTCGCTGTCTTCGGCGCTGATCATGTGTACCGGATGGACATGATGCAGATGGTGGACCAGCATCTGGCCCACGGCGCAGGCGTCACCGTAGCCGCGATCCCGGTGGCGAGGTCGGAGGCCAGCAGCTTCGGCGTGATCCAGACCGGGCCTGACGGGCGGACGATCGAGGCATTCCTCGAAAAGCCAGCTGACCCGCCCGCCCTGCCCGGCCAGCCGGACTTGTGTTATGCCTCGATGGGCAACTACCTGTTCAGCACCGATGTGCTCGTTGACGCGCTCCGCGAGGATGCCGCCGACGACAGCAGCCGTCATGACATGGGCGGCGACATCCTGCCGATGCTGGTCAGGGCGGGCTGCGCGCAGGCGTACAACTTCCGGGAGAACCAGGTGCCCGGCACCGAGCCGCGGGACGCCGGCTACTGGCGCGATGTCGGGACGCTCGATTCCTACTTCGAAGCGCACATGGACCTGTGCGCCGTCCACCCGGTCTTCAACCTCTACAACGACCAGTGGCCGATCCTGACCTACGTTCCGTCGCAGCCGCCTGCCAAGTTCGTGCACGACAGCGGCGATCGGGTCGGGCGGGCGATCAACAGCGTGGTCAGCAACGGCGTGATCGTGTCCGGCGGACTAGTCCTGGACTCGGTTCTCTCGCCAGGTGTGCGGGTCAACAGCTGGTCCAGGGTGGAGCGGGCAATCGTCATGCACAACACCAGGATTGGCCGTAATGCCATTGTCGAGAACGCAATTTTGGACAAGAATGTCGTGGTCCCTGACGGCGCGGTCGTCGGAGTCGACAAGGAGCACGACCGGGCCCGTGGTTTTGTCGTCTCGGCCGGCGGTATTACCGTGGTCGGCAAGGGCCAGGAAGTTGCCCCGTGACCAGCCAGCCAGTCCGCAAGATCAGCGCCGCAATGCTGACCAGGGAGTACCCGCCTGATGTCTACGGCGGGGCCGGCGTTCACGTCGAGTACCTGGCCCGCGAGCTGCACGATCTGGTCGACCTGACCGTGCATTGCCAGGGCGCGGACCGGCCCGGCGCGACCGCGCACCGGCCCTGGGACCTGCTCTGCGAGGCGAACGGAGCACTGCAGACCATTTCCGCGGACCTGTCGATGACGGCCAGTGTCGGCACGGTCGACGTCGTGCACTCGCACACCTGGTACGCGAACCTGGCCGGTCATCTCGCCGCGATGCTGCACGGGATACCCCACGTCATGACCATGCACTCGCTGGAGCCGCTGCGGCCTTGGAAAGCGGAGCAACTGGGCGGTGGTTACGCGCTGTCGTCGTGGTGCGAGCGGGTAGCCGTGGAGTCCGCCGCCGCCGTCATCGCGGTCTCCTCCGGCATGCGATCAGACGTGCTGGCTAGCTACCCTGGCGTGCCGGCCGAGCGAGTGCATGTCATCAGGAACGGCATCGACACCGCGGAATACGCGCCCGACTGCGGAACCGACGTGCTGGAGCACTTTGGCATCGACCCGCGCAAGCCGACTGTGGTCTACGTCGGCCGGATCACCAGGCAAAAGGGCCTGCCTGTGCTGCTGCGCGCGGCCGAGCGCCTCGACCCGGCCGTGCAGCTGGTGCTGTGCGCCGGTCAGGCGGACACCCGCGAGCTGGGCGCCGAGGTGAACAGCCTGGTCGAGCACCTGACCCAGACCCGGTCGGGAGTGATCTGGCTGACCACGATGCTGCCGAAGGAGCACGTGATCCAGATCCTCAGCCACGCCACCGTCTTTGCCTGCCCGTCTCTGTACGAGCCGCTCGGGATCGTCAACCTGGAGGCGATGGCCTGCGGGGCGGCCGTGGTGGCCTCCAGCGTGGGCGGGATCCCCGAGGTCGTCATGGACGCCCAGACCGGGCTGCTCGTGCCCGCGGGCGACCCGGTCCTGCTCGCTGACGCGATCAGCTCACTGGTCGGTGATCCGGTCCGGGCCGCCGCTATGGGGCAGCTCGGACGGCAGCGAGTAGCCGCCGAGTTCAGCTGGGCCGGCATCGCCGCGCAGACCGCCGCCCTGTACACCGAGCTGGTCCGCGCCTGACCAGGTGACATAGCATCGTTTTGTACTCACCAAATCCGTGCTAGGTGATAATGATCATGGATTTGGGTGAGGCTCAGGGGCGGGGGTGCAGTGGCAGGCGCATGACTACCCGGGTGGGCGAGCGGCGGACGACCTCCTCGAAGCCGGCTTGCTCGTACAGGCCGCGGGAGCCGAAGAACATGTAGTCGTCACGGGCGCGATCGGCGCTATCGACCGGATAGGCCTCTAGCATCGTGGCCCCGTTGTCTCGCGCATAGTCGATCGCCGCCGCGAGCAGCTTATGCTGCAGGCCCTGGCCCCGTGACGGCCTGGCCACGTAGCTGCAGACGACCGACCAGACCGCGGTGTCATCAACCGGCTTCATGATCCGAGAGCGCTTCAGCTTCAGGTAGTCCTCGCGCGGGCCGAGGCTGATCCACCCTGCCGGGATGGCGTCCAGGTAGCCGACCAGGCCGGGCACCACTCCGCTGTCGACCAGATCGCACAGCGCCTGCTTGTTCTGCGGGCCGGCCGGACCGCCGGGCCCGCCGCTCTTGCGGAAGTACATGCACCAGCACCCGCGCACAATGGAACCGCCTGGCATGCCGAACAGCTGCTCAAGGTCGGGCCATTGCGCCGGAGCCAGCGGCCGTGCCTCGAATGAACCCGTGACCTGCGGGCCGGCTGACTGCGACATGCCGCTTATTCAACCAGTCTGGCAATTCCCGCGCGGCCTCTCCGCCGCGCCGGCCGCCCGCCGTCCACTACGCCGACCCCGCCCCGCGGACTACGCCGCTCGGTCGGCCGCCACGCTGACCCGCGGCGCACCGCAGACGTCAGGTGATGGAACCGGCCGCGGCGCCGGTCACCCTGTCGCCCCACCGGGCGATCTCGCCGTCCAGGTCGAGCGGGCCGATCATCGCGCCGGAGGCCATCTCCTGCTCCCATTGATCAGCCGGTACCCGCCACATGACCTCGAACTCGATGCCGCTCGGGTCCTTGGCGTACAGCGATTTGGATACCCGGTGATCGCTGGCACCGACGAGCGCGCCACATGCGGTCAGAGCAGCCCGGATGTCGGCCAGCTCCGCCAGCGTCCCCACTTCCCACGCCAGGTGGTAGAGCCCGAGGTAGCGTCCGGCCGGAGCGGTGCCGTCCGGTGTCGCGAACAGGCCGAGGTCGTGGTCGTTAGCCGAGCCAGGCGCCCGCAAGAACGCGGCCCGCCCAGGCACCTCGGTCCGCACCTCCAAGCCCAGCGCGGCGCGATAGAAGTCGACGGTCTCAGCCAGATCGCGGACATAGAGCACGGCGTGATTCAGGCGGCGTACGGGCATATCAGCTCTCCTGCGATGTGGTTCCTGACTGTTGCAATGCCGGTCGGGGCGCGGAGATTCCCGCCGCCCGCGTGCTGAAGTCATCGTCGATCAGCACCACGTCCCGGCCCACCGCGTCCAGCAGCGACGCGGCTACTGACGCACGGTAGCCGCCCTGGCAGTGCACCCAGACCTGACCGGCGGGGACCTCAGCGATCCGGCCCGGCAGGTCGTGCAGCGGGATGTGCACGGCGCCGCTGATCCTGGCCGACCCCCACTCGGCGTCCCTGCGAACGTCAAGCAGCACGACGTCCCGGCTCGCGCGCACCCGCTCGTACCCGGCGAAATCCGCCACCGGGTAGCTGGCGAGCCGCTCGCCGTCCGCCCAGTCCTGCGGGTCGCCGGTGGCAGTGGCCTGCACCCGGTCGATGCCGATCCTGACCAGATCTCGCTGCGCCGCTGCCACGTCCGCCTCGGTCGCTCCGATCAGGGTCAGCGGCGTCCCCCACGGGATCAGCCAGCCCAGGTACGTCACCATCGAGTCGCCGAGCTCGAACTGCCGCGCGCCGCGCAGGTGCCCCGCCGCGAACGCGGTCCGCGTGCGCAGATCGACCACCCACTCCCCCGCGTCGATCCGGCGGCGCAGCTCGCCGCTGCCTGCTCGCCGCGGCGGCGTGAGGTCGGGCGCGAGCGGGCCAGCCGAGTTCGCGGGCCCCATGTGCGCGTAGTACGCGGGATAGGCATCGAGCCCGGCCAGCATCGTCTCCACGTACTGCGCCTCGTCCATGGTGAGCACCGGGTTGCTGGCCAGCTCGGCGGCGATCGTCGATGTCGCGCCCGCCGACGGCGTGGCCGAGCAGAAGCTGCCGAAGCCGTGCGTCGGGCAGACCGTCGTGGCCCCAGGCAGCTCGGTCGCCAGCCGCCGGGCCGACCCGTACTGCGCCCTGGCCAGTTCCACCTTGTGGTCCGGCCCGAGCAGATCGGTGCGCCCGGTAGACCCGTTAAGCAGCGAACCGCCGGTGAACACGGCAATCGGCTGGCCGGCCGCCGAGATCGCGTAGGACAGGTGATTGTAGGTATGACCGGGCGTCGCGAGCACCCGCACGCCCATCTCGCCGATCTCGATCTTGTCACTGTCGGTCACCGGGACCCGGTCGAAGGAGACCTGGTCAGCCGCGCTCACGTGGTAAGCGGCCCCGGTCGCTGCCGCCAGCGCCAGGCCGCCGGTCACGTAGTCGTTGTGGATGTGCGTCTCGAAGACGTGCGTGATCGCTGCGCCGCGCTCGGCGGCCAGCACGAGCACCCGGTCAATGTCCCGCTGCGCATCGATCACCAGCGCGACATCGCCATCGGTGACGAGGTACCCCCGGTCGCCGAGTGACGGGGTGTCGATCGCAACGATCTCGATCATCGCGGGCCTCCCTCCCCGGCGCGCCAGCGCCGCACCAGCCGACGGCAGGCATACCCGCGCTGAGCGTCCGCCACCTGCGGTGCCGCGCGGGCCGCCCGTGGCCCGCTGACCATGCCCAGCTCAGGAGCTAGCCGCGGCCGGTCCAGTGTAGATCCCGCGCGGGCGGATCGGCGTATTGCGGGCGTACTCCTCCAGCGCGTGCGCCAGCCACCCCGCTACGCGTGCCACCGCGAACACCGCTTCGCCCGCCCCGGGGATCAGGCCAGCCACCGCCCCGAGTACCGCCAGCGCGAAGTCGATGTTCGGCTCGGGGAGTGCGCGCCTGCGCGCTTCGGCCAGCAGCGCGTCGGCCACCGCAAGCCGCGCCGATCCGGGTACCGCGCATCTCAGGATTTCCATCAGCGCAACCGCTCGCGGGTCGCCGGTCTGGTAGACGAAGTGCCCGAGCCCGGGAACCCGTTCTCCGCGCCTGAGCAGGTCACCGACTACGCGCGCCGCGTCGGCCGGGCCGCGGGCTGATCCGAGCATGACCTCGGCCCCCAGGGACGCTCCGCCATGCAGCGGCCCGCCGAGCGCGCCAAGTCCTGTGGCCACCACCGCGTACGGGTCGGCCCGGACCGACGCGGCCACCCGTGCGGCGAATGTCGACGCGGCCAGTTCGTGGTCCGCGAGCAAGACGAGCGCTGCCTGCAGCGCGCTGGTCAGGTCCGGCGTGAGCTGGCCCGGGCACAGTTTCGGCGCCAGCCGCTCGGCGATGGTGCCGCTCGCAATGTCGGGGCGCAGGTCGGCATGCAGGTCGGGACGCGGCTCGGAGTGCGGAGCGGAGTCCGGCTCGGAGTGCGGAGCGGACGTGGCTGGGGGCAGGCACTCCACCATGCCGGCGATCAGGCTGCGGGCCGCGGCCAGCACCGCCGGCGGGTCGAGATGCAGCCGGAGCGGATCAGTCGCCGCCATCGCGGGAACGATCACCTGCAGTCGCTCCAGCGGGAGCGTGCCGGCCGGCAGTGCCGCCTGGGCTGCGGTCCCTGCCGTGATCGCCTCGGCGGTAGCCCGCCACGGCCCGCCTGAGCCAGGGTCGCCCAGCGAGCCGGTCCACAGCAAGCCGGCGACATCCTCGAAGGTCCGCTCGGCCGCCAGCGCGATCGCGTCCTGCCCGCGATAACGCAGGTGGCCGCCGATGATCTCGGTCAGCTCGGTCTCGATAACCAGCTCGCCGGTTCCTCGAACGCGCCGCGGCCGCCCGCGCCGGGCCAGCCCTTCGACCTCGCCGGCCTGAAACAAGCTGGTCCGCCCGTCGGCGCCGCGCCGCCTGGTGAGCACATCCCGGCTGACGTAGGAGTACAGACTGGCCTGCTTGATGCCAAGCCGCCGCGCCGCCTCGGCCGCCCCGATCCAGTCCGTCACCGCCGCCATCCCTCCGCCAGCCCGCCGCACCTACGGCCCGCCACCCGGCCGCGCGTCCTGTCATGACGCCCTTATATTGACTATAATCAACGTTGACGACCTAGTCCACTACAGGTCGATAATCGAGTATGCCAACGATTCACTTCCTCGATGTCACCAACCGCGACGGCGTGCAGACCGCCAGGACCGGGCTGTCCAAGTTCGGCAAGACGATGGTCAACTTCTACCTGGCGAAGCTCGGCGTGGCGCAGTCCGAGATCGGCTTCCCGTTCCTGTTCCACGAGATGCCTTACGTCCGCGCCAACGTCGCGCTGGCCCAGGCCGGTGCCTTCGGCGAACTGCGGCTGTCTGGCTGGTGCCGGGCCGTCACCGCCGATGTGGAGCGCGCGATCCCGCTCGGCCTGAGCCACTACAACCTGTCCATCTCCACGTCCGATCAGATGATCGCGCACAAGTTCCGCGGCAAGCTGGACCGCTCGGCGATCATCACCGAGATGACGGCGGCCGTCACCGCCGCCAAGGCCGGCGGCGCGCAGAGCGTCGGCGTGAACGCCGAGGACGGGTCCAGGACCGACGACAGCTTCCTGCTCGACTTCGCGCTGGCGGCCAGAGCGGCCGGTGCCGACCGGGTGCGCTACTGCGACACGATCGGCGGGGATTCCCCGCAGCGGATCAGGGAGCGGTTCGGCAAGCTCGCCGCGGCGACCTCCATTCCGGTGGAGACGCACTGCCACAACGACCTGGGCATGGCCGTGGCCAACTCGGTCAGCGGCGCGCTCGGCGACCTCGACGCCGGCCAGGACGCCTGGGTGAACACCTGCGTCAACGGGATCGGTGAGCGCTCAGGCAACGCTGACCTGCTGTCCTGCATCCTTGCCTTCCAGCACGGCTTCGGGGTGGCGCAGGCTGCCAGGATCGGGGATCCGATTGACCTGTCCTGGGCACGCCGGCTCGCGATCTGGGCTAGCTACGCCTTCGGCCAGCCGCTGCCGCAGAACCAGCCTGGGACCGGAAGGAACGCGTTCGCGCACGAGTCCGGCATTCACGCCGACGGCGCGCTGAAGGACCGGCACAACTATGAGCTGTATGACGATGACACTCTGGGCCCATTCCCGCAGGACTGGCATGCCAGGGCCGGACGGGTCGTCCTGACCGGTGAATATGGCGGGATGGCAGGCTTCCGGCATGTCATGGACGGCCTCGGCATCGACACCGGCGCCGACGACGAGCTGATCTTCGCACTCGTCCAGCTCTGCGCGTCGGCAACGGGCAAGCCCCTGACCGACGATGAGCTGCGCCTGATCGCCGCCTACCCCCGCGAGCTGTCGCTGCTGTACCCGGGCCAGCTCGGCTGACAACCGCGCCGCGGGGAGCGCGGACTGCTTTCAGTAACTGTTCCTGAAAGGAGTCCGCGCTGACGGGAGGAGACGGGCAGCTTGTCAGTGGCCGATCTGCTTGCGTCGGATCCGGCGGATCCTGGCCCGCTGGTTGGAGTCGAGCGTCATGTACCCGATGATCGGAACGGCGGCTGCGGCCAGGATCAGGAGAACCGGCACGTACCACGGGATCCCGACAATCCACAAGATGATCGCGAGCACGAACCCGGCCACTGCCAGCTGCCACCTACGCGACATAACCGGACTCCTTTTCCGACCGGGACCACTTCGTCCCGATCCGTCCTGACAAGCTCACTAGACCACATCCGTCATCCCTACGGTAACTCTCCGCCGGAGAGCTCTGACCACATCTGATGCGAGATGATGGAGCACGACCTCCCGGGAGGATGACATGACGCTGTCGCTGCCGATCGAGACAGCAGCCAATGAGCTGCTGTCCCGCAGTGCATTTGCCTTGCTGCTCGCCATGATGCTCGACCAGCAGGTACCGCTGGAGAAAGCGTTCAGCTCGCCGTACCAGCTGACGCTTCGGCTCGGGCATGAGCCGACCGCCCAGGAACTTGCCGAGTACGACCCGGACGCGCTGGCCGACATCTTCGCCGACCGGCCCGCGCTGCACCGGTTCCCGCGGGCGATGGCAGCCAGGGCGCAAGAGCTAGCCAGCATGGTCAGTGACCGCTATGACGGAGACGCGGGCGCGGTCTGGACCGGTGCTGCCAGCGGCGCGGATCTGAAGGCACGCCTTTCCGAATTGCCCGGGTTTGGCAAGTACAAGGCGCAGATCACGATCGCGCTGCTCGGCAAGCAGCTCGGCGTGCGGCCGGAAGGCTGGCGCGAGGCGGCAGGCCACTATGGTGAGGCCGACACCCGCTACTCGGTCGCCGATATCACCGACGACGCGTCGCTCGCGGCCGTCCGGTCACACAAAAAGCAGATGAAAGCCCAGCGAGCGGCCGCTGCCCAGTAGCACCCAGGCTCTCCCCCGCAACGTGCCGAGGATCGGCCGAGCACGCTGGCGAGCACAGCGGACACGACAGCGCGCGCTGCGCTCGCAGGCTCGCCGATGACTGCGAGAACCGGCCTGCGCGCGCCACTCGCGGCCGCCGTCCGGGTAGATCGGGCGGGGCTTCGCCCGTGGGCCGCGGCCCGTGCAACTGCGGGCGTCGTCGTCCCGCTGATCGCTGGTGTCGCTGTCGGCCAGCCGGCGATCGGGGCGACCGCAGGCTTCGGTGCCCTCAGCGTGGGCATCCCTTCGATCACGGCTAGCCCTCGGACGCCAGCGGCGATCATGCTGGCGACCAGTGCCGGCATGGGCCTGGCGACCTTTGTCGGCTCGGTCACCGGACTGGTCCCGGCCGTGCACCTCGTCGTACTGACCGCGGCCGGGTTCGTCGCGGGCCTTCTCGTCGCGGCCGGCCCTGGCGCGGCGCAGGTCGGCGTGAACGCCGCCATCGCCCTCATGGTGTTCGGCAGGTTCGCCGCCGACCCCGGCCCGGCCGCGGTGCACGCCGGCTGGGTACTGGCAGGCGGACTGTTCCAGACCGCGGTGGCGATCGGTGTCCGATCGCCGCGCCCGCTGCAGTCGCAGCGAGCTGCCCTCGCGGTGGCTTACGAGGCGCTGGCCGCAGCGACCATGGCACCGCCGCCGATCCAGGTAGCCGAGTCCGCAGCGGCAGCCGGATCCGCCGTCGGCCGCTGGCTGGAGGCAGGTGACCGCCCCGAGGCGGTGCCATTGCAAGGTCTGGTGGACGAGCTTGACCGGATTCGGCAGGAGATCCACGCGCTGAATTTCGAGCGGGCGGCGCTCGGTGCCGAAGGCGACGGTGGGCAACTCGCCGATCAGGCCGGAACTCTGGTCGCCCGCGCCCTTCGGCAAGCTGCCGAGGCGCTGCGGCAAGGTCGCGAGCCCGCTGGCATCGATGCCGTAGCCGCACAACTGCTGGAAGTGGCCGATCAGCTTCAGCACCCCGGTGCCGCCGGGCCGGCCTGGCCAGGTTCCGCGGCGCGCTTCTCTGGCGCCCGAGTCGCGGCCCTGGCTGGCCAGCTGCGCGCGGTGAGCGGCATGGTGAGCGCCTTGTCGGGCGCCCGCCGCGTCGCCTTGCCGGTCGCCGCGGCCGTCGCGGCGGACGCGGTTGTTGTCGTCCTGCCGGGTGCGCTGCTCTCGATCCTGCGGCAGATCCGCGCCGCCACGTCGCCGTCATCGCCTGCGTTCCGGCACGCGGTGCGGCTCGCGGTCGTGGTGCCGCTCGCCGCCGGGATCTCCGAGCTGGTGCCCTGGCAGCGCGGCTACTGGCTGCCGATGACGGCGCTGATCGTGCTGAAGCCCGACTTCGCCACGACGATCAGCCGCGGGGTCGCCCGCCTGGTCGGAACCGGTGGCGGCGTCATCGCGGCGGCCGCGGTAGTCGCCGCGCTGCATCCGCATGGTGCCGCGCTGATCGCGCTGATCGCGGTCTGCACCTGGATCGGCTACACCGTGTTCGCCGCGAACTACGCCGTCTACGCGGTATTCCTCACCTTCCTGGTGGTACTGCTGCTGTCGTCCGCCGAGCGCAGCGCGCTGAGCACGGTCACGGACCGGGGATTCGACACGCTCATCGGCGGTGGCATCGCAATCGCGGCCTACCTGCTCTGGCCAACCTGGGAGGCCAAGACCCTGCGGGCCGCGACCGCGGACCGGTACGAGGCCCTGCGGCGCTATCTCAGCGTCGTCCTGCGCGCCTATCTCGAGCCGCAGACCCGCGACGCCGCTGCGCTGGCCCGTCTGGCGGCGGACGCAAGGCGAGCGCAGTCATCCGTGGTCGCGTCACTGGAGCGAGCCCGCGCGGAGCCGGCCAGGGGCCGGCCGGATGTCGACCGCTATGCCGGGGTCCTGGCGTCCGGGCGGCGAATAGTGGCAGGCACCCACGCGCTCGCCAGCCATCTGCAGGACGCGCGGCAGCAGGTAGCCGTCCCGGCTGCTGCGGCGCTGGTGGATCAGCTTGACGAGGCAATCGCCGCATTGGCGCGGGCGATCCGAACCGGATCACCGCCGGGTCCGCTCCCTGAGCTGCGTCAGTCGCAGCGTGACCTGGCAGCCGCGGCAGCGGCTGGACAGACCAGTGCGGACCGGCGCGGCGCGGTACTCGCCGCGTTGCTCGACTCCGTCGTCGACAGCATCGACACGGCCGCTGACCTGCTCCGCTAGACCGGCCCGGACGAGTAGTTCGCCCGGGCCGGCGCAGCCAGCTAGTGTCCCCCGCCTGAAATCTGAGTACTAATTTGCTATAATTTCTCTATGTCACCCCTCGGTCGTCCCGCCGCCAGGATCGTGCTCACCGATACCGAGCGCGAGGAACTGGAGCGGTGGTCGCGCGGCCCGGCGCCGGCGCTGGCGCTGCGGGCGCGGATCGTGCTGGCCTTCGCTGACGGCAGCACGG
>OCZU010000890.1_pt1 | contig 20168 bp, 18 predicted proteins | sample 1539001 | NCBI WGS metagenome assembly OCZU01 (sample SAMEA3539306, study PRJEB22396) | soil metagenome | biome: tundra; feature: field; material: soil | place: USA | collected 2010-05 | depth 0.15 m | reverse complement strand
GGGCCGGCAGCGCACCGGGCCGGGCCGGCAGCGCACCGGGCCTGCAGCGCCGCACGACCGGCCAGTTCCTCGGGGCCGGGGCAGCGCACCACCACGGGCCGACTCGCCCCGCGACGGAGCCTTCCCATCCTGGCAGTAGCGGTGCCAGGATCGGCAGATGCGGATACTGCGAACGCCTGAGGACCGGTTCGCCGCGCTTCCCGACTTCGGCTACCAGCCTCGGTACGCCGATGTCGGCGGGCTGCGGATGGCCTATGTCGAGGCCGGCCCGGCCGATGGCGAGCCGGTGCTGCTGCTGCACGGCGAGCCGAGCTGGTCGTTCCTGTACCGCAAGATCATCCCGGTGCTCGCCGACGCCGGGCTGCGTGCGATCGCACCCGACCTGATCGGCTTCGGCCGCTCCGACAAGCCGGCCGAGATGGGCGAGCACAGCTACGCACGGCAGGTGGAGTGGACTCGAGCGCTGGCGTTCGACGTGCTTGACCTGGCCGGTGTCACCCTGGTCGGCCAGGACTGGGGCGGCCTGATCGGGCTGCGGCTGGTCGCCGAGCATGCCGACCGGTTCGCGCGCGTGGTTGCCGCCAATACCGGGCTGCCGACCGGGGACCATCCGATGCCAGACGTCTGGCTGCGGTTCCGCGAGGTGGTCGCGGCGTCACCGGACCTGAGCATTTCCCGGCTGGTCGCCTCCGGCTGCCGGACCGCGCTGCCCGATGCGGTGATCGCCGCCTACGACGCGCCGTTCGGTGAGCCGGAGCTGAAGGCGGGCCCGCGGGCGATGCCCGGCCTGGTGCCCACCACCCCAGATGACCCCGCTTCGGCGGCAAACCGGGCAGCCTGGGAGCGGCTGGCCGAATGGGACAAGCCGTTCCTGGTGGCTTTCAGCGACTCCGACCCGATCACCGGCGGGATGGCCCCGATCTTCAGGCAGCTGGTCCCAGGCGCCGCGGGAATCGATCATCCGGTGCTGACCGGTGCCGGTCACTTCCTGCAGGAAGACGCCGGAGAGCGCCTCGCCGCCGAGATCGTTGCCTTCATCGCCGCCTACCCGAGCGGGTCAGGCCCAGCAGACTGAGCCGGGTCAGGGCAGCGGTCCGTTGATCTCGATGGTGCCTTCCTCGCGGCCGCCGAACCTGCCGATTCCCAGCCGCCAGGCTGACCTGCTTGCGGGGATCGGCGCGATACCCCAGGTTTCCTGGCAGCCATCGGCAGCGAACACGGCGTGCCAGACTCCGGCCGACCAGTGCTCACACCCGCCGAACCAGGCACCGCCATGCCCATCGGGCGCCAGCACCCAAAAGCCCGCCTTCGCGAGCACGGGTACTCCTCGCAGGCGGTGCCAGCCGCTGCCGGTCCAGTGCGCGATCACCCGGAACCCGGCGCTCGTGATCCAGATGTCGTCCGGGGAGGCTACCGCGACGTTGCTGCCATGCTGGCCGTTGATCGCGGGGATGTTGACTCGCTGGAAGGAGTTGCCGCTCCATCGGTATGCCACGAGCCGCGCGCTGCGGCCTGGGTGACACGCCCCCCATGGCGATGTGCCGACCACCCAGATGTTCCTGGATGAAGATCCGCTGACATGCTCGAGCCCCATCGGCACCGAGTACCGAGTCCAGTTCGTCCCGTCCCAGTGGTACACGAATGAGTCGTTGCAGGACCCGCCGCCGGTCGTCCAGACATCCGCGGTCCCCAGCACGAGCGGATCACCGATGCCCACGTTGGGCGGGATGATCACCCGGCTCCAGCGGTTGCCGTCCCAGCGGAACGCCCTGCCTGGGCCGAAGAGCCACACGTTCGTCGGTCCTGATGCGGCTAGTGCTTGCGGCATGAAGGCAATGCCAGGAACGGTCGTCATCCGCCAGCGTGAGCCGTTCCAGTGCTCCAGGAATTCGCTGGCGATGCGGCCGTTCCTGGGGACATAGCCCAGAGCCCACGCGTCAGTGCGGCTCGTAGCGGTGAGCGCGAACAGCCAGTAGTTGGTCACCTTGAGATTGACGTGGTAGACAACGCGCCAGCGCGGATTGACAGCCGGCGAGCCACTGGCCTGAGCGCCGCTAGCACCGACTGTGAGAGCAAGTCCAATGGCGACGCCCACTACGGCAGCGTGCCTGACCAGATTCCTCATGATGAAGATCGGCCCTCCCACGTATTAAACGATCACATGGCCTAGTCAGCGACAGGTACTGACAGATCCATGTGATCATGCCACAGTCGGGCGACCTGATCGCATCGAGCGAGACGTGCCCTGATCACGCTACAGTTAGGCCGTTACAGCCGAAATCTCCTTACATCATGCTGAATGGCGGGTTAGACATGCTAGATAATGCATCTGAGTACCGCGCGAACGGCTGGTGGCGGGATCAGACTTTCCTTGATGACCTGCGGCGGGACGCACGCGAGTGCCCGGATAAGACGGCGGTGATCGCGCACCGGGTGCAGGGTCAGATCCGGGTGATCGACTACGCCGAGCTCGCGTCCCTGACCGACAGGTTCGCCGCAGCACTGACCGGTCTCGGCGTCTCGCGCGGCGACACGGTCGCGGTCCAGCTGCCGAGCTGGTGGGAACTGCTGCCGCTCGGCCTGGCCTGCGCCAAGCTGGGCGCCAGGTTCTGCCCGCTGATGACGATTTACCGGCGGTACGAGCTTGAGCACATGCTGCGGCTGACCGGCGCACGGGTGTGCATCACGGTGACCGAGTGGGGCGGCGCCAGGCTCGGCGAGATCGTGGCCGGCCTCGTCCAGGAACTGCCGGACCTTGAGCATGTCCTGGTCGCTGACACGCACGCCGCGACCGGCCGTCCGGCGGGAACGCTCAGCTTCGCCGACCACTTCCCGGTCGCGCCGCCGGCCGACACCGCCGCTGCCAACACCGCCGCCGGGCCGGGGACCGGCTCTTCGGAGAGCGAACTTGGTCCGGACGAGCCGTTTCTTATCCTCTTTACCTCGGGTACGACAGGCGAGGCCAAGGCTGTGATGCACAGCCAGAACACGCTCTACGCGGGTATCAGCGCGTACGTCGACATCCTGGCCATGGACAGCTCGGTGGTCAGCTTCATCTCGCACGCCGCTACCCACTACACCGGCTTCGTGCAGGGCATGCTGATTCCGGTCATGCTGGGCTGCACCGCGGTGATCACCGACGTCTGGGATCCCGATGTCTGCCTCGATCTCGCGCAGAGCCACGGCGTGACCACGTTCTACGGCTCGCCGCCCTACCTCGGCGAACTGCTCGACGCGCAGCGGGCCCGGCCACGCGAGGTCGCCGCCCTGCACACCGTCGTCACGGGCTCGGCGCCGGTCCCCCCGCACATCGTCGATCAGGTGCGCGACGTACTCGACGCGCCGCTAGTCGCGCTGTGGGGGATGTCGGAAAACGGACCGGTCACGATGACCAGGCTGGACGACCCGGCCGACTGGGCGGCGCACAGCGATGGCCGACCGATCGACTGCATGCAGATCCGGATCGACACCGCGGCCGTGCCTGGCGGTCGTGACGGCTCGGGCAAGCTGTGGGTGCGCGGGGCCTGCCAGTGCCTCGGCTACTACCAGCGGGACGAGGACTACGCCGCGGCGCTCGACGAGGACGGCTGGTTCGACACCGGTGATCTGGCCCGCGACGACGGCAGTGGCGGCATGCGGATCAGCGGGCGGGTTAAGGACATCGTGATCAACCGCGGCTTCAACGTGCCGGTCGCTGAGGTCGAGGGCATCTTGGTCCGGAGCCCGAGGGTCAGGGAGGTCGCCGTCATCGGGCTACCCGACCGTGACATCGACGAGATAGTCTGCGCCGTCGTAGTGTCGGCCGGCGAGGCGCCGGACCTGGCGGACCTGCGTCAGTACATGGCAGACGCGGGGGTCAGCGAGCAGTTCTGGCCCGGCCGGGTTGAGGTCGTGGACGCGCTGCCGAGGACGGTTACCGGCAAGGTCAGGAAGGTCGAACTGCGGCGGCGCTTCGGCGGGGACTGACCTGCGTGGCACCGCGCCGGTGGCAGGTGCTCACCGCGATCTGCACCGCCGTGTTCCTCGGCGCGATCGACTTCTACATCGTCAGCATCGCCGTTCCCGACATGCTGCGCAGCTTCGGCCACGTCGGCATCGCGGAGATCTCCTGGGTGATCAACGGGTACGCGATCACGTTCACCGCAGCGCTGCTGCCCGCTGGCGGCCTCGCGGACAGGTTCGGCCGCCGCCGGGTATTCGCCGCTGGCCTGGCCACGTTCACGGTCAGCGCGCTGGCCTGCGCGGCGGCGCCTTCCGTGACGGTGCTCATCGCCGCGAGGTGCGTGCAGGGCATCGGGGCGGGAACCATTACCCCGCTCGCGCTGACCCTCATCCTGCCGCAGTTCCCTGCCGACCGGCGCGGCACCGCGATCGGGCTGTGGAGCGCGACGCAGTCAGCGGCCGTGGCGGCCGGGCCCTCGCTCGGCGGCCTGCTGGTGGCCGCCATCGGCTGGCGGGTCGTGTTCGCGGTGCAGGTACCGATCGGGATCGTGGCGCTGGCCGGCGTGATGTGGGCGCTGGACCGCGATCAGCCCGCCGAGGCGACGGCACGGTCGCCCGACCTAGTCGGCGTCCTGCTGCTCGGTGCCGCGATCGGGCTGCCGTCACTGGCGATCGAGCAGAGCCACGCCTGGGGCGCGGCAGACTGGCGGACTGACATCGCGTTCTGCGCGGGTGTCGCGGCAGGGGCTGGATTCGTGCGGCGGGCACTCAGAGCGCCGGTGCCGGTCATCGACCTTGAGCTGCTCAGGAACCGACTGGTCCGGCGGGCCAACGGCGTCATGCTGCTGGCAGGGCTGGTCATGTTCGCGCTACCGGTCGCCAACGTGCTGTTCCTGACTCAGGTCTGGGGCTACTCCGAGGCGCGAGCCGGCCTCGCGATCACGCCAGGGCCGGTGATCCAGACCCTCGCGGCTCTGGCAGGCGGCCGGCTGTGCAACCGGTACGGGCCGCGCAGGCTGGCCGTTCCGGCCGCAGTGCTGCTCGGCGCGAGCACCCTAACATTGGCACTGGCCACGGGTGCCCAGTCCCGGTACTGGGCGGCAGTCTTCCCTGCTGTTCTGGGCAGCAGCGTGGCGATGGGCCTCCTGGTCACCTCGCTCAGCGCCGCGGTGGTCAGGGGCGTGCCCGCCGCGCAACTAGCGTCGGGAACGTCGATGTCGGTGACCGCCCGTGCCGCCGGCGCCGTAGTCAGCCTGGCCGCGCTCGCGCTGGTCCTCTCGGCCGTGCGCGGCGGGACCGGGACGCCGCTGGGATACCACATCGCCTGGACCGCCATGGCCGCCGTCGCTGTCGCCGCCGCAGCCGCGGCCTTCGCGGGTCTCAGTGATCGTGGGCGTAATTCCGCTAAAGATGGCGGAGTTCAGCCCATGATCAACGAAGACAACTCCGGCGTCTGAGGTCGATGAGGCTGGTGGAACTGAAGGCGCCGATGGGGTTTGAGTGGTCAGCGAGGTGGCTTGCTAGCGGCTGGGGAAGGGGCGGCGGGTCAGGCTGCGGTACACCATCTCGGTGAGCGTCACGATGTCGAAGACCGGCACGCCGATCCGAGCCTGGATCGCATGAGAGAACGGCACCAGATCGGTGCATTCGATCACCAGCGCTCCCATCGCGGGATTGCCGCGCGCCAGCCGCTCGACCTCGTAGATGACCTCGCGCTCCAGCCGTTCCGCGTCGAGCTCGGCCCGCAGCCCTTGGAGCATGACCTCGCGAAACTCCGGCTGCTCCGCCATGCCAGCGACGCAGACCGGAACGGACTCGCCGCCGATCGCCGCGAGATGGCGCGGGGTCAGGGCGCTCTGCCTGGCGACTAGCAGCCCGACGCTCTGGTCGCGGCGCAGCATCCGGTGCACCATCGGCAGCTGGATCAGGCTGGATGCGTACAGCGGGACATCGACCGCGTCGGCTAGCTGCTGCTGGAACAGGACCAGGAAGCCGCAGGCGCCGGTGATCGCGGCGACGCCGGCGGCCTGAAGCTCCCGTGCTGCGCTGATGAACGGCTCAAGCAGGCTCGGATCGGCCTGGCTCACCACCCGCTCCGGCGTCGCACCCGCTACCACCTGGTACCTGACCGGGAAATCGAAGGTGCACGGATTCCGGATGTGGCCAGGGATCTTCGTGAACGAGGTATCCAGGCACAGGACGCCGATCGCGACATCCCGGCTGGCAGGTTGCTCGCTATCCACTCTTAGCGGCTCCTTCCGTCGAATCGGCCGATACGAAACGGCGCCAGGTCCATGTCGGGCTGCTGGCCGGCGATGATCTGGGCGATCAGCCTGCCACCGACGGGCGCAAGACCCATCCCGACATAGCCATGGCCGGAGGCGACGGACAGGTTGCGATACGGGTCGGCCCGGCCGAGGAACGGGATGCTGTCCGGCGTGCAGGGCCGAAAGCCGCTCCAGACCTCGATCGTCTCGGTCTCCTCCAGCCCCGGCAGATATGCCCGGACAGTCCGCCGGATGCCGTCCAACCGCCGCTGGGAAACCGTGGCGTCCAGGCCGGCGAGTTCGAGGGTTCCGCCGAAGCGAAGCCGGTCTCCGAGCGGCACGACGGCGACCTTGCCCTCGCTGAGCAGGATCGGCAGCCGCGGTGCGCTGGGAGGCGCGGCGATTGTGACGCTGTAGCCCTTCGCGGCCTGGATCTTGAGCCCGATGGCCAGCTTGCGGGCGCACTCCGCCGACCAGATGCCTGCCGCGATGACTACCTCGCCCGGCCTGAAATCGCCCCGCGTAGTCCGCACCCGCGCCACGCTGCGGCCGACGACATCAAAGCCGGTTACCTCAGCCTGCTCCTGGATCTGCACGCCGCGATCGGCCAGCACCCGGGCGAACTCGACAACGAACTCGGGAACATGCAGGTAAGCACCCTCCGGGTTGAACAGGGCACCGCAGATGTCGAACTCGGTGTCCGGTTCGAGCGCGCTCAGCTCGCCAGTGTCCAGGACCCGCAGCGGCACGCCGTTCGCGACCGTCGCCTGCACGGCCCGGCAGGCTTTCTCGAACCCCTGCGGCGTCCTGAAAGCGACCACCATGCCGGGCTCGGTGAACGTAGCGGCAAGATCGCCCGACCCGCACAGCTCGCGCAGGATCTGCAGGCTCTGCCTCTTCATCTCAAGCAGCACGCCGAAGCCGGCCTTGAAGTCCTCCTCGTTGCAGGCTCGGCGGAAGTGCCAGAGCCAGGACGCCAGCTCCCGGTCCAGCCGCGGCTTGATGTAGAACGGGCTCTGCGAATCCAGCAGCCAGCGCATTCCCTGGGACAGCACGCCAGGCTCGTTCAGCGGAGCCGCTCCCTGAGTGCCGACGAAACCGGTGTTGCCGTAGGAGCAGGACTGCGGACCGCCGACCGAGCCGCGTTCCACGACGGCAACGGTCGCGCCGCTGCTGCGCAGGTAGTAGGCGCAGAACAAGCCGACGACGCCGCCGCCGATGACCAGCACGTCGGGGTCGAGCCGGATCGGTACCGCGCGCGGGAGTGGCGTGGTCGCCATGTGCTGGCGGCTACAGGCTGACGATGAAGAAGTTGGTGAGCAGGTTCACCACGACCCGTTCGTAGATCTCGGCCATCAGCGCGATCCCCGGCTCGGCGAAGGTGCCAGGCGGTGGCTCAGCGAACCGGATCACCGAGCGCCCGGCGTCGAACAGCAGCGCACCATGACCGAAATCGCCGACGATGGCGGTGCCCGGCTCGACCAGCCGGGTCCGCACGATGAAGACGCCGTTCTGCTCGACATCGGCCATGAGCCGGCCGTGGCCCAGGAAGGTGTAGTAATCGACCGGGTTGATGATCAGGCCGTCGGCCGTGCCCCCCATCTGCTCCACCTCATTGCAGGCCGCGAGGATCGTCGAGCCGAACGGCCCATTCGAGGTCAGCCGCCCGATTCCCGGATAGTTCAGCAGCCCGCTCTCACCAAGGAGGATCGTCTGGTTCTCGGCCGTCGCGAGCCGGACGATCAGCCGGTAGTTGATAAAAGACTCGAATGTCTCAGGGTCCTCCCACAGATCCGGCGGAACCTGAACCCACGCCGTCGTGGGAAGGAGCCCGGGAACTGGTGACTTGCGGAACCGGTTCGCGGCCTCGCGCCGCATCTCGGCGCCGGTGACCTTGGGATCGTCTGGCAGCGGCGGGCTCTCGTGCCAGTAGAACTGCCTGAGGTCGCGGGACAGGTCGACGACCTTGAGCATGTTGCGCGCGGGGTAGCGCGGCTTGCGCCGGGAACTCGTCAGTGAGTCGGTGATCGTCACGTCGTACTCGACGCTGGCGTTTGCGCCGTGCGCCACGCATGCCTCGACGAACCTCCGGCCCGGTGACATCTCCTGCTTCCGCTGCGCGACCACGTCCGCCATCGTCGCTTTGATGCCGTCTGTCTGCTGCATGGCTCCCTGCCTGTAGATAGCTCGTTGCTGCTGCCGGCCGCCGTCGTTACCGCTTACGGGCGACGAAGACTCCCCAGCCGAACTCGCCGTCATCGATGGCTATCTGGATTTCCTCGCAGGACTGCGAGAAGGCGAGCATCCAGTCGCGCGCCGCCGCGTCCGGTGTCGTGTCGGCGCGCTCCCGTGCCGTCTTGCCGAGCACCCGGTAGGTCTGCCGGATATGGCTTTCGAGGTTGCGGGCAACGAGGATCTCGAACCCGGCGCTCTCCAGCGCGGCCTGGTAACCGACGAGCGAGTAGCCGCCGTTCCACCTGACCCGGTCGTAGACGTGCTTGCGGGCGCGCTCGCTGATCTCCTGCTTCGGCTGGAGGAAATCGGAGAACGCGAAAATGCCGCCGCCGGCGAGCACGCGATGGATCTCCGCATGGCTGCGGGCCTTGTCCGGTACCAGGAACAGCGCGTCCTGGCTCACGACATGGCTGAAGCGGCCGGACTCCTGCGGCATCTGGGTCGCCGAGCCATGCCGGAACTCCAGCCGGTGCCGCCGGTTCTCGGCGGCCAGATTCTGCTGGGCGACCTTGATCCGCTCGCTGCTCAGGTCGAGTCCCTCGCCCCTGCAGCCGAACCGCCTGGCGAGATGGATCAGGAAGTTGCCGCAGCCGCAGCCCACGTCGAGCACGTCAGATGAGCTGTCGATCCTGGCTTCGCCGGCCAGGAGGTCAGATGTCCGCTCGGCGGCCTCCCGGTAGTCGTCGTCGGCGTCGTCGGCGAAATAGCCCGTGTGCAGGACGCCTTCGCTGTCCCAGAAGCTCAGATAGGTCGCCGTGGTCTGGTCGAAGAAGTCTCCGACGTCTGCCTCGGTAAAGAGTTGGCTGGTCATCGGATGGACGGGCTCCCTTCGTTGTCGCTGCGCGCCGCAGCCGGCAGGTGCGGCACGTCCGCTCCCATCACGCTTGCTCCGCCGTCGATCAGGTGCACGGCGCCAGTGACGAAGGAGGCCCGCTCACTGGCGAGAAATGTCGCCACAGCCGCGACCTCGTCCGGCTCGGCCAGTCGGCCCAGCGCGTTGTGATGGCCCATGGCGCGCAACTGGACCTCGACGTCGCCGCCGTTCGCCAGCCTGACCGCGGCACGCTCCATCGGCGGGGTGCGCGCTCCGCCCGGTGCCAGCACGTTCACCGTGATCCCGTCCCGGCCGACCTCGGCGGCGAGGCCCTGAGCGAATCGCACGAGGGCCGCGCGGGTGACGCCGGAAAGCGTCAGCGGGGCGACCGGCGCACTCGCGGTCTCCGAGGCCACGAAGATCAGCCGACCCCAGCGCGCGGCGCGCAGGTGCGGCAGCGCGGCCAGCGCCAGGCCGACCGCGGGAAAGAGCACCTGGCCGACTGCCGATTCGTATTCCCCGAGCCCGAACTGCGAAGCAAAGCCGAACGGCGGGCTGCCGCCGCTGACGACGACGATCTGCAGACCGCCGAGGTCGGCCGCGGCGTCGTCCACCCAACGCCGCACCGCACCCCGGTCGGTGATGTCGACGCTGGTGGCACGGACCCGGCCGCGGGCCACCTCGTTGACGCTGCGCTCCGCCACTGCGAGCCGGTCTGGATCGCGCGCGCCGATCGCCACATGCGCGCCTTCCCTGGCCAGTTCCCTGGCGGTTGCCAGACCGAGGCCGCTGGAACCGCCGGCGACGAGGGCAACCTTGTTCTCAAGCCCCAGATCCAATCGTCCCCTCCTTTACCCCCGAGCCTTGCGGCCGGACCCGGAGCGTGCCGCCGCCGGCATAGCCGTAGCGCCGGAACAGGGGCCAGGCCAGCGCGACAGCTGCCAGCTTTTCCGGGACCGAGAGCCCGGCCATCCAGGAATCATCGGAGCTCCTGACAACGGTCGTTCCGCGGCGGAACCGATCAGGATTGCCGGTAACGGTGTGATTGACATGAAGCTCGATCATCGGTCCGTGCATCGGATTGCCGGCCGGATCGCTGCCGCACAGGCGCAGCAGGACACTGATCGTTCCGGCCGGATCAGCGATGAAGTCTTCGTAGCGCAGGAAAATCGAGCGCTCCTGATGCCGCCGGGTAATCGCGCGGGAAGCGACGTTGAAGCCGTGCCAGTAAGCAGTGCTCTTACTGGACGACATGGCGTAGACGTACTGCTTCGGCTCGCGCCAGGAGTGTGCGACCGCACGCGGATCGCGGACCAGGTGTACGAAGTAGGGCTGCACTCCCGGCAGGTGCGACAGCAGGGCCGCCTCCCCAGGGATCTTGGTGGTATCGACGATCACCCGCGCGCCGGTCCGCTCGGCGATGGCCTGGTAGGTCTGCGCCATCAGGGCAGCGTGCTCGCGGATCGCGGAACCTGCCAGCCCGCGCCGGAGCACTCGCCAGGTATGCCGCGTACGGACGCAGGCACGCTGGCGGCGGATGACGGCCTCGGCGAAGGACTCCGCCGAGCTGCCGGCGGGCAGTCCGAGCGGCAGAATCTCCGACCAGATCGGACACGCGGTCAGCACAAGGCCGCAGCCGCACAGATTGTTGGCGCCCTTGCCGACGGCGTTCTTCCACAGGAAGTGCAGCTCCCCGACGTGGAAGAAGCCCGGGATCTCACCGAGTATGTTGCCGATTATGGTGCTGCCGTTGCGGCACCAGCCGGTGATGCAGAGGATCCGCAGCGGCGATGGGTCCATGGCTGGCCGGCTCCCGGTTCAGCTCGTGGCCGAGGGCCGGGCATCCAGCCGGGCATCCAGCCGGCCGCCCGCCCAGCCCTCGGCGGGCTCGATCGCGGCGGCCACCCTGCGGACCGCCCGCACCAGGTGATCGCAGTCTTCCGCCGAGAGCGTCGAGGAAAGCGGGATGTCCACCGCCTGCTGCAGATACCGGGTGGTGTCAGGCAGCAGCGCCTTGATCGCAGCGACGTCCATGCCAGGGAACAAGAACCGCCAGTTCCAGAAAACGCGAACGTTGCTGTCCTCGTCCGAGCCGAGGTTGCGCGCGTCAATGCCCTCGCAGCACAGCGCGCGTGCGAACCATGTCGCCTCTCCGTTCCTGACCCGGAAGATGAACGCCTCACCGAGATAGGCACCCGGTGCCACTGGCTCTCTGATCACGATCTCAGGCAGGTCAGACAGCGCCGCGGCCACGCAGTCGTAGTTGGCGCGGAAGCGCTTGAGCCGGATCGGCAGTCTCGTCAGCTCGGCACGCAGCAGGGCAGCGCGGATCTCGTCCATGCGGAAGCTGAGCAGCGGCAGGTCGAGGTCGCTGACGATCGGCGGCTCGTCATCGGGAAAGTGCCGCCGAAGCCGCCCCTCATAGGCACCGGAAAGCACCACGGCACGAGCGAAGAGCGTGCTGTCATCTGTGACGAGAAAACCTCCCTCGCCACAGTTGAGCGACTTGTCGGACTGAGTGCTGTACGCACCGGCCAGACCGAACGTACCGAGCTTGCGGCCATGCAGTTCGGCGCCGAGAGCAGGCACGGCGTCCTCGAGCACCGGCACGCCCATCTCAGCGGCGAACCGCACCAGCGCTTCCATGTCGGCGGCGAAGCCGCGCATATGAACCACGAGGATCGCCTTGATCTCCGGTGTCCAGCGGCGACGGAGATCGGCGAGATCCAGGTGCAGGTTCTCGTCTACCTCGACCAGGAAGGGCGTGCAGCCAGCGAGCACGATGGCACTCGGCGTGGCGACGAACGTGAAGCCCGGGCAGGCGATCAGGGAGCCGGGCGGAATCGGAGCTGCCATGATGGCCAGCGCCAGGGCCGTGGTGCCGCTCGACACCGCCAGGGCATGCTTGCAGCCGAAGTAGGAGCACAGCTCCTGCTCGAACCTGCCGCATTCGGTCTCGTGCTGGGCGCGATGGTCATAGCGGAAATACAGATGACTGCGGATGGCGCGTAACGCCGCCTCTTCGTCCTCGGGATGGACGAAGACGGCACCCTTGTCGTATGTCGGCCAGGGGGTGCGCCGGATCGGGCTGCCGCCATGCAAGGCGAGTCGGCCGTCGTCTGCCTCCTCGGTCTCCTCGGCGCACTGGGACAGCTCAGTCGTCACTGCGGCCTCTCTCTTCCTGCCCACCGTCGGCCTCCTCGCTAGCGACCGTCAGCCTTCCGTCGGTGGCCGCCGGCCTGTCCTCGTTGACAGCACCTCTGCGATCGTGGCCGACGCCTGGCGCTGCGATGATCACGGTGCAGGTGAGCCAGCACGATCCGATCCCGTGCCTGCCTCCGCCCGAGCCGATACTCGCCGCGCACTGCCCGCGACCAAACGGCGCCTCCTCGCCTTCTCGCCGCTCGCCGGCGCGCGGTCAGCGAACGCACCGGTCAGACTGCACTGATCTTCGTTCGGCGATTGGCACGATTTCCTGAATGTTCTCCGAATGTCCCGATGGTGTCAACGGGCAACTGCTGTTGCTACGGCAGCAGTGTGGCCGTTATATGGCGTTAAGCAAGGTCAGCGAGCCCTTGTTCAGACGATCGCCCGACCGGCACGTCCTGGCGGCTCAGTCACCCTTGACGTTGACGATCTGGCCGCTGCGGAGTCGCCATCGGCGCATGTTGACGCTCTGCTCGGTCCGCCCGAGTCGCTGGGCGGCCTCCCGGATCGGAACATCGATGATCAATCCGTCCTCCTCGGGCGTCCATCTGCGTAGGCTGCTTCCAGGCCACACAGCGTCAGGACCGCGCGGCTTGGTCGGCTACGCACCCGGTTTCGCCGCCGTCGGCTGAGCGCGCGAGGCACATGCTGGCGCCGTGGTCTGCGTCAGATGGCAGCATGACGAAGGTGCAGCGGGTCGTCATCGTCGGTCCTGGCGCGGCCGGCAAGTCAGTCCTGGCTGCCCGGCTGGGCGAGATCACCGGGCTGCCGGTGGTCGAACTGGACAAGGTGTTCTGGCAGCCCGGCCTGACCCCGACGCCTCCGGACCGGTGGGCAGTCATGCAGCGTGAACTCGTCGCGCACGAGTCGTGGATCCTGGACGGAGACCTCGGGCCATACGACGCGACTGACGTCCGGTTCGGGGCGGCAGACACGATCGTGTTCCTGGACTTCTCGCCAGTCCGCTGCGCCTGGCGGGCTCTACGGCGATCGCGAGAAGGCACTGACTTCTGGCGCTGGCTGCTGACCTACCGCTGGCGGAGCCGCCCGCTGATCAGGCAGTCGATGGACGCCGAGGCTGGCCGGGCGGACCTGCGGGTGCTGCGGACAACGCGCGCGGTCAGGCGGTTCCTTGCGCAGGTGAGCAGCGACGCGACCGACTCGCGCTGAACCTTCCTCGTGACTGGCGCGAAACGTTGCTGAGCCGGATCGGGCCGGCTGACTCAGGCGGCCTAGCGAACGGAAATCTCGTAGACGAGTGAGTACCGCTCGACAGGCAGGACGATGCTCGCGGTCTCGACCGGGCGTGTCTCGGTGTGGTAGATGCGGGCGATGGTCAGCACGGTCGTGCCGGGGCGGATCTTCAGTAGCGCCGCCTCGGCGGCGAGCGCCGGGCGTGCACTGACGGTCTCTTCCGCGTGGGTAATCTGCTGGCCGATAACAGTCATGCGCTCGACCACTCCGCGTCCTGCGTGCGGGCCTTCCTCGGGGAACATGACCGGCGTGCCTTCCGTCAGCTCGGCAGGCTCCCAGCTCACCGAGAGCATGACCGGCTCGCCATCTGACAGGAAGGTATACCGGGTCCGGAACGCCGGATCGCCGACCTGAGCGTTCAGGCGTGCCGCAATGGTCGGCGTCATCGGTGCGCGCTCGGTCGAGCTTTCCCAGTCAGCGTTATGACCGCCTGCGATCGTCTGGGCGCGGAACGGCGAGCCGCCGCTGCGCTCGGTGTACCAGGATCGGGTAAGCCGCTGACATTCGGGACGCAGCCGCACGTAGGAACCTGACCCGGACCGGGCCTCCACGAACCCCTCCGCGATCAGCAACCGCACCGCTTCGACAGCCACCCGGTCAGACACGTCGTACTGACGCGCAAGCTCATGCCGACTGGGCAGTTTTGCGCCTGGCTGCAGCGTCCCGTCGATGACGGCGCGGCGCAGGTCGTCCGCGATCCGCTGGTACGTAGGGGAAGGCACGCGACTAGCTTGACGAAGGTGTGTACTCAGGTGCAAGCTGTGTACTCAGCTTTACTTGTGTACTCAGCTTGCAATTTCCTGCATTAGGAGCGGCGACGGTGGAGACGTCGATCACCTATCCCGGCCTGCCGGCCATCGTCCCATCAGCGCGCCGGTTCGTGCGCGGCGTTCTGGCCGGAAGCCCTCGCGCCGACGACATGGAACTCATTGCCGCCGAACTGATCACCAACAGCATCTTGCATACCCCGGCCGGCGGTGGCGGCGAATTCACCGTCAGCGTCAGCACCGGGACCGGCTGGGCGCGGATCGAGGTCTCCGACGCTGGTACCGGCCAGTGGCATCCACGGCACGACAGTCGGCCGGATGACGAATACGGGCGCGGACTCGCCGTCGTCGCCGCTCTTGCCGACAAGCTCGGCCACGATGCCACCGCTTCCGGCCAGACCTTATGGGCCGAGATCATCTGGTCAGACGATGAGCGTGACACGCCTGATCATGCATAGCTTCACCGTCCCGCATAGCAAGAAACTGCTACGGCGCTTCCCGGCAAGACAGGCTTTCGTTGCCTTCGTCAACCGCCGGAGAGAGCCGGGAGTCTGCATATCAGGAACAGTGCCCGGCGCGGTTCGGTAGCCGTGATATCCGCTGGCACGGCCCGATCCGCTGGCGCAGCCAGCCAGGAAGCAGGTCAGCATGAGAATCATCAGCCACGTCGTCGCCGGGACCTTAGCCGCCTTAACCATCTCGGCCACGCTGGCCGGCACCTCCGCCCAGGCGATGGCCGCAGGCCATGCACTGACCTGCAACGGACCGCCGTCCGGCCGGGTATGGGACTCGCTGGCCTACGACCCGGCGCAGCATGACATCGTCCTGATCGACGGTGACTCAGGTAACGCGCTGAGCACCCCGGGGACCGTCTTCGGGAAGATCACGTGGATCTGGAACGGCACCAGGTGGACGCCGCTGCACCCGGCTCCGCGGCCCCGCTTGCGCACCGGAGCAGCCATCGTCTACGACAACGCCACGCACCAGATGTTGCTCTTCGGCGGCAGCCGCATTCCCTCGACGGGCGGCGGGTTCCTCAACGGCACCTGGACCTGGAACGGTCACGCCTGGATCCAGCTGCACCCCGCAACGTCCCCCTCGGCCAGGCACAACGCCGACCTGGTCTACGACGCCGCCGACCACGAGGTCATCATGTTCGGCGGCTACGGCGGCAGCTACCTGGCCGATACCTGGGCCTGGAACGGCAGAACCTGGACCCAGCTGCATCCGGCTACCTCGCCCCCGGCGCGGGACACCGACTCGCTGGTCTACGACCCCGCGACCAGGACAGCGATCCTGTTCGGCGGCTTCGGCGACGAGGGCCGGTTCGACGACACCTGGAGCTGGAACGGCACGAACTGGACCCAGCTCCACCCCGCCAGCACGCCAAGCGTCGTCAGCACCGCATGGCAGGCCGCCTACGACCAGGCCAGTCGCCAGCTAGTGATCTTCGGCGGCGATCCCGGGGATCCCAGCTCATTCAGCGGCGCCACCTGGACCTGGACCGGCAGCACCTGGGTTCAGCTGCAGCCGGCCACCTCACCCCTACCACGCGCCTACGGTGCGATGACCTACGACCAGGCACTGCACAAGATCATCATGTTCGGCGGGAGCACCGGCAGCACCGACCCCGCAACCCTGTGGGAATGGAACGGGACAACCTGGCAGCTCACACCCAGCTGCAGCACCAGCTAACCAGCCCGGGTCTGGCTCAACGAACGGCGAACTAGTCTGCAGCAGGCGGTCACCGTCACATCGGCCACTCGCGTCTCGCCAGCACCGGCCGGACAGCGTTCCGCGGACCGCGTTCTTGATCGTGGTGAAAAGGTGTTGGGCGGCCACCACCTTTTCACCACGATCAGTCATGAACGTCACTGCGCCAGATCAGGAACGCCATAAATAAGGTAATAAATCTTGATACGGAATGCCAGAGTAGGTCAGGCGATTCCGCAACAACCTGCTGGCCGGCCTGGCATCCTGCTGGCACGCATTCGGACGTCGAGGCCCTGTTCGAGCGAGCGGGATGCGATGGCCAGCTCTGCGTCTGCCCGGTCGGCGGCACCGGGGAGGTCAGTGTCCGCGCTGACCAGATGGCTGTCTCAGGTTCGGTATTCAAGGTGTCGGTCGCGCTTGAGGCGGAGACCTAGTTCGCCGACGGCCGAACCCGAGGAGCGACCAGCTACACCGCTCCAAGCGACCCGACGCACCCACACCAGGCGGGCCAGACACATCGCGCTTGGCATCCCAGTGCCGCCAGGGGTCCGCGGCTACCTGCCAACCTCGTCCCGATGCCGGGGCCGGACGCTGCCAGGCGCTAGCCAGGGAGGTGACCGCGGCTGACCAGCACGGCGAATCCGGGCACGTTGCCATCGGCCGTCAGCGGGGCCGGCTCCCTGGCCAGATACCGGTCGAGGAAATCGACGGTCACCCGGGCCACGATCGGCTCGGGTACGGCGTGACCCTCATACGGCGTGAAGTGGCCCGCGCCCAGCAGGTCCAGGTAGTACCGGGTCCCGGTGGTGTCCGCCAGGTACAGAGCCGCCGCCGCCGCTGGCGGATTCCGGCTGTCGGCACTGCCCTGGACGACCAGCATCGGCGGGGTGCCTGCCGGGAAGTATCTGCCGCCGAATGGCGCCCATTCCGCCCCCGACAAGATCATGGCGGCGAGCACCCGGCGGTTCCTGCAGCAGGTATCCGCCGCCACCGCGGCAGCGGCGTCGCCGCCGCGGGCATGCCCGGCCACCGCGATCTTCGCCGGGTCGATCAGGCCGGCCAGCACGCCCAGTGACCGGATACTGACCGTGAGCAGGTCGGTGATGGCGGCGGAGATGTCGGCCGGCTGAATCGACAGATCAGCCTCGTGCGAATCGCCAACGTCGCAGCGCGCAGGCGGGAACTGCACGGCCGCGACCACGTAGCCGGCGCTTGCCCAGGCGTGCAGCAGCGCCGCGTAGGCAGACCTGCACTGCAGGTCGCCAGGTACGAAAACCACCAGCGGGAACGGCCCTCTGGTGAGCTTCCCGGCTGCCACCGCCTGGGCCGGCTCGGTGGGGTAGAGCACGAGAGTCGGCAGCACTCGCGGGATTGACCGCCCGCGAAGCCGGCTGATCAGTATCATTGCCCGGCTGGAGACCAGATAGCTGCCGATCTGACTGACCGAAGACGGCCCTGGCCGAGAACGACGGTGCGGGCGCGGCGCATGGCTGCCGACAGCCGTCGGCCGGGCGGCCGTCGCGCCGCGGTCGAGCGTGAGCAGGGCGTCAGCCGTGGACACTCCTGCCGCGAATACGCCTGCGAGCGCGAGCAGCGTCCGACCATACTGCGGACGCCTGCGCCTGGCTACATATCGAGGTTGTGAATCCATTGAAGTACCTAAGTTTACCGCAAAAACCTCTGGTTCGCCGACGACACAGAAAACACCCTGACTTAGTAACTTCTTAGCCAGATCTGAAGCGCTGTCATGGGTTCCTAGGACTTATGTTGCTAGCCTGACCCGGTGACTGATTCCCCGGTGACAGGCCCAAAATTGGCTGATAACAATATAGTTGATGCAAGCTCGGCTGATAGTAGTGCACCGATAAGTGCGCAGGCTGCCGGCATTGATTCGCCCGGACTGCTTGACCGCCTGACCACGAGCAGCCAGGCCCGTTCTGCGAGCCGGGCATGGCGGCGCCGGGCGAAGAGCTGGGACCACCACACGCCATCCGGCCTGGAAAAGATCATCGCGGCAGTGCTCGCCGCAGCCCCGGTCGGGCCGGGCGATCAGGTAGTCGACCTGGGCTGCGGCGCTGGCTGGCTGAGCCTGCCAATCGCCGAGCAAGGCGCGCGAGTGCTCGCCGTCGACGTCAGCCAGGATACGATCCTGCGACTGGACGCTAAGGCGCGCGAGCGCTCCGTGGCAGGACTGGATGCCCTGGCCACGCCGATGGAACACCTGTCCCTGCCTGCTGGCAGCGCCGACCTGATCGTCACCTGCTACGCGCTCCATCACCTCCGGGACGCGGACAAGGATCGCCTGGTCAAGGCCGCCTACGAGTGGCTGCGCCCAGGCGGAACGATAATGATCGCCGACATGATGTTCGGCCGCGGCGGGTCCAGCGCGGACCGCGCGATCATCACGTTTAAGGTCAGGGCACTGGCCAGGAAGGGCATCGGCGGCTGGTGGCGGATCGCCAAAAACGGCTACAGGTACCTGGTGCGGGTCCAGGACCGGCCGGTCTCGATCAGCGCGTGGACGGCGATGCTCAGCAACGCGGGTTTCACCCAGATCACGGCATCCTCGATCGTCGCCGAGGCCGGCCTGGTATCAGGCCGACGGCCGGGTTAGAGCTTCCCGATGGCGGCAGGCGCGCCGAACGACCTGAGCACCTCCGGCACGGTGACCTTGCCGCCCTCGTCCTGGAAGTTCTCCATGATCGAGAGCAGCGCCCTGGCGGTCGCGCCGGTGCCGTTGAGGGTGTGCACGAACTCCAGCTTGCCGTCCCGGCGGAACTTGATATTCAGCCGCCGAGCCTGGTAGTCGGTGGTATTCGAGCAGGAGGTAATTTCACGATAGCGGCGCTGCGTAGGGAACCATGCCTCAATGTCGTACTTTTTAGCCGCCGATGCGCCCAGATCGCCGACGGAGATATTCATTACCCGGTACGGCAGGCCCAGTTCGCGAGCAATTTCCTCTTCGTAAGCAAGCAGTTTCTCGTGCATATCGAGTGAATGCTCCGGCAGGCAGAATACATACATCTCGACCTTGTCGAACTGATGCACCCGGAACATGCCCCTGGTGTCCTTGCCGGCAGCCCCGGCCTCACGCCGGAAATTGGTGGCGAAGCCCGCGTACCTGATCGGCAGCTGGTCCTCCTCAAGCCGCTCATCCGCGTGCAGAGCCGCCAGTGCCACCTCGGAGGTCCCGGTCAGGTACAGATCATCCTTTTCGAGCCTGTACAAGTTCGATTCTTCGGTGGGCAAGAACCCGGTTCCGTACATCGCCCGCTCGCCGACCATGATCGGCGGCAGCACCGGCAGGAAGCCCTTGCCGCTCAGCTTGCGGATCACGTACTGGTACAGCGCCATCTCGGTCAGGGCGACGTCACCGATCCGGTAGGCGAACCGCGAGCCAGACAGCCGCGCGCCTCTGGCCATGTCGATCCAGCCGCGGGCCGAGCCGAGCTCCGTGTGGTCCTTCGGCTCGAAGCCGAACTCCGGCCGCTCGCCCCACTCGCGCACCAGCTGCGCGTCTTCCTCGTCCATGCCGTCGGCGGCGGTCGGGTCGGGCAGGTTCGGGATCCGGCCGAGAATCTCGTCGCGGCGGCGCGCCGCGTGCGCCTGCTCCTGATTTGCCGCCTCGATCCTGGCGGCAAGTTCCTGCAGCCCGACCAGCTCATCGGGCCCTGGCTTGCCGCGGGAGGCTTTCTTTTGCGTGGCGCGCAGCGACTCGACCCGTTCGGTCTGCTCCCGCCAGGTGGCGTCGGCTGCCAGCAGCTCGTCGAGATCCGCAGCGGCGCCCCGCCGGGCCAGCGCGGTCCGGAAACCGTCTGGATCTTGTCGTGCGGCCTTGAGGTCAATCACCTTCGCGAGTCTAGCGGCGCGGGCCCGCGATCACCCGGCGGCGCCGCGGTCCCGAGCGGTACCGCGGTCCCAGGCAGCGGCACCGTCCCGGGCGGCGGCACGGTCCCAGGCGGCGGCACG
>OCZU010000889.1_pt1 | contig 20171 bp, 20 predicted proteins | sample 1539001 | NCBI WGS metagenome assembly OCZU01 (sample SAMEA3539306, study PRJEB22396) | soil metagenome | biome: tundra; feature: field; material: soil | place: USA | collected 2010-05 | depth 0.15 m | reverse complement strand
GATTAAGCTTTCAGCCCATCGAACGGCTGGAATGGCCTGTCCAAACTTACTTGCAAGGACCCATGGTTGAGATCTAACCCTTCCAAATTAGCAAAACACCTCAGAATCAAAATAAACTCGCGTATTCGAGCGAAACAATTCCTGCGAATTTATCGCCAAAATGTGAGTTATCGGCCTTGCTTCGGTAGCCAGCGCGCAAACGATTATCTCCGGCCCTACGATCTCTGGCGGCACTTGGTCACCGTCCGGCAATCCCTTTATTATCACGGGCAACTCATCTGTCGCCTCTGGCCAAACCCTCACGATACAGCCGGGGGTAATCGTGTGGATCGGGTCGAATGTCACCGTTACGGCGAACGGTGCGCTGATCCAAGCCGTCGGCACGCCAAGCCAAAGAATCACGATTCAAGCGGCTTCAAGCTCATTTTATTGGAATGCCATTCAAATTTACAACGAGACTGGAACCAACCGCTTTAAGTATTGCGATTTTGCGAACGCGCAGACCGCGATTTCAATGGGTGCATATGGAAATAATTGGATTATGCCCGTCGAAATTATGAACTGCACTTTTAGCAATTGCGTCGGGCAGGCGATTTATGGCGAGGCACAAGGGACTGTTGTTGGACCTTGTTGTCCAGATTCCACTTATTCAGCGACACTTAATCCAGTTATTAAGAACTGCGTGTTCAACGCCACGGGCAGTGGATGCGTCCTAAAGATTTTCGGAAATACCGCTAACGGCTATAACGGATATGGTTACAGCTATCCGACAATCCTAGCAAATATATTTCAAAACCTCAGCGGAACTGCTTTTTTAGCGGAGGTCGGCAGCTACGCCGGAGCTGGGAGTCCGGTATTCGTGAACAACACCATCGTTAATTGCCAGAAGGGATTTTCAGCATTTGATCCATGGGATGCAACAGTGGAAGATTGTGTGTTTGTTGGATGCACTAATGCCGTTGTGGATACAGGCTCGCTTTCGCGCCAGGTCAATTTCAACGATTTTTACGGCAACGCGACAAACTTCAATGGCTATCAAGGGACGTATGGCCAGTGGATTATCCCAAATCGCAACGGAACCATTGCAGACGTCCTTTACAACATCCCCCAGAACCCACTCTTCATCGCCACAAACGATTTTCACTTGACCAACAGTTCGCCCTGCGTCAACGCAGGCACCCCAAATACCGCGTATGCAAATATGTGCTTTCCGCCGTCAATCGCAACGAACTTTCCCGATCAGGGTGCGTATGGCGGTCCCGATGCCTGCAACTGGCTGGATACCGTTCCCATAGCGCCGGCCCAGTTGACGCTAATAAAATCAAACAGTTTCCTCTGGTTGAACTGGGGAGCAATTCCGCGTTCAACTTACCAGGTTCAATACATCGCAACCAATTTCAACGCAACCTCCGGAACCAATAGATGGCTAACAAATACTACTCTGATACCGGCGGCCAAGCCTGTCTCAATTGCTGTTTCGCCTTATCCGACGACAAACAGCAACGCTTTCTACCGCGTCAAGAGCTTGGGGCGGACGCCTGGAAATTGATCGTTATATGCAGCAGACCAAGAATGATAGTAAGTAAAACTTTTTGAAAACACCATACAACCACTCCGGCCCTCGGCGGGACGAATTGGAACCTACTGACAAATATTCCGCTGCCAACGCCGCCGAGCGCGATGAATTTCAACTCGGCATATTCCCGCCCGACCACGGCGGCAACCACATTCCGCCGCCGACCCCGCCGCAACAAACGCCACCAGCTAAATAATCCAGCCATGCGTTATCAGATTGAATTTCTGCCGGTGGCGCTCGCCCAATTGCTGGCGCTGCCCAAGGACATTTGGCGTCTGATCGGCAGGAAAATTGACCGGCTTCAGGACGACTTGGCCTCGGATGTAAAGAAGCTCAAGGGTTTCAAAAACAAATACCGGCTGCGGGCTGGAAATTACCGCGTCCTTTTTGAATTGGAAGGCGGGACGATTGTCGTTTATGATTTGGGCGATCGGAAGGACATTTATGAGTAACACGATGGCAGTGCCAAATAAATCGCGCGCGTCCTGGGCTCAATTGGACACCCAATTGAGTCAGGCCAAATCCCTGATGCGCCGGATGCGTCAAACAGTCGAAGACATTGAGGATGCCCGGACGATTGAACAGGCCAAGAGCGCGCTCGGCAAAAAGCCGCGTATCCCTTGGTCACAGGTGAAAAAAGAGGCGGGACTGGATTGAGAGCCGGCCAACGCCGGTGTGCGCGATGAATTTCTGCTTGGCATTTTTCCGCCCGACCACGGCGGCAACCACGCGCCGCCGCCGACTCCGCCGCCAGCCACTCCACCGGCGAAATGAAAATTAACCATCTGACTTGTGTCACTCGCGCCAGCCAATGAAGCGATGTCGAGAGCATCCCCGTGGCGGGCTAACCTGATCAAAAGAACCAACCTATGAAACCATGCCTCAAAAATCTATTTCTTCTGCCCGCGCTGATCGCCGGTCTCGGCTTGATGTTGGCTGGTCAGGTGACGGCGCAGACCTCCGATGGCATGGCGCTCATTCCGGCGGGTGCGTTCACGATGGGGGACACGCTGGATGGTGAGAGCGATGCCATCCCTACCGTAAGCGTGACGGTGTCGGGGTTTTATATGGACACGAATCTGGTGAGCTACAGCCAATGGCAGACGGTCTATAATTGGGCCACAAGCCACGGATATGTCTTTGACAATCCCGGTTCGGGTGAGGCGGCGAATCATCCGGTGCAGAGCGTAAATTGGTATGACTCTGTAAAGTGGTGTAATGCGCGGTCGCAACAAGCGGGCTTGACTCCGGTATATTACACGGATGCGGGCCTGACACAGGTTTACATCTCCGGAGACACCGACGCGGTCTATCCGAATTGGGCGGCCAATGGCTATCGCTTGCCGACGGAAGCAGAGTGTAAGAAGGCTGCGCGGGGCGGATTGAACGGTTTGCGGTTTCCTTGGGGCAACACGATTGATTGGAACCATGCGAATTACTACAGCCAGTGGACAAACGGAGCGCCCATCTATTCCTACGATCTCGCTTTCACGAGCGGCTATGATCCGGCGTTTACCAACGGGGTGACGGCCTATACGAGTCCGGTGGGATATTTTGCACCGAATGGCTATGGTCTTTACGACATGGCGGGGAATGTTCAAGTGTGGTGTTGGGATTGGTATGCGGGGCCTCCGTATCCGGCCGGCAGCCCTTATTTGGGAGGAACCGATCCACACGGCCCGGCCTCAAGCCCGGATGGCTATCGTCTTTTGCACGGCGGCTTTTTCACCTACGGCTTGCGGTGCGCCAAGCGCAGCACCGACTCGCCCTCCTTCTTAATCAATCACAATGGTCTTCGTTGCGTGAGGGGGGCAATTGCAAATGCAGTTGCAGGTGACCACGACTTCATTGCCCAACGGAACAAACGGCGTGGCCTACAGCCAGACTCTCGTAGCAGCCGGGGGGCAGACACCCTACACTTGGACAAACAGTTCCGGCGCATTGCCTCCAGGATTGATGCTGGCGACCAACGGTGTGATTTCCGGTATACCGACGACCAACGGGACTTTCAATTTCACCGTGAAGGTGACCGACGCCTTGTCCTCGACCGCGACCCAGGCGCTGGCGCTAACGGCGTTTGGTCCCCCCAGTGTTGTTTGGATTCAACCGACAAATAATTCAGTTACGGTCACGGTCGGAAACAATGTGAGTCTTGCCGTGTCGGTGGCGGGCACCGGCCCATTCAATTATCAATGGCAACTTAACGGAACCAATCTCCCTAACGGTATTATTACCACTGTCGCGGGGAACGGGACATACGGCTACTCCGGTGACGGTGGCGCGGCGACCAATGCTGAGTTGAATGAACCCATTGGCGTGGCGGTGGACTCAACCGGCAACCTGTTCATTGCGGATTACGCTAATCGGCGCATCCGCGAGATGAAAACCAGCGGGCTTATCATCACGGTGGCGGGGAACGGGACATACGGCTACTCCGGTGACGGGGGCGTGGCGACCAACGCCGAATTGTTTAATCCCACTGACGTTGCTGTAGACGCAACCGGCAACCTCTTCATTGCAGATTTCAATAACAACCGCATCCGCGAGGTAGGAACCAACGGCATCATTACCACTGTGGCGGGCAACGGGACAAACGGTTTCTCTGGGGACGGGAGCGCAGCGACCAATGCGGAATTCTATTATGCCGCGTCCGTGGCGGTGGACACCACCGGCAACCTGTTCATTGCGGATTCGCAAAACAACCGCATCCGCAAGGTAGGAACCAACGGGATTATCAGCACGGTGGCGGGGAACGGGGGATATGGCGACTTCGGCGACGGAGGCCCGGCGACCAATGCGGAATTGAGTATTCCCTCCAGCGTGGCGGTAGACGCCACCGGCAATCTGTTCATTGCGGATAACAACTATATCCGCAAGGTGGGCACCAACGGGATTATCATTACGGTGGCGGGCAACGGAACGAATGGGTTCTCCGGCGACAGTGGCTCGGCGACTAATGCGGAATTGAACGACCCGCAACGCGTTGTGGTGGACGCCAACGGCAACCTCTTCATTGCTGATAGTTATAACAACCGCATCCGCGAGGTGGACACCAACGGGATTATCATGACGGTGGCGGGCAATGGAACAAACGGGTTCTCCGGCGACGGTGGCTCGGCGACCAGTGCTAAATTGTATGAACCATCCGGCGTAGCGGTGGATGCTGCTGGCCACCTGTTCATTGCGGATGTTTTTAACGACCGAATCCGCAAAGTGGTCCGCAAAATAATTATTCTAGGCCCGACAATTGTATTAAATGATATTGGTTTCGTAAATGCCGGGGCGTATGACGTGGTGGTGTCTGGATCGTATGGCAGCGTCACCAGCAGCATTGTCAATTTAACCATCACGCTTCCTCCTGTCATTCTATCAGCGCCACAATTCTCCGTTGGCAATACCAACTTTACGTTTCAGCTTTCCGGTCCTTCCGGCAGCAATTATGTGCTGCAAGTTTCCACAAACCTGTTGAACTGGAGCCCAGTCAGCACTTCCACCATCCCTGTCAGCGGCTCCATCACCTTGAGCAACGCCATCAGCGGTTACAACCGCCGCTTTTACCGGGTTCACTTGCAATGAATTTAAGTGCGTCAGAATCAATTTTTTTGACATCTCGGAATCTAAAACCATGAAAAAACTATTCTGCCCATTATTGATTACATCTTGTTTGGCTTGGTTAACCACCGGTTGCGCCACCAACCACAACCAGCTTCCGAAGCCTGAAATTTCGACTCAATCCCCCAGGGCGGATTTGAGCGGGCTGAAGAAATTTTACGTGTCGCGCGACGATGAAGCCGGCACCCAAGACGAAAAACATTTTCTAGGGCTTCATGCGGTGCAAGATGTGCTGACAGACCATGGTATGCCGGCTACTTCCGGCTTACTATCCGCCATGCCGACCGATACGGAATGCAAGGTCATCATTCACGACAAGTGGTTCTGGGATGTGCATTGGTATTTGTTGTCCTTAGATATCAAATTCTACGATGCCCACTCCGGTGCGTTGCTGGCCTCCGGACATGACAGGCGCGCCCATCCCACAATCCGGCGATCTCCAGAATTCATGGCGAACGAGTTAATTGAAGCCATCTTTCCCGCCTCTGGCGGAGCCACGAACCCCTAAACATCCAACAACATGACTAAAAACCAAAAAACACCTATGAACTCACGTCGCTTTGTCGTGCCCGCCCTCACCGTTTGCATACTGGCGGTCTGCACCGGATGTCACACGGTGAAATCCTCCTACGATCCCGGCCTGGCTCCGGCTCCGACACTGCCCTGTCCTGTCGCACTTAGTCTGAGCAAGGAGTTCACAAATTACGAGCATGTAACCCCGCAGGTACCCTTCGTCAGTGATGGATACACCGCGCCGTTTGGCCCTTCCTTGCAGAAATACGCGACCTACGTGGCTCAATCGGTGTTTGGGGATGTTCAAGTGCTCAACGGTGGTCAGCCTCCGCGCAGCGACGCGAAGCTCCTGCTCGTTCCTCGGGTAACGAGTTCAGACCTTCGGCCACCCGGTCCTGGAATCAGCGTTGCCTCCGGGGCCTTGGGTGTCCATTGGGATTTCAACGACCCCAAGACAGGACATACGCTGTTTTCAATACGCATTCAGTGCGAATCCTCGCATTCAAAGGTCAACATCCTTGACGCGGGCATTTCCTATGTGGTTGATGGTCTGATGACCAACTTGACTTCCATGACTATTCAACGTTTCAATGCTTCGAAGGATATCCAACGCCTCAGCGGCCACTAAAAAACAATAGTAAAGGAGTCCCAAGCATTGAACAATTCTTCCGTACCTCTGCGTTTATCCCAATTTTTCCTTCACGCGGCGGCTGAAGTTTTCCGTGCGGATGACGGCGCGTTTGTGCAGGCCGCGCACGATGCAGGTTGACACATTTTCGCCGCGCACTAAATTCGACCCATGAACATCGCCTTGCCGCGAAATCTCGAAGACTACGTTGCCGAACCGGTGCGAACCAGCGGCTACAAAGGTTCGGATGAAGTCGTGCTGGAAGCGTTGAGCGAGCATCAAGCCCGCCGCAAGGGCATGGAAGTGGTGATGACGCCGGAACTGGAACGGCTGCTGGACGAAGGTTTGGAAAACTTGGATCAAGCCAAGACTACCGACGAATTGCGCCGCCGGGCATGCTCCGGGCCAGGTTCAGTCGCAAGGCCGCGCGCGACTTGGACGAAATTTCCGGCTACATCGCCGCCGACAATCCCGAAGCAGCGGAACGCGTCCGCCGGATTATCCTCAACGCCTCCGATCTTCTCGTGCAGCATCCTGAACTGGGACGGCGCATCCGCAAAGCCAGCGCGCGTCACTCGCAAATCCGTTGGTTCGTTGTGCCGAAGTTCGGCAATTACCTGATTTTCTACCAGCCGTTTCAGGAAACCGTCGTGGTCATTCGCGTTTTGCACGCGGCGCGGGATTGGACGCGGTTCTTTTCACCTGGATGAAATAGCTCTGCGGCTCTCCGCGTTCTCCGCGCCTCTGCGCTTATCCTGATTTTTCCCTCACGCGGCGGCTGAAGTTTTCCGAGACGCGAATGGCGAACATTCATTGGCGCAAATTCGCAGAATTCGCATCCAGAGTTTTCTCTTGGTTGCATTTTTCCTGTAACATTTTTCGGGTTTTGCTTCTGAGGAGGGTGTATGAATGAATCCGAAGCAAATCAGAACATGTCAAAGAAATGTCCTCAGTGCGGGGCTTCGCTGCCGGCAGGCGCGTTGGACGGGCTTTGTCCCGCCTGTCTGCTTGCGCAAGGGGTGGCGGACACCGGCCCTGAGGCCGCGCCGTTTCAGCCGCCGGGTGTGGAAGAATTGGCCCGCCTTTTTCCCCAATTGGAAATCCTTGCGTTCATCGGCAAGGGCGGCATGGGCGCGGTCTATAAGGCGCGGCAGCCGGCGCTCGACCGCGTCGTTGCGCTGAAAATTCTCCCGCCACAGGCCGCCAACGGCCCCGGTTTTCCCGAGCGATTCAGTCGTGAAGCCCGCGCGCTGGCCAAGCTGGCCCATCCCAACATTGTTGCCGTCCATGAATTCGGCCAGGTCAACGGGCTGCCGTTCTTCATCATGGAATTTGTGGATGGATTGAACCTGCGGCAGTTGGAGCGCGCTGGCAAACTTTCTCCGCGCGAGGCGTTACAGATCGTCCCGCAGATTTGCGAGGCGCTTCAATTCGCCCATGACGAAGGCATCGTCCATCGCGACATCAAGCCGGAGAACATTCTGCTCGACAAAAAGGGCCGGGTGAAGATCGCCGACTTCGGCATCGCCAAAATCATGGGCCTCCAGCCGGACGTTGATCTGACGCAAACCAAGGACGCCATCGGCACACCGCATTACATGGCGCCGGAGCAACTGGAAAAACCAACAACGGTGGATCATCGCGCGGACATTTTTTCTTTGGGGGTGGTGTTCTATGAAATGCTGACCGGGGAATTGCCGCTGGGGAAATTCGCGCCGCCGTCGTCCCGCAAAGTGGAGGTGGACGTGCGGCTGGACGACGTGGTGCTCCGGGCTCTTGAAAAGGATCCGGAGCGCCGCTACCAGCACGTCAGCCAGGTGAAGACGGCGGTGGACACGATTGCCAGCACCGCCGCTTCCCCGCCGCCGCCGTCCGCAAATGCCGCCGCGATGGCCCAGGAAATTCTGGCGCAAGATTACAATTTGGACATCGGCAGCTGCGTGCGGCGCGGTTGGGCATTGTTGCGCGGCGATTTCTGGCCGCTCGTCGGCATCACGGCGCTCCTCATCGCGCTGTTGGGGTTCGCAATTCCGGTCGGCGGAGCTTCGCTCAGGCATGGGCCCGCGGGTGCAGATTCGGCGGAAATAACCTCGGTTCTTGGCATTCTCGTGTGGGGCCCGCTGATGGGCGGATTGTATCTTTATTTCCTCAAAAAAATACGCAGAGAGAAGACCACTGTCGAGACCGCCTTTTCTGGTTTCAGCAATCGTTTCCTCCATCTCTTCCTGGCCGGATTCGTCACCGGCCTGCTGACGTGGTTGGGATTTCTATTGATCCTGCCGGGCATCTACTTGCTGGTCGCGTGGATGTTCACGCTGCCGCTGGTCATGGACAAGCAACTCGATTTCTGGTCGGCGATGGAATTGAGCCGCAAGGTGGTTACGAAACATTGGTGGAAATTTCTGGGCTTCGGAATCGTTTTGCTGCTGCTCACCTTTGCCGGAGTTCTGGCGTGCGTAATCGGCGTGTTTGTAATGAGCCCATTGGTTTTGGCCGCGCTGATGTACGCCTACGAGGACATCTTTGGCGGCGCGGCGCGAACTGCGACTCCGCTGCCGGTTGGAGCCGGGCCCTCCGGCACCGCCGTGCTGCCCGGGACGCCGCCGAAGCTGCCTCGCTCCGAAGGCGGAACCTGGACGCCGGCGACGAAGATCGGCTTGGCAGCGGTGGTGGTGGTGATTGGACTGGTTGTGGTGATTTCACTTTTCCATTCAGCCAGGAGACATCGGCAGCGGGCATGGCAAGATCAGCCAGTTGCAGCCGAGCCGGCCGAGCCAGCCCCGCCGGCCGAGCCAGTTGAATCAGCCACGAGAATTCCGAACCTTGTTTTCGGCCCGGTGATCGAGCGGGTGATTGACTTTACCAATTCCAACCGTCGCGCATTGATTCTGGTTTCCGGCAACTATGCGACGCCCGCGCCGGGCCGGGCATTCGATTTCGGAGCGGTCGGGGGAGAGACATTACGCGCAGCGGGAGTGGATTTGTATTTCCGCGACCGGTTGCCGGATGACCCCGACGGCCGTGTCTCCACCCTCGACTGGCGCATGCTCTGTGACGCGCCTTCCGGAAATCCCAACTTCAAATTTGACACCGTCGAAAGTGTCAGCCCTCAAGTAATGCAGGGGCAATTGGATTTTTGGAATAATGAAGGGTGGAAAACCAACGGCGTTGATCCCGGGCTGGCCGGCTTATTGTCGGGGGTTAAGACCCGCAATCTCCGAAAACACGAAGAAGAAATTTATGTCACAAATGTGCAATTGTTCATCACCCGCGAGGGCACTGCCGGCGTGCTGCAAATCCTCGAAAGCGACAACCCCGCCGGTGTGACGATTCGTTACAAGCTCGTTGAACCAACTCCAATTCTCGAAAATGATCGGGACACTGCGGCTCCCGCTGGAGAGAAAAAGTTTTCGCGGGAAACTCTGACGGGACGACTGGAAGCGGCGTCCATGATGAACAATTTCACCGAAAAAGACAAGTCGTTGGCCGTGCTGGCCATCGATGCCGCCAAAGCGGGCGAAATGGAAATCGTAAAGAAGTCACTCGGGCAGATGACCGATTTCCAAAAACGGGATGAGATCGCGCATGAATCAGCCCGTGCGCTGGCCAAACGGGGTCTGCGGAAGCAGGCCCTGGAAATAGCAAAAAGCATCAACGATTTCACGGTCCACGACCAGGCATTGTCAGAATTGGCCCAGTAGAATGTGATGCGTGATGGATGCCGTCCTTGCGGGCATGGCAGCACGTTTCACGCAGCAATCAAACTGATTTGACTCCGGAAAATCCAATGCAAAGGACCAGCGCGACGGGCGACGTTTTCGCCACGACGCGCTGGACGGTCGTGCTGGCCGCCGGCCGCAGCAGCGCACCGCAGGCGGACGTGGCGCTGGAGGAATTGTGCCGCACCTATTGGTATCCGCTGTATGTGTACGTCCGCCGGCAGACACCCACGCGCGAGGATGCGGAAGACCTCACGCAGGCTTTCTTCGCTCGCTTTCTTGAGAAGAATTATCTCGCGGGGCTCGACAGCGAAAAAGGCAGGTTTCGCGCTTTCCTCCTGGCCGCCTTGAAACACTTTCTGGCGAACGAATGGGACCGCGCCAACTGTCAGAAACGCGGCGGAGGAGTGGCTGCGGTCTCGCTCGACTGGCAGGACGCCGATACGCGCTATCAAATTGATCCGGCGGACAATTCAAGTCCGGACAAATTGTACGACCGCGCGTGGGCCGTCACCGTACTTGAACGGGTCATCGCCCGCTTGCGCGAGGAGAGCGCCGCCGAAGGCAAAGCCACGCTCTTTGGGGAGTTGAAGCCCTTCCTGATGGTCGGCAAGAGCGCCATTCCTTATGGGCAGGCGGCGGAGGCGCTTAAGCTGACCGAAGGCGCGGTGCGGGTGGCAGTTCATCGTTTGCGGTTGCGTTACCGGGAGTTGCTGCGCGACGAAATCTGCCAGACTCTTTGTGACCCGGCCCAAGCCGAAGAGGAGATGCGGACTTTATTCAGCGCCTTTGCGGATTGATGACACCCGTTTTTCCGAATTCAATGGGCATCAATTCGCGTCCATCAGGCGCGATCAAATGGTCACGCGGGGGAGATGGATTTCCGCTCGTGGCCGCTGGCTTCCCGGAAGTCGCTGAGCCGGCCTTTCTTGAAGGAGCCATCCGGGAGCTTCAAGGTGAGCTGGGGCGGCCAGCCGGCTTTGGCCTCCGTCACGCTTTCCACGACGCCCACGGCGCGTGAAATTTTGTGGACCATGATTTCGCCGAGATAACCTTCGCCGGTTCCCGCTATTTTGGCTTTGCTCATGGAATCACGAGTTCAATTACTTGCCTTCGAGAACCCGCGTGGCAATCTCCTGTGCTTCGGTGGGATCATTCTTTTCCGCCGCGAGCTGGTAGGCCGGCCGCGCTTTAACCGCTTCACGTTCCTTTTCGGAGTAGCAATTGCGTATAAAGAACTGATTCATTTCTTTTTCAAAGGTCATTTCGTTGTCCGTTTCTTTTGGTTCGCTGGCTGTGATCCCGGCGATGTGGGAGTTGAGCATCCGTTTGGACGCGTTCACAAACTTTATGCGACGCGGCAAAACTCCGGGTGCTTTTGGCACCGAGTTAATAGACCAGAAAAGGAATGCGCGCGCCAGTCGAATCTGACAGGGGCAATTCAGGCACCTCAGGCATGAAAAGCCATGGTTTGTGACTTCACTTCACATTGGCGGCTTGGAATTGCGTGCAAGTGTCTTGCCTGAACGGGGCACTCTGGTGTTTCTTGGGCAGGTTCATGAGTCAAACACTTCCAACCAATCCGGCAAAATTCCCGGCTCCAAGTCTGCTCCATTTCGGCCAGTCGCTTTGCGTCGCCGCCGGCCTGGCGGAAGATCGCGCGCGGGACCTGGCGGAGGTGTTGCTCGAAGGTGATTTGCTGGGCCATACGACGCATGGTTTCGCATTGCTTCCGCTTTACCTCAAGGCGCTCGAAGACGGTTCGATGGAAAAACAAGGCGAGCCGGTCGCGGTCAACGATCAAGGGTCTGCTTTGACATGGGATGGCCGTTACCTCCCGGGACCATGGCTGATGCGCCGGGCAATCGCAGTCGCCCGAACCCGGCTCGCCGGGCATCCTATAGTCACGGTTGTGATTCGACAAAGCCATCACATCGGTTGTCTGCAGGCTTATCTCAAGCCGGTCACGGACGCGGGTTTTTTCATTCTGCTTTCCTGTTCCGATCCGGCGAACCGCACGGTGGCACCCCACGGCGGCTTGGCTCCCCGGTTCAGTCCTGATCCAGTTGCCGCGGGTATTCCGACGAACGGCGACCCGATCCTCATTGACATCAGCACGTCCACGACCGCGAACGGACTTTGCCAGCGACTGGCCGTGGCGGATGAGCGATTGCCCGGCCCGTGGTTGATTGACCATCACGGCAACCCGACGGACGATCCGCGCATTCTCCTGGATGGACGAGGCGGATCGCTGCTGCCGCTCGGTGGACTGGACCTGGGCCACAAAGGCTTCGCGCTCGCGCTGCTGGTCGAGGCGCTCACGAACGCGCTGGGTGGTCGCGGTCGCGCTGAAACCGCGTCACGTTGGGGCGCGTCGGTGTTTTTGCAGATCATCAATCCCGCTGGCTTTGGGGGCCGCCAAGCTTTCCTGCGCGAGAGCAGTTTCTTCGCTCAGTCATGTCGGGAAACGCCGGTGCCTCCGGGAAAACCGCCGGTGCGTCTGCCGGGACAAGCCGCACTTGCCCGCCGTGCCGCGCAACTCGTTCACGGAGTCGAGTGGCACCCAACCATCATGCCGGCGCTGGTTCCTTGGGCCGAAACTTTGCGGGTGCCGTTGCCGGCAACGCTTTGATTTGCGGCGTGCTTGGGAAACGGAAGACCTTCGTTTACCTAAATCATCGCCTCGAAGAAAATGCGCTGGCAACTAATAAAAACCCCCCGCGCCAACCGTTCGGAAGCAGCTCACGAAAAAGGTGACAATCGACGGCCGGGGTGATAGATATTCCTTGTGGCCGTCTGGACTGAGAATGATGAAAAACAACTGGCATGCTCGTACGACGAGCAGCCGAGGACCGGGAGAGAAACAATCTCTTCATTTTCCCCCGGCCCCGCAGCGGAGCCGCAGCTGGCGCCGCCTTCGGAGGCACTGGCTCGTGTGGCCCGAGGGGTTCCTGACTCCGCCACCTCGCTATTCCCGCGTTGGGACCACGGGTGGCCGATTCCTTCAACGATTCTTCCCCATCCTGACGAAGCGCGCGCTTGCATTCAGTTGCCGGAATTCGACGCTTTGATGCTCGAGAAAGCGCGCGTCATTTCCGGGCGTTTTCCACACGCCGAGGCGGAATACCGGACTTTGCGCCGGCAAGAAGCAGTTACGGAGGAGGCTGAAATTCCGCACTTTGAAAAGGTCTTCCGCATCGCCGCCGAAATGGCGAGCGTCCACCACGCGCAGGAAACTCCCGACTACGACGAACTCCTGATCCTCACGGCCTGGCATTGCGTGAGACCGCAGACGGAAGGGTTTTTGGGTTCCTACCCCAAATCGCTGCTTTGTCCTTTGTCTCATGCGGCCCCGCCGGTCGCTCTGGCCACTCTCTCCTCTGCGAAGCGATTGATTTTCGACCGGCGTGCGCCGTTTTATTTGCGCTATCTGCTTTGCGAAAAATTTGGTTTGCGCACCTGTGCCGACATTGAAAATGCAGACTTGCGTTATCTGCTCAGGAGAGCGGGGTTTCGCCTGATCCGCCCAAGCGCGGTTCCGGAGGTCGCTTTTGACGGCCTTACGCGGGGAGAGGATCCGCCGGTGCGGCCTTGGAAGCTGACGCTTAGGCAGGAACTCAGTGATGAACGTGCTGCGGAGATGCTGATCGACGCGGCGCTCTGGCAGATTAAGCATGGGCTGCGGCTGGTGACCGTCGAAGCGGGTCAGCCCCGCTGGAATATTGGCGCCTTTGGACGCACTGATTGGGAAGACGCATTTCTTTCGCTCGGTGTTCGTGTTTCGCCCTCGCTCACGCGCGAGAGCGGATTGCTGGATTGGCGGGCGGTGCTGGCGCGGTGCCTCGATCAGATCGGCACCGGCAATCTTCCGCCCGAAGTCCTCGGAAAAGTCTCGGCCCTGCCGCAGCGCGTCTGTCACGACAGTCATCAAGCCATTTGGGAAGTGCTCGACCGGGTTGCGCGGATCGTTCTGGAACAAGTGCGGGAGTCAGAGCCGCAGCTTTTCACCGGGACCGGCGGGATGGATTATGAAACGGCGCGATCCTTTCGTCGTTGGGCCAGACTTTTTGACGAGGTTTCTCCGAATATTTTATCCCGGTTGGGAGTATCGGCATTCACCGCGTTGAATCGCGTCGCGCCGGAATATTTTGGCTGGGGCGGCACGCAGCTCAAACCGTGGGAGCTGGAGCAGGAACATGGGAAGTGGAAAGGGCCACGAGGCCGCGCACTGCTCAAAAGCGCCTATGCGTTTGCGCTCTCTGAAAGCGGTCTGGGCAGCATTGAGGCGGAGGAAGAACAGGTGGTCTGGCAATGCACCCTGAATCAATTCTCCGAGTGGTCCGCCCTTCAGGCCGAATTGAAGGTTACTCCGTACGACTTTTTGTATGGCCTTGCCAGCCGGCACGGATTGACACCTTTGCTGAGCCGGGAGGTCAAGCACACCGCCGCGGTTTCGCTGCTGGCGGGCGTGAATTTGCATGAGAACCTGCCCCGGATCGAGGGATGCTGGGACGTGTGCATGCGCGCCGCGCTGGAACGCCATGGCGGCAAGATGGAAGTGCGGCTGGTGCTTCCGGATTTGGTGCCGCTGCCGCTGCGTCTGCGCAAAGCAGCACTCACTCCGCTCAGTTACGGTTATCTGCACAATGAGATCCGCCTGGTCCGGAACTTCGATCTGCGCATGGCGCGGGAATCCCATCGCAAGCTGGAAGAAATACCGGGCTGGTGGGAGGACGAGCGCATCATGGGAACACCGCTCCTGGAGCGGGTCAGCAATACGGCGGACCCTGGCCGCGCGGTACTCGGCTTGTTGCGCCCGGAACCCTGGCTGGAACCTCGGACACAGAGAATCCGGTTTCACGCCCTTCACCTGCTCCTTTCCAAGCGGGCGACAAGTCGGACGGCACCGGGCAGAGGAGGGCTTTCATCCGAAGAAATGCGCGTTCTGCTTCGGCTCGCCCTGGAGGCGACATTGGAGCATACAAATATTTTGCACGTATCTTTTCCGGCCATCCAACGCGGCTTCGAACGCATCCTGGCCCGCGAGGACACGCGCGAGATGCTGGATTCGCTGCTGATGCATATCGGCACCGCCTATGAAACCGAAATCTGGGGACAGGTGCGCAAGTTCATCGTGCTCGACGTCGTTAATGATCTGCTCGCGCTCACCATCCGAAGTTCATTGCTGCACCTGATGAGTTCGGATTGAGTCCGTGCGAAGGTGTGCGTCGTTGCGCCGACTCGGAGAAAAAAAGCTGCTGCTGAACTTAATGGGGGGAAGTCACACCGCGACGGTCGAGCCGTGTGGAAGACTCATGCGTGAAATTCACGCGCAATGCGTGAAGCTCACGCGTTATGGGTGAACTTCATTCTCGCCTCCACCCATTATGCTTCTGAAATTAGCCGTTTTGCCCGCAATCGGTTTTGGCAGCCGCCATGCTCCTCACCCTCATGTAAGCAACCCACGAGGTGATATATGAAAATTCGATGCCGCGCTTTCACACTTATCGAACTACTGGTTGTCATCGGCGTCATCGCCGTTGTTGCCGCGCTCCTCCTCCCGGCTTTGTCCACAGCCAAGAAGCGGGCTTTGCGCAAAAGCATGGATTCGGTGGGCGCCGTCCCGGAGACGGTCGCGCGACAGGAACCGAACAGGCTTGCGCAAGCCGCCGCGCCCCAGCGATCGCTCGCCACAGTCAAGAGCTTCGCGGCCACGGTTTCGCTCAAGCCGGGGCTGAGCATTGGCACGGCCGAACCCGAGTCCATCTACACGGCGCAACTCAGAACAGAATTCCAAGCGTTCAACCCGGCCGGCAATGGTGAGTGCGAGGTTCACATGCCGCTCCCGCCTCAAATCATCTCGCTGGCTGACCTCGAGGTCACGGTAAACGCCCGCCCCAGCGAATCGGTTGAAATCCGCGGAGACAAGCTGGTCTGGTTTGGCACGCTGCCGGGCGAACCCATCTCCATGACCATTGGCTACTCTGCCGTTGGCAAGGGAATCTACAACCTCCAGACGCCGCCCAGCGGCATTCTGGATACCTTCCACATTGATCTGACGGCCGTCGGTTCGGACGTGCGCATGCTTGAACTTTCACTCCAGCCTACCAAGTACGTTCGCGGGAACGGCCAGACCGTTTATACCTGGGATTACAAACGCCTGCTCTACGGACGGCCCATCTCGCTCGACGTCCTGGGAATCGCCCCGATTGATCGCCTGGGTGAACTGACCTGGCTTGGTCCGGCGAGCGTGGTGATCTTCGGCCTGCTGCTGGGGTTGGTGGCACACGCCTTTGCCATCAACAACTTTGACCGTTGGATGCTGCTGCTGGTCCTGGGCACATTCACAGGTGCCTACCCGTTGATGTACTTTGCCCAGGAATTCATCTCTCTTAACACCGCCATCTTCGCATCCTCGGCCATCGTGCTGCTCGTCATTGCCATCCGCTCGGTGACGATCATGGGCATCCGCCTCGCCCTCTTCGGCATCGTCCTGCCGGCGACGGCGATCCTCGCCGTCACTCTCGTCGCCGCCATTCATCCTCGACTCCAGGGAATCCTCATCACCGGCACGGGCATCGCCGTGTTCATTGTCGCGATGCTGCTGATTCCCCGGTTGAAGCGGGAGAGCGCGCCGCGCGTGGCCCTGACGGGCACAATTCCCAAGGGCGCTTGACCCGCGGAGCAGTCGAATCGGGGCGGTTGCCGCCCCTTCAGCGGAAACTCTTTTGCCGATTACGGCTTTGTCTGTTGGCTTGAGAGTCAGATTCGGCAGGGCGCGAAAACGACAAAACTTTCTCTGGCTGCGGCAATTTCTTTTTGCTCCAACCCGGAATAGCGCGGAAGCAGGGCATCGCTTGCAGTGTTCATCGAACCGTGTTGGAATCGGTCCGTGGCTGCCGGTCAACTTTGGCTTTTCGACCCGCCCAAGCCGCTCGTCGAGCGGTTGGGTGAGGATTTCTTTCGCGCGCTCCCGGCCCGGCCCGGTGGGTATTTGATGTGCGGCGCGCCGAGGGGGTTTTATACGTCGGCAAAGCGCGCAACCTGCGCAAGCGGTTGGGCAGTTACCGGGTTGCGAACCCGGAGCGGTTGCCGCGCCGGATCATCCGGCTGTTGCAGCAAGTGAGACGTATCGAATGGGACGAATGCCGCAGTGAGGAAGCTGCCCGCCAGCGCGAAGAATTGCTCATCTGCGTGCTGACACCAAGATTCAATGCGGCGGGAAAAGTTTGGCCCAGGCGACCTGGTGAACTGCGGCGGAACCGGTCTGCCGTCGATGCCGCGCGCGCGACTTCTTGTTGACAAATGTAACCATTGATGTTACTTAGTTCGCAGGTTATGAGAACGAGCTGTCGTTTTGCCATGGCGGTGCATGTGCTGGCGGTCCTTGCTTACAAAGAGGGCGACCGCGTCACGTCAGCTTTGCTGGCGGGCAGCATCAATACCAACCCCGTCATTGTCCGGCGGCTGCTGCTGGCTTTGCAGCGGGCCAGGCTGGTGGAGACCTGCAAAGGGGCCGGGTCCGGTTCCCGTCTGAGTCGTTCTCCAGGGCGCATCAATCTGGCTGAAGTTTATCGGGCGGTCGAAGCGGTTGAACCTTTTGCCACGCCTTCGGGAAAACCCAACGCGGCGTGCCCGGTGGGCCATTGCATCCGGGAGACTCTGGACAAGATTTTTGCGTCGGCGCAGAATGCTTTGGAACGGGACCTGGAGAAGACCACTTTGGCCGGGGTGATCGGAGCGGTCAAGGCTTCGGTCAATTGCGCTCATAAAAAATCCGGTTGACGATCTCTTTTTTTGTGTGAATATGTAACTGTAGATGTTACATACAAAATGAAAGTTAAGAAATATGAAACCGACCATCGAAATCAATGGAGCGAATTTTGAAGCCGAGGTACTGAAATCAACCCAACCCGTGCTCGTGGACTTTTGGGCCGAATGGTGCGGGCCCTGCAAAATGCTCGCGCCCGTGCTCGACGAAATCGCCACCGAACAATCAGGTCGCGTGAAAGTTGCCAAGGTCAACGTCGACCACAATCCCGCGCTCGCCGCGCGTTTCGGCATCCAATCCATTCCGACCTTGCTCTACTTCGCCGATGGCGCAGTGCGTCATCAAACTGTGGGAGTGATAGGCAAAAAGGCCATCGTCGCCAAACTCCAAGAACTGGCTGTAGCAGCCTGAGAACTGAGAGGAATAAATGAAATCCGCATTCAAGCAAGCCTGCCGGTCCGATAAGAACGGTCTTGCCACGAACCGTCTTGCCACGCCTCGCGTCCGTCTGACCCCGTCGCGTCAGCCGAAGCGAGACCGTTCCCGGTCGCCATCCACAACAATCGGGGTCCCGCCTTCGAATCCGGCGGTCGTGGAAGTCCAGCCCGCGCAACTATTACAGGCAGATTCGCCGCGTGGCGACGCTTTGCAGCTCTATCTCCGTGAGATTGGCCAGGTGAAACTGCTGACACCCCAGGAAGAAATCGTGCTCGCCCGCCGAATCAAACGAGGTGACCAGGAGGCGCGCGAGCACATGATCAAGGCCAACCTGCGATTGGTGGTGAAAATCGCCCGCGATTATGAGGGCTTTGGCGTGCCGCTGCTTGATCTGATCAACGAAGGCAATATCGGTTTGATGAAAGGCGTCGCGCGGTTTGATCCCAGGAAAGGCGCGAAACTTTCCACCTACGCCTCCTGGTGGATCAAGCAGAACATCAAGCTGGCATTGGCAAATCAATCGAAGACCATCCGATTGCCCGTCCACGTGGTTGACAAAGTGGCGCACATTCGGCGGGCTGAGCTAAAGCTGCGCGAAGTTCTTGGCCGCGAGGCGACCGAGGAGGAGTTGGCGGATGAGCTGCAAATCCCTGCGCGGCGGGTGGCACGTTACCGCCAGGCCTCCCGGGCGCCTGTTTCACTCGACGCACCGATCGGCGACGACGATTCAAATCGTGTTTCTGAAACCGTGGCCGACACGACCGCGCCCGCGCCTTTCGATCACCTCATTCAGGAAACCGACCAGGAACTGGTCCGGGAAGCTCTGACCTCGCTCACCGAGCGCGAGCGCGCGATCCTTGCCCGGCGTTTCGGACTGGATGACGGCGCGCAAAAAACTTTGGAGGAGGTCGGCGACCATTTCGGTGTCACGCGTGAACGTATCCGGCAGATTCAAGACCAGGCGCTCAAGACATTGCGTGCAAAAATGGAAGAGCGCGATCGCCCTGCGGCTGACGAGACGGTCGAGTTGGCGGTTGCGGCGTGAAGGCACGGATACAGGTATTGAGCGGCGTGCATTCACGCAAGCACACATCGCGGCCGAGTTGCCGGGTCGTCAGGGAGTGACGAGACGGTAGAATTTGACGTTGGTGTTCGGGTCAGGCACTTGCGGAAACTCCATGGTCGGCCATGTATTTGTGAAGCTTGCGAAATCCTGCCAAGCGATCAGATTGCTTGACGTCTGCAGTCGGTAGCCGCGCCCCACTTCTCCGGAAGCGCGAATGAGCAATGTGTTTGTGCCAGGCATGGCCTCGATGGTAATTCCCGGCGCCGAAACTGGCTCGGATTGCCAGATTCCATCCGTCGCAGCGACCACAAACGTCCCCTTTCCATATGCGATACTCATCATCGTTCTCGAAAATATGATTCCAAAGATGTTTGTACCCCTCAGGGCCGTTCGAATCTGCCATTGGGCAAGATTTGTTGAGGAGAGCATGCCTTGTGTCTGCGATAAGCCGTATCCCGCTATGACAAACGTCGAATTGCCAAACGCCGCGTCTGCTCCCATGTAGCACAAGTAACAGCCGTTGAAACAAACATGCGGATCGGAGATGGTGCTCCAAGTGACCCCAAGATCGGAGGACACTGGTGGGCATGCCTCATTGGCGATATACGCCAACCGTCCGTTTCCAAAAACAAAATTCCCTGCATAGCCGTTTGCGTAGAGCACGTATTCCCAATTCACCCCATTGGTGCTTTTCCAAATGTGATCATCGAATGATCCTCCGCCTGCTGCGAAGAATGTGCCTTCTACACAAGTCACTCTTTTCATCACCGTGGCACTCGAGAAAGGTGGTGCCGGCAAGGCCACATTATTCCATACGTTCAGAGTCGAGGAGTAAGTGATTTGTCTCA
>OCZU010000888.1_pt1 | contig 20203 bp, 21 predicted proteins | sample 1539001 | NCBI WGS metagenome assembly OCZU01 (sample SAMEA3539306, study PRJEB22396) | soil metagenome | biome: tundra; feature: field; material: soil | place: USA | collected 2010-05 | depth 0.15 m | reverse complement strand
GCATCACCGACTTCCTCAAGTGGAAAAACCGCATGGCGGAATACAACCGCGGCACCCTCCCCCAAGGACTGGCTCCCACCGAAGAAGAACTCAACGTTTTCCTGGAACCAGATCTGACCCATTGAGCTCCGCCGAAGCCCGAAAGCCAAAAAAGAAAACCGGGCTGGTTGGCCCGGTTTCTCATGGCGTCGAGTTGGATGCGGTTACATCGCAGCCCGGCGCGACTGGCGCTGAGGCTGCCATCTGGCTGGGTTAGGACCAGTCCGGTTACCCGGCTTCGTGCCTCCTCACCCCAGTCCACAAATCGCGGATCGCAGAACACGGATCCGAACGCGAGGAAACAGACCTCCTCATCAATGCAAACCGCATGCCATGGAACAGGATTCAAGCCCTACAATCGAAATAGACCGTAAATCTATGATGTAAAGGTGGGTTAGCTAAGCACGAAGAGCGCGCATCCACTCCCTTGTCCATGCCCTTCAGTTTGCCGATGGCGAAAAGCTTTGCACAGTTGCCCATGAATTTGTGCAACTCGAAATCCCGCTGAACGACTACCGCGTGGGTGACGACCTGACCGTGGTCGGCTTTAAAGGAACGGATCGTCGGCCTTAACGGGGAGCTTCTGTCCCCGAAAGCAGAGCTGGTTCGGCGGCACCGAAGGACCGCGTTTCCTTACAACTCCCGCCGTCCTTCCATGGCCTTCAGCATCGTAATCTCATCCGTATATTCGATGTCACTGCCGACCGGAATACCCATCGCAATCCGGGTCACCTTCACGCCGGCCCGCTTCAGCTGTTGCGACAGATAAGTGGCCGTGGCTTCGCCTTCGACGGTCGGATTGGTGGCAATGATCACTTCATCCACATTGCCCGCGTCGACCCGGGTGACGAGATTGGAGATGCGCAACTGCTCGGGGCCGATTCCGTGCAACGGTGAGATGGCCCCGTGCAGGACGTGAAAGACGCCGTTGAAGTGCTTGGTCTTCTCGATTGCCGCAATGTTGGTGGGTTCCTCGACCACGCATACCAGCCGCTGGTTGCGGGTCGCGCTGGTGCAATAGGTGCAGGGGTCAACGTCGGTGATGTTGTTGCATACCGAGCATAGCCGCAGGCTGGCCTTGACGTCGCGCACCGCGGCCGCCAGCGCCTCGGCATCCTCGTCGCTCGCGCGCAAAATGTAGAACGCCAGCCGCTGCGCGCTCTTCGAGCCCACGCCCGGCAGCTTCTTCAATTCGTCAATCAGCCGCGACATCGGCTCTGCAAATTTAGACATAAGGAATCGAGTAATTTGGTAATCGGGTGTTTGGGCAATTGAAAACCAAACAAAAACATCGGCAACAACGGTCAAGAATTGCACAATCACCCGATTGCACAATCGCCCAATTCTTCAGAGTCCGCCGATGCCCAACCCGCCTAGCATCCCGCCCACGGTCGACTGCATCGCTCCATCAACCTTCCGCGCCGCTTCGTTGACGGCAGCGAGCACCAAATCCTGCAGCATCTCCACGTCGCCCGACTTCACCGCTTCGGGATCGATATGCAAGCTCAATAGCTGCTTGCGGCCGTCCATCTTCGCCGTGACCGTGCCGCCGCCGGCCGAAGCTTCGACCACGGTCTCCTGCATCTTTTTCTGCAGGGTGTCGTACTGCGACTTGGCTTTCGACATCAGTTCTTGCAGATTGAATCCACCCATAACACCTCACCAAACTTAGCGCTTCTCTTTGTAATCAATCACGGTACGAATCTCGGCGCCGAACTTCTCTTGCAGTCGCCGGACTACAGCGTCCTGCTCGGCCCGGCTCCGGCCACCAACTCCCGAGTTCGTCCCACTGGGCTTAGCCGTGCCATTGTTTTTTCCTTCGGTCGGTGACACAGTCGCCCCGGAAACGATCCGCAGCCGAACGGCTCGCCCCAGAACGCCGCTAGCCGAAGCGATCGCCAGCCGCCGGGCATCGGCGCCTAAAGACATATCGACCACGGCCTGGGATTCAGAGACCTTGATCACCACTTCGTTTCCTTCCACGGTCCATTCGCCCGCTTCAAGCATCGAAACGAGGACGCGCTGGTTGCCGTCCATGAGCGCTTGCAGCACTGCGCTTTGCAGCGTCCCGATCGGTGCAGTCGACCCGGCTGCCATTGGCGGAAGTTGCGGAGCGGCCTGGACCTGCGGTTCCCGGGCGCTTTCACTGACATCTGCGAGCGCAGCGGCGCCCATCACCACTCGCGCGGGCGGGTTCCCACTCGCGACGCTGCGTGGTCCGTTAGGGGGCGCTGGCTCCGCAGCAGACTCCTGTCTGGGGCTCCCTTTGCGCGCCGAATCAGCCGCGAACGGCGAAACATGATTAGGACGAGCAGGCGCGACCGCCTCCGCGCGTCGACCCTCGGCCGCGCCGCCCGACGTCGAGGCCGAGGCAACGATCGAAGGCCGCGCAGCATTTCTAGACACGCCCACTCCAGTACCTGTCATGCCAGAAGAGCCAGCCACATCGCTCAGCAGTTGCTCCATCGGCAGCAAACGCTGCGCATGCGCCATCTTCAGCAGTCCAAGTTCCAGGTGAAAGCGTTGCTCCTGCTTGTATCCCAGTTCGCCGTGAGTGCGCAGCATGATCTGCAGATGGCGCGTGAGGTCCTCTTCGCTGAATAGTTCCGCGACGCGCTCCACGCGCTCCCGTTCTTCACTCGATATCTGTAGCAGGGAAGAGTCCTTGCCCGCAATCTTGGCAACGGTCGCATTGCGCAGAAATCGCACCATCTGGCGCGCGAAGTGCGTCGGGCTGTGCCCCTCGGTGATGAGGTGGTCGACTTGCCGCAGCACATCGTCGCTCGCGCCCCGAGCCACAGCCTGCATCACCTCTTCGAGAATGTGCGCCGGCGCTGCACCGACCAGGTTGTGGACGGAGTCAGCCGTAAGCTTTCCGCTGGAGGACGCAATCGCCTGATCCAGAATCGACAGCGCGTCGCGCATCGACCCATCGCCAGCCTCGGCCAGCAGAGCCAGCGCGTCGTCATCGGCTTCAATCTTTTCGCGCCCGACCAGATCGCGCAGCTGGCCGACAATGTCATCAAACTTCACGGCGCGGAAACTGAAGTGCTGGCACCGCGACCGGATGGTCTGCAGAATATCCTCCGGCTGCGTAGTCGCCAACATGAAAACGATGTGATCCGGAGGCTCCTCCAGCGTCTTCAGCAGCGCGTTAAAGGCCGCGTCGGTAATCTGGTGAGCTTCATCAAGAATGTAAATCTTAAAGCGGTCCCGCGCCGGACGGTAGCGCGCCGCCTCGCGCAGTTCACGGATCTCGTCGATACCGCGATTCGTAGCGGCGTCGATCTCGATCACATCCACGGCATTCCCGGCTCGAATTTCAGTGCAGGATTCGCAGATGCCGCAAGGCTCCGCCACCGGCTTGTCGGACGAACGGCAATTCAACGCCGCCGCCAGAATGCGCGCCACGGTCGTCTTTCCAATGCCACGATGCCCGCTGAAAATGTAGCCGTGGGCGGTGCGCCCTTGCTCAAGGGCGTTCTGCAGGGTGCGGGTGACGTGTTCTTGGCCGATCACCTCGGAGAACTTCTGCGGCCGGTATTTGCGCGCCAGGACGGTGTAGCTCATGAGCCGGAAGACACGATTATACGTGAGCGGAGTGAACCTAGGGCGGTCGGGCGAATCGGCGCCGCACAATCCTCGCCAGCATGGCGGCCAGAGCCGCATCGTTTCCGGATCGGCCGCAATCCCACTGCCTCGGCTCGCGGCCAGCCTTCAATCAGCAAAAAGCATTTGCTCCGTGCGAGGCTTGCTAAGACCGCCGCGCAAGCGATAGGCTGGTGCGTCAGTGCGGGAGCGGTCTGCTTCTGGCCGATGTCGGCGCCAACCGCAAAAGGAGTGTTTTTATGGAGTTGAAGTTGGCAACGCGAACCAAAGATGGAGTTCTTCTAGTGGATTGCAGTGGCCGGATCGTTTTTGGCGAGGAGTCTTCGCTGCTGCGGGAGACGGTCAAGAAGGCCGTGTCGGAGAACAATCGCATCATACTCAATCTGGGCGAGGTGAATTACATCGACTCCGGCGGGCTCGGCACTGTCGTGGCCCTGCGCACCACCGCGCAAAATGCGGGCGGCACCATCAAATTAACCAACTTGACCAAGCGCGTGGGCGATTTGCTCCAGGTCACCAAGCTGCTCACCGTGTTCGAGGTATACAACTCAGAGGCGGAAGCCATCGATTCCTTCCGCAAGGCGGCTTAGCCCCGGACCGTCATCAGCGGTATATGGTGCCGCGGAGTTGCGGCGCATAGGCCGGTGATTGAGCGCGCCGGGCTCCTCGAATGTTGCCTCGCATCGTCTTTCTTCTCTGCCTGCTGGTGAGCGCCAGCGGCTTCGTGTCTCCGCCCGTAGCGTTGGCGATGGGATTGGTGTTTGGCCTGGCTCTTCCACATCCCTACGGCGACGAAGCGAAGAAGTTCTCCAGACTCCTGCTGCAGGCCTCCGTCGTAGGACTCGGTTTCGGTATGAACCTCCATCAGGTCATCCAGGCGGGGCGCAGCGGCTTCGTCTACACCATGCTGGGGATCAGTTTCGCGTTGCTCGCTGGCATGGCTCTGGGCAAGCTGCTCGGTGTGCAACGAGTGCCGGCATTTCTCATTTCCACAGGCACCGCAATTTGTGGCGGCAGCGCCATTGCCGCGGTCGGGCCCATCACCCAGGCCAGCGACGAAGAGATGGCCGTCTCCCTCGGAACCGTCTTCGTACTGAATTCCGTGGCACTGCTGATTTTTCCGGCCATCGGTTCCGCACTCAAGCTGACGCAATCGCAGTTTGGACTTTGGGCAGCGTTGGCCATTCATGACACCAGTTCGGTAGTGGGCGCCGCGGCCAAGTATGGCGCCGAAGCGCTCGCCGTCGCGACCACGGTGAAGCTGGCCCGCGCCTTGTGGATCGTTCCACTCTCGCTCGGAACGGCAGTCGTTCGCGGCGCCAAGGCCAGGATTCAGTGGCCCTGGTTCATCGGCCTGTTCTGCCTGGCAGCGGTCTGCAACACCTATCTTCCGGCGGGCGAGCATGCCTACGCTCTCACAGTGAAAGTTGCAAAGATTGGATTAACGGCTACCTTATTCTTGATCGGCACCGGTATCTCGGTGGCGACCCTCAAGCAGGTAGGCCATCGTCCCCTGTTGCAGGGAGTCATACTTTGGCTTCTGGTCTCAGTAGGGTCGCTATGGCTGATTCGCCTGGGATGGATCGCGCTTTGAAGAAGGGAAGCGGAAACTCGCAGAACAGTGCAGGGAGGCGAGGGCCGGCGAAATCGTCTCGGGATCAATCGAAAATGCGCATGCGTATCCAGGGCGCGATTCGTCGCATTCCCCAGGGTAAGGTGTCAACCTACGGAGCAGTTGCCCGAGCCGCGGGCTTTCCGGGAGCGGCACGGCAAGTAGCACAGGTGCTGCATCGTGGTTTCGGATTGCCTTGGCAGCGGGTGCTAGGCGCGGGTGGAGAAATCAAGCTGCGCGGCGATTCCGCCATCGAGCAGCGCCTACGCCTGGAAGCCGAAGGCGTTCGCTTCCGAGGCCGCCGCGTGGACATGAAGCAGTGTGAGCATAGGTTTCCACGCGGGAGCGCAGCCAAGAAGAGCTGACAAGTCCCAGAGCCACTAAGACCCGGTCTCACGAATGATCGGGAAGGGCACGGCTTCCAGCCGTGCCGCTACTAGTTACGAAGGATGTCGGCTTTAGCCGCTGAGGGCCTGCACTTTCCTTCCGGGAGAATGCCTGAGACCAGCTTTGGTCGCTATCTCTTAAACTGCTCGTCGATCTCCACCTGATATCCAGCGACCATCTTGTTGGTCTCGTTGGCCATGCCGACAACCGCCATTAATTCCTTGAACATCGTATCCGTCATGCCCTTCTTCTGCGCCGACACAGTATGGGAAGCAATGCAGTAGCCGCACTGATTAGTAACGCTGACAGCCACATAAATCATTTCCTTGGTCAGCGGATCAAGCGCCCCCGGACCCATGATCTGCTTGATATCTTCCCATGTACGCTTCAACGTGGCTGGATCATGCGCGATCGCCTTCCAGAAGTTATTGATCCAGTCAGTCTTGCGAGTAGCCATGATGTCGTCGTAAACCGCACGCACCTCCGGGCTGGCATCTTTGTATTCGATAAGTCCCAGTGTTGCCATGAGAGATTCGACCCCCTAAATCAATTCACCACAGAGTCACAGAGCCACAGAGGAAAAAAAGACGACGCGAAAAGGTTTTCTCTGTGGCTCTGTGTCTCTGTGGTGAATGTGTTTTTACTTAGGCAGTTCTCCATTCAGCAGTTTCTCCAGTGCCGCAGCCGGGCACCGCACGCCCACGTAGAACTGCCCAAACAGCGCATAAACTGCGCTGACGTGATCGAAGCGCATTTCGTAGATCAACTTCTTGAACACCACCGGATCGTCAGCAAACAGATCAACGCCCCACTCCCAATCGTCAAAGCCAATCGAGCCAGTAATGATCTGCTTCACCTCGCCAGCGTAGCGCCGGCCGACAAGCCCGTGCTCGTTCATCTGCCGGGCGCGCTCTTCGATGGGCAGCGTATACCAGTTCTTGTCTTCGCCTCGCAGCCGGTTCATCGGATAAAAACAGATGTAACGGTTCGGCGGAATCTCAGGAAACAGCCGTGGATGCATCGCCTCACGATGGCGCCCGAGTTTACATTCAATCTCCGCCTTCCACTGGTCAGAGTGCGGCTGGATGCCCTGCTCCATCAGCTCTTTATAAATCTTGAGCGTGGAGTCATACAGCCCAAGCTCAATGATGGAAAGATAAGAAGACGTCGGCTCAAGGAAATCGCTCAGCCGCAGCCCCGCCAGCTTGAGTTCCGCCTGGTTCAGTTCGGCGAACGACTTGCGGAAATGCACCAGCATCAGATCACCCTTATGTCCAATCAAAGAAAAGAGCGCGGATTGCCCGCCCGAATTCTTTTCCATCTCCCCCAGTACTGACGCCGCTTCGTGAGCGATCGCCGATCGTGCCCCCTCCGCGTGCTCCCGCCAGGCCGTCCAGCTGAAACGCATCATCTGGTGCAGCACGCAGTAGCCCTCAGTAGTCAGCGGCACCGCGGGAATCTCTCCGGAAGCCGCTTGCGGCCGGACTGAAGGAGTGCTGGCAGTTGTCGTAGGGTTCTCGGAATGTGTGCTCATAATTTCAGCATCCATTGTACGCAAGAGGCGCCGAGCCAGCGAGTCCGCGACTCACGATCATGCCGGTATCTCGATCGAGGTGGCGACGCCGGCCCATACCATCCGGTGGTAGAGATCGTCCATCTCGTTCGGGGGAGCAGCCGACCCATGATCGAGCCACCAGGACATGAGTGACAGCAACGATCCAGCAAGAGCATGCGCCATAGCGGTGCGTCGCCCCGCTGCGATCCCGGCGGACGCAGGCAACTCCCGGAGCCGCTGCTCGATGGCGCGCACGAAATATTCCTGTCCCATCTCCATAAAGTCCCGCAGCTTGTCGGCCGCCACCAGCGCTGCGTGCACCTGACGCATCTCCGCGACGTGCGCAAACAGCTCGCGTACCGGAGCCACCCGATTCGATACCTCTCGACTGCGCAAAAGCAACGTTGACATCGGTTCAAGAAAGTCTTCCAGGTCCCTGAGCAGCAGGTCATCCTTGTCCCGGTAGTGCGCGTAAAACGTGGAGCGTCCCACCTCCGCCCGGTCAAGAACCTGCTGCACCGTGATGGTCTCGAACCCCTTCTCCTGCATCAGCGCGAGCAGGGCATCGCCCAGCGCGTCGCGCGTGCGCCGCACCCGGCGGTCGATTTTCGGAATGGAAGCCTCAGTCTTTCGGGACATACAACACCTCTTTGTTCAGCATCGCGGCGCTGGCGTAAATGCTGATTGACCGCTCCCGCTTTGCCTCCTACAGTTCCACCCATGACAGACGATCGATTGAGCGGTTTGGCACTGATCGTGGGCTACGCCTGCACGATTATAACCATGACCTTGCACCCCTCGGGACACGTCATCGCGGCCCAGATTGAGCCATTGATCCGCATGTTGATTTTTGTGCACACGCTGGCGCTGGCCTGTGTACCCGTCATGTTTCTCGGAGCGTGGGGACTTTCGCGGCACTTAGCCTCCACCGGCCGCCTGGCGGTGTCAGGGCTGGTGCTGTACACGTTCGCCCTGCTGGCCGTGACCAACGCCGCAGTGGCGGATGGGTTGGTCACTCCGAGCGTACTTCGCCAGATCGTTGCTTCTGCAGGTTCCCAGGCGGCGATTGATGCCTGGCGGATGATGTCTCGCTACAACTTCTATGTGAACCAGGCGTATGCGCAGGCCTTCGTCGCTGCATCCTCGGCGGCCATCGTGTTGTGGTCCGCCGCGAGCTGGCGCGACCGGGTATTGGCGCGCGGCCTGGCTATTTACGGCTTCATCCTCGGACCAGCCACTCTGCTCGCATTGTTCTCCGGACGCTTGAATCTCGAGGCCCACGGATTCGGCATCGTCATCTTCGGCCAGGCAGTGTGGTTCATCGCTGCGGGCGCGTTTCTGTGGCGGGGCGAGGGCAAAATTCCCGCTGCTGCAGTGTAAGGCCAGACAGTCCACGGTTTACAATCCAGGCAGGCATTCCTGGCCGCATCGGCGGGCCGCCACGTTCGTGCCGCCCTGTTCATGAAAAGACCGTTCACGCCAAGAACAATCTCAACCTTTTTTCTTGTCTTCGCGCTAGCCGCTCCGCTCGCGGCGCAGAGCAAGCGCATCTGGGTGCTGCGTGCCCCGGGCGAGGTGTTAGAGTACGATTCCGGCACGTTCGCCGAGAAGCAGGCAGTAAAGGTTCCGGCAGAAGCCGTGGCATCGCCGCAGAGCTTCTCGGTCAATCATCTCGGACAGATGCTGTTTTCCGCGCCCGTATCTTTGCCACTCGCAGAAAGCGATCTCGCGGTCCAGCCGAAGGTGTGGCTCTGGGACCGCCACACTGCGACCACACTTTCCCGCGATGTCGGCCGCACCACGTCCACGACAGGTTCAAACTTGGCCATCACCGAGTCGGCGCCCGTGCCGTATCTCTCCGCGGATGGAGCGCATCTGTACTGGTTTTCGAACCAGGCCCGCCGCCTCCAGCGCGACGGCGTAGATCTTTCCACCAAGACAACTTGGCAGAGCTGGCAGACGGACCTAGCCGGCGCTGCGCGTCAGGACGTGACCTCGCTCACCCTGCCCGATTGCTCCTGCCCGACCGGAGGCTGTGAGGAATCGTGCCCGTACGGCGAAGTTTGGATTCCAGACGATGGAGTTGGCAATTTCTTCCTGCTGACACAATTCATCTCCGGCAAAGCTCAGCCCATTTACAAGTCGACCTCTCTGTACGAGGAGAACGTCGTCAAATGGACGGCGACGCCCATCGATCCACCTCTCAGGCGCGTGCTTGACGCCCCTAACGCCACCACAATCCTGGAAGCGATTCCCGACACCGCCTGCTGCGGCTGGGAAAATCAGAGCAACGATCAGACTCTCCTGCATCTTCATGGCAAGACCTTGACGGTGTTCGATGAACAGGCCGAGTACAAAAATCCTGACTACGACGTGAGCTTCTACACGGAGGCCGGCAGTCTGTCGCCAGAACTTGGCTCTGTGGCCTTCACCATCGTCGCCACCGCTCAGCCCAACACCCCAATTCAACTTGCCGAGGAAGGTCAGGCCAACCCCGAGGAATCGCAACGCATTCGCAAGGCTTTGCTGGATCTCCCGGCCGTCGAGGTGAAGAGTGTGGAAGACGCGCCGCGACGCCTCGCGTTTCTGCCGCATGCCACGCTGGTGGGATGGATCAGCGAAAAGGAGATTCTCATCGTAGAGGGACATCTGCTCGTCGCCTATAACGTCGTCAGCGGGGCGAGGCGGAAATCAAACATTCACGTGGAGAACGCGGTGCACGTTTTCCTGCCCTGACGAACTCACTTCTCCACTGGCTTCAGTAGCAAATCCTGATAGTCAAAACTGAAGTCCGCCAGCGGCGAAACCGCCGCCAAGCGCGCACTCTCAATGCTGCCATCCGGCTTCAGCGAGAAAGTGACAAACGCATCTTCAATGGTGCGATCGCGCCAGTGCGCCTTGAAAGTGTCGTACTGCCAGTGCTGCAAGTCGCCGACCATCGACGGCGTGTGGTCGAAGCCGATGACCAGCCCACCGTTTTCCCCGCGGATCGTGATCGGACCATACCAGGCATCGCTGTACGCGCCAGCGTATTTCTCCAGCGGCAGGGAAGGCTTCGAGTCGGCGGCGCGCGCGCCCTCCGCTTTCTTCATCGCCTCCGCGGCATCTTTCTCATCCAGGTCCTTAACCGACTTATACGCAGCGATCCAGTCGGTGGGTGGCAAGCCAAAATACTGATCCAGAACGTGGTAAAGGATGGAATCGAATGCCCCGGTTTCCTCCGCATTGGTCAGCACCACCACGCCAAGATTCTCTTCCGGCACCAGCATCACGCGCGAGACAAAGCCCGCCACGCCACCGGTGTGGCCGGCAAGTTTCCGGCCGTGGTAATCACGCAGACCCCAGCCCAAAGCGTAGTCCGCGAAATTTGGCTTCAGTCCCGCCAACGCCGACGCATACTTGCCAATCGGCAAGATGGTTTGTGGCGACCACATTTCCCTCGATTGCTGCTCGCTGAACAATCGTTCCTCGTGGTCGATGAACTTTCCCCGGTTAAGCTGCAGTTGCACCCACTTCGCCATGTCATCTGCGCAGGAATTGATAGCTCCCGCCGGCCCGGCGTTGTCCAGCACTTCGAAGTGGATGACCTGCAACTTCCCATCCACGCGGGAATGCGGGAAGGCATAGTTGCCCCCAGGTTTGAAGGCGGTGGTGCTCACGTTGGAATTGTTCATGCCGAGCACCGCGAAGATATGCTGCCGGATGTAGTCGTCCCACGAAACCCCAGTCACCGCCGGAATGATCTGCCCCGCCGTCATGTAAAGGAGGTTGTCGTAAGCGTAGTGGCTGCGAAAGCTGGATGCCGGCTTCATAAAGCGCAGCTTGGAAATGACCTCTTCGCGCGTGTAGGTCGTATGCGGCCAGAACAGCAGATCACCTTCGCCCAGTCCCATGCCACTGCGGTGGGTGAGCAGGTCGCGGATGGTCATCTCGTGCGAAACATACGGGTCATACATCACGAAGCCGGGAAGCCGCTGGTAGACAGGATCATCCCAGGAGAGCTTGCCCGCATCCACGAGCCCCGCCAGAGCCGCTGTGGTAAATGCCTTGGTGTTCGACCCGATGCCGAACATGGTGTGCTCGTCCACCAGCGTGGGATCGCCCAGCTTCCGCACGCCGTAACCTTTCGCCACTACGATCTTGCCGTCCTTTACGATAGCCACCGCCATTCCCGGCACTTCAAAAGTCCTCATCGAGTTGGCAACGTAGGAATCCAGATCGGCCGGCGCCGAGACCGGCGACGGCACAGCCGGCTGCGCCCACAGACAGCCGGAAAGAATCCCCAAACACGAAATGAGGGCAAGCCGTCTTAAGCAGGCAGGCATGGTTGATCTCCAGATTTCTTGAATGTGTCGGATGACCAGACTGCGACGCAGAGATTAGAACACAAAAAGGCCAGACTCTCCGAGAGGGCAAAGTGCCGGGGGGTGCACTTGCCCGCCCAGGGAGATCGTTCGCTGATCGGAGAATGCGAGAAGCGCCGCTCTAATTCATGCGGTTCGAGATCACGGCGGTAATGTAGTCGAGCACGTGCGAAGTTTCCAACTCGGACTCTATCAGAGCGCTGATGTCCGATGCTGTGAAGCCCATGCTTGCCGCCGTTTCCTTCAGAAGGTTCTATTCTTGCATCATTGAATATTGGTCCCGGTCGAAAATCATGTTCTCTCCCTTTTTTGCCGTTCTTAAGTCCGAGATGAAGGGATTGAGGCAACAGGACGTTTTGGCGGAAGTTTCCTCTCGGAAGTGTTCCGAAATCGTGCCGAACTGCCCCCTGCTTCGTCATGCGAAGCAAGCCTGAGAGGGTTTTCGGAACAAGTTTCAGCGGCGAAGAGAACGAAGAAGAAGAGGCAGGAAATTAGGGGCAGAATAAACCGCAAGGTTCCCCAGCGCGCGGAAATGCCGGAAAGTTTCCACCGCGTTGCTGGGAAGTTGAAAAGCGGTTGGGACGCTGGCCGCCGGCGCAGCCGACGTGGCTTGGGCGTGAATCACGATCGGCGCCGTGCCGAGCTGAAAAGCCGTGTCAAGCAGGTCCACGTCCGGCAGGACCACGATCAGCAGCATCACACATACCACGCTGCCCAGGACGATCAGGCTCGACGGCTTTATCCTCCACTGCGCCATATAACTACTTTTGTCAGCTTCACTCCTGCTGTCAATCCCCCGGACAGGCCATTACTGGCCGCGTCCGAGCGGATTGCCCCATTCTATCGCACCCGAATACGTGGCGCGGTGGCAACCTGTTGCCGATTCTTAGTCAGCCTCAGTGATGGTCGTGATCTCCGTGAGCGTGCCGCCAGGTCCAGTACTCCTTCTGCTCCCCGGCAGGCAGCTTGCGAAAGTCGCGATGCTCGTCGCGGTGGTTTTCCCGGGCCCACTGCTGGTAATAGACCACTTCGTCGTTGTTCCAGACGTGGTAGTCGCTATAGTACGGGTCATAGACGCGGTAGTAGTGATGCGCGCATGCCGTGCCCAGTACGGAAGACGCGAGGACTCCGGCCAGAAGAAGTGAACTGACAAAACGTGACTTGCTGTCCATCGGTGAATGGTCCTCCTCTAGTGTCGATCTCGCAATAGTCTCTCACCAGGAATCCGGCCGCCTTCTGATTCATTGCCGGAGCCCTCCGCTGGGTTGCTCACAGCGGTAAAGTCGAATTGTACCAGGCGGGTGATTGCTCTCCATTGAGTTAGAATCAAGATGCTAACATCAGATCCCGAGAACTGAAGGAGCACCCGCCAATGTATCCAGAAATTATAGTCATCCCCATGCGCGAAGAGTTGACTCGCCTGGGCATCGAGGAACTGCGCACGCCCGGAGCTGTCGACAACGCGTTGAAGGGCCAGCAGGGGACCGCCCTTGTGGTAGTGAACTCCATTTGCGGATGCGCCGCCGGCCGCATGCGTCCCGCCGTTCGCATGGCTCTGGAGAAGGCCACGCATCCCGACAAAGCCTTCACCGTATTCGCCGGGCAAGATTTGGAAGCCACCGAACGCGCCCGCGGCTATTTCACGGGACAAACCCCGTCCTCGCCCTCCATCGCCATTCTCCGCGACGGCCAGCTCGTCTACATGATGCCCCGCCGCGACATCGAATCCCGCGAAGCCCCAGCCATAGCCGCCGACCTGAAAGCAGCCCTGGACAAATTCTGCGCAAGGCCAGTGGCCGCATCGTAAGTTTCGTAGAGACCTAACTTGTTACGTCTTTCTCGCCCGAGAGATGCCGAGGTAGAGTTCTGCTAAACTCTACTTCTTAACCGCCCCGCTAACCATAAACGCCTTAACCACGATGGCATTCGGCTGCAAGCCCACCGGAATCATGGTCAAAAGCGAATACTCCGTAGGCTCCAGCTTTCGCGGCGCGCGTTTCTGGATCACCGTAACATCGCCCGCCTGCGTGTCCAGCACCAGAACATATCTCTGATCCTGCGACAGCGCCAGACCATCTGGCCGGCTGCCTACCGCCTGGGTCCAAATCCTCCGGCCCATGTCGATGTCATACACGGCAACGCTGTCAGAGCCAAAGTTGCTGGCATAGAGCCGCGAGTTATCCAGTGTGACCAGGGCACGTGTGGGATGCTGCCCGATCAGCGCGCTACTGCTCACCTCATCGTTCCCCGTCTCGATGATCGAAATGCTGTCCGAATCAAAATCACACACAATCAGTTCGCCTCCGTCGGGTTTCAGCGCGAGACTCACCGGCGTCCGTCCCACATCGAGTAGCGCCAGCACCCGGTCACTGGTCGGGCCGCTGCTCTTCTTGCTGCTCTCTAGCCCAATGGATGCCACCTGCGACGAGCCCGAACACGCCACAAACGCCTTGCTCGAATCCGGCAGGATCGCGATGTCTTCCGGCTGCTGGCACACCGGCAAGGTCGCCCGCACCCGCAGCAGTTTCGCGTCAATCAGCGAAACCGTATTGTCGCCGCGATTCGACACCACCACTGTCTCTCCATCCGGCGAAACCCGCGCCAGTCCCGGCGCCAAACCCACCCGCACATTTCCCAGAACCACCCGGTGCTCCAGATCGATCACCGAAACATTGGCTGACCCCGAGTTCGCTACATAGGCGCGCTTGCCATCTTCGGAAACGTCGATGAAGTACGGCTTCCCGTGTACTCCGATCGTGGCCACCACGGCGTTCTTCTCGGCATCAATCACGCTGACGTTGTTCGACCCCGAGTTCACCACATAAATTTCATTCTTCTTGCCGTTGGCCGCAACGCCGGTCGGGTCCAGACCCACGGCGATGGTCTTTGCCGGCTCAAACGTCCGCAAATCAATCACGCTGACCGTATTGCTTTTACCGTTCGTGACGTATGCGTATTCCCGATAAGCCGGCCCGTAATCGGGGAGCGCCTGCTCCCGGAAATACCACCACCCAGCTGCACCCAGCAGCGGAATCAGAACAATGATGATGAGGAGTTTGCGCAAGATGAGGATTGTTTCCCTGGAAGAAACAAGATTACCAGAGAGGTGGCCCCCCAGACGCAAACATCCCGGGCGCAACTGACACTTCCACTAGGGACGAGATCTCACGCCAGCGGAATTCTAAGCGGGGGATCAGTATCCGCTACTGGCTTTTCACAACTTGGGAAAACTCACAAATGCGTGTAATACAAATGCGTGTAATACCGTGGAAGAGCGGCGCTTCAGCGCCGCGTAAAGCCCCGAGATCAGCCCAGGGCTTCAGCCCCGTGGAAGCGTTTGTCGGCCAACCTACTGCGCTGTCGTTTCCTGCGACGACGACCGTCCCTTCAATTCGCTGGTCAGCAATGTTGCCTTCTCGTTCGGAACTCGAATCTCTCCATCCAGCGCAACCAACAGCTTTCCCGACCCCGTACCCTGAAACTGTGCATGGTGCAGCATGGCATAGCCCTGTGCCGCCGCAGGAAGCGTCGCCTTGAAGTCCCCACCTTGCCGCACGGCAGAAAGAAGCGATCCCGCGATTGTATCGCGCAGTGCCTCCCCCAGAGAACCCGAGCGCAACAACTCCCCAACGAATCCCGCTGCATCAACGCGCCCGATCTCCGGCGCCAGTCGCAACGTACCGTCTTCTCCAACTGACGGTGTCAGTTTCACCTCGACCGTGCCGTTGCCTTCCGCGATCTCGCTCATCGTTTCCCGCCCGAACACCGTGCCGCACGCCCAGCGCTCGAAGTGCAATTGCGCAACCACTAGGCTCGCTGGCGCGCGCGCGCTGAGAGTCGCGCTTAGAATCGCAATTCGCTCCCCGCAGCGGTTAGCTTTGTCGAGCTGCGCGCGCAGCACCTCAGTTATGTTCTGTTGCAAGTCCGACAGGTCCGCGGTCAACTCAAGTTTGAACGTGTTCTGCCCGCCTTCCGCCACACCCTGGGAAACTACACCCGACGTAGAGAGTTTGATCGACTGATTCGCAAAGTTGACCGAACTCTTCACCGGCGAAAGGTTATAGGCGTAGTCCGGCCCGTTGTTGGCCGCTCCAATGCTCATTTCCTCTCCCAGATCGAGCTGTTGATTCCGGAAGATCGTCAGCGCATGTTCTAGACCTTGCGCGGAGTTCGCGAGCGGCTGGCCGACACCTTTCGCATCCCCAACTTCTTGACCCAGCGCCCGCGCCTGTTGCGCCAGGTCGGTATCCGACTTGATCAGCCTCTTCGTGATTTCCTTCAGACTGGATTTTTGCTGCTCCGAAAATCCACCCAGGAACTTTTTACTGGCAGTCCGTGCGTTTTCGATTGCCTGGTCCAGAGTCGAACCGTGGCTTGCAAGTGCCGAGCCGTTGTTCTGTTTGCCCAGCAGCTCCAGAAAGCCTTGCAATTCTGCACTCGCGCCGGCCGTGGTCTTCAGCATCGCGGTGTACTCGATGATCTGTTGGCTGGTTGCCTGCGCGGCCAGCACCGCGTGAAAATCCTTCAAGTCGTCCTTCACCGAGATGCCGGTGGCCCGACCCCCGGAGCCCATCGCACCCCCATTGACCCCCGTATCGCCACCCATACCGCGTCCAGCGCCATGCTGGGCCAGCATCCCGCAAGGACAAGCCAGCAGCGCAGCTCCCAGAACAAGCGTCCTAACCCCGGAAATACAACTCGATTCTCGAAACATACTGCGAAACATAGGCCAGATCTCCAAATAAATGCACTCAGCGGGCTGCGGCAGCAGGCAAAAGTACAGGATTTCTCCAAGAATCGTATCAGGGTATGCCTTCAGGCATACCGCAGGAGCCACATGATCCAGAGCGCCTCACGCGCGCACCGGAATCGAGCCGTATCACCCCGCCTACTTGCCAACCCCCACCGTCTCCCTCACCCCAATCCCCGGCACGGTCCTACCCACCACGCTTGCAATCTGCCGCACCTGCATCATCAACTCATCAAACTGATCAGGAAACAACGACTGCGGTCCATCCGACATCGCCTGGTCCGGCTGATTGTGCACCTCCACCATCAACCCATCCGCGCCTACCGCCACCGCCGCACGCGACAGCGGAGTAACTTTATTCCGCTTACCCGTCCCGTGGCTGGGATCCACAAAAATCGGCAAATGGCTCAACCGCTGCACCGCCGGCACCACGCTCAAGTCAAGCGTGTTCCGAGTGTGGTCGGCAAACGTCCGCACGCCGCGCTCGCACAGCGCCACGTTGTAATTGCCTTCACTCAAAATATATTCCGCCGCCATCAGAAACTCTTCCAGCGTAGCCGACATGCCGCGCTTCAGCAGTACCGGCTTCTTCGCCCGCCCAGCCCGCTTTAGCAGGGAAAAATTCTGCATGTTCCGCGCCCCGATCTGGATCACATCCGCATACTCCTCCACCAGATCAAGCGATTCATTATCAATAGCTTCCGTAATAATCTTCATCCCATACTGCTGCCGGATCTCCGCCATGATCCGCAATCCTTCCTCACCCAGCCCTTGAAATGAATAAGGAGAGGTCCGCGGCTTGTAAGCTCCCCCACGAAAGAACTGAGCCCCAGCTCGATGCACGCGTTCCGCCACCGCAAACGCCTGCTCGCGATTCTCAATGGCGCAAGGTCCCGCCACAATCGCCAGCCCTCGTCCGCCGATGGTAGCCGCCGTTCCGGGAAAACTAATGACGGTGTTGTCTTCCTTGAGATCGCGGCTCACCAGCTTGTAAGGCTTCGAGACCTTGATCACTTCCTGCACGCCCGGCATCTCTTCCAGCGTGCCCTGCTCGACCTCGCCGGTATTGCCGGTGATGCCGATGGCGGTGCGTTGCGCGCCCGGCATGGAGTGCGCGCGATAGCCCAGCTTCTCAATCTTCTGGCAAACGGCGCGCACCTGCTCTTCGGTGGCTTGTGCCTGCATGACGACTAACATAATTTCACCCTAAGTCTGTTCATCTGGGAACAGCCGCCCCTTCGACTCCGCTCAGGGCAGGCTCTCGGCTGTCCGGTCGAGCGAAGCTCGACTTCTTGCGCACGGCTGCAGGAGAAGCCGCACCCCAAGTCTACCGTTCTCCGCGCCTGCACCGCAAATGAAGCAGCTCTCGTGAATCCACGGATCGTAGGGAGCATCCAAGAAAGGGTTAGCCAGATTTTTTCAGCGAATCCCGAGGAGCGTTCTTTATGAAAGCAGCAGTCGTTCCCTCCGTAAATGGCAAGTGGGAAGTAAAAGAGTGGCCGACACCGAAGGCCGGTCCCAATCAAGTTGTCATGAGAATCCACGCCAGCGGCCTGTGCTACACCGATGTGCACTTGACGCATGGTTTGTTCCCGCTCCAGTTCCCCCGCGTGCTGGGCCACGAACCCGTAGGAGAGATCGTCGAAGTCGGTCCCGGTGTCACCACGCGCAAAGTCGGAGACCGCGTCGGCGTGGGCTGGGTGCAGAAAGGTTGCGGACGCTGCGAATGGTGCCTGCGTGGCAAGAAAGAATTGTGTCAAAACAACATCTCCACCGGCATCTCAACCCAGGGCAGTCACGCCGAGTACATGCTCGCCTACGCCGACGCCACCATGCTCATTCCGGACGCGCTCAGCTACGAGCAGGCCGCCCCGATTTTCTGCGCCGGATACACGGTGTGGAGCGGGCTGCGGATTGCCGAACCAAAGCCGCACGAACGCGTAGCCGTCGTCGGCATTGGTGGGCTGGGTCACCTGGCGCTGCAATATTCGAAAGCGTCCGGCTTCGAGACCATCGCAGTGACGCAATCTAAAGACAAAGAGAAAATGATTCGCGAGATGGGTGCGGACGAAGTTGTCGCCAACGGAGAAAAGTTGATGGAGGCTGGCGGCGCCGACGTGCTCCTGGCGACCTCGAACTCCTGGGCCGCGACCGCTGAAGCCGCCAAGGGCATGCGTCCCGACGGCCGCATCATCCTGATGGGCGTGGGCCCGGAGCCGCTGAACTATACGCCCGAGCTCATGTTCAAACGCGTCCGTCTGATCGGATCGAGCCAGAACGGTCCCGAGTATCTCTACGAAGCCCTCGACTACGCCGCGAAAGGCAAAGTGAAGGTCGTCGCCGAGACCTACAAACTCGACGACATCGGCAAAGCATATGACCGCGTTGCCGATGGCAAAGTACGCTTCCGCGCCGTCATCACGATGAATTAATTGCCAAAACGGAACATTTCGTCGAGACGTTGCTTGCAACGGCTCTCTCTCCACGAGCACAGGAGCAGATAATAGCCAGAGACTTCCATGATCATCTGCTGCATGGCGACAAGGTGATCAGCGCCGTTCGCGATTACATCCGCAACAATCCCGCGAATTGGCAGATGGACAAAGAGAATTCGCCAAACCGCTCGTAGAGACGTAGCTTGCTACGTCTCACGCCGGCAGCACCGCGAACGATGGAGAGAGAGACGTTGCAAGCAACGTCTCTACGAGCAGATACTCTTCTCCATGAAGCTCTACCGCTCCCGCCACGGCATTCTCGCCGAGCACGCTGGTCGCTTCTATCCTTTGAATGCGTCTTCCTGGGACGATTTAGTGACACGCGAAGGACTGCATGACCGTCTAAAGCAGCTCATTCGCGAAATGAAGCCAGTGAATGCCTTGGTGCCGCAAGACCTGCTGCCACCCATCGGCAGCCAGGAAGTCTGGGCGGCGGGCGTCACGTACTTTCGCAGCCGCGATGCGCGAATGGAGGAGTCGAAAAACGCCGGCGGCGGAGATTTCTACGACCGCGTCTATCACGCGACGCGGCCGGAGCTGTTCTTCAAAGCGATGCCGCACCGGGTCGTGGGGTCCGACGCGAAGGTCGCGATCCGTGACGATGCTTCCTGGTCGGTGCCGGAACCCGAGTTGACATTGTTCGTCACACCCGGCGGCAAGATCGCCGGCTACACCATTGGCAACGACATGAGTTCGCGCGACATCGAAGGCGAAAATCCTCTGTACCTCCCGCAAGCCAAAGTTTACGATCGCAGTTGCGCGCTCGGGCCCAGCCTTCTGATTCGTGATGAGCCATTGTCGGTGGACACAGAGATCGCGCTGGAGATTCGCCGCGGCGGCGTGGCGGCATTCTCAGGCGCGACCACACTGAAAGAAATGAAGCGCAAGCCCGAGGAGCTGGTTGAGTACCTCTACCGCAACAACAGTTTCCCGCACGGTTGCTTTCTTCTAACCGGCACCGGCATTGTGCCTCCGGATTCGTTTACCTTGAAAGCCGGCGACGAGATCCACATTACCATTCCGCCGATCGGAACTCTGGTGAATACTGTGGGATGAAATTCCGGGAAGACGGCAGTTGTGTGGCAGCTCCGGACTTTACGGTGCGACGTGTAAAATAAGGGACTGTTTGCTGGTACCTTCCTGCTATGGCGATCGGTGAAAAAACTGCCAATGGTGTGACCAACGGTTCCGAATCCGGAGTCGCCGCGCCTCGTCCCGCGGAACGCAACGACGAGCGCTATGATGCCCAGCGCGTCGAGAGCAAGTGGTTCGAGCGCTGGCAGCAGGACGCTTCGCTCTACGCCGCCGAGCCCGACTCGACGAAGAAAAAGTACTATGTGCTCGAAATGCTGCCCTATCCCTCGGGCGCGCTGCACATGGGACACGTGCGCA
>OCZU010000886.1_pt1 | contig 20212 bp, 18 predicted proteins | sample 1539001 | NCBI WGS metagenome assembly OCZU01 (sample SAMEA3539306, study PRJEB22396) | soil metagenome | biome: tundra; feature: field; material: soil | place: USA | collected 2010-05 | depth 0.15 m | reverse complement strand
ACCAGCCGGTCGCACAGCTGCTCGGCCTCGTCCATGTAGTGCGTGGTCAGGATCAGCGTGACGCCGCGCTGCTTCAGCCGGAACAGCCGGTCCCACACCACGTGCCTGGCCTGCGGGTCCAGGCCGGTGGTCGGCTCGTCGAGGATGAGGATCTCGGGCTCGTTGATGAGCGAGCGGGCGATCGTCAGGCGCCGCTTCAGGCCGCCGGACAGCGGGTCCACCTTGTCCTTGGCCCGGTCCGCGAGCTGGACGAACTCGAGCAGCGCCGTCGTCCGTTCCCTGATGACACGACGGGGCAGTCCGAAGTACCGGCCGTAGACCAGCAGGTTCTCCCGGACGGTCAGCTCGACGTCGAGGGTGTCGTCCTGCGGCACGACACCGAGCCGGGCCCGGATCGCCGATCCGTCCCGGACCGGGTCGCGGCCGAAGATGGCCAGCTCCCCGCTGGTCGGCGGCGACACGCAGCCGATCATCCGCATGGTCGAGGACTTGCCTGCGCCGTTCGGCCCGAGGAAGCCGAACGCCTCGCCCCGGTACAGGTCGAAGTCGATCCCGTCCACCGCGGTGAAGCTGCCGAACCGCTTGGTCAGGCCGCGCGCGCGTACGAGTACTTCGTCCCCAGGGCTTCCGGACATCTGATGCAGGCTACCTGGGGGGTGTGACATTCTTCGAACGGTTTACCCGCCACCGCCGACCCCCAGCAGGGAACACGGTAGGGTCTGGACTATCCGGGGGATGGACCGACGAAGGACAGACGCGAGTGGATCTCATCCGCGATGGTTACGCCCGATTCAGGGTGCTGATACACGAAGTCGCCAAGTTCGGCGCCGTCGGTGTTCTCGCGTTCGTCGTCACCATCGTCGGCGCTAACGCGCTGCGGTCCGGGGCGGGACTCGGCGAGCTCACGTCGGTGACGGTCGCCACCGTCGTCGCCACCGTCTTCGCCTTCGCCGGCAACAAGCTGTGGGCGTTCCGGCACCGCAAGGGCAGCCACCTGCGCCGGGAGTCCCTCCTGTTCTTCGTCTTCAACGGCGTCGGACTGCTCATCCAGCTCACGTTCGTCGCGGTGACGCGGTACGGGCTCGGGCTGAAGGACACGTTCTCCTACAATGTGGCGAACCTGCTGGGCATCGCCGTGGCCACCTTGTTCCGGCTGTACACCTACCGGCGCTGGGTCTTCCTGATGACCGACGGGGAACCGCTGGCGGCCGAGCACCTGCAGCCGGAGGTCTCCGGCGCCTGACGGCGCTTACCTGACGGCGCTTACCTGACGGCGCTTACCTGGCCGGCGCTCACTGGCAGCCGCGGACGGCCGGCAAGTCAAGCGGCGCGTCGAGCGCGGCGCTTTCCTGCGTTAGCGTCAGGTAACCGACCGCGGCCATCCGGCCGATCACGTGTACCAGCCGCGCTCGCGCCTGCGTCGGGTAGACCAGCGGGTCATCGTAGGTCGGCGCGTTCACCACGCCGGCCAGCATGGCCGCCTGCACCAGGGAGAGCTCGGCGGGCGTCCGGCCGAAGTATCCGCAGCTGGCGGCGCCCAGGCCGTAATAGCCGTGACCGTAGTACGCGACCTCCGCGTACATCTGCAGGATCTGCGCCCGGCTGTAGGCCATGTTGAGCTTGACGGCCAGCGCCATCTGCTCGATCACCTGCGTGAAACCGCTGTGACCCGAGGTGTAGAGGTTCTTCGCGAGCTGCTGGTCGATGGTGCTTCCGCCCTGATCGTGCTGGCCGGTGAGCCACGAGGCGGCGGCGCGGGCCATCGCGAACGGATCCACGCCCGGGTCGCTGTTGAAACGGTGATCCTCGGTGGCCACCAGGGCCTCCGCGAAGTACGGCGGGACCTGCGGGCCCGGGTAGGCGATGTGGTGTTGCTCCGCCTGAGCCCGGGCCAGCGCCGTGGCCTGGCCGGCCGAGGGAGTCACCAGGAAGAGCAGACCGCCCGCGACGGCGAACAGCACGACGATCGCCAGCACGAGTTTCGCGATCCTGAAGGTGACCCTGAACCGCGTACGCGGCCGACCCGTCGGCTGTCCCCGCCCGTCACCGAAGCCGTCGTCGTAAGAGGCTGAGCGGCGAGCCCCTAGTACTCTCAACGGCCAGCCTTTCCGTCTGCGTGCGGCCTGCGGCCTGCGTGGACGACGCGGCACCCGTAGCTACAACGAACACGGCGCTCGCGCCATGCCCGCCACATCGTAGCTTTCTCCCCGGACGGGAATCACGCATCAGTGACGGCGCGGCGGCAAGGCGGCAGTCCAGAGGCCGCCGACGGCGTGGAAGCCGCCGATCGGAGCCCGGCCGCGGGCGGCGCGGTTGGGTCGAGCCAGCTTTCGTTCGGACGGCGCCGCGGTTGCGCTAAGCTATCTGAGCCTGCCGAGTTATGGCGGGTGTGCGCCATCGGAAGCGACGCCGTGGCGCGGCGGGACGTGGCCCAGCTTGGTTAAGGCGCCTGACTGGGGGTCAGGAGATCGGGAGTTCAAATCTCCCCGTCCCGACAAATAAGAATTTAGCGTTAATCGGAATGTCAGTGCCTGGCGCTAGGGTACCGACATGACTGCAGATTCACTGTGTAAATGGCCGTAGGCCGCGACGGCCCCGCATCGTAGTGTTGACTATGCGGTATGCCTGTTCAAGGAGAATACGAGCCGAGCGCCCAGGACTGGGTGCGTGACCAAGTCGAGCTCTATGAGAACTCGGGCGGGACCAAGGGTACAACGCTGACCGACACCGGCATTCCGGTGGTGGTCATCACCAACCTCGGGGCCAGCAGCGGCAAGGTCCGCAAGACCCCGGTGATGCGGGTGGAACACGATGGCAAGTACGCCATGGTGGCGTCGAAGGGCGGCGCCCCGGAGCATCCGCTGTGGTACCACAACATCCGCGCGAACCCGCGGGTGGAACTCCAGGATGGCCCGGACAAGCGGGACATGATCGCCCGCGAGGTCAGCGGCCCGGAGCGCACCGAGTGGTGGGACCGGGCGGTCGCGGTGTACCCGAGCTACGCGGACTACCAGCAGAAGACCACGCGGGAGATCCCGGTGTTCGTGCTGGAGCCCGCCGCGAGCTGACGGCGGGCAGGGGCAGGCGCCGGAAAGTGCCGCCGCCCCGCGTGCTATCCGGCCTGCGGGGCGGTTTCCTGTCACGATGCGGCAGAGGACTAGCTGAACTTAGCCGTTTATCGTGCCGACGCCCGGCAGTATGGGCTCGACGCTCATGTAGACGGGCCCGGCGTGCGAGCACACTTCCAGGTCGAACGCGGCGATCGTGGCGTAATACTGGTTCGGCGGGTAGACGCGCAGCACGACGGCCGTGTTCACCGGATCGCACCCGGGTGCTGTGCTCACCTCAACGTCGCCGTACTGCAGTATCGTGTGGGCGGTCGCGCCCGGAGCGACCACGACGGTGTGCGCGGCCACCCTGGTGGCCCAGCCCGCGGGACTGCCGAGCTGATGCCCGTTCCGGGCGATCGCGGAGACGCCGGGGAAGCCGTGCAGGGAGCAGGCGTGCTGGCTCACGTTGGTGAAGTTCAGCGGGTAGTAGATGGTTCCGGCAGCACCGTTCGACTGGGCGAGCCCGATCCAGACGCCGAGCTGGCTCGCCCGGCAGGCAGGAACGGCGGCCGATGAGACGCGCGCGGTGTCTGACGCGAGCGCAGCGCCCGACGCGGCGCCTGACGAGCTTGTCGCGAAGGCGGCGGTGGTGATGACGAGCCCGGCGACCGAGGCGACGGCGATGGTCGCGATCACTCGGCGGGCGGTATGCGGGAGGGTGGAGAGGTACTTCATGGTGCGCCGTCCTAAGACACGGGATCCGCGGTGTGCGGCGTCCCTCTGGCCTTAAGACGGGAATGACCGGTCCGGGGTTGGACCATAGGGACCGCGATTTCCTCGCGGGATCCGGCATCGGCTTTTCCCGAACGGCCGGTGGTGCGGTGACCAGGCATGAGCGTGCCGCCCGGGAGGCACCTGGCGGTTCCTTCGAGCCGATTCAGGGCAAACTGGTGCGATGACAGCACGGGCAGAACTCACGCGCAGAGCACAGCAGCACGGCGTGGCGGTCTCCTACCAGGACTGGCGGGGGCGACTGGTCGAGGTCCCCGGCGAGACGCTGGCGGCGGTGCTCAGCGCTCTCGAAGGCGGCAGTGCTCTCGAAGGCGGCAGTGCCTTCACAGATAGCCGGGGACCCGGAGAGGGCCGCAGACCGGGGGACGACGCCGTGGCCCCGTATCCCGCCCGCAGGTCGTGGGGCTTCACTGTGCAGCTCTACTCGGTGCGTTCCCGCTCTTCCTGGGGCCACGGTGACCTGCACGACCTCGCCGAACTTGCCGTCTGGAGCGGGCGTGCGCTTGGCGCGGACTTCATCTTGGTCAACCCGCTGCACGCCGCCGAGCCGCTGCCACCGGTCAGCCCCTCCCCCTACCTGCCGATGACCCGGCGCCAGGTGAGCCCGCTGTACCTGCGTATCGAGGACATACCCGAATACGCCAGGCTGAGCGCGGGCGACCGCACGCGGGTCGAGGCACTGGCCGCGCCGTTGCGCGCCGCGAGCACGACGGCGGCCCTCATCGACAGGGATGCGGTCTGGACCGCCAAGCGGACGGCACTTGAGATGATCCGCACGGTGCCACTGAGCGCCAGCCGCCAGGCGGAGTTCGACGCCTTCGGCGGACGAGACCGCAGGGCTGCGCAGGACTGGGCCACGTGGTGCGCGATCGCCGAGGTACACGGCCCGGACTGGCGGTCATGGCCGTCCGCGCTCGCCGATCCCGGGTCGGCGGAGGTGGCGGAGTTCAGCCGGACGCGCGCGGACCGGGTCGAGTTCCATGCCTGGGTGCAGTGGCTGGCGGCGGAGCAGGCGGCCGCGGCGCAGCGAGCGGCCAGCCAGGCCGGCATGGGCATCGGCGTCATCGCGGACCTCGCGGTCGGCGCGCATCCGGGCGGGGCCGACGCCTGGGCCCGCCAGGACGTGATCGTGCCCGGGATCAGCGTGGGCGCCCCGCCGGACGAATTCAACCAGCGGGGACAGGACTGGACGCTGCCGCCCTGGCATCCGGGACGCCTCGCGGCCCTTGCGGGCAGGCCGCTGGGCGAACTGGTCGCGGCCACGACGCGGAACGCCGGCGGCATGCGGGTGGACCACGTCATGGGGCTGGCCCGCCTCTGGTGGATACCGGCCGGGATGCCGCCCGACCAGGGCACGTACGTGCGGTACGACCACGAGCTGCTCGGCGGCGTGGTCGCGGCCGAGGTGTCCCGGGCGGACGCACTGGCGATCGGCGAGGATCTCGGCACGGTAGAGCCGTGGCTACGTAAGTTCCTGGCCGCGCGCCGAGTGCTCGGCACGTCCATGCTGTGGTTCGAGCGGCGGGCGGACGGCACGCCACGCAGGCCGGGCGGATGGCGGCGCGGCTGCCTGGCCACGGTCGGCACCCACGACATGCCTCCGGCCGCGGCCTTCCTCACCGGAGATCAGGTCACCATCCGGGCCGAGCTCGGCCAGCTCACCCAGCCGGAGGCGACCGAGCGCGCCGTCGCGCGGGCCGACGCGGACAGGTGGGTCACGATGCTCGCGCGCGAAGGCCTGCTGCCCGGTGCGGCCCGCGCCCTCCGCCCGTCGCCCGAGGAGTTCACGGTCGCCCTGTACGGCTACCTGACCCGGACCCCGGCGCTGCTGATCGGCGTCTCGCTGGCCGACGCCGCCGGCGAACGACGGCCGCAGAACATGCCGGGCACGACGGACGAGTACCCCAACTGGCGGATCCCGCTGACCGACAGCGAGGGGAAACCGGTCTTGCTCGAGGACCTGCCCGCGCACCCGGGCGTCCGGGCCGTCGCGGACGCGGTGTCCGGCGGCCTGCGCCGCTAGGGAATCCTGGCGCCCCTGGGCCGGAATGCCGCTGGGGTGCCCGCATTATGGCGGGCACCCCAGCGTCTAACTGAGCTGAGCTTTTCCTAGGGCCAGCGGTTACAGCCGATCCGCGCAGCGGGTGCTGAACTCGGGGTTGGGCTGGACCGCGCTGATGTTCGTGCCGCCGTACCAGCTGAGGTCAGGATTGCCGTACTGAGCATCCTTGCCGAAGTTCTTCGTGGTGTTGTACAGCTGAGCGCCGAAGTTCCACACGCACGCTCCCGCTGGCAAGGACTTCGACTTGCCGAGCGACCAGTACGGGTAGAAGGACGAGCCGATCGGCTTGACCTGGCAGCCCGCGCCGGTGGCCACGTTGCACAGGAACGACGATCCGCTCACGTCGGTCTCGAACTGAACCTGCGGATACGCTCTCCCGTTAGAGAACGGCCCGACGTACTGGAACGACGTGGGGTGGTTCTGGCTGTTTCCGTGCGGCCAGGCGGACGCCTGGTACGACAGGCCGTCGAAGTCCAGGTCTCCGTTCTGGAACCGGTCGGTGAAGCACTGATTAGCATCCGAGGACTCGGTGGTCGACACCCCGTTGATCAGCACGGTCCGGTTGCCCTGCTGGAAGCAGTAGCCGTCGGCGTACTCGCACAGCGTGCCGCTGGCCGCGTTAGTAGTCGGACAGGCCTGCGGGCCACTGGGCCCTTGCGTTTCCGCGTTCTGGCAGGTGGCCCCGGTACACGGGCCCTCACCGCTCTGGCCAGCGCCTTCCGACCCGCCCACGCAGGTGTCGTAGACGGCATTGTCGGTGAAGGACTGGCCGTCGGCGAAGCTCTCGGTGACCGGGTCCTGGTTCTTCAGCGAGCTGCAGACCTCGGAGTGACCGATCTCCTGCTCCATCAGAACGCCGCCCTGAAGCGCCGCCCACGGAACCCGGTTGTTGACCGCCGCGGTGTTGTACTCCGCGTGGAAGGTGTGCGGCGTGCCGGCGCAGTTGCTGAGCGAGGTGTTCATGAAGCCGTTGGCCGCGCTGGCCGTCACCCATCCGGTCTGATGGGTGGTCAAATCTCGAATCGTGGTCGTGAACCCCTTCGCCGGGTCGCTGATCGAGACCTCCAGCGTGTCACCCCCGTTGATCATGAGGGTGTTGCCGTTCGGCAGGAAGGTGCTCACGTCCGCGAGCTGCGGGCCCGGCGGGCCGGTGGGGACGCCGTTGGTCTGCAGGAACGAGAAGTTGACCGGCTCCTCGCAGGCGGTGTTGATGTTGGCGAAGTTGAAGTTGGACTCCAGGCTGTCGATGGTGAGCGCCGCGCACCACTTGGTCGCGCTGCAGCTCTCGCTGTCGACGAACGGGGTGTAGCCCGGCGGGTACAGCTGCAGCTCCATGAACGCGGAGCCGGCGGCGTTCGCGACGTTCAGGCCGACGTTGGTGTCGCTGTCCGGAGTACACGGATTCTGCGGATAGGAATTCGGGTCGCACATCGGCAGCCCGAACCACGGGGCGACGGACAGCTGCCCGTAGTTGGTCACGCTGCCAGACGCGGTCGGGCTCTTCCGCGGGTCCACCGGAAGCTTGGTCAGGTAGGTCATCGTGTTACCCGAGCCGGCCGCGCTGGAGATGAACTTGACGCTGGGCTCGTCGTGACCTTGGTACCAGCCGTTGTCGACGAACCGCTGGGTCTTGCCGTTAACGGTCTTGACCGGGTCGGTACACAGGTCGCCGGCGAGCTTCCTGACCGTCTTGTACTGCGGGCTCCAGCCGGCGCAGTCAAGCTCGTTCGTCGCCTTCGGCGTGACCGTCCCCGCCGCCGGTGCCGTCTTGGCCGTCGTCGAGGCGCTCGCTACGCCGGTGATGCCCGCCAGGCTGAGCTGGCAGACGACGGCGACACCCAGTATGGGTAGTAGCAGCAGCCGCCATCTTCGCCGGCCTGCCGCTTGCGCCCCCCGACCGAACCTCGTCGAAGAGCGGTGTCCTGACCAGGGAATTCGCATATGCGATCCTTATCGCTCCCGCGTGCCGCCAGTCCCGGTACCTCCCCAGGGCCGCCGATCACGCCACTGTGACCGTCCCGATACGAGACGCTTCCCGACGGAATCTAACAACCATCACAAATAACCGTCAATGATCCGCGAAGCCGTTATCTATTCTTTAACCGGCAAGTCATGCTTCGAGCTGTTTCGCGCTGAGCCTGGCGGATGAGGCGACCGCATTATCTTTGAAACAATATTCGAGAAAGTGTACAAATCGGTCAAAAGTCTGGTGGCCTACCTCGATAACGTTACTCGAGAGCCATCCGCCACGCCAGTCACATGCACTCCGGCCACGAGTTGGGAGCGCGCCATGGAGACAAATTGCAGCAGTATTAGAAACTGAGTCGCACAGAGCTACACAAAATCATCAACTGAGAGACGTGATGTCAGCATTTCTCCCGGTTCGGGCAGCTGACCATCGATGTTCCGCCCAGGCGGAGCATCGCGCCGAAGGGCAGGCGGTAGAGTCCACGCGTGACCACCCGCGATGAACTGGACGCACTTTCCTCCCGTGAGCTGCACGACCTCGCCATGCGGCGGGCGCTGCACCACGTCGACGTGGAGTTTCTGTGGGAGCTTTTGCGCGCCATCCCGGCGGCCGAGGCTTCGGAGGGACGCTCGGTCGAGGCCGGGAGGGACATCACCAAGGTCTCGGTGCTGCTCTCCGACGCGATCAACTCCGGGGAAGGCAAGATCGCCGAGGCGCTGCGCCCGCTCTACCTCGACTACCTCGTCAAGCACGGCAGCAGCCGCTAACGTCGTCCAACCGCCGGCCGCCTGGGCCCCCATCGGCGGGGGCGGACGGACCGGCTGAGCACATGATAGTGAGCCGGAAGGATCCCGCTTACGGTTCTTCCGGCCCACGTTCATCTAGCCGGGCGGCCGGTCGCTTAACCGGCCGTCCTCGATCGGCTGGGCTTTTACCGGCTGGGCTTTTACCGGCTGGGCCTACTCGGCCTTGGCCAGGACGCCCTCGATCTCGAGCGCGATCGCGACCTTCTCGCTGACGACCACGCCGCCGCCGGGAATCGGACCGTTGTAGCTGACACCGAAGTCGCTGCGGTTGATCTCGGTGGTGGCGGAGAAGCCCGCGCGCGTGCCGCCGTAAGCGTCGGGGCCGAAGCCGTTGATCTCCAGGCTCAGCGTGACCGGCTTCGTGGTGCCGCGGATGGTCAGGTCACCGTCGAGCAGGTAGTCGTCGCCGTCGCGGCGCACGCCCGTGGAGTGGAACGTCAGCGTGGGGTGCGTCTCGACTTCGAAGAAGTCCGCACTACGGATGTGGTTGTCGCGGTCAGGCGCGCCGGTGTTGACCGTGCTGAGGTCAACAGTGGCATTAACGCTGGACTGCAGCGGGTCAGCGCCGGTGACGATGGTCCCCTCGAACTTGTCGAAACGGCCGCGGACCTTGCTCACCATCATGTGCCTTACGACGAAAGACACCTCCGAGTGCACCGGGTCGATGGTCCACGTCCCGGCGACGTAGCCGGGGATTTCCACGGCTGTCTCGGTCATCATTCCTCCAGGTAGGTGATTCTTAGTCGTACGCGACTTCGCTCGCGTACCTAACTTCCTTAGAGTAACCTAGTAACGATTGAAGCGTCAAGCACTAGGCTGCGCAAGCTTCCGCGACGTAACCTGGTGATATAGAAGGAGGCGATTTCTTGGACTCCGGGCACGTTGGCCCGGTTTGCGAGCCGTCACGAGCGGCCGGCGAACCGCTGTCCGAACCGGCAGGCGAACTGTCCGGCACCAGCGGACCATCGACCTGCCGCGCGCGAGAAGTTCTCCAGCGTGTCGGCGACAAGTGGTCGGTCCTGGCGATCGACCTGCTCGGACAGGGAACCATGCGGTTCACCGAGCTGAACCGCGCGATCGATGGCATCACCGCGAGAATGCTCACGGTGACGCTGCGCGGCCTGGAACGCGATGGCATCGTGACCCGAACCATACATCCAGTCATCCCGCCCCGGGTGGAGTATGCGCTGACCCCCATGGGACGCACCCTCCTGGACACCATCGGCCAGCTCGTTACCTGGACGGACAGCCACCTGCCCGAGATCGAAGCCGCCCGAGTCGCCTACGACGCCAGGCACGCGGCCCCGTAAGCTGACACGAGTGGACGAGCAGCCCAGAGCAGACGCGCAGGCGGAAACCGAGGAGCGGCTACGGCACGGTTCCTCGTTCGGCGGCGCCGCCGCGGCCTATGCGGAACACCGCCCTGACTACGCTGAGGCCGCGGTCCGGTGGGCCCTGGAGCCCGTCTGGTCACGTCAGCCGCTCCGGGTCATCGACCTAGGCGCGGGAACCGGCAAGCTGACCGCGACCCTCGTCCGCCTAGGCGTTGACGTCACCGCCGTGGAGCCCGACCCGGACATGCTCGCCGAGCTACGCCGCGAGCTCGCCTCGGTGCGATCGGTACCGGGTCACGCCGAGGAGATCCCGTTGCCCGATGCCAGCGTCGGCGCCGTGCTGGCCGGGCAGGCCATGCACTGGTTCGACCTGGACCGGGCGCTGCCCGAGATTGCCCGCGTGCTCACCCCCGGAGGTGTGCTGGCCGGCCTGTGGAACGTAGACGACGACCGGGTCGGGTGGGTCGCCGAGTTCGCCGAGATGACCAAGCGCAAGACCAGCGTCACGCTGCTCAGGTGGCGGGACGCCGCGGCCCAGTCCCGCCAGGAGCATCTCATCGCGGCCGGTTACGGGCTCTTTTCTGCAGCTCAGACAGGTGAGTTCGAGCATAGGCAGGCCCGGACGGCCGAAACCTTGCTGGCCACCATCGCCACCCATTCCAATTTCCTGGTGATGGAGGAGCCCGAACGAACCACCCTGCTGGCCCGGGTCGGCGACTTCCTTCATGCGCGGCCCGAGACCTCCAGCGGCGAATTCGTCTTGCCGATGCTCACAGTCGTGCTGCGGGCGCTGCGCAAGTAGCCGGATGTGATAAGCCGCCGGCGCGTCCCGGCGATGACGCGCACAGAGAGAGTGAGCACGCATGCCGGACTAAAGAAAACCGTCACATCAGGATCGAACCCATAAACCACACGCGTGGACGCTAAACCGGCCATCCTGTAGGCGGTGATGGCCTCGTCGGCTGCGTCGTCAGGCATGAGCGTGGACCTGCTGGCGGTGGTGCCCTTACGCGGCGCCCTTCCCGGCGGGGGTCACCGGCTCGGCGTCCGCGTTGGTGGTCGACTCGCGGGGGACCAGAACCGGATCGAAGCGGACCTGGCGATGGTGATGATCATCGGGTCGCTCGACCTCGTCGATGAGCAGCTCGGCCGCGGCCGCGCCCAGGTCGATGCTGGGCTGGCGTACTGACGTCAGCGGCACGGCGGCGGCGCTGGCGAACTCGATGTCGTCGTAACCCACGATGGCCAGCTCCTCGGGGACCGCGACGTCGTTGCGCAGCGCGTGCTGGAGAAGCCCGAGCGCGATGAGGTCATTGCCGCACACGACCGCGGTCGGCCTGCGCCGGCGCGGCATGTCCAAGATGGTGCGGCCCGCTTTGCGGCCGCCGTCTATGGTCATCCCCACCTTGTCCACGATCGTCAGGTCGGTCTCGGGCCGGCCGGACTCGGCCATCGCCTGCCGCACGCCGGCAATCCGGTCGGCGACCTGGTGCACCGTCGTCGGGCCGCCGGCGAAGGCTATCCGCTGGTGATCCAGCTCGAGCAGGTGTGACGCGGCCAGCCGGGCGCCGGCTACGTCATCGACGGACACCGAGCACTGCCGGCTGCTGCCCGCGTGATCGACGAGCACCACAGGGACGCCGTTCCTGCGCAACTCGTTGATCCGGCCCAGATCACGTCCCACCGGCGTGAGCAGGACGCCGTAGGACCGCTGCTCCTGGAACAGCGACAGGTAGTGCCGCTGCCGGTCGGTCGTGGTGTCGCTGCTTGACAGGATCAGCGACAGGCCGCGCCGGGTGGCGACGCACTCCACCCCGCGTGCGATGTCGGTAAAGAAGGGGTTGCCCATGTCCAGGACCAGCAGCGCGATGGTGCGGCTCCGGCCGGTCCGCAGCTGGCGCGCGGCCTCGTTGCGGATGAAGCCGAGTTCGGTGATGGCGGCGCGAACACGTTCGAGCGTGGTCGGCGCGACCCGGTCGGGCCGGTTCAGCGCATTCGAAACCGTGCCGAGCGATACCCCGGCCCGGTCAGCGACGTCACGGATGCTGACGCCCACCTGACACCCCCGTACTGAGATTAAAACGTGACATTACCAGCCGCTTCCGGCAGTCTCGCGGTCAGATCACCGTGACGCGCAGACCCAGAAGCTCCGCGACCGCACGCAGCTCCGGTACCCGGTGACCGGTTCCCAGGGCCCAGTGGTGGGCGATGCCGGAAGCCGACCATTCGTCGGTCCACTCGCCGGGATCACGCCCGAAATCGACGCGCGAGGTCGTGTTGCCGATCTGCAGCAGCGGGCCGGATACGACCGTGCCCTCGGAAGCCACCAGCGAGAACGTTCCGTCACGGTCTTGAGCCAGCCCGAACGCGGTGACCGGGCCTGGGCTGACGTCGAATTCGACGGAAACGCCCCAGCCCCGCTTGCCGTGATAGACGCCGAGGCCGCGCAGCAGCGGCTGACGGGCGCCGATGGCCAGATGGGCCGGCCCGTCGTGGCCCATCTCGACCACGCCGTCACCGAAGTTGAGGGCCTGCAGTTCGGTGAACGAGCCGCCCGCGCCCAGCCGGTCGAAGATAAGCATGGCCAGAGACGTGCGCAACTCGTACTCCCCCGCGGCCGGGATACCCCGTGCGGTCAGCAGCGAGGCGCCGAGGATCAGGCCGGCCCCTACCCGCTCGTGGGCCTCGCCGTCCAGGCCGCGGTGGTAGTACGCCAGCGAGTCGAGCGCGAAGTCCTCGACCAGCCGGTCCAAGCCCACCGACACCCGGGCGCCCCAGCGGAAATCGTCCTGGCCCACCGAGTCGTCCAGCCGGAAGACGCTTCGCGCGAGCCCCATCCGGGCGGCCGTCTCGGCGTCGGTGACCTGCTCGACCCGGACCCTCAGGTCGTCGATCTCCAGGATCTCCACATGGCCGCCGAGCTGCGCCGAGACCAGGGTCGGATCGGTGGAGACGTCCATCATGCCGGGGTAGAGGTGACCCATCAGCCCGTGGCGGCCGTGCCGGAGCGCGGCCCGCACGCCGGCGGCCTTGATCCAGCTCTCGATCCTGGCCCAGGCCCGGGCGTCCTCGAGGTAGCCCGAGACGGAGCGGAAGCCGATACCGCAGCGCCGGAACGCGTTGGCGATCTCCGGCAGCGGGCAGGCACCGCAGTAGGCGAGCCAGGCCCCCGTATCGAAGCTCGCGTGATCCATCGACTCGGTGGGCTGCAGGTTGAGCAGCAGCATCGGCGCGCCGGTCCGCTGGGCGACCGGGACCAGCATGGTCGCGGTCATGTACGTGGTGAGGAAGCCGATGATGAGATCGCAGTCGGCGAGGCGCAGCTGCTCCGCGGCCGCGGCCCCCTGCTGGGCATCGGAGATGAAGCCGACGTCGACCACCTCGCAGTCGAGCCGGGCCAGCCGTTCGGACACGCGCCGGGCGGACGCCTGCAGCTGCGGCAGGAGCGCGGGGAACTGCGGCCAGTAGGCGCCGAGCCCTCCGGCGACGAGTCCGACCCTCGTCTTGCGCGGGACAATCCTCGCGATTCCCTGGGCGGCAACGGCGGTCAGCGACTCGGTCATGACGTCCTTTTGTCCCGGCACGTAGGGTTGAAACGTTACATTCAAGAGCTTGCCCCGACCGTAAGGTGCCGGGAAGAGTGGTGTCAAGGGCCCTGGCCAGCCGTCGCCCGGTCCTCGCGGATGGATCGGCCGAAACCCATAAAACGTATCAATCAAAATTGATGCAGTAATGCAATCGTTGGCATGCTCTTGACCAGGAATGAGACGGAAAGACCTGGTGGCGGCCGGTAAATCTCCTCGTAACACGCCGAAACAGCCTCTTGACATGCAGCGCGAAGCCTGGCTATCTTCAGCCAACCGGATTGAAATGTTTCAGTGAATGACGAGGTGAACGAGCTTGAGCGAGCAGCCAGAGGAGGTACCGAGACTGGCGCTTGATCAGGCCGCGAAGGCCTTCGGCGCCGTGCAGGCGCTGGTCGACGGCTCGATCACGTTGTTCCCTGGCGAGGCGCACGCGCTCGTCGGCGAAAACGGCGCGGGCAAGTCGACTCTCGTCAAGATCCTCGCCGGGGTGTACCAGCCGGACAGCGGAACGCTCGCCATCGACGGCCAGCCGGTCGTCTTGAGCGGTCCGACCGCCGCCCGCGACGCCGGCATCTCGATCATCTACCAGGAACCAACCCTGTTCCCCGACCTTACCGTCGCGGAAAACATCTTCATGGGCAGGCAGCCGCTGCGGGTCGGGCGCCGCATCGACCGCCCGGCGATGAACCGCAGCGGGGGTGAGATCTTCACCCGGCTGGGCGTGGCGCTCGACCCGCAGCGGCAAGCCCGGGGACTGTCCGTCGCCGACCAGCAGATCGTCGAGATCGCCAAGGCCCTGTCCTCCAACGCGAACGTTCTCGTCATGGACGAGCCCACCGCGGCCCTGACCACCGTCGAGGTGGAGCGGCTTTTCGAGGTCATCCGGGCGCTGCGCAGGGAAGGTGCGGCGGTGCTGTTCATCTCGCACCGGCTCGAGGAAGTCTTCGCCATCTGCCAGCGCGTCACGATCATGCGGGACGGCCGCTTCGTCCGGACGGCGGCGGCCGGCGACATCACCGTCGACGAAGTCATCCGGTCGATGGTCGGCCGCGACCTCGACGTGCTGTTCCCCAAGACGCAGGCGCCCGTCGGCGAGGTGGTGCTGCAGGTGGAGCAGCTCAGCCGCGAAGGCGTCCTGCACGACATCAGCTTCTCGGTCCGCCGCGGTGAGATCGTCGCCCTGGCCGGGCTCGTCGGGGCCGGCCGCAGCGAGGTAGCCCGGGCCATCTTCGGCATTGACCGCCGGTCGGCCGGCGTGGTGACGGTGCGCGGCCAGGTGCTGCCCAACGGCTCGCCGCTGGCCGCGATGGCGGCCGGGGTAGCCCTGGTGCCCGAGGACCGCCGGCAGCAGGGCCTGGTCATGGACCTCGGCATCGACCGGAACGTCGCGCTGGCCTCGCTGGCCCGGCTCAGCCGGTTCGGCCTGATCAGCCGCACCCGCGAGCGGGACATGGCCGCGGACTGGGCTAACCGGCTGCAGCTGAAGTTCGGGCGGCTCACGAACGCCGTCTCGACGCTATCCGGCGGGAATCAGCAGAAGGTCGTGCTGTCCAAGTGGCTGGCCCGGGATCCTGCGCTGCTCATCATCGACGAACCGACCCGGGGCATCGACGTCGGCACCAAGGCCGAGGTGCACCGCATCCTCGACGGCCTGGTCGCCGGCGGGCTCGCGGTGCTGATGATCTCTTCCGAGCTGCCCGAGGTCCTCGGCATGGCCGACCGGATCCTGGTGATGCGCGAGGGACGGATCACCGCGGAGCTTTCCCGCGCGGAGGCCGACGAGGACCAGGTCATGCGGGCGGCGACCGGTCAGCTTAAGGGGGCGGCCGCATGACGACGGCCACGTCCGCGCTGGGCACGAGGTTCGCCCGCGGCGGTGCCCTGCTACGGGCCCGTGAGGTCGGCATCGGCGTGGTCCTGCTGCTGGTGTTCGGCGTCACGACCTTGCACAACCACAACTTCGCCACCGCGAACAGCGTCCAGCAGCTGCTCTCCGGCGCCGCGCTGATCGCGATGCTGGGCGTGGGCGAAACGCTCGTCATCGTCACCCGCAACGTCGACCTGTCCGTGGGCTCGATCGTCGGGCTGTCGGCCTATGTCGTCGGCGACCTGTTCAAGGATCACCCGGGCACGCCGGTGATCCTCGGGTTCGTCGTCGGGATCGCGATCGGCGCGGTGATCGGCGCGATCAACGGTTTCGTCACGGCGGCGCTGCGGGTACCCAGCCTGGTCGTCACCCTGGCCATGCTCTACATCATCCGCGGCATCGACGGTCTCATCGTCAACGGCGTGATCATCACCTCCAGCAACATCCCGAACGCGTTCATCGCCATCGGCTTCCGCACCATCGCCGGCATTCCGTGGCTGGCGATCATCGCCTTCGCGGTCGTGGTGATCGTCGCCTACGCGATGAGGTCCTTCCGGTCCGGCCGCGACCTGTACGCGATCGGCTCCAACCCGGAGGCCGCGGCGCTGGCGGGCGTGCCCGTCGCCCGGCGGGTCTTTACCGCCTTCGTCATCAGCGGATCGCTGGCCGGCCTGGCCGGAGCGCTGTTCCTCGCCTTGCACGCCGAGGTGGACGTGACCGGCGGGACCGGGTACGAGCTGCTCGTCGTGGCGGCGGTGGTCGTCGGCGGGGTCGCGATTTTCGGCGGCAGCGGCACGGTGGTCGGCGCGGCCCTGGGCGCGTTGCTGCTCAACACCATCAACCAGGCCCTGGTGGCCAGCCGGGTCTCGGCGTTCTGGAACGAAGCCATCGCCGGCGCGCTATTGCTGCTCGCGATCGCGTTCGACCGCTGGCTGAGCCTGCGGGTCGCGCGCGGCCTGCGGTCGGCGGAAGGGGCTCACCGTGACCTCTGAGCCAGCGACCCAGGCGCCGCGGAAGCGGGAATACGCCGGGACCGACACCTCGCGCCTGCCGGTATGGCAACGGGCGCTGCGCTGGGAAACCGGCCTGGTCGTGGTCCTGGTCGCGACGCTGATCTTCGGCACCGTCCGGTCATCGGACTTCCTCAACAGCACCACCGGCTTCTACATCGGGCTCAACATGGGCGAGATCGCCATCATGGCGCTGCCGCTCATGCTCATCGTGATCACCGCCGAGATCGACCTGTCGGTCGCCTCGATGCTCGGCCTGTCCGGAGCCGTCATGGGCCAGCTCCACAGCCAAGGCTGGCCCATCGGGCTGGCGATGGTGGCGGCGCTGGTCGTCGGCGCGCTCGGCGGGGCGCTGAACGGCGTCCTGGTCGCCAGGCTCGGGCTGCCGTCGATCGCGGTGACGATCGGCACGCTCACGCTGTTCCGGGGCCTGGCCGAGATCGTCCTGGGGGCCCGGACCATCACCGACTTCCCGGCCTCACTGACCAACATCGGCGTGGTACCTGTGCCGGGCACCCAGCTGTCGTACTCCACGGTGATCTTCTTGGTGCTGGCCATCATCTTCGGCGTGGTGCTGCACGCGACCAGGGCCGGGCGCGCCATCGTGGCGACCGGGCTGGCGCCGGAGGCGGCGCAGTTCGCCGGGATCCGGGTCAACCGGGTCAAGTTCGGCCTGTTCGTGCTGTCCGGCGTGATGTGCGCCCTCGCCGGGATCTTGTTCACGCTGAAGAACGCCTCGGTCAGCTACGACGCCGGGACCGGCCTCGAGCTCAACGTCGTGGCGATCGTCCTGTTCGGTGGCGTCTCGATCTTCGGCGGCCGCGGCACCGTGATCGGCGTCGTGCTTTCCGTGGTCATCTTCGGCACGCTCCAGCAGGTGCTGACCCAGATGCAGGTACAGCCCGAGGTGCAGAACATCATCATCGGCGGCCTGCTGCTGGTGAGCGTCGTCCTGCCCAACGGCGGAGAGGCGGTGCGCCGGCTACGCGCCCGCCTGCGAACCGGGCCCAGCCTGGCCCGCGCGCCCCGGACCCAGCGACCCGCGCGGCCCGTCAGCTCATCAGATTCCAGCATGAAACCAGAGGAGAAAAAGTAATGAGGAATACCAGAAGATTGCGGAGAAAGGCGGCCTCCGCTCTCGTCCTCGCCGCCGTCGGCGTGACCGCGGCCGCATGCAGCAGTTCGTCGTCATCATCAAGCGGAGGCACCACGTCGACGTCAACCTCGGCCGCGGCCTCGACCTCGGCTCAGGCGGGCAGCGGCACGATCAAGAAAGGCCTGCTTGTCTACTTCATCCCCAAGGACACCCAGAACCCCTATGAGGTCATCGCCGATAACGGCGGCAAGAAGGCCCTAGCCGAGCTCGGCGGAAAGGTCGTGGTCAGCAGCGGGACGACGGACACCGCGGCCGCGCAGATCCCCTCCATCCAGGCGGCGATCCAGGCGCACGCCAACGCGATCGTCATCGCCGGCAACGACCCGTCCGCGCTGTGCCCGTCGCTCAACCAGGCCGCCCGGGCCGGCATCAAGATCGTGTCCTTCGACTCCGACGTCACCTGCGGCAGTTCCCCGGACCACCTGTTCATCAACCAGGCGAACACCCAGCAGATCGGCGAGTCCGAGGTGAGCTTGCTGGCCGCTGAAATCGGCAGCAAGGGCCAGGTCGCGATCCTGTCGGCGGCGGCCAGCGCCACCAACCAGAACGCCTGGATCGTGTACATGAAGCAGGAGCTGGCCAAGTACCCGAACATGAAGCTGGTCTCGACGGTCTACGGCAACGATGACCCGGCGACCTCGCTGCAGGTGCTGCAGGGCCTGCTGTCGGCGTATCCGAACCTGCGCGGCATCATCTCCCCGACCACCGTCGGTATCTCCGCCGCCGCCCAGTACCTTGACACGCACAAGAACCTGCTGTCTCACCTGACCCTGACCGGGCTCGGCCTGCCGTCGCTGATGCGCAAGTACGTCGAGGACGGAACGGTCGCCAAGTTCGAGCTGTGGGACCCGGGCAACCTGGGCTACCTGGCCGGGTACGCCGCGGCCTCGCTCGCCTCCGGGCTGGCCAGCCTGACCCCCGGGTCGTCGTTCAAGGCCGCCACGCTGGGCAGCTACACGGTGCTGGCCCCGACCACTGGTGTCGGCCCGTCGGTGGTGCTCGGACCTCCCACCGTGTTCGATAAGGCGAACATCAACAACTACCACTTCTGATTTTCCCGCACCGCGGCCCGGCCGGCGTGTCCGCGCCGGCCGGGCTGGTCCGGGGCAATCTGGGGCGGTCCCACCGCACGTAAAGGAGCAGCCCGTGCGCTACTGCTTTCTCCTGCAGGTCAAGCCCGAGCTACTGGATGAGTACAAGGAGCGGCACACGGCGGTGTGGCCGGACATGCTGCGAGCCCTGCAGCAGGCCGGGTGGGAACGGTACTCGCTGTTCGCCCGGCCGGACGGGCTGATCGTCGGGTTCACCGAAGCCGAGGACCTGGACGCCGCGCAGCACGCGATGGCCGCGACCGAGGCGAACACACGGTGGCAGAACGAGATGCGACGGTACTTCACCAGCCTCGACGGCCAGGCGCCCGGCGGGACGATGGTCCTCCTGGAACCCATCTTCAACCTCGACGACCAGCTCGCCGCCGCGGACGACCGTGACCCGGCGTCGTCGGTGAAAGGCGACACCCATAGTTGAGAAAGCAGGTCAGGTCATGGATCTCCAGGCGGTCACAAGCGCTCTCCGCGAGCAGAAGATCGAGCTACCGTCGTGGGCCTTCGGCAACTCCGGGACCCGGTTCAAGGTCTTCGCCCAGCCCGGCGTGCCGCGTGATCCGTACGAGAAGATCGCCGATGCCGCTCAGGTGCACAAGTACACCGGCGTCGCGCCGACCGTCGCCTTGCACATCCCGTGGGACGCGGTCGACAGCTACGCCAGCCTGGCCGCGGCGGCGTCCGAGGCGGGCATCAAGCTCGGCACCATCAACGCCAACGTCTTCCAGGACAACGACTACAAGCTGGGCAGCGTCACCAACCCCGACCCCGCGGTCCGGCGCAAGGCCGTGGACCACCTGCTCGAGTGCATCGACGTCATGGACCAGACCGGCTCCCGCGATCTCAAGCTCTGGTTCTCCGACGGCACCAACTACCCGGGTCAGGACAGCATCCGGGCCCGCCAGGACCGGCTGGCCGAAGCGCTGGCCGCCGTCTACGCGCGGCTGTCAGGTGACCAGCGGCTTATCTTGGAGTACAAGCTGTTCGAGCCGGCCTTTTACAGCACCGACGTGCCGGACTGGGGCACCTCGTACGCGCACTGCCTTGAGCTCGGCGACCGGGCCAAGGTGTGCGTGGACACCGGCCACCACGCCCCGGGGACCAACATCGAGTTCATCGTGGCGTTCCTGCTCCGGGCGGGCAAGCTGGGCGCCTTCGACTTCAACTCCCGGTTCTACGCCGACGACGACCTCATGGTCGGCGCCGCGGATCCGTTCCAGCTGTTCCGGATCCTGTTCGAGGTGGTGGCCGCGGGAGCCCTGGGCTCGAGCGCGGAGATCGCGTTCATGCTCGACCAGTGCCACAACATCGAGCCGAAGATCCCCGCCCAGATCCGTTCGGTGATGAACGTACAGGAGGCCACGGCCAAGGCCCTGCTCGTCGACGCGGCCGCGCTGGCCGCCGCGCAGCAGGCCGGCGACGTCCTCGGCGCGCACGGCGTGCTGATGGACGCCTATAACACCGACGTCCGGCCGC
>OCZU010000884.1_pt1 | contig 20242 bp, 17 predicted proteins | sample 1539001 | NCBI WGS metagenome assembly OCZU01 (sample SAMEA3539306, study PRJEB22396) | soil metagenome | biome: tundra; feature: field; material: soil | place: USA | collected 2010-05 | depth 0.15 m | reverse complement strand
TGAGATGGGTCGGCACGGGCAAGCCCTTGTACGACTATTTCACCATCGGCAATCTATATCAGCCTTGTGCCGCGCTCGCGCCCGCCGCCGCCGCAGGCCCGGGGTCGGCTCTCGTCTCCGTCACGGTCGCGGCCAATCGTTGCGCGTCGCTCAAGACCAAGGGCCTGCTGGCCGCGCCGGACACCGCGGGGCAGGCCCTTGAATCGCTGAACATACTGCACGCGGCCGGATGGCAACCCGAGTCCGATGTTCTGCACGCGTCGCTCTATGCGTTGGCGACGGCGTCGATCGTCGCTACTTACAGCAACAGCTACGGCCGTTTTGGCGTGCTCGACAACCTCTGCGGACTGAGCTTCGCCGCGACCGACGCGACCAACAAGCCGATGGCAATCGCGCCGGCAACGCTGGCGGTGATCTTCGGCACGGCCAACGGAGTGCCGCCCGGCGGCGGTGTCAACGTCGTCAACAACCTGAGCCCCGGCGGACCGCTGCGCGATCCCGTGTCGATCTCGCCTTCGACCAGCTTGCTCGACTACGACATCGATGCCGCAATCTGCCAACGCAACCTTTTCACGGGCTCCGACGCCAACGCTATCCGAGTCAAGACGGGGATCGATGAGTTGCTACGCACGGCAAACCTGCACGGCAAGCCGGCCATCATCGTGCACGGCCGCAACGACGGGCTCATTCCGGTGACGTTCACGTCGCGTCCGTACTTCGGGCAGAACAAGATCGTCGAGGGCGCGGCTAGCCAGCTTACCTACATCGAGGTCACCAACGCGCAGCATTTCGACACCTTCATCGACAATGCGGCGGTGCGCGGCTACGACAGCCTTTTCGTGCCGCTGCACTACTACTTCGTGCAGGCGATGGACGCGATGTACGCCAGACTGAAGAGCAGGACTGCGCTGCCGCCGTCGCAGGTGGTGCGCACCGTTCCGCGCGGGGGCACGCCTGGCGCAGCTCCAGCAATCACCCGCGCGAATGTTCCGCCCATCAGCGCGGCGCCTGCGACCGGAGACCAGATCACGTTCTCGAACAACACGGTTACCATACCGGACTAAGCGTCCCGCCCAATCAACGTCACGCGAGCCACCATGTCGTTCATGACGCCCTCCGAAATCGTCCACGAGCTCGACAAGCACATCGTCGGACAGCACGCCGCGAAACGCGCTGTCGCCATCGCCCTCAGGAACCGCTGGCGCCGGCAACAGGTGGCCGAGCCTCTGCGTCAGGAAATCACACCGAAGAACATTCTGATGATCGGCCCGACCGGCGTCGGCAAGACCGAGATCGCACGCCGGCTGGCGAAACTCGCCGATGCTCCGTTCATCAAGGTCGAAGCAACCAAGTTCACCGAGGTCGGCTACGTCGGACGCGATGTCGATACGATCATTCGCGATCTCGCCGAAACCGCGATCAAGCAAACACGCGAGGCCGAGACGCGCAAGGTCCGAGACCGCGCGGCGGAGGCCGCCGAAGAACGCGTCCTCGATGCGCTCCTGCCGCCGGCGCGGGAGGTGAACTTTCACGACATGCAGCCGACCGATTCGGCGACTCGTCAGAAATTCCGCAAGATGCTGCGCGAAGGCAAGCTCGACGACAAGGAAATCGACGTCGAGGTCAACGTGCTGCCGGCGCAAATGGAAATTCTGGCGCCGCCAGGCATGGAAGACCTGACCGGACAGATCCAGGGCATGTTTCAGCAAATGTCCGGTGGGCGAAAGACCATCAAAAAGCTGAAGGTCGTCGATGCGCTCAAGGCGCTGATCGACGAGGAGGCCGCCAAGCTCATCAGCGACGACGATCTGAAAGCCAAGGCGCTGGCCAACGTCGAGCAGAACGGCATCGTGTTCCTGGACGAGATCGACAAGATCGCAAGCCGGCAGGACACGCACGGCGCGGACGTTTCGCGCCAGGGCGTGCAACGCGATCTGCTGCCGCTGGTCGAGGGCACCACGGTCGCGACCAAGTACGGAATGATCAAGACCGACCACATCCTGTTCATCGCCAGCGGTGCGTTTCACTTCGCCAAGCCGTCGGATTTGATCCCCGAACTGCAGGGGCGCTTTCCGATCCGCGTGGAGCTGGCCTCGCTCTCGGTGTCCGACTTCGAGCAGATCCTTACCGCAACCGACGCCTGCCTGACAAGACAATACCAGGCGCTGCTCGCCACCGAACGCATCGATATCGATTTCCTGCCCGACGGCGTGCGGCGCCTCGCCGAGATTGCGTTTGCCGTCAACGAGCGCCAGGAAAACATCGGCGCGCGCAGGCTCTATACCGTCATGGAACGGCTCCTGGATGACGTTTCCTTCGATGCGTCTAAGTTGCAGGGCGCGACCATATCGATCGATGCCGCGTACGTCGATACGCGGCTCGCCGGGATCGTCAAGGACGAAAACTTGTCGCAGTACATCCTGTAGGCGCCGCGTTGCTCCAGCGCGTCGTCGGCATCATCCTGCCGGTGTTCAGCATCATCCTGCTGGGCTATTTCTACGCTCGCAGAGAGAACCCGGACATGACCTGGGTCAATCGTCTCAGCGTCAACGTGCTCGCCCCGGCGCTGATCTTCACCGCGCTGGCGAGCAAGGATTTCGACCTCGCCACGCATGCCGTCCTGATCCTCGGCGCGATCGGCGTCGTCGCCGGCTCGGGTCTTCTGGCATGGCCATTCGCCAAGCTGCTGCACGAGGATCCGCGCACCTTCGTGCCGCCCATGATGTTCAACAATTGCGGCAACATGGGCCTTCCGATTGCGGCGCTGGCTTTCGGTCCGGTCGGACTGTCCGCGATGGTCGCACTTTTCACGATCTCCAACCTGCTGCAATTCACCGTCGGCGTGCATATTGTCAACCGGCACGCCGCGTTCTGGCCGGTCTTCAAGAATCCCATGGTCATCGCGACGTTCGCGGGCTTCGCGTACGCGCTTTTCCAGCCCGACGTTCCGGAATGGCTGATGCTGGCCATCAAGATCACCGGCGACGCGATGATTCCGTTGATGCTGATTTCGCTCGGCGTGCGGATGGCGACGGTGTCCTGGGGCGGCTGGAACCTCGGCGTCATCGGGGCACTCGTGTGCCCGCTGACCGGCATCGCCATCGCCGCGCTTCTGTCTCCGGTTTTGGGACTAGATCCGACCCAGAGCGGGCTACTGATCCTCTTCGGTTGTCTCCCGCCCGCGGTACTCAACTTCATGGTCGCCGAGCAATACAATCAGGAGCCCGCGAAAGTCGCGTCGATCGTTCTCATCGGCAATGTCGCATCGATCGTTTTCGTGCCGCTGGGTTTGTCGCTCGCACTGCGTTGACCTGCCCGCTCGATTCGAGAGCACGTCAGAAGCCTAATCCAGCGTGCTCCGAAATGTCCGCAGACCGATCGCGATCACGACCAGCCCGAAGAGCGCGATCGGCCATGCTTCGGGGATCACTTCAGGCCAGCCGTTGCCCTTGAGCAGAACGCCGCGCACAACGCGCAAAAAATGGGTCAGCGGCAACGCTTCGCCGATGCCCTGCGCCCAGTTCGGCATGCCGCGAAACGGAAACATGAATCCCGACAGCAGCATCGAGGGCAGGAAAAAGAAGAACGTCATCTGCATTGCCTGCAATTGGTTCCGCGCGAGCGACGAGAACGTGAGTCCGAGGGTCAGGTTGGCAGCGATGAATAACAGCACCGAGAGATAGAGCACCGTGAGGCTGCCATGAATCGGCACACCGAACAGCAGCCGCGCGAGCGAGAGCACCAGCGTCACCTGAATCAGTCCGATCAGGATGTAGGGAACGATCTTGCCGGTCATTACCTCGAGCACGGTCGCCGGCGTTGCGAGCAGGTTTTCCATGGTGCCGCGCTCGCGCTCGCGCGTGATAGCCAGTCCGGTCATCATCACCATGGTCATGGTCAGGATGACTCCCATCAAGCCCGGCACGATGTTGTATTGCGTGATCGCTTCCGGGTTGTAGCGTGCGTGAACGCGCACCTCGAACGCGTCGGGCGTTCCGGCAAGGGGAGCCAGGGGTCCGACCAGATCGTGCGATAGTACGGTTTGCGCGAGCTGGTTGACAGCGGCGATCGCATTGCCGGTGGCGGTCGGATCCGTTGCATCCGCTTCGAGCAGCAGTGCCGGGCGCTCGCCGCGCACCAGTCGCAACGAAAAATCCGCCGGTATCGTCACCACGAACTGCACTTTGCCGGTGGCGAGCCAGCGATCGCTTTCCTCTTCGTTCGCGGCTTCGCCGATATAGTCGAAATAGTTGCTGTTCTTGAGTCCGGCGAGAATGCTGCGCGTGAACTGTCCGTGGTCGGCAATCAGCGCCGCAGTCGGCAAATGCTTGGGATCGGAGTTGATGGCGAACCCGAACAACACCAGCTGCACGACCGGAATCCCGACGATCATGCCGAAGGTCAGCCGATCGCGCTTGAGCTGAATGAATTCCTTGCCGACAATGCCGAGCCAGCGCGAGACCGAAAACCACTGGCTCACTGCGTGAGCTCCTCGTGCTTGTCGGTGTCCCGCATCAGATGAATGAACACGTCCTCGAGGCTGGGCTCGACCTCGCGCCACTGTTGTCCCGGTTCATTCATCAAAGATGCCAGCGCCGCCTTCAGCCGCTCTCGATTCGATCCCGTAACGTGCAGCACGTTGCCGAAGGACACGACCTGTTCGACCACCGGCATCGCGCGCAGTTTTGCCGCAAGCACCGGCAGGCCTTCGCCCTCGATTGCCCACGTGACCAGCGCCTGACTGGCGATCACTTCGCTCGCCGTGCCCTGCGCGAGCAAGCGACCGTTGAGAATGTAACCGAGCTTGTGGCAGCGTTCCGCCTCGTCCATGTAATGCGTGCTGACCAGCACCGTGATGCCCTGCGCCGCCAGCGTATGCAGCTCGTCCCAGAAATCCCGGCGCGCCTTGGGATCGACGCCGGCCGTGGGCTCATCGAGCAACAGCAAGTCCGGCTCGTGCAGCAAACACGCGGCGAGCGCGAGACGCTGCTTCCAGCCGCCGGAAAGCGTTCCGGCAAGCTGGTTGCTCCGTGCAGTGAGTCCAAGCCGAGCCAGCGTCGCATCGACGTGCTGGCGGCGCCCGGTCATGCCGTACATGCGGGCGATGAAATTAAGGTTCTCGCGCAGGGTCAGGTCTTCCCAGAACGAAAATCGCTGCGTCATGTAGCCGACATGGCGCTTGATTTGCCTGGTCTCTCGGAGAATGTCGTAACCCAGGCACGTTCCCTCTCCGCTGTCCGGCGTCAACAGCCCGCAGAGCATGCGGATCGACGTGGTCTTGCCGCTTCCGTTGGGGCCGAGAAAACCGAAGATCTCTCCGCGTTGCACGGTCAACGCCAGGTCCCTGACTGCGTGGTTGTCGCCGAAGTGCTTGTTCAAGCCTCGCACGTCGATGACAACGTCGGAGCGCTCGGCGTCCATGTTCAGCTCTTGGGCAGCGTTATGTCGAGAGGCTGGCCGGGATTGAGCCGGACGGCGGCACCTGCTTCAGGCTTCGCTTCCACCAGGTAGACGAGCTTGGCGCGGTTTTCCTTGGAATAAAGGACCGGCGGTGTGAATTCCGCGCGATCGGCGATGAAGCTGATGGTTGCGCTGGTGGCGTCGCCACAGCCATCGCACGAGAATCGTACGACCTGACCGGGGTGCAGCGAGCCGAGCTGCGGCTCGGCGACAAAAAACCGTATCTTGACGTTTCCCGGAGGGAGCAGGTTGGCGACAACCGCGCCGGCCGGCACCCAGTCGCCGACCACGAAATAGGTGTCGCTGACGTGACCATTCGCAGGCGCGGTGACGGCGCGTTGTCCGAGTCTCCAATCCGCCATCGCCAGCGCCTGCCGCGCCGCGTCCGCGTCCGCCTCCGCGGCGTGAATCTCGTCGGGTCTCGCCGGCATCTTGGCGGTTTCGACGGTGGCCTTAAGCTCCTGTACACGCGCGTTGTCGTTCTTGAGCTTGGTGCGCACATCGTCCAGCGCTGCGCTGCTTATGAAACCGGATTTGAACAACGACTCCTGGCGCCGGTAATTCGCCTCCGACAATTCTTGCGCCGCCAGTGCCTGCCGCAACTGCTCCGCTACCGTCTCGACTTCGGACGCTCGCTTGCCGGTCTGCAGGTTCGCCAGCCGCGCGTTGGCCGCCTGCAGTTGCCGCTCCGCCTGGCGGCGGCCCGCGATTTCATTCTCGCGCTCGAGTGCGAACAGTGGCGCGCCGGCGGTCACTTCGCCGCCGCGCTGCACCGAAAGCTGCTGCAGCGTACCGGCAAACGGCGCGGCGACGCGGACATATTCGCCCTCGACGTATCCCTGCAGCGGCTGCTCGGCGTGCGGACCGCAACCGCTCAACGCGACGAGACACAGCGACGCAAGCGCGAGCGCGTAACGATGGCCGCAACCGTGTTGGCGCGATGCCGGAACCGCAGGATCCATTGCGTCCGATCTCTTTTAAAGATCGTTGAAGCATACCGGAGAAAACAAAAAAGCCAGCGGACACGAGCCCGCTGGCTTCATTGCGACACTTGCGATCTGGCGATGAACGCCTTCAGTACTTGATCGAGCACCCGTATGGCGTTGTATTCGCGGGATCGACCGCGGCGCCACCCGTCGCGGCGGTGAGCGCCGTGCGCACATAATTCTTCGCCTTGCGCGTCTCATCCCCCGATGCGCCGGGACGATCGTCGATGGCGCCCGCGTAGACGATGCGCCTCTCGGGATTGATCACGAACATGTGCGGCGTCGTCTTGGCCGCATAGAGTCTCGCCGTCGCGCTGTCGCTGTCTACGAGCACAGCTTTTTGCGACGCGTCGTGCGCGCTCATCCAGGAATCCAGTTGCGCGGCGGTCTTGTAGTCGCTGCTGTTGCGGTTGGACGAGTCGATCGACAGCCACGTGACATCGCGGGCGCCCCACTCCTTTTGCAGACCTGGCATGTTCTTGGTGTTGTAGTGCCTCTGCACGAACGGGCAATCGGGGTTGGTCCATTCCAGGACCACGTACTTGCCCCGCAAGTCGGCGAGGTGCACTGCCTTGCCGTGCGTGTCCGTCAGAGTGAAGTCCGGTGCGGACTGTCCTGCGGCAGCAGCGAGCGCGGATGAGCTCGCAAGGGTCGCCAACGCGGCGGCGCTCGCCATTGCGAAGGCTCGGGCGAAAAGTCGGTGTTTCGTGTTCATGTCAGCCTCCAGTTGAAGGGGCGGCGCCGGCCCGTTGCATGTTAGTGCTCAGTGCGGCCTGCGGGGCGTCGACGGCATCGAGAATATCCTGCTTTCTTAGGGCCTCGGGCAGGAGCAGCGGTTCCTTGCCTGGACGATAGAAAACATACACCGGAACGCCGTCGCGGCCAAGCGCGGCCAGCGCGGCGCCGATTGCCGGATCGCGACGCGTCCAATCCGCCTGCAGCAACGCGACTTTTTGACGCGCGAAGACATCCTGCACCGCGCCGGTGTTCAACACGAGCCGCTTGTTCACCTGACACGTGACGCACCACGCGGCGGTGAAGTCGACGAACACCGTGCGGCCGGCGGCAACGAGTTCCGCGACGCGCGCCGGAGTGTATTCCTGCCATGCGCCATCGGCAGCGAGTCGCTTGCCGGCATTGGCCCCTGCGTCCGATGCCGAGGTCGCCACGATCGGCCAGCCGACGACCAGCGCGGCGACGATGCTCGCGACGGATGCGATGCCCCAGCCGCGGGCGCCGCCGGTGCGCATCGTCTGCCACGCCCAGAGCCCGAGCGCGATAAGCAACAGTGTGACGCCGAGCCTCAATACGGCGTCGTTATCCAGTTGCGCGCCGAGTACCCAGAGCAGCCACAGCACTGTCGCGTAGAGCGGAAAGGCGAGAACGTTCTTGAGCCGCAGCATCCATGCGCCCGGTTTGGGAAGCCGCTTGCGCCACGCGGGAAAATATGCGAGCAACACGTAAGGCAGCGCCATCCCGATCGCCAGTGCAGTGAAAACGATCCACGTCGAGAGCATCGGCCCGGCGAGCGCATATCCGAGCGCGGCCCCCATGAACGGTGCCGAGCATGGAGACGCAACCACGACCGCGAGGGCGCCGGACAGCGCGTCGTTGAGCAGCGGGTTCTTCGCGTTCCACGTCGCCAACGACGAAGGCACGAACTGGCTGACCTCGAATACGCCGGATAGGTTCAGCGCCAATACGAAGAACAGCACCGCGAGGCAAGCGATTGTCGCAGGCGACTGCAGCTGGAATCCCCAGCCCAGCTGCTGGCCCGCCGCGCGGAGCGCGATCAGCGCCCCGGCCAGCAACCAGAACGACACGATCACGCCGGCACCGAACGCGAGGCCGTGATGACGCATCGCCGCGCCGCGCTCGCGATGAGCGACGAAGCCAAGGACCTTGAGCGAGAGCACCGGGAACACGCACGGCATCAGATTCAGAAGCAGGCCGCCGGCCAGTGCCAAAACGATCGCCGTGCCGAGCGACAACGCGCTATCAGCTCCGCTCGCCGGCAGTGCCGGCTGCAACAGCGGCGCCCTTGCAGGCGTTCCCGCGGGACCCGCGACCGTCGTGCCCTCTAACGGCACGTCGATCACGAGCGCCTCAGGCGTGCTCGCACCGCCCGATACCAGAATGCCGGCCACGCGCCTGAATTCGCCGACGCGCTGGCTCGCCACCGGCAAGCTCATCGTCCAGTCCGCTCCCTGCCGCGTGAGCGATTGCGCGCCCGAGGCCTCGATCTGGCCTTCGACATACGGGAAAAAGTGGGCACCGGCGATGTCGGTCGCGCGATCGTGCCCCGCCGCCGGTGCCAGATGCAGCTCGACCGTCGACCCTCGACCGGTCGCGGTCACATTCCAATCCTCAGTGCGTCGAGGCACGCTGGCCCGCGCTTTGGCGATGCCCTCGCCCCATCGGGGATCGGGCATGACCCGAGCCGCATCGGTAATCACCGGCAGCGTCAGCGACAGATCGGCGCCTTCGGGGATGCAGATTTCCTTGCACACCAGCCAATCGGCGCGCGCAGACAGCGTGACGGTCTTGCCGCTCAGGAAATCGGGGGCCGTCGTGATGTCGTTCGGCAGCAGGACTTCGCCTTCGTAGCCGTAATTCACGAGCGGGCCGACCGGCAGTGCGCGCGGGGCGGGCCATTGAATCGGCGAGGCGTCCAGTCCCTGAGGAAGATTCCAGGTAAGCGTCGTCGGCAGGCCCGAGTCGCCGGCGTTCTGCCAGTAAGTGTGCCACCCGCGTTCCATGACCAGCCGAAACGCGACGGTGTTGGCGCGGCCGGGGATCAACGCCGTCCGCTCGGCAACCAGCTTGGCCTCGACGTGCGCAGTGCGAACCGGCGCTGCGTACGACGCGCGAGCGCCCACGCCAGCCATGACAAGCAGGAACAGCAGCGATGTGAAGGTGATCGAACGCGGCATGGTGTGGCCCGGATCGGCGTCCTCTGGTGCGTGCGGTCGTCGCGCGATAAGCGAACGAGGCACGATTGCCAGTAGACTTGGAATTCTAGCAGCCTCTCCCTCTCGTATCCCTGCCTCTGACCGCTGCGCATGGCAAACGTTGCGTGCGGTCCGACGAAAGGACGTCCACCACCGGACCGCTACCCCGTCATGGAAGCATTTCTGGTATCGATCGTCGTGGTCGCGTTCGGCGAAATCGGCGACAAGACGCAACTCCTCGCGCTGATGCTCGCCGCGCGCCTGCAAAAGCCGGTACCCATCATTCTCGGCATCGTCGTAGCGACGCTCTTCAACCACACGCTGGCCGGCCTGGTCGGCGGCTGGGTGCGGCAGATGGTGCCGGCAACCTACCTGCGCTGGCTGCTGGCATTTTCGTTCCTGGCGGTTGCGCTGTGGGCGCTCAAACCGGACACGATCGACGACGAAGCTCAGGTACAGCACAGTCATCTGGGTGCGTTCATGGTGACAGTCGTTGCATTCTTTCTGGCCGAAATTGGCGACAAGACCCAGATCGCGACGGTGATGCTGGCCGCGCGCTTCGACAATCTCGTCGCCGTCGTCGCCGGCACGACGCTCGGCATGTTGATCGCCGACGTGCCGGTAGTTCTCATCGGCAAATTGGCGGCGGGCAAGATACCGTTCAAGGCGGTGCGCATCGCCGCCGCGGGATTGTTTGCCGCGCTCGCGGTTCTTACCCTTGTAACGGGGTGAGATCGGCCAAGGCCCAGCCGGTATAATCGCTGGTTTCGCCTGTCAATCGATCGAGGCAGACCCGCAGCATGCAACCGTACCGCCCCACCGATATTGAAGCCGCCGCGCAGGCGCACTGGACCTCGCGCAAGGCGTTCCTCGCCACCGAATCGGCGGCGGCGCCGAAGTTCTTTTGTGTCTCGATGCTGCCCTACCCATCCGGCAAGCTGCACATGGGGCACGTCCGCAATTACACCATCAACGACATGATGTACCGGTACCTGCGCATGAACGGAAAGAACGCGCTGATGCCGATGGGATGGGATGCGTTCGGATTGCCGGCGGAAAACGCCGCCATCAAAAACCGCGTCGCGCCGGCCAAGTGGACGTACGAAAACATCGCCTACATGAAACGGCAATGCCAGGCGATGGGCTGGGCGATCGACTGGTCGCGCGAGTTCGCGACCTGCTCGCCCGCGTACTACCAATGGAATCAGTGGCTGTTCCTGAAGATGCTCGAGAAAGGCATCGCGTACCGCAAGAGCGGGATCGTCAACTGGGACCCCGTCGACCAGACGGTCCTCGCCAACGAGCAGGTGATCGACGGCAAGGGCTGGCGCTCCGGCGTGCCGGTCGAAAAGCGCGAGATCCCCATGTATTACCTGCGCATCACGGATTACGCCGAGGAGCTGCTGGCGTATCTCGACAAGATGCCCGGCTGGCCCGAGCCGGTGAAGATCATGCAAGCCAACTGGATCGGCAGGAGCGAGGGCGTGCGTTTTGCGTTCACGCACGACGTCAGAGGCGAGGACGGCAAGCCGATCGGTGACGGGCGGATGTACGTGTTCACCACCCGCGCCGACACCATCATGGGCGTCACTTTTTGCGCGGTGGCCGCGGAGCATCCGCTGGCGACGCAGGCCGCGAGGTCCGATCCGAAGCTCGCCGCCTTCATCGAGGAATGCAAGCGCGGATCGATCGTCGAGGCGGAATTCGCGACGATGGAAAAGAAGGGCATGACGACCGGCCTTTTCGTCACGCATCCGCTGACCGGAGAAAAACTCGAAGTATGGGTCAGCAACTACGTCCTGATGAGCTACGGCGACGGCGCGGTCATGGGCGTCCCCGCGCACGACGGGCGAGATTTCGAGTTCGCCACCAAGCACGGCCTGCCGATCAGGCAGGTGATCGCGATCGCGGGAGAGACCTTTTCGGCCACCTCGTTTCAGACATGGTACGAGGACAAGGTCCGCGGCCGTTTGATCAACTCCGGCAAGTACGACGGCATGCGCTACCAGGGCGCCGTCGACGCGATCGCCGCCGATCTCGCGGCGAAGGGGCTCGGCGAAAAGCGCGTGACTTACCGCCTTCGCGACTGGGGCATCTCGCGCCAGCGCTACTGGGGCACGCCGATCCCGATCATCCATTGCCCGGGCTGCGGCGAAGTGCCGGTGCCCGAGCAGGATCTGCCGGTGATCCTTCCGGAGGATTGCGTTCCGGACGGCAGCGGCAACCCGCTCGCCAAGCGTGCCGACTTCGTCAACTGCACGTGTCCGAAGTGCGGACTGGCGGCGAAGCGCGAGACCGATACCATGGACGTTTTCGTCGATTCGTCGTGGTACTACATGCGCTACGCCTCGCCGGATGCATCGACGATGGTCGATTCGCGCAACGATTACTGGATGCCGATGGATCAGTACATCGGCGGCATCGAGCACGCGATCTTGCATCTGCTCTACGCGCGCTTCTGGACCAAGGTGATGCGCGACATGGGGCTCGTGCACATCGACGAGCCATTCACGCGGCTTTTCACGCAGGGTATGGTGCTCAACCATATCTATTACCGCCGCAATACCAAAGGCGGCATCGACTACATCGCGCCCGACAATGTCGAAGTCATGCACGACGATTCCGGACGCGTTACCGGCGCCAGACTCAAAGTCGATGGCAAGCCGGTCGAGTACGGCGGCGTCGGCACCATGTCGAAATCGAAGTTGAACGGCGTCGATCCGCAGCACATCATCGATCGCTACGGCGCCGATGCCGCGCGCATGTTCGTGATGTTCGCGAGCCCGCCCGAGCAGACGATGGAATGGTCGGATGCCGGCGTTGACGGCGCTTACCGATTCCTGAAGCGCTTGTGGGCGTACGCGCAAGGACGCAGCGATGCGCTGGCGCGCTCGCCGACGCCGATCGACTGGCCGCGTGCTTCGCCCGAGTTGCGTACGGCGAGGCGCGAATTGTATTTGCAATTGAAGCAAGCGGATTTCGACTATCAGCGCCTGCAGTACAACACGGTGGTGTCCGCCGGGATGAAGATGCTCAATACGCTGGAAGGCGCGCCGGCGGATGCGACCAGCGCGTCGACCGAATTCGCGCGCGAGGGTCTCTCCCTGCTCCTGCGCGTGCTCAATCCCGTCGTTCCGCACATCACGCATGCGTTGTGGGAAGAGCTGGGCTACGCGGCAAAGCAGGGCGACCTCGTCGATGCGCCGTGGCCGAAAGTCGACGCCGTTGCGCTCGCACAAGACGAGATCGAGCTCGTTCTGCAGATCAACGGCAAGCTGCGCGGCAAGCTCATTGTCGCCGCCGGCGCGGACAAGAGCGCCATCGAAGCGGCGGCGCTGGCATCGGCGCCGGTGCAAAAAGCGATGTCGGAAAACGGCGGCGGCGCCGATCATGCGTCGGCCAGGATCATCGTCGTACCGAACCGGCTGGTCAATGTCGTCCTGCAGCGGAAGGCTGCATAGACATGCTGCTCGACTGCAAAGCGAACCTCGACCCGGATGAAATTGGCGCGCGATGACGATGAGTCGACTCAGTCGCTTCGTCGGCGCTTCCCTGCTCGTTGCGCTGACGGCGTCGTGCGGCCCGAAGGACAAGCCGATTCCGGCGGACCCCAAGGCGAGGAGTGAATTCCTTGCCGTTGCCGCAGCCAAGCTGACGCTCGACGAGCGCAATGTGTTGAACCGGTTTATCTCTCGCCTCGATGCCCAAGCGGCCGCCGGTGACGCGCCGCCGAAAGTTAGCGTGCCGCGCGCGCTGGAGCTGCAACGCAGCTACGAAACCCAGGTTACCGATGCCCGGCGCAACTACCAGACGACGCTGGAAGCCGCCAATGCGGACCTCGCGATCGATGTACGCGACGCGACAGTCGTCGTGAACGATAAAACGCGACCGGCCGGCGACAAGGCGCTTCGATATGTGATCAACGTGAACAATCGCGGACAGCGCACCATCGAACAGTTCGCCTTACGCCTGGAATTCCGCGATGCTTCCGGCAAGTATCAGGCGGCGATCCCGAACCTCGAGCTCAGCGGATCGCTGCGTCCCGGCGAGACTGGGCGATCGGTGCAAACGCTGCCGCTGGATGCGCAGCGTCACCAATACATTCTCGACGGCAGGCCGCTGCAGATCTTCGCTTATCCGTCGCGCATCGTCTATGCGGGCGGCGAGAACCTCGAGCCCGGCAAGGAGCTGCAAACGATGGAATCGCTGCATCGGACGAAGATCGAATAGTCATGCGTCGAGCCTCCCGACGGATCGCCGCACTCTCGCTTTCGATCGCGCTTTCGACGGCGCTGGTTGCCTGCGGATTTCATCTGCGTGGCGAGGCGAATTACGCTTTTGCCACGCTTTTCCTCAATTCGTCGCCTGCGCTGCCGATCACCGCGGAGCTGACTCGTTCGCTGGAGGGCATCAGCTCCGCCAAGCTCGTCCCTACGGCGAAAGGCGCGGATGTGATACTCGAAGTGAACAGCGTCGAAGACACAAAACTCATTCTGTCCCTGTCGGCCGGCGGCAAGGTAGCCGAGTATCTCCTGTCCAAGCGAGTGCTTTTCCGCGTTCACGACAACGACGGCAGAGATTGGTTGCCGACCTCGGAGGTACTGGTGCGCCGCAGCTACACCTATAGCGACACCGAGACGCTGGCCAAGGAAGCGCAAGAACAACGGCTTTTGCGCGAGATGCAGACCGATGCGGTGCAGCAGGTCGTACGTCGCTTGCAGGCTGCGAAAAAGCCGTCCGAGTAAACGTCCCGGAAACCAAGCGGCGCTATAGCCGAACAAGCGATCGCGAGCGGAATCGATGCGACTGCGTCCTGAACAGCTGAGCGCCAACCTCGCCCGCGGCGTGGCGCCACTCTATGTCGTCTACGGCGACGAGCCGCTGCTGGCGATCGAAGCGGGTGACGCAATCCGGGCCGCCGCTCGCGCGGCCGGATGCGAGGAACGCGAAGTGCTGGTGGTCGAGCCCGGTTTCAAGTGGGACGCGTTTTCGGCGGCCAGCCGCAACCTCGGCCTGTTCGGGACCCGAAAGCTGGTGGATCTGCGCATCCCGAGCGGGAGGCCCGGCGTCGACGGCGCACGCGTGCTCGAAGACTGCGCCGCCAATCCCGCTCCGGATACGACCGTCCTTATCACTTTGCCGCGACTGGATCGAACTGCGTCGGGTTCGGCGTGGTTTACCGCGCTCGAGCAGGCCGGCATCGCAGTCGAAGTGCATCCGCTGGAACGGGCAGACTTGCCACGCTGGATAGCGTCCCGGCTGCAGCGCCAGCAGCAAAGCGCGTCGCCCGAAACGCTCCAGTTTCTCGCCGATACTACCGAGGGCAACTTGCTGGCGGCGCGACAGGAGCTCGAAAAAATCGGCCTGCTTCTGCCTCAAGGCGAGCTCGAGCAGGCCGCCGTCGAGAACGCCGTCGCCGACGTCGCGCGCTTTGACGTTTTCCAGTTGTCGGAAGCCTGGTTATCGGGCGACGCCGCGCGAGCGTGCCGCATTCTGGCGGCGCTCGAAAACGAGGGCGAAGGTGTTCCTCTGCTGCTTTGGCAACTCGGCGAGGACCTGCATGCGCTTGCCGCGGTGCTTGCATCGACGGCCGAGGGAACGCCGGTCGCCGTTGCGGTCAAGACTGCGAGGATCTGGGGCAAGCGCCAGTCGGCCATGGAGCGCGCCGCCCGTCGCGTCGCGCCCGCGTCGATACCCGAACTCCTCACGCGGCTTGCGCGCCTGGACGGGCTTGCCAAGGGGATCGGCCGCGGCAGCGTCTGGGACCAGTTGCGGGACGTTGTCTTGGCGCTGGCCGGACGTCCTGCGCTCGCCGGCAGCTAGCCCTCGAGGGGCGGGTTGATTTCGGCGTTCACGGTCCGCACACTACACGCCATAACCTGCTGGGGAGGTGGCCATGTACCGCAAGATCCTCGTCGCTTACAACGGTACGCCCGAGTCGCGCCTGGCGCTGGATGAGACGATACGCTTCGCGCCGGACGCTTCGGTCGAAGTTCATCTCGCCGGCGTTGTGCACTACCCTTCGGCCTATCTGCTCGCGGGAGAATACGTTCCGGAGGTCGCGCTCGCGGATGAGCGTGAGCACATGGAAGCCGACCTCAAGAACGCGCATGCGCTCCTCGCCGGCAGCGGCCTGACGGTGTTCGATCACATTGTCGTCGGCGAGCCGGTGGACGTCCTGACCAAGCTCGTCGCCGAGCTCGGCATCGATCTGCTCATTCTCGGGCATCCGCGCAGCAAGTCCTTCGCGCTGCGCTGGTGGCGAGGCTCGGTCGATGCGGTGTTGATCGAGCGCGTGCGCTGCAGCGTGCTTGTCGCCGCAGACGATCCCGGCCGCCGGACGCGTTAGGGCTGCTTTGACGCCGGCGCCTTACCGCGCCGGCCCGACGCTGATGTCGCCGTAAAACGCTTCGGCGATTCCTCCGGTATTGTCGGTGTCGCTCAGCAACTGGATCGCCGTGACCCTGCCAGGCTCCTCACCGAACGCGCGGCGATAGTCCTCGACGAGGTTGCGCGTGTAGCTCTGCCAGCGGCCAAGCCCTTGTTCATCGACGGAGACCGCAAGCATTCGGATGCGCGAGGTGAGCGAGCTGGTCGTGATCGAATCGACAGCGACTTTGCTGCCCCAGACATACATGAGCTCCGCGTAGGGCAATGGCTGCCCCGAGATGGATTCGGCGACCGCGGCCGCCGCACGATCGAGCCCGCCGAGCTTGCGCATGTCCCCGGCGAACGAAACCATCAGGCGCGCGGGAGCGTCTTCACGGGCGCGATTCGCGGTCTCGGCCCCGGAAATTCCCTGCGTCACCTTCCAGCGCCACGTCAGGACCGGAAACGCGCGCGGATCGAAATCGACTCGTACCCCCATGAGCGAGGCGCTACTGCGCGAGCTCGCCTTCAGGACCACAACCCCATCGTCGAGGACGGTCTGATATTCCGTCGGCTTTTTCGAGTGCGACAGCGGAATATGTTCCCACCCCGCCGGCGGAGCGCCGGCCTGCCCGGTCGAGAAGCGAGGGATCTCCGGCGCCGATTGCGCGAAAGCCGCTCCGGCCAGTGCAACAACACCGAGGATGCAAAGCGCTGCTCTCGACGCTGTGTCCGCTGCTTGCGATTGTCGCTTGCTGCTCCTAGGCATCCGGATGGTGATCGAGCGGGTGGTCGTCAATCTTCCCTCCATCGAGGTCCTCTACAAATGATCCCGGGTGCCGATCCGAGAACCGGATGATCGCTCACCGACAGCTTGTATGCAATGTCGGGTGCCGCCGCAACCGCTGTGCCGAGCGCCGTCACGTCGCGCAACTTGGTCACGGCGCGCATAGTCCGCGAGAAGGCATGTCGGTCGCATCCCCGTCATCCGTCCCCCCACAAAACGTTCATCGCCGCGAGCGCGGCGATCCCCGCAGTCTCGGTGCGCAATACCCTGGGGCCGAAAATGGCGGCCCGAAATCCGGCACGCATAGCCGCCGACAACTCGTCCGGCGTGAGCCCGCCTTCGGGGCCGATCAGAACTCGAATCGCGCCTTCGGGGCGATCGAACTTCTTCAGCGAGAGTCCTTCTCCGGGCGCGAGCACGAGCGACAACGCCGCACCGTTCACGATTGCGCGGTCGGCCGGATTCGGCGCCGCCAGCACGGCAGCGAAGTCGCTCAGCGGATGGAGCAACGGCAGGCGGTTACGGCCGCATTGCTCGCACGATGCCACGATTACCGAACGCCAATGCTCGGCGCGCTTTGCGGCGCGCGCGGCATCGAGCCGCGTGATGCTGCGCGCCATCGTTACCGGTGCGATTGCGGCGACACCCAGCTCGACCGCCTTCTGCATCACCCAGTCCATGCGCTCGGCGCTGGCGAGTCCTTGCATGAGCGTAACCTCCAGCGGCGATTCGCGCTCGACAGCATGGTGCCCGCCAACTGCAGCCAGGACCGACTTCGGCTCGATACGAGACAGGCACGCGTCGAACTCCCCACCGTCGCCATTGAACAGCGTTACCGCGTCGCCTTCCCGCAAGCGCAGAACGCGTGCTGCGTGGTGCGCCACAGCAGGCGGCAACTCGATGATCGCGCCTTCGGACAGCGGCATCGGACAGTAAAGGCGCGGCCTCATGCCGGAGGCGACAGGAAATCGAAATGATAGTGATCCGCCGAAGGAACGAAGCCGATCTTGCGATAGATGCTGTTGCTGGTCGGATTGGCAACGTCGGTGGTCAGAAAGACCGCTCGCTTTCCCTGCTCGAAGAGCTCGCGCGACAACTCGGCGACAAGTGCCGATGCATAGTTCCTCTTCCGGTACTCCGGCGGAGTGAATACGGGTGCGATACGCGCAAGGTCGGTGCCGCCGTCGCTGTATCCGGCCAACGCGACGATGCCCTCATCGTCCCAGACACGGACTGTGCCCTGCTCCAATCGGCGCCCGAACACGCGCTGCGCGCGGGCAGAGTCATCCGCCAATCTGACTTCATCGATGAACGCGAGCTGCCACGCCAGCAGCAACTCGTACTCGTGTTGCCGCGGCGCGCGCATGTGCCCGCGCGCTCGGGCCGGCAATGGCGGCCGGTGCAGCTGGTAGTGACGCAGATGAAAGCGAAGTGCGTGCCCTTGCCCGGTCCGACCCGCCCACTCGCGGGCAAACACTTCGCACGCATCGAGCGGTCCGACCATGCTTTTTGGCGCCCGGCGCCGCTGTGCCATGTCCGCCGCGAATAGCGTCAACGCCGGGGCGGGTCCGGACGTCAGCAGCATGCCGCCCGCGCTGCCATGCAACGCCGCCGCGACGACGGTGCCCGCGTGCTCGACACTTGCGAGATACACGTCGGCATCGTCGTCCGTAGGGCTCGAAATCATGCGAGCGGCAGCTATGGTCACAATATTGTTCTCTGCTTCCGACAGCTTCAGGAAAGTGCCTGCGGCGACGAGGAAGGCAGCCGCACTGTCGTGTACGTCGAGATGCATCGTCATGCGGCTCTTGTGTCCGGATTTTCGATCTACAGGGGAAATGCGCGCAGCGCGTCCAGCACCGCTCCCGGCGCTTCGGCCATCAGGCTGTGGCCGCACCCCGCCAGGGTGACGACCCGCTTGTCGACCAGTGCTTCGATGAGCAGTCTCGCATTCGCCGGCGGCGCCATGAGGTCGCGCTGTCCCAGGATCAACAGTGCGGGGCAACGAACGTTCCCGGCCGCTCTCACGCCGTCGTCGTAGTCGCGGCAGGCGAGCAGGTCCTTATGCAGCGCGCCCGGTTGCGAGCGTTCCATCAGACGCAGCGCGTTACCCCTCATCCAGATGCCGGGCTGCTCGCTGCCGCCGAGCTGATGGCCCGCGGAAAAGCTCCAGCCGTTGATAAGATCGAACGCGGCGTGATCGTTCCTTTCGGCGGCGTCAAGCAACACGTCCGCCACCGGCATAGGCGCCGACGGACCGAGCAAAGCAATGCGCGACACGCGATCCGGCTGGTGCGCGGCCATATCGAGCGCCGCCAGCGCGCCCAAGCTGTGGCCGACGAAGGCCGCACGCTCGATGGCCAGCGCGTCGAGCAGCGCCGTCAGCCAATCGGCAATCTCCGACACCGACGCACGAGCCTTGCCGCCGCTGCGGCCATGTCCCGCCAAATCGACCGCGAACACATTCCTGCCGTGATACGCAAAGTATCGCGATTGCAGCGCCCAGACGCTGTGGTCGTTGCACGCGCCATGGACAAACACGATCGACGGCTGCGCTGCGTCGAAAGCCCGCCCGCCGGTATAGGCGTAGACCGGGCACCCGTTGACTTCGACAAGCACGGCTATGGCACCTTGGACGACGCGTACAAGGCACGGCTCAAATCCTCGATCAGATCATCGGCGTTTTCCAGTCCGACCGAGAGCCGAATCGTCCCTTCGGTGATACCGGCTGCAGCAAGGTTTTTCGCGGAGACGCGAAAGTGCGTCGTGCTCGCGGGATGGATAACCAGCGACTTCGCGTCGCCGACGTTGGCGAGATGGGAGAAGATCCTCAGCGACTCGATGAATCTGCGCCCCTGATCCCGATTCCCACGAATGGCGAAGCTGAAGACCGCGCCGCAACCCCGAGGCAGCAGTGTCTGCGCCAACGCGTGGTCCGGGTGGCCGGCAAGCTCCGGATACCCGACCGACGCAACGAACTCGTGGGCCGCAAGAAAAGCCACGATCTTGCGCGTGTTGTCCACGTGACGCTGCATCCGCAGCGGCAGCGTCTCGATGCCCTGCAGAATCTGAAAAGCCGTCATCGGCGCCATGCAGGCGCCGAAATCGCGTATGCCTTCGCGTCGCGCGCGCAGCAGGAATGCGGCGGTGGTCGACTCGTCCGTGAAGACCATGTCGTGGAAGCCGCTGTAGGGCTCGCTCAGCGTCGGAAACTTGCCGGAACGGTGCCAATCGAAGCGGCCGCCGTCGACCAGCAGCCCTCCGATGACCACTCCGTGACCGGATAGGAATTTGGTCGCCGAGTGGTAGACCAGATCCGCGCCATGATCGAACGGGCGCAGAAGATACGGAGTCGTGAACGTCGAATCGACGAGCAGCGGCAGTCCGTGTTCGTGCGCGAGCTCGGCGACACGAGGAATGTCGAGCACTTCCAGCCCCGGATTGCCGAGCGTCTCGCCGAAGAGGAGCCGGGTCTCGGGCCGGATCGCCGAGTGCCATTGGTCGAGATCGCGCGGATCGACGAACGTGGTTTCGATGCCGAATCGCGGCAGCGTGAAATCGAGCAGATTGTGCGATCCACCATACAGCGAGCGCGAGGCGACCATGTGGGAGCCCGCGCCGAGGATCGTTGCGATCGCGAGGTGAAGCGCGGCCTGTCCGCTCGCGACCGCGATCGCGCCGACTCCGCC
>OCZU010000883.1_pt1 | contig 20242 bp, 8 predicted proteins | sample 1539001 | NCBI WGS metagenome assembly OCZU01 (sample SAMEA3539306, study PRJEB22396) | soil metagenome | biome: tundra; feature: field; material: soil | place: USA | collected 2010-05 | depth 0.15 m | reverse complement strand
GCTGTCTCCGCCGTCCCGAGGTAAGGTCGTCATGCTTCCGATATTGCCCATTAAGGGGTTCAGAATGAACGAGTTAACGGTTGTTGATAAAGCAACGGAATGGCGGCGGATGAAGTCCCTGGTCCTGGATAGCGTCAGCTCGCCGATCACGAAAAGGGTCTATTCCATGGCCCTGGATGAATTCTTCGACTGGTACCGGCTGGAGCCGCGGCCCGGCTTCTCCAAAGCCACGGTGAACGCCTGGCGCGTAACGCTCGACGAACGTGGCCTGGGGTCGTCGTCGATCATCGTGCGGATGTCCGCCATCAGGAAGCTGGCCGTGGAGGCCACCGACAACGGCCTGCTGGCGCCCGAACTGGCTGCCGGCATCCAACGGGTGAAGAGCGCCAAGTCCATCGGCGTGCGCGCCGGAAACTGGCTGTCGCTGAAACAGGCGCAGGCGCTTCTCAACGCGCCAGATATAACGACGCTCAAGGGGTTGCGCGACCGCGCCATCATCGCCGTGCTTCTCGGCTGTGCCCTGCGGCGGTCCGAGGTCGCGGCGCTTACGATGAGCCACGTGCAGCAGCGTGATGGCCGCTGGTGCATTGTCGATTTGTACGGCAAGCACGGGCGCGTGCGCACCGTTCCTATGCCGGCCTGGGTGAAAGTGGCCCTGGATGCCTGGACCGCCCCCGCCGACGTAGTGGACGGCTACGTGTTCCGCCCGGTGAACCGCGGTGACCAAGTACGGGGCGAGGTGCTGTCCGAGAAAGTTGTGTGGCAGATGCTCCGGCCTTACGCGGCTGCTGCGGGTGTCCCTGGGATTGCCCCCCATGACTGCCGCCGGACGGCCGCGAAATTATGCCGCGCTGCCGGCGGCGAACTTGAGCAGATACAGTTGCTCCTAGGCCACGCGTCCGTCCAGACCACCGAGCGGTACCTTGGAACCAAACAAGACCTCGTGCATGCGCCGAATGACGGGATCAAGCTGAGGGTGGCGGTGTAGTGGGCATTCATCGGCAACCAGGTGAAGCCTGGGCAAGATTCCTGATCCGGGAGAGCGGCTACAGCCCGCAGCCGCACGGCTTCACCGAGAACGACTTCCAGCTTCGCAGCGGCCATTGACGAAGCCGCAACGGCTTGTCTTCAGGAACCATGAGGAAGAGGGCCTTCATGACAGATTCAGAGACCGTTGTCGGCATGCGCGTTACAATCGTAGGTCAACGGTCCGCAAGCCACGGCAATGCCGCTCTCGCCGCAGCGTTGGAAGCGCGTCACGGAATCGGCCTTCCCTTGGGAAGCTGAGGCCCTAGAATACCTCCGCGCCGCCCTCCCTGACTGCGACCCTTACTACGGCTGGACCAACTTCTCCTTTATCGCCGACGACGGCACCGTCAACGAAGTGGATGCCCTGATCGCCACTCCTCGCGGCCTATTTCTAATCGAAATCAAGAGCGACGAGGGTGAACTCCGCGGCGACCGAGGCACCTGGACCTACCACAAGCCAAATGGCCGGCAGAAGACCGTAGACAACCCGCTCATCTACGCCGACCGGAAGTGCAAGAAGCTCAAATCCCTCCTCGAACGCCAACCAGCCTGTCGCGCAGAGCGCCTCCCCTTCATCGAGCCCCTAATCTTTCTCTCCAATCCCGAGCTGAAGAATCTGCTGCCCGACGCCGACCGCATCCGCGTCTGCCAACGCGACCGCGACAACGCCCCCGGCATCATCGCCGCCCTCAAGTTCCGTAACGCGCCCGGCCTCAAGCAGGACGTCCAGCTTCTCAACCGCCCTACAGTCCACCGTCTCGCTCGCGCCCTTGACGAAGCTGGCATCCGCCCCTCGCAGCGCCACCGTCGCGTCGCCGACTACGAGTTGAAGGAACTCCTGGGCGAAGGCCCCGACCACGCCTTCCAGGACTGGCACGCCGAGCACGTGTCCCTCAAGAACGATACCCGCCGCGTCCGCATCTACGTCATCTCCCGTCAGCCCCCCGTCGATCCGCGCGTCGTCCACAAGATGGCCGAAAGCGAGTACGACATCCTCAGCAGTCTTCGCCACGATCACATCCTAGAAGCGCAAACCTTCACCGAGCACGAACTCGGCCCCGCCGTCCTCTTCCGCCACGAACCAGGCGAAATCCGTCTCGACCACTACCTCAAGCAGAACGGCGCAACGCTTCCCTTGCACCTCCGTATCGATTTCGTCCGCCAGATCGCCGACGCCCTCCGCTACGCCCATGGCCGTCGAGTCATTCACCGCGCCCTCGGCCCGCAATCCATCCTTGTCACAGGCGCCGAGACAGCCCAACCGCAACTCAAGATCTTCAACTGGCAGGCCGGCCGCATTGTCGGCACCTCCTCGCACTCCACCTCCATCACTCTGCACGTAGAGGATTGGCTGGAAGAAGCCTCCTACGTCTACATCGCTCCCGAAGCCATCGGAAACCGTGACCTCCGGGACGAGGTCTGCGATATCTTCTCTCTCGGCGCGCTCGCTTTCCATATCTTCTCTAATCAACCGCCTGCCCCCAACCTGCGTGAGTTACACGAGATCCTCTCCCACCACCAGGGCCTCCCCTTGCCCGCCGTCCTCGATGGCGCCGGCCCGAAGCTCGCCGAACTCATCCGAGACGCCACGCATCCGGATACGCTCCTCCGCACCGATTCGGCGGTTGCCTTCCTAAAGCAGCTCGATGCCGTCGAAGAGGAACTTACCGCCCCCGAGGACGCCGCTGTCCCCGACCCGCTCAAGGCCGCCATCGACGACCGCCTCCCCGGCAATCTCATCGTGAAAGGCAAGCTAGGCGCCGGCGGATCGGCCACCGCCCTCCTCGTCAACAAAGGTGGCGAACTTGTTGTTTTGAAAATCGCCCTCAAACCCGAGTACAATTCCCGCTTGCGAGACGAACTCCAGGTCCTCAATAAGCTCCGTCACCCGTTCATCGTCGCTCCCATCGAGCCCAAGGAAATTCTGACTTTCAACGGACTCAATGCGTTTCTCGTGCAGCTCGCCGGTGAGCGAACCCTTGCCGACCGCCTCCGCGAAGATGGCCGGCTCTCCGGAGAATTCCTCGAACGCTTCGGCGATGACCTGCTCAACGTCCTTGAATATCTGGAGCACGAAGGCATTCCCCACCGCGATCTTAAGCCGGACAACATCGGCGTTCGCGAATACTCCAAACAGCTCCACCTCAAGCTCTTCGACTTCTCTCTGTCCAGCCTGCCCTTCGACAACGTTCGCGCCGGCACGCCAGACTACATGGAGCCGTTCCTAGCCCAACGCCACCGCTGGGATTCCAGCGCCGAGCGTTTCTCCGCTACCCTGGTCCTCTATGAAATGGCGGCCGGCACTCTCCCCCGTTGGGGCAACGGCCAGAGCGCACCTCATCTCATACACGATGAAGTCACCATAGCGTCCAACCTCTTCGACTCCCAGGTTCGTGAACCGCTCACCCGCTTCTTCGCCCGAGCCCTGCGCCGCAGACCAGAGGAGCGCTTCGATACGGCGACTGAAATGCGACTCGCCTGGCACGCTGCCTTCTCCGAGGCGCGTTTCACCGACTCCCAGGTGCCCGATCCCACGGCCCACACGAAGGCGCTCGCTGCTGCCACGCCCGAAACGCCACTTCTGTCGCTAGGCCTCTCCAACCGCGCCCAGAACATCCTCGAACGGGAGAACATTAACACCGTCGGCGACCTCGCCGCCACCCCGCCCTCGCGCTTCCGGCACCTACGCGGCGTCGGAGACAAAACGCGCAAGGAAATCATCGAACTCATCACCGACCTCCGCGCGCGTTTCCCGGAATCTGTTATCCACTCCCAGCCTGCTCCACTTTCCGATGACGAAGCCCCCCTCGTCCGCTCCGTGGACGAGATTTCCGCCCAACTACTTCCCTCCGAGAACTCCAAATTCCGCGCCGACCGCGGCCACCTCGCCGCCCTTCTCGATCTTGCCGACCTCTCTGCCGCCACCGCTCCAGCGTGGCCGAGCCAATCTCAAATCGCCGAGGCCCGCCACGTCACCCGTGCTCGCATCGGCCAGATCGTCGCCGCCGCACGCCAGCGTTGGCGCCGCAATCCCTCGCTTACCGAGATCCGCAACCTGATCGCCGAGCGCCTCACCGCTTCCTCGGGCCTCTTGGAATCCAGCGAGTTCGCCGCCATCTTGCTCGCCGCCCGAGGCTCCACCAGCGAAGGGCTGCTCCGGCTGCGCCTTGCGTCCGCCGTCGCCCGCGCCGCTGTGGAGGCCGAACGCGCCATCGAAAAGCCGCAGTTCGTCGAGTCCCGTTGTCTCGGCGCTGTCCTTATCGTTTCCGCCAATTCGTCGGAAATCATCGACTGGGCCCGCCGCATCGGCGAAGCCGCCCGAGTCCTGGCCAATACGCATCCTCTGCCCTCCCCCGCGCGCGCGCTGCAAACCCTGCGCGCAGTTTCCACTCCCGCCGATTTCGCTCCTCCGGATGACGCCCGCCTCCTGCGCCTGGCCGCCACGCTGGCTGGCGCGGCGCTCTCCCCGAGGCTGGAGCTCTATCCCAAGAACCTGCCGCCCCGCGACGCTCTTGAACTCTCCCAGTCTGCGCTCGCCGGAGCCGACGCCATCTCCATCCAGGAACTCCGCGACCGTGTCCGAGAGCGCTACCCCGAAGCCGCCCACCTCCCCGACCGCCCCGCTCTGGACGACGTGTTACGCGAGGCTGCCTACGATTGGATGTGGGACCCCGCCGCCGTGCTCTACCGCGCCCCGATCCCCTCCTCTACCGACGCTTCCACTACGTACGCACCCCGCTCCGCCACACGCCTCACACCACGCTTCCACGAGGTGCCTCCAGCCGAACGCGAAGATTTCGAAACAGCCCGCGATACCGAGCACAAGCTCTCCATCGCCACCCGGCCGGGAAGCTTCCTCATCCTCACTGCCTCCATGAACCACTACTACGAGGCTGTCGCAGAAATCGTCCGCCGGTTCCATCCCGAGGTTATCGACCTGGACCGCGCGCTGCTCGATGCAATGCGTGTGATCGCCGACGCCCGCGGACATAAATGGGACCGCGTCCTCACCGCCGACGCCGAACCTCCAGAGAGCCGCCACCGCGCGAAACTGGCCGAGTTGGTCGCCGAGGCCATTCTCGCAGTCGAGGCCGTCCTCCGCGCGCGCACGACTCCCGCCTTGATCGTCAATCCCGGCCTCCTGGCCCGATATAATCAGCTTTCATTGATCGACCGCCTGCGCGAGGATCCCGGCGTCGGCGTCTGGCTCCTGGTCGCCGGCCAGGACACCCACAAACCCATGATCGATTCCGAAGCCGTACCGCTCATCTCCCCCAACCACTGGGCTCGCGTCAATCTCTACTGGATTCAGAACCTGCACCGCGCCGGAGCTATCGCATGATCGACGAGGCCCGCCTGCTCGACGGCCTCGTCCGCCTCCTCACGGCGACTGAAGACAACATCCGCCAACGCTGCAACGATGAACCCACCGTCAACCAGCCACTCCAGGAGCGGTACGAAGCGGCACGCAAGACCGGTCGCACTGGCGTTACTTTTACTGTCTGGCGCGAAGCCGAGATCACCCAGGCCGCAGTCGCATGGCTCCTCGCCTGCGTCTTTGTCCGATTTCTCGAAGACAATGACCTTCTCAGCGAAGTCTATCTCGCTGGTCCTAACGGCCGCACCAAGTCCGCACAAGAACGACAGCGGCTCTGGTACCGAGAGCACCCCCTGCTCATCGACCGGGATTACCTGCTCGACATCTTTTCCGAGCTTGTACGACTGCCGGGGATGAAAGGATTGCTCGACCGCGACCACAATCCGCTCTGGTCGCTCGGCCCTGACGGCGATGGTGCCAAGGCGATCCTCGATTTCTTTCAATCCGCGGATCATGACACTGGCGTCTTGCTATACGACTTCACCGACACCGTCAGGGGCACGCGCTTCCTCGGCGATCTCTACCAGAACATTTCCGAGTCAGCACGTAAGCGTTATGCACTCCTGCAAACACCAGACTTCATCGTCGATTTCATCCTGGATCGCACACTTACCCCAGCGCTGGACGAATTCGGCCTCGAAGGATTCCGCTTGATCGATCCCGCCTGCGGCAGCGGACACTTTCTATTGGAAGCGTTCGACCGGCTGTTCCATCGATGGGTCAGGCAGGACGGCGACCTGACCGTTGTGGTCCGGAATGCACTCGACTGTGTGTATGGCGTGGATCTAAATCCTTATGCGGCGGCTATCGCACGTTTTCGTTTGCTGATTGCTGCGATGCAGGCATGCGGCATCACCCGGCTGAGTAACGCGCCCGACTGGCAGATTCACATCACCATAGGGGACTCACTGCTTTTCGGGCCTAACGGCCTTAGCCCGTCATTGTGTACCTCATTGAGCGAAGACTCCGTCCACATTGACCACCTTCTTCGACGACAAACCTACAGCGTAGTAGTCGGCAACCCGCCGTACATAACGGTTCAAGATGCTGAACTGCGCAAGAAATATCGAGGCCTTTACAGGTCCTGCGCTAGAGCTTACCAAGTGAGCGTGCCGTTCACGGAATTATTTTTCGATTTGGCAGACAAATCCAGACCAGGATACGTCGGGATGATTGTCTCCAACGGCTTCATGAAGCGCAGTTTCGGAAAGCCTCTGATTGAGCGCTTGTTACCGAAATGGGACATGACGCACGTAATGGATACGGCAGGTGTGTATCTACCTGGGCACGGCACAGCTACAGCCATCCTCATCGGCAGAAACCGTCATCCAATTCGGCAAACCGTTCGCGTTGTTCGCGGCATTCGTGGTGAAAGAGAAGCGCCGAACGATCCCGCTAACGCTCCGGTCTGGAGAGAAATTTGCGAACAGCTCGATAACCCCGGATATCACGGAAGATATGTTAGCATCGCAGACGCAGAACGAGAGACCTTTCACCGCCACCCTTGGAGCATCGGAGGAGGAGGGGCCGCCGAACTGAAGCTGCGGTTGGACGAAGGGTCGGCTCAACGAGTTAAACAGGCCATCGCCGACGCCGGATTTGGCGCAGTTACACGCGAGTACGAACTCTTCTCTGCCGGGGACGCTGCGCGCAGGCACGGAGTTAACCCGGTTCAGATTCGGACCTTAATCGACGGTGCACACCTCCGGGACTGGTCTTTGCAAGCACAACCGTCCGCGATATGGCCGTACGCTGGGTTGGACGACAAAACCGGTCTTGAAAAGTTCCTCTGGCCCTGGCGTGCCCAGCTTCGGGGACGCACAGCCTATGGGATCTCCCAATTAGAGCGCGGGCAGCCATGGTATGAGTACTCGATGTATTTCAGCAATCGGTATCTCAACCCCATTTCTTTGGTTTGTGCTGAAATTGCCACACACAACCACTTTGTGCTGGACAGAGGCGCGAAAGTCTTTAATTGCACGGCCCTTCTCATAAAACTAGCACCCACCGCAACCGAGCTTGATCACATTGGCCTAGCAGGTATCCTAAATAGCTCTGTTGCATGTTTTTGGTTGCGACAAGTCTGCTTTCCTAAACGTGGTGACGGCATTGGCCGCGGAATCGCGACCGAAACCTGGGAGTTTCGTTTTGATTTTGCCTTCGCAAAGCTTTTCGAACTGCCATTGCCAACTGGTCGTACGGAGACGATCGCAAGCGCCATTCAATCCGACGCCGACCAGCGGTCCGCGATCCTGCCCGCTGCCCTGGTCACGCGCGAAGTTCCCACCCGCGCCTCGGTCACCGACGCTCGCGACCGCGCCGAAGCCCTCCGCGTCCGCATGATAGCCCTCCAGGAAGAACTCGACTGGCATGTCTACCACCTCTACGGCCTTCTCGAAGAATCCCTCACGCTCCCCATCGACCAGGTCCCGCCCGTCCACCTGGGTGAGCGCGCCTTCGAAATCCTCATGGCGCGCGCCATGGAATCGGGCGAACTCCAAACCGAATGGTTCGCGCGCCACGGCTCCACGCCGCGCACCACCATCCCCGAGCACTGGCCGAAGCCCTACCGCGCACTCGTTCAACGCCGCCTCGACACGATCACCAGTGATCGCGATATCGCCCTTATCGAGCAACCCGAGTACAAGCGACGCTGGAACCTGCCACCCTGGGAGGAACTCGAACAAGAAGCTCTCCGCAACTGGCTCCTCGACCGCCTCGAAGACTCGCGCTACTGGCCCACGAATCCGCCAGTTCTCACATCCGTCGCACGGCTCGCCGATGCCGTGCGCCACGATGCCGAATTCCGCCAGGTAGCCGAACTCTATCGCAATCGCGCCGATTTCGATCTCACCGAGCTGATCGAGGAGTTGGCGGCCAAGGAGTCCGTGCCATTCCTCCCGGTCCTCCGCTACAAGGAACCCGGCCTCCGCAAGCGCGCCGACTGGGAGGGCACGTGGCAACTCCAGCGCCGCGAAGATGCGGGTGAAAAAGTCGAGATCCCAGTCCCGCCCAAGTACGAAAAAGACGACTTCCTCTCTGGCGATTACTGGCGTCTTCGCGGCAAGCTCGATGTTCCCAAGGAGCGTTTCATCTCCTACTCGCCTCTCGCCCGCGATGCCGACAAGTCTCTCGTCCTCTCCTGGGCCGGTTACGACCACGGCCAGCAGGCCCTCGCCCTAGCCGGCTATTACTATGAAATGCGAGCCATGGAAGCCTGGGACGCGGCACGGCTCACCCCCATCCTCGCCGGCCTCCAAGAGCTTCAGCCCTGGCTCGACCAGTGGCACAATGAAATCGATCCCGAGAGGCAGCAGCGCTTGAACAAATTCATCCGCGGTTTCTTCGAAGGCGAACTGGCCCAACTTTCACTCACGGCGGAACAGGTCCGCGCGTGGCGCCCGTCCGCTCAAGCCGCCCGCGCCGGTCGCAGGAAAAAACGATGACGACTCAAATCAACAAGCCCACCATTGGCGAACTGTTCGACCTCCCCGAACACGTGGGCGCCAACGACTTCGTCCTCAAGCTCACCGAGGCAATCGCGCGCCCGGAGACCACTGTTAAGGACTACGTCGTTACCGATCAGCTTCGCCGCTGTTTCGATGACGCTCTCGCGCTCGTTAAAGACGCCATCGGCACCCACCGCAGCACGGGCGCCTACCTCCACGGCAGTTTCGGCACCGGCAAAAGCCATTTCATGGCGATGCTCTATCTGCTGTTGAGTAACGATACGCGTGCCCGCTCTCTGCCCGACCTGGCCGAAGTAGTAGCCAAGCATGAGTGGACCGCGGGCAAGAGATTCCTGCTCGTTCCCTACCACATGATCGGTGCCGAGACTGTCGAAGAACGCGTGCTCGGCGGCTATCTAGACCGAATGCACGAACTCCATCCGGATGCGCCTCCGCCCGGTCTCTACGATGCTGATGCCATGATGGGCAACGCCCTCAAACTGCGTGAGCAGTTCGGCGACGAGGCGTTCTTCCGCGCTCTGAACGAATCCGCCGCGGATGATGGTTGGGGAGACGCCGCCCGCTGGCATGACGCAAGTTTCGCAGCCGCCGCGAAAGCCGACGCCCGGTCCCGCGAACGGTCCGAGTTGGTCGGCGCCCTCGCCCACTCGCTCATGCCGGGCGCGCGCCACACCGTCGCCACCGTCGATCTGGATACCGGGCTCGCCCTCATCAGCCAGCATGCCAAATCGCTTGGCTATGACGCCGTCATCCTTTTCCTGGATGAGCTTATCCTCTGGTTGGCCAGCCGCGCAGCCGACGCAGCCTGGCTCACTCGCGAAGGCCCTAAGCTGGCCAAGCTCGTCGAAAGTGGCAATGCCAACCGCCCGGTGCCCATCATCAGCTTTGTCGCGCGGCAACGCGCCATCCGCGAGCTCATCGGCAAGGCGGGACTCGGCTCCCAACAGGCCCTCGTCGAAGAGGCCCTGGAATGGTGGGAGAAGCGCTTCTCCACCATCACTCTGGAAGACCGCAACCTCGCCACCATCGCACGCCGCCGCCTGCTCAAGCCCAAGAACGAAGCCGCTCGCCAGCTCATCGAAGCCGAGTTCGCCGGCATCACGAAGCTTGGTAATTCGGTGATCGATACGATCGTCACCAGCAAGAGTGACAGCGGCCAGTTCCGCGAACTCTATCCCTTCACCCCCGCGCTGGTCGAAGTCCTCATCACCGTGGCCTCCGCCCTCCAGCGCGAACGCACCGTGCTCAACGTCATGGCCCAGATCCTGGTGAAGGCTCGCAACCGCATGCGCCTCGGCGATCTGGTCCCCGTGGGCGAATTGTTCGTCGAAATGCGCGATGGCTACGATCCCTTCGGCATTGCTCTCAAGCAGCAGTTCGATAACGCCCGCAAACTCTGGGAGCGCAAACTGCGCCCCCTCATCGAATCCGAAGCTGGCGCTTCTTACGACGATCTAGACAAGCTCCCGCCCGATCAACCCAAGGCCCGTATGTTGCGTGCCCATGAGCGCATCGCCGGCACCCTGATTCTCGCCGGCCTTGCGCCCGATCTCGAACCTCTCCGCGGGCTCACTGGTCCCCGGCTCGCCGCCCTGAACTACGGAAGCCTCCGCCCGTTTCTTCCCGGCACCGAAGGGCGTGAGGCCCTCACACTTTGCCGCCGCTGGGTAAGCAGTGGCATCGGCGAAATCCGGGTAGGACCCGGCGCCGAGAGCCAGGCCACCCTCAGCGTCCAACTTACCAGCGTGGATATCGAGTCCATCCTCGGCAACGCCAAGCATGAGGATAGCCACGGCAATCGCCTGCTCAAAGCCACTGACCTCTTCTTTGCGGAAATGGAAATGGACTCCGCGCGCCAGTACCCGCTCAACTACAGACTGACCTGGCGCGGCACACCAAGAACGTGCGAAATATCGATCCTGAACGTCCGCGAAGCCGGCGAGCGCGAGCTTGCGCCCAGCGGCGAGGACTGGCATCTGGTCATCGATCTGCCGATTGATCGCGACCAGCATACGCCTCAGGACGATCTGGCTCAGTTCCGCCGAGTGGAATCCCGCATCGCAGCGCCCATGAAGACCCTCATCTGGCTGCCCACGTTTCTGAGCGAACGCACCCGCTCGGAGTTGGGCCGCTACGCCATTCTCGACTATCTTCTGAAGGGCGAGAAGCTACGCGAATACAGCCAGCACCTTTCAGCATTGGAGCGTGAAGAGGCGCGCGCCGTCATGGACAGCATGAAGCGTGAGCTTGAAGTGCGCCTCCGCAACGCTATTCGGTCTGCATACGGCGTGGGGAAACCCGAATCCGGGGCGCTTGATGAGGCGAGCCGGCTCGATCCAGCGGACCAGTTTCTATCCCTCGATCGCGACTTGCAGCTTCAGCCGCCATCAGCCGGCACCCTCATCGATGCCGCGCGCCGCCTGATCCGCCAGGCGCTCGATCATGAATTCCCTGGTCATCCCCAATTCAACGAGGATGAGATCAAGCTGGGGCGCAAGTATATCGAAACGGCCTACACTGAGGTGTTGGCCGCGTTGCGCGACCCCGAGGGCCGCAAGGCCACTGATAAGGAAATCCGAAAACAGATCCGTCCCTTGCTGGAGCCGTTGCGTCTGGCGCACGTCACGGAGCAGCATACCGTGCCTATGCGCGACTGGCTCGATCACTTCGACCGCAAGGAGCACGAGCACGGTGGGCCCGTAACGGTCGGCAAATTGCGCACCTGGCTGGACGAACCCAGGCGCATGGGGCTGCCTCGTGAGCTCCAAGACCTGATTATCCTTATCTATGCGGCGCAATCCAATCGCAGCTTCCGCGACGCCTTCGGTCCTGCCGATCCGGCAATCGGCCGCTTGCGCGACGAGTGGAAGCTGGAACCGCAAGAACTTCCGCCCCAGGAAATATGGGACGTTGCTCGCGAACGCGCCAGCACGCTCTTCGGCAAGCCCGCGTCCCCGTTGTGCAGCGCCACGAATCTGGATAAGTTGGCCGCCGAAGTAATCACAGAGGCGGACGTACGCCGCGCCAATGTTCACCAGTTGGTTGAAAGCTTGCGTCGAGTTGTGCCGGCCGACGCCGACCGTATGAAGACCGCCATCGCTTGTGTTCGTCTGATCGACCGACTGGACCCGAAACTCAAGCCCATTGAGGTAGTGAAACGAATTCATGCTGCCGAGATCGCGACATCCCTAACGGCTATGGAACGGGCTATGGCATATGCATCCACTGTGGTCACCGCCATCGAGCACGCGAACTGGCCGCTCTTCGAAGGCTTGAAGTCCGTTCCAGCCGGTGCCCATATTCTTGCTCGGCTCAATGAAGCACTGGAGAACGACGAGCACGTGTTTCACCTGGCGGACCGTCTCCGCGAATGCTCTGGCGATGCTGCCCGTCTGCTCCTCGAACGCGCTCCGGTTCCGCCGCCTCCACCTCCACCAGTCGAAACTGTGACGCCCGTTCAGCGCGAGGTGAGGCCGTCGGGAAAACAAACTGTTTCTAGAGTTAAGAAACATTCCGCGTCGCTTGCCGACACTTTGGGAGAGTTGCAGCGGGTTGCAGATGATTACCCGAACGCTGAGATCGACATCGAGTGGGAGATCCGCGAATGACCGGCGCGCTCCTCGAAGCCACGGTAAAGCAAGCGCTGGAACGTAGGAAGAATCCACAGCTTGCCATCGGGGTCCACAGCGCCACGCCACCCGATTCCGATTCGGTGCATGAGCTCCGTGTCGCCTGGTGCCGCTCGATGCTCGAAATGCGGGAACAGCTCTCGTCCGGTGAACCCGGCAAGCTGGTAATCGTTAGTCCCATCGAAGAACTGGCGGACGACTTGCGCGCCCGTCTTTATAAACGTGCGTTGCTCCCAATCGATACCTGGAAGGTGCTCCAGCAATCGTATGGTGCCCGCGATGTCGAAGGGCGGCTCAAGGCGGACCGTATCCTCGGAGAAGCGTTGCTCCGCTACCCGGCGGTTCCTGTCCCCGGTGGGCTCATCACCGAAGAGATCGCCTGGCAAGTGATTGGTCGCGAAGTTTTCGATCTCGGAGTGCGGCCGGACGCCGTAGACCTCCTCCAGTGGGTCCACACGAAGGCTCAGGACCGCTTCACGACCGCATCGCCTGAATTGCGCGAAAGACTGTCGGCATGGCTGATGCGCACCTCCGGTCCTATCGCCGAGACTTTCCTCGCCGTCGCCGCGGCTGGGCATTCGCGGGATGCGGTAGCGATAGGGCTGGCATTGCGAGCTCTGCTGGCAGACGCCGCGAACCCGGAACTCGCACAGGCTCTGGTCCGCGTGGAGCGGTATACCTCCAACCGCCCGCTCTCCCGCGAGATCGCTGAAGCTTGGGCTGCCGCCGCCGAGAAGTTGGTGACGGCGGACCAGATTGAAGCCTCTGATCGCATTCTCAACGACCTTGGCGCAGCTCAGTTTGCCTACCTCAGCCGCTGGTCTGTCCGTGGTAATCAGCAGCGCATCGATGACTTCGCCGCCGAACTGGCGCCCTTGCCAAGGAGCACTGACACACTCGAACGCCTCATCACCGAACTGCGCGACCGCAATTGGTCCACCGCCGAACGCTCCATCCTCGGCCGTCTGGAGATGTCTGTCCGGCTGCTGCGCTGGCTCCATACCGCCGACCCCACCCTAGCTGATTTCGAGGAGTGCGCGCTCTGGTACGCACGCGAAGGCAGTTGGGTGGATTGGGCGCGAACTCGAATCCGTGGAGGTTACGAACGCGGTCCTCTGGCCGCCGCGCTTGCCAATCTCACTGCCGCCGTCAAAGAACGGCGCGAGCGGCAAAACCGCCAATTTGCCGCAATGCTAGCGGCCTGGAACAACCAAGGCGCCCATTTCCAGAAGCTCATCGGTGTTGAGTCAATCATCGAGCGCGATATCGTGCCTCTTGCCCTAAAGGAGGAACCCGTCCTGGTCATCATCCTCGACGGCATGAGCTTCGCCGTATGCCGCGAGCTCTCGGTTGAACTCGCCGCTCGTCGCTGGACCGCATTGTCGCCCGACACGCTGGAAATCCCTCCCGCTGTTTCTGCGCTGCCCTCTGTGACGGAGTTCTCGCGGTACTCATTGCTCAGCGGCGGTCTGGCGCGAGGAAGCCAAGGAGCGGAGGAGCTTGCCTGGTGTACGCACTCAGCGTTGGTCGCCGCAAGTGGGAAGCAACATCCGCCCGTTCTCTTCCATAAGAACGACTTGAGCGCCATGGCCGGCACGGATTCACCGGTTCTCCGTGAAATCGCCGATATCAGACGGCTCGTCGTTGGAGTTGTCATCAACGCCATCGATGACAGCCTCAGCGGTCCTGTCCAGATTGCGCCCGATTGGAACCTGGAGTATCTCGCAGTTCTGCGTCCTCTGCTTGACGAAGCTGCCGCCGCCGGCCGAAACGTCCTGCTCACCGCGGATCACGGACACATCCTGGACTATGGAACGGAATGCCGTCGCCATGAGGGCTCTGATCGTTATCGCCCCGGCAAAGGCACCACCGCCGGCGAATACTGCCTCGAAGGCGGCCGTGTAGTTGGCTTGGCCGTAGTCACCACCCTCGGGGTAGAAGGCATCCGGTACAGTTCACGACCGCGCAACGGCTATCACGGTGGCATCACCCCGCAAGAGTGTTTGGTTCCCGTGATGTTCTTCGTCCAGTCCGGCCGCCCCATCTCCGGTTGGAAGGAAGTCGTGGAAGCCCAGCCAGAATGGTGGTTGGCAGGGGCGCCCATCCCAGCGAAGGAATCCAAGGCCAAACGGAAACCAAAGCAACAGCAGACGCTGTTCGCCGAGGATTGGATTTCCAGCCTCATGGCCAGCGATCTCTTCCGCCAGCAGATGGACCTGCCCGGTAACCGGATCCAGCCGGATCGTCTGGCCGCCGTGCTGCGTGCGCTCGATGCGGCAGGCAACCGCCTGTTGCGTGCCGCGTTCGCGTCCCGGATGTCATTGCCGCTCGTCCGCGTCAATACGACGGTTGCCGCCATGCAGCGCGTCCTCAATTACGATGGTTATGGCATCCTGACTATCGACGAAGCCTCCGACATGGTCGTCCTCGACCGCCCGCTTTTGGAGCGCCAGTTCAACCTATGACTTCCGTCAGCCCACAGCGCCGCTCCGATATCATCGACGCTCTTCGTGCCGGCGCGGTGCCACGGCGCGGCCTCGAAGCCCTTGCCGTGGGCCTGAGTCACTTCGAACGCGCGGTCGCCGACGAACTTGAAGCCGTACGCGCCGGCGGCACTAAATTCAAAGCCGTTCGCGGCGAGTACGGCGGAGGTAAGACCTTCTTTGCGCGCTGGGTTCAGGAACGGGCGAAGCACCTCGGCTTTGCCACATCTGAAGTCCAGATCAGCGAAACCGAAACCCCGCTGCATCGTTTGGAAACCGTGTACCGCCGCCTGATGGAGCGACTCTCCACGGCGTCGGTCGAGTCCGGTGCCCTTCGGTCCATTGTCGATGGCTGGTTCTTCACGCTGGAGGAAGACGTCCTGGCCGGCGGTGTAGATCCGTCGGACACAGAGCGCCTCCTTGCCGAAACCGAGCGCCTGATGCAGTCGAAATTCTCGCGCATCACCGACCTCTCGCCTTCGTTCGCCGCCGCGCTCCGTGGCTACCGCCGAGCGTCAGCCGCCGGAGACAATACTTCGGCGGACGCGCTTCTCACCTGGGTGGCCGGACAGCCCAACGTTTCCGGCAAGTCGATCCGCGATGCCGGTCTGCGTGGCGATATCGATCATTTCGGCGCTCTGAAGGCGCTACAAGGCCTGCTCACCATGCTGCGCGATGGCGGCCACGCCGGCCTGGTGCTCGTTCTCGACGAGGTCGAAACGCTGCAGCGCGTCCGCGGCGACGTTCGCGAGAAGGCTCTCAACGCCCTCCGCCAACTACTCGACGAGTTGCCCCTTTACCCCGGCCTGTACCTGATCATCACCGGCACGCCTGCGTTCTTCGACGGACCACAGGGAGTCCGTCGGCTGACACCCCTGGCCCAGCGCCTGCACACGGATTTCGGAAGCGATCCCCGCTTCGACAATCCTAGGGCACCGCAGATTCGGCTCCGCGGTTTCGACATCGATTCCCTTGTCGAAGTCGGCCGCAAGGTGCGGGATATCTACGCCACCGGCTCTACCGCTCCCGACCGCGTTGCTTCTCTCTGTGGCGACTCCTACGTGCGCACCCTGGCGGTCGCGGTCTCCGGCAGCTTGGGCGGCAAGGTCGGTGTGGCTCCCAGGCTGTTTCTGAAGAAGCTCGTCAGCGACGTCCTCGATCGTATCGATCAGTTCCCCGAATTCGATCCTCGTCGCCACTATGAGTTGACGATCTCCAATGCTGAGATGACCGATGCCGAACGGGCGGTATCAGTGGACGATATCGAGCTGCCCAAGTGAGCTTTACTCGGCTGCACTCAGCGCTTCAGTACCATATCCTCAACTCGCTCGAATGGCCCTCGCTCCGCCCCTTGCAGGAAGCGGCAATCGCGCCGATCCTCGACGGCGCCAACGCACTCCTAATCGCCCCCACCGCTGGTGGCAAGACCGAAGCCGCCATCTTCCCCGTCCTTTCCGAAATTCTCCGGCGCGATCTCCCCGCCCCCAGCGTCCTATACGTTTGTCCGATCCGCGCATTGTTGAACAACCTTGAGATCCGCCTCGGCTGGTACGCGGAGCTGATCGGTCGCACCTGCAAGGTCTGGCACGGCGACGTCAGCCAGGCAGAGAAATCCGCCGTCCTCCGCGACCCACCCGACGTCCTTCTCACCACTCCCGAGAGTGTGGAGGCGATGCTTGTCTCCACGAGGGTCAACAATGCCGCCATCTTTGCCCGAATTGAATTTGTCATCGCGGACGAGTTACACGCCTTCGGCGGTGATGATCGCGGCTGGCATTTGCTGCATCTCTTGGACCGGATCAACACCTTATCCGGCTCGGACGCCCAGCGGATCGGCCTCTCCGCCACGGTAGGTGAACCAGCCGCTTTGCTGCACTGGTTCTGCGGGGCCTCTGGGCGCCCGACTCAGGTCATCTCCCCCTCCGCCTCAGGTCCGGTTGGTGCAGACGTCCTGATCGATTACGTCGGAAGCGTTCCTAACGCCGCCCATGTAATCTCGCGCTTGCATCGTGGAGAAAAGCGCTTGGCCTTCACGGATAGTCGCTCCCAGGCCGAAGAACTGGCGTTGTTCCTGCGCGGACAAGGGATCGAGACTTTCGTCTCGCACAGCTCTCTCAGCCGGGAGGAACGACTCCGAGCTGAGCAGGCCTTCCAGGACGCACGCGATTGCGCTATCGTTGCGACCAGCACCCTGGAGTTAGGCATTGACGTAGGAGATCTCGACCGGGTAATCCAGATAGACGCTCCCACAAAGGTGGCTTCGTTTCTGCAAAGGCTCGGACGGACGGGCCGCCGCACCAGCACCGACCGGAACTGCCTTTTTCTGGCGACCAACTCGCACTCCCTTGTGCGCGCCGCCGCAATCGAGACGCTCTGGAGGAAAGGCTGGGTCGAGCCGGTAACCCCGCCGCCTTATCCGGTTCATGTCATGGCCCAGCAAACCCTTTGCCGAGTGATCCAGTGCGGCGCGCTGCCGTATCCGCAGTTGGCATCGTTTCTCCAAGATTACAGCGGCCTGTTGGACACCATGCTGGACCGTGGGTTTCTTCATCAGGACGATAAGCTACTCAGCATAGGCCCCGAAGCCCAGCGCCTCTGGGGCGGGCGTAACTACATGGAACTGCTGAGCGTGTTTGACACCCCGGAGCTCTACACGGTTTTTGTCGGCAACCAGGAACTCGGGGTGCTCCACGCACTCAGTTTCCGCCGCGAGGCCGCAATCGTCCTTCTCGGCGGCCGATCGTGGCGGGTCACCTCGGTTGACCACAAGCACCGGATCGCGCACGTCGAACCCGCCGAGGATCTGCCCGGCCGTTCGACCTGGCTCGGCTCCAGTCAGGGCCTCTCGTTCGAAATCTGCCAAGCCATGCGTCTCGTCCTGCAAGAATCCTCAGCTACGCTCTCCCGTCGCGCAACAGAGCAATTGGAACTGCTAAAGGCCCAAGGCACAACCGACTCGGAAGGCACTGTCCTCCGGCCCACTAAGACAGGATGCGAGTGGTGGACCTACGCTGGCCTGAAGGCCAACGCCGCATTGGCCCAGCGCTTCGCACTCCCCGCCACCTTCGATAGTCTGACAATACGCGCCCGTTGCTCCCCGGTCGAGTTGGAGCGGTCCCTGGACGCCCCACCTCAGGACCTGGATACCGACATCAATCCGCGCTTCCGCCCTAAGTTTGCTGAGTGCCTTCCCGAACACCAACTCGCCCAGTTCGCCCACGAGCGGTTGTACGATTGGGCCGCCGCGTCACAAATCCGAACGGGAAGGATCATTCACGGTCAAGCTCACGTTTAGTATCTGCCAGCCGAGTAGACCGCCGTCCTCTTCCAGGTCGTGTTGTAATGCGACGGTTGACGCCGAATCGCGCCTTATGTTCGGTGTTATCGGACACTACTTTCTGGGGGCCAAGCCCACTACTGGTGCCTGCGCGGGTGCTGGTCCGGCAACGCCCGCCCGAAACCGGCTCGACTGTCGGAATGCGTGACGGCCGAATGAAGGCCCCCGGACGCGTTTTCGTCGAGCCTGAGAACCAGCACCGACATCATCCGCCACAGCCGGACGGTGTATTTGCGGCGGTGTGCGGACCCTTGCGTCAGTTCTGCCACGGCCCCGTGGACCGGTGGCACACACTTTCCAGTGACAGAGCGCTTAGGCTCTAGCGGCCTCTTCTTCCAGTAAGCGGGTATCCACAAAGCGTGAGACTATGCGAGATGCTGCTTCCACGCATGCCTGCCTCAAATTCACGAATCCACTGTTCAAGGCAGTCACGAGCAGGACTCCCAACAACACCGGCGATCCGCTGACTAAACGCTTTACGACTAGCATGATCGTACGCGTATGGAACTCCCGAAGGCTCTTTTCAACGTCCGGACTCTTGATGCGCTTCAACGCTGCCTCCCACTCGCGTGCCCATTTTAGATCGGGCTTTTGCCCAAGAATTCGCCAGCCGACAAGCGTAAGGCAAAGACGAAAAAACGTGAGCTGGTGAGCGTATCGGATGAATCCGTTCATTGATCTCCGCAGCAGTAAGTATGCCGGGTCATCGAAACCGATGTTTCCGGCAGCCGCATAGTCGAAAAGTTCGTCCCGGACGGTGAACATTTGCTGCCTGAAGGCATCGCAGCGGTGCTCGGGCCATAGCCGCAGGAGCACGACAAGCAGAAGCGCAAGTGCAATGGCCGATTCAAGAACCGTGGTTAATTGGGTGACACTCACTTATTCATCCCCCCGTTGCGTGCGTCCTTCGCGCGTCAGTTGGCTTGATGTTCTATTTGGGTCTATCTTCAGTTCTCTTTCAGTAATCCTGGGCGAGAGCCTCTCAATTGTTCTTCGGTGCGCACGCCTCTCCCTCAAGTATAGTGCAATAGATAGCCCCGAAACCGATATAGTGGCTGTCCAAGCAAAGCTTACATCAGCCAAGAGTCCGAAATGGACATTCGCCAGCGAGGTCTTGCCTGCATACGCGATGACGGCCATCGATGCTTGGTGCGCGCAATAGCCGATTCCTAACCAGAAACAAATCACATTGCCGTGTCGCCGGAGAGCGCTGAAGAGGTGCCCGAAGAACCACCTGGACGCCGAGGGGCCTTCGCGGGCAGCGATATTCCCCGTGTCAGCTTTCTTCTTGCGCTTAGCCACTGTACAATCATATACATTTCCGCGCGAGCGATTTCAACAATCACCAACCCCTGTGGTACATCAAGATTTTTCCCGCTCCGGTCCCCCCGCTGGCCCGCAATCTCCCGCAAGTTCCGAGTGGCCGAGGTCATGAAGAGTTCCATCGACCGATAGACATGCGTCGATTTGACCACCTCGCCAGATTCTCAGCACAACTGGCGCCGTTGGGCTTTTCTGGCGCGCGATGGGCACCGGTAGCAACCGGGTCGCCTTGGGCGCCGCCGACGCCACGTGGGCGAACGTGGCGCGACGGGTGGCGGCTTTCGTGCCCTTCCAGCTTCCGCCAGCGGCAAACTGGCCCTCGCGGGAGAATGCAGTGGCAGAGCGCGGGCTATTACGATCTGTAGTTTACGCCGTCAGCATCGCGGCAGCCTTCTTCGTCCCCAGCGCCTCCGGGGCTTTGGGCCTAGGCCGCAGCCCGCGAGCTTTGCGGTAAGCCGCCCAGCGCTTCTTCGTGGCTTCTCTTATGGCTTTCAAACCGGCGGCTGATATTTTCCGCTTCTTGGGCTTCGCCGGCTGAGCCTGTTGCTTCTTCTGCGCCGCCCATCTCGCCCTCTGTGCGGCGGCGATCCTGG
>OCZU010000880.1_pt1 | contig 20273 bp, 12 predicted proteins | sample 1539001 | NCBI WGS metagenome assembly OCZU01 (sample SAMEA3539306, study PRJEB22396) | soil metagenome | biome: tundra; feature: field; material: soil | place: USA | collected 2010-05 | depth 0.15 m | reverse complement strand
GTGGCCGGAGCGGACCTGGGCGGTCGAGGGCGCCGGCGGGCTGGGGCACCTGCTCGCCCAGCAGCTGCTGGCCGCCGGCGAGCACGTCCTGGACATCCAGCCCAGGCTCGGCTCCCGGGCCCGGCTGCTGTCTTCGGGTAAGTCCGGCAAGAACGACCCCAACGATGCCCGCTCGGTCGCCGTCGCCGCTTTGCGCTCCCTGGCTCGGCGGGCCGTCATCGCTGATGACCACCCGGTGGTGCTGAAGATGTGGGCCAAGCGGCACCGTGACCTGGCCCGGCTCCGCGGCCAGGCCGCCTGCCGGCTGCACGCCGTACTCTGCGAGATCGTCCCCGGCGGCGTGTCCAAGGCGATCACCGCAGCTGCGGCCACCGCGCTGCTGGACTCGATCGCCCCGGCCGGGCCGGTCCAGGCGGCCCGGCACCAGCTCGCCGCCGAGTACGCCTCTGACCTCTAGGTGACGCTGTCTCGCCCGGCGGAGAATCGAACGGACCATTCTGTTTCGTCCCGAGCGGGCAGCAGAAGGTACGGCTTTGTGTTGCTGGTACTAGACGAATGTCGACGGCCTATTATCCGGGCCATGGCCCGGGCGGTCATTTCGGCGAATAGGTACGTCGCCGCGGGGAGTCTTTGGCTTACGTTCTGGTTTCTCCGTGCGTAATGGCACCGATTTCGGCTGTGACGTCGGCGGCCTCGGCAGCGTCGATCCGCTGGAAGATCTCCTGGGCCTGCCGCAGTCCGGCCCGCGCGTCCGCAGTGTTGCCAGCGGCCAGAGCGCAGCGGCTCAGGCCGGCCAGTGCGCAAGCCTCACCCCAGGCGCTGTCGATATCGCGGGCCAGGTCGAGCGCCTGCCGATGACACGCTCCGGCTTGGTCGAGGTCACCGCGAACCCGTTGCAGAGTCCCCAGTTCGTTCAGCGTCTCAACTTCCCCGCCTCGCTCACCGACGCTGCGGCACATTTCGAGCGCTTTCTCCAGGTCCTGGGTCGCGCCCGGATAATCGCCAGCCTGCCGCCGCACGACCCCCAGGTAGAGGAGTGCGTGGGCCTCGCCGAGCCGGTTGCCAATGCCGCGCGAGATCTCTATAGCCTCCTCCTGGGCCTTAGCCGCGCCTGGGTAATCCCCGGTGAGCCGCCATATGACCCCCAACTGGAGGAGTGCGTTGGCCTCGCCGTACCGGTCGCCGAGGCTGCGGTAGATGCCCAGCGCCTCTTCCTGTGCACGGGCTGCACCTGGGTAATCTCGGGTCAGCCGCCGCACGATCCCCAGGTAGAGGAGTGCGTCGGCCTCGCCGGGCCGGTTGCCGAGGCTGCGGTAGATGCTCAGCGCCTCTTTCTCGGCCTGAGCCGCGCCCGGGTAGTCCCCGGTCAGGTACCGCAAGTTCCCCAGGTCGCTGAGGGCACTGGCCTCGCCGAGCCGGTCGCCGATGCCGCGGTAGATGCCCAGAGCCTCCTGCAATGCCTGGGCCGCTTCCGGATAGTCCCCGGTCAGGTATCGCACGTCCCCCAGGTCGCTGAGGGCGTTAGCCTCTCCGGGCCGGTCGCCTAGTTGCTGTGCGGCCAGCACCGCGGCAGTGTGACGGGTGAGGGCGACGGTCCAGGGACCGTCGCGCCGCAGCAGGGCAGCGATGGTGGCGGTGAGGGCGATGACCCGGGCGTGCTGGCCGGTCCCGGTGGCGTAGTCGAGGCAAGCGAGGAGGTTGTCTCGCTCAGCCCGTGCCCACGCCAGCGCTAGTGCGGCGTCGCCCAGGTCAGGTATCGCAGCCGGTTGCGCGATGGCAGCCAGGCCGGGGTTGGTCCGGCTCCTAGGGCCCAGGCCCGCCTCGGCTGTGGCGACGGCATGCTGGTAGTAATCGAGCAACCTGTCCAGTGCCCGACTACGGTCGTCGGCAGGGTCATGGGCAGCGCGGTCCCGGATATAGCGGCGGATCAGGTCGTGCATCCCGTACCGGCGGTAAACAGCCTCGGTCAGCAAGCTTTCTCGGTGCAAAGCGTCGAGGTATCCGGCGGCCACCGGCAAGCTGGTGCCGACCAGTGCGGCAGCAGCGTAGGCATCAATGGTGGTACCCGGGTGCAGGCCGAGGCGGCGGAAGAACTGCTGCTGGCCGGGGTCCAGGTGCCGCCAGGACACATCGAATGCGGCCGAGACGCTATCTCTCTCGGCCGCGAGTGTCAGCAGGCTCGTCCGGGTCTCGGTAGTCAGGTCCGCCAAGGCCCAGGATGGGTGCCTAGCATATACGCGCGCCAGCAGCGAGATCGCTAGCGGCAGGTACCCGGCCAGCGCGGTTAGCTCCGCGACCGCGTCATCCGGGTCTGCGGCCGCGCGCGGGGCGAGGCGCACGAACATTGTTCGCGCCTCTTCCGGCGGAAGGGATCCGAGCAGCAGCGGCACGGCCGCTGGCAGGTCGCCGAGGTAGCGCCGGCTGGTGACCAGCACCAGGCATCCATCTCCACCAGGCAGCAGTGGGGTCACCTGGGCGCTGTTGGCAGCGTTGTCCAGGACCAGCAGTGCCTGTTGCCCGGCCATGCGGTCGCGCCACAATCCAGCCCGGCCCTCCAGATCAGCTGGGAGATACTGCGGGTCGACCCCGTCGGCGGTCAGCAGCCCGGCCAACGCCGCCTGCGCAGTTGCCGGATCCTGCCCCGGGGTGTGGGCGTGCAGGTCGATGAACAGCTGCCGGTCCGGGAACCGGTCCCGCAGCAGGTGAGCCGCGTGGACGGCCAGGGCGGTCTTGCCCACCCCCGGCATCCCGCCGATGGCGTGGATCGCGACCACCCGCCCGATTCCACCGACGCCAACTACCGTTTCAGTGATTCGCCTTAGTTCTCCGTCGCGGCCCGTGAACGCCATCGTGTCCGGCGGCAGCGAATGCCTCACTTGCTGCGCAGATGAATGCAGCTGAACTGGCCCGGGCCGCCGTTCATGTTGCCGAACCGAGCGCCGTTCCCTGACGGCCGTTGCCAGGTCTACTGGACAGCCGAGCCGGTCGCTCAGAACTCTTTCTACCGCGCTCAAAGCTGCGAGTGTCGGTAATGTTGTGCCTCTGATCCACCTGCCTACTGTGTCTCTGGCCAGCTGGGCATCCTGGGACAGTGCCTCGGCCGTCATCCGGGCAGCCTCTAGCTTGTCGGTGAGCTCGCGGGACAGGCGATCGGACTCCACTGCCTCATCTTCCATCTAGCGTCAGCAGGGCGTGTACATTCGGCGGGTTGTGGGGCTTGCTGGTGTCATGACCAAGCTCCTCACGACCACGGTGAGATGCCTCGCCGCTGTGGCTCTGGCAATGATTCTCCCGTCTTGGGTGATGGCTGTTCCGGTCATCTTCTTGTCAGCAGCGCTGGCAATCGCCGTAGTGCGCGACCCGCGTGGCGCGGATCGCGCCGCCGAGACATTGAGAGACCTACTGACCCCACCTGAGTAACATCTGGCGAGTACTACGCGAGGCGTTAACATTGCACCCTGACAGATGTTCCTGGTGGGAGGTTCAGCTCATCTTTTGAAGCCGCGCTTGCTATCGCCCGCGATGGCTCGTATTGGTCGAACACAATCAGACCTTCTATGCAAGGATTATTCATTTTGCGCCGCCTGGATGGTGGGCTGAGATCTGGAAGAAGATATTTGTTGAAGTATCTGAACTGCTGCCTGTGCTGTTACCGTAGCGTGCGGTTAGTGGCGTCCATTGAGTTGGTGTTCGATGTTTCCGCTGGCTGGCGTGGCGTCGTGATGTGAGACGGCCACCGCGTGGTCCTCGTTGAGTTCCGACCAAAGAGCTCGAGTAGAGGAGGCCACGCGATGGCCGCAGGACCAAGTATCGACGTGTCGGGGTAGTTGCACGAGCAGCTGGCTCAGGCGAGCCCGGATCTGCTCCGGGCGATGGTGATGACGTTCGCTGAGGCGCTGATGGGCGCGAAGGCGGATGCGGTATGCGGGGCCGGGTACGGCGAGCGCAGCGGCGAGCGGCGCAATACCCGGAACGGGTACCGGCGGCGGGAATGGGATACACGGGCCGGGAGCATTGACCTGGCGATCCCGAAGCTGCGGCAGGGGTCGTAGGCCTGCCCAGATCCCGGCAAGCACAGGCGATGGCCGGGTCGAGCGCCGCTCGACGCAACCAGGCGGCATGGCGCAGTAAGGATCGCAGACTGATGCCCGGCCGAAATGGCAAACGAAGGCGGCTACTCACCGTGATCAGCCTGCTCGCGATGGCCTACGGTCGGCTGTCTGCTCTGGCTTGTCACTTCGAAGCGGCGAGCCATTCTGGCTCTGGGCGCGGAACCGACTTGAGCAGGGTAGCGGTGTAGGGGTCGCGAGGGCGGCTGAGGACCTCCTCAGTCGGGCCGGACTCGACGATCCTCCCCCCTTGCATGACGTAGAGGCGCTCGGTGACTTGCCGGACGATGGACAGGTCGTGCGTGATGAAGAGGTAGCCGAGGCCGCGCTCGGACCGCAGTTTGATGAGCAAGTTGAGGATCTGCGCTTGGACGGACATGTCGAGTGCTGAGACCGGTTCGTCGCAGACGAGGATGCGGGGCTGGGCTGCGAGAACCCGAGCTATGGCGACGCGCTGACGCTCGCCACCCGAAAGGGCGACCGGCTTGCGCCCGGCATAATCGGCGGGGAGGCCGACCGAGCGGAGGAGGTTGCCGACTTCGGCGCCGCGGTCCTTCATGGTCGGCTCGCCGAGAGCTATCGCCTCTCTCAGGCTCGAGCCGATGCTGCGCATCGGGTTAAGGCTGGAGTAGGGATCCTGGAAAACGATCTGGATGGTGCTGCGGAGCTTGCGGCGGTCTTTTGCGCTTAGGCTCGCCCAGTTGCTTGCGGAGATGCCGTCGATTGCGATCTGGCCGCTGGTGGCCTGTTCGAGGCCGACGAGGATGCGAGCGAGGGTGGTCTTCCCCGAACCGGATTCGCCGACAATCCCGACGCTTTCGTGCTCACCAACCTCGATCGAGACACCGTCGAGCGCCGTGACCGTGCGGCGGCCGTTCCGGAAGACCTTGCGGGCATCCTTGACCTGGATGAACGCTGCCGGCGCTTGTTGCTCTGAAGTGCGAGGGCGGTCGTCTTGCTCACCACGCCGTCGCATGGCGGCCATCTCGTCGCGGATCTCGGGCACACGAACGCAGGCAGACAAGCGGCCTGGCGCTACTTCGGCCAGTCGCGGGGATTCCTCGGTACAGGGCGGCGCGGCCCAGCGGCAGCGGGGAGCGAAAGTACACGACCCAGCGACGTCGTCGGGTGCTGGGACTGAACCCGGGATCGCAACTAGCTCGCCGGTGCGGCGCTCGGCTGACGGCTCGGAAAGAAGCAGTCCGAGGGTGTAGGGGTGCAGGGGCTCAGCGTCGAGCTCGGCCGAGCTGCCCACCTCGATCAGGGAGCCAGCGTAGAGCACGTAAACACGATCGCAGACTGCGAATGCGACACGCAGATCGTGCGTGATCAAGATCAGGCTCATCCCCCGCGCTGCCTGGATGCCCTTGATCAAAGCGAGGACGTCCCGCTGCGTAGTGACGTCGAGCGCGGTGGTGGGCTCGTCGGCGATCAAGACGCGCGGGTCGCGGGCCAAGGCTGCGGCGATCCCAACCCGCTGCCGCATCCCTCCCGACAACTGGAATGGATAGCGGTCGGCAACCGACGCGTCGCGGATTCCAACCTCCGCGAGCCGGCGGAACACCTCCGCGCGCCGGGCGTCACGGCTGAGACGCTTCTCCTTGAGAAGCGACTCGCTGATGATTTTTCCGCAGGTCAGTACCGGGTTGAGCATCGTGAACGGGTCCTGCAGGATCAGGCCGATCTCACTGCCGCGCATTGCCCGCCACTCCCGCTCGGTGAGATCGAGCAGGTTGCGGTCCCGGTAGCGGACCTGGCCCCGGGCGACCAGGGCAGGGGGCAGCAGGCCCATGATCGCACGGGCCGTCATTGACTTCCCGCTGCCCGACTCGCCTACGATCCCTACCGTTTCCCCGGGGGCCAGGGCGAGGTCAACGGCCGTGACAATCGTGTCACGGCGGTCCGGACGTACGCGTTCGATCCGGAGCCCCTTGACCTCGAGCACTGGACCGACGGCCGCGTCCTGGGTGACGGCGGGTAGCGATTCCGGGATCACCGGCCGGCCCCCCGGCTGGTGAGCTGCTCATAGAGCCAGTCACCGATCAGGTTCATCGCTATCGCCGTCAGCACGATCATCACGCCCGGGACGATGGTAGCGAGCGGATTAGTGAACAGGAGCGCCTCATTCTGTGACAGCATCAGCCCCCAGTCCGGAGTCCCAGGCGGAAGGCCGAGCCCGAGGAACTCAAGGCCGGCCAGGGTCACCAGCGAGCCGGCGAACACCAGGCAAGTGTTCGCCACAGCAACCGGGGATACATTCGGCCAGACATCGAAGAGCATGATCTTCCACCTTGGCACCCCGAGGGTCTTGGCCGCCTCCACATACGGGCGCGGCACCTGCTCCAGCGTCGCTCCCCGTATCACCCGGGTGTCGAAGGGCACGGTGAGCACGATGAGCACGCCGACCGCCAGCCAGTAGCTGTTGCCCACCGTCCCGGCCACAACGACGAGGATGACCAAAGCGGGGAGCGACCACATGAAATCCACCCAGCGCATGATCACCGCGTCGGCCAGCCCGCCGCGGTAGCCGGCGAACAGTCCCAGCAGATTGCCCAGGATGAAAGAGGCAACAGCGATAACCAGCGGCCCGAAGAATGCAGTCCGCGCCCCGGCAATGACCCGGGAGAACACATCCCTGCCCAGCGCGTCGGTCCCCAGCCAGTGCGCGCCCGACGGCGGGGCAGTGACAATCGCCAGGTGCTGAGCAGAAGGGCTCTGCGGGGCGAGAAGCACACCAAAGACTGCCATCACCAGCACTCCGGCGACGACAACGAAGGACAGCCAGATGACCGGGGACACTACACGGCGGCGGACACGTCCGCCAACCTCCTGCCTTTCCTCGGCTAGGACCAACGCGGTGTTTGCGGTCACGTCGAGCGCTCCCCAACCCGGATGCGCGGATCGACGACCATATAGACGACGTCAGCTAGCAAGTTGGCGACGACAATAACGACAGCGAAGAGCAACACAACGGCCTGGAGCGTCGGGATATCCTTCGCGGTCGCCGCCGTGACGAGAAGTGAGCCGAGACCTGGCAGCGAGAAGGCTACTTCCACCAGGACCACCCCCACGATCAGGGAAGACAAGATGACGCCGCTGATCGTGATCACCGGGATGAGAGCGTTGCGGAGCAAGTAGACATTAAGCACCCGGCGCGACGAGAGCCCGCGCGCCCGCGCGAACACGACGTAGTCCTGGTCGAGGGTGCCGATCATCGCTGCCCGGGTGTGCCTCGAGACATATGCCACCGTCGTCACGGCCAAAGCGACGGCAGGGAGGGTGAGGTGCCAAAGCTCGTCGAAGAATCCCGAGCCCACCCCGTAAGCAGGGAACCAGCGGACCCGGATTGCAAAGACGTAGAGCAACGCGACGCCAGCCACGAATGCTGGAGTGGAAAGGCCGAGCATCGCTCCGCCGACCAGTCCGCGATCGACGATACTGCCGCGCTTCAACGCGGATGCCACACCGAGGCCGATGCCGAAGACCATCGTCAGGACAAAAGAGTAGATCCCCAGGAACATCGACAAGGGCAGGCGCGCCGTGATCTCGCTGGTTACGGCAAGGGATGTCTGGATCGAGGTGCCGAAGCGCAACTGGACAGCCTGGCGTGCCCAGAGCCAGTACTGGACCAGGAACGGCTTATTCAGGTGGTACTCCCTGGTCAGCGCTCGCACCGTCGCGGCCGTATGCGGTCTCGCTCCGAGCAGGATATCGATCAAATTGCCCGGTGAAATATACAGGAGCGAAAATGTGACGAATGAGATCACTACGAGCAGTACAGCCAGGACGACGAGCCGCCGCAGGACGAAGGCGAGCAAGCCCCGGCCGCTCAAGCGTCCGCCACCTCCTTCTCATGGAGCCAGAGGGGCAGCAAGCGCGCCCCTCTGGCTCTGCTCGATAGCCGGACCATCGTCGTCCCGGTTTCCCGGCTGCGAGTCAGCTCTTCTTGCTGACCCCCAGCAGCCAGGGACCGAGGTCGTAGTAGTAGCCGTTGAAAGATGACCAGGTGTATCCGCTGGCGAGTGCCACGGTCGCTTCCTCGTTGAAAAGCGGAATGAACGGAGCCGCCTGCGCATACTGCGTGTCGAGCTGCCCGTAGATCCGGAGTCGCGCGGCGTTATTGGTTGTGGCATATCCCTGATTGATCAGCTTGTCGACCGCCGGGGGAGCCCAGTTCGAGGTGTTCCAGTTGCCGGCGCTGATATTGGAGCTTCCTATCTGGTAGCTAAAGGCCTCGCCCGGGTCGCGAGAGACCGAACCGCTGTATGTGAACGCAGTGAGGATACCCTGGCGGTTGGCGCTCGTCATGTTGGCCGTCTGCGCGTCGATGGTCATGACGTCGAGCTTCACGTGTATTCCGACCTTCGCAAGCTCGGCGACGATCGCCTGACTCACATTCGGATAGGACCCAGCGCTCTCGACGCTGATCGTCGCGTTAACGCCGTGGGGATACGGTGACTGCGCCATCTCTGCCTTGGCCTTGGCAAGGTTGTACGGGTAGACGGGGACGGACTTAAGTACAGCATTCACCTGCGGCGGGGAGCCGATATTCTCGAGCAGGCCGGCCGTAAGGAATTGGTACACCGGATCTGCGTATCCGCCCCACGCATTGATCAGGTCAGTACGATTAAGCGCGTAGGCGACAGCCAGGCGGACGTGGACGTTATTCCATGGCTGCTGGAGCACATTCATCTGGAATTCGCCCTGTACTGCGTAGCTGGAGACGGTGGTCAGAGGCGCGCCCGCGGTTGATGCGAAGGCCTTGTTGTCGATTGGGAAGGCGAGGTCGATCTCGCCATCACGGAAGGCGAGGGCCTCGCTCGTCTCGCTGGAGAAGAACTGCACGGAGACCTTCTTGATATGGACAGTTCCACCCCAGTAGTGCGGGTTGGCTTTCAGATCGGCGCTTGTCGTCCCGTTGTAGCTCGTGATGACCCACGGACCTGTGCCCATGACGCCTGTACCCGGCTGTCCGAATGTGGACTTATGCTCCTCGTACCACTTCTTCTCGAAGATTCCCATCGGGTCTCCGGCGGGCACGACAGCCCATGCCGCGTCCGGCGCGGTCAGGGTAACCTTGACGGTGTAGGGGTTAGTGGCCGTGATGCTCTTCAGCGTCGTTGGGAAGTTGTAGGCGTCGAGCGAGCCGGGTCGACGGTAGTAGTTCAGCGAGAAGACGACATCGGTGGCAGTGAGCGGGTCGCCGTCTGAGAACTTGACCCCGTGCCGGATGTTGTAGATGTACGTGGTCGGGCTCGTTTGCTTCCATGACTGGGCAAGCCACGGCACCAGCTTGCCGGACTTGGACGCTATCAAAAGCGGTTCCATAACGAGGCCACCGAGCTGATAACCTATATTGCTCTTGGCGTAGTTAAGAGTCGTCACTGCCGGATCGAATCCCACCGTGAACTGCGGGATCGTGCTGCTGGAACCAGAATTGCCCGTGCTGCCCGTGCTGCCTGATGAACATGCGGCGAGCAAGCAGCTGCCTAGGAACAAGGCGCCGATTGCCGGCAGGGAAACTATTGCCGAGGTTATCTTTCTCGAATTGGGTAGCATCGCACACCCTTTCTGCCGTCAAACAGATCGGTTATAAGCCACGGGGTACGGCTACGCTCCCGGCCGGGATCCCCCCGGACAGGCGCACCGCAGAGTCAGGCAAAGGCACTCGCGCCCCCGATCTCTCGGCGGGACGGCGCACCAGCCGGACAATACTAACGAGCACGTTAACCTGCCATTCTGGCAGACAGGTGATATGTCGATACCTAAGGCCTCTTATATTACTCTGCACTTCGGGGCTGTCAAGCTCTGGCCGAGTGGCCGGGCTTGGGGTGCCAAGGGGCGCCACCCATACGCGCTGACCAGGGCGTTCCGTCGCGGGACGCAGATGCCTGCAGGCTCGTAGCCTGGCGGCGCGGCGGCCAGCCTGGCTTGCAGGTCGCGATGGGCACCAGCGGCAATCAGTTCAAGAACGCGGCGGGCGGCGTGCGTGCGTTTGGCGCGGATATCAGCCCGGCGAGTGACCAGCTAGCGTGCGGGCCCGGATCCGGACCGGCTACGGCTTGCGGGCCGACTCTGGCTTGTCGGCCGCCGGCTCGGCCTTGCCAGCCCAGATTCCTCGCGCATGCTGCAGATGCCGGTCCATTATCGCGGCGGCCTCGTCAGCGTGACCGGCGATTATGGCGTTGAGGAGAGCGGCGTGCTCATGGGTCGACTGAATGAGGCTCTCGGTCCCGGCGACGTGATCGAGACCATAGAGCCGGCTCTGGTCCCGCAGGGACCCCACGACCTGCAGGAGCCTCTCGTTCTCGAGATGACCCATGATGCCAAGGTGGAAGTCGCGGTCGCTATCCAGGAACCCGACCCAGTCGCCCGCAGCTGCGTACTTCTCCGTAGCCCTGGCAAGTTCCTGAAGCTCGCTAGCTTGATCGAGGAGCTTGCGCTCTGCGACCAGGCGCATGGCGCCCACCTCGATGATCTTCCTGAACTCGACGATCTCGTTGAGTTCGTGCTCAGTCATCTCCCTGACCCGGAACCCTCGGTTACGGGCGAGTTCTACCAGCCGTTCCCTGGCGAGCTCGAGAACAGCCTCGCGGACGGGCGTGACGGACACTCCGAGCTCGCTCGCAGTTGCTCCGAGCGCATAGAGCTGACCAGGCCGCATTGCCCCGGAGATGATCCGGGCGCGGATCACTCGCAGCGCTTGATCTCGCAAGCTAGACGCCTGGAGCTTGATGCTGCCGGGAGTCATCTCCGCGGTCGACTCTGGGCTAGTCACGCGGCCAGCCTCCCTGATCATGGGTTCGTTTGCTAATGCTCTCACAGCTCTAGGCCAAGGCTTGACGTGATATACGTTACCTCTTAAGGTATTATACATAACATTCAGCGGAGGCGCCGTGACACTAGCTGACCCGCTCCCGCCGGCAGACGGACACGCCACCCATTCCGGCGCAATAGTCATCGACGGCACCTGCCCTGGCGAACATTGGCGCGAGACCTTCTCCTCGTGGGTTTCGGGCGGCGCCAGCGCCTGCGTGGTCAGCGTCGCAGCCTGGGAGAGCTGCCGCGAGACGATGGACCGGCTCGGCGAAGTCTTCCGGATGGCACGGGAAAACGACGAGCTCTGCCTGGCCACCGACACCGCCGGCATCCGTGCGGCCAAGCGGGAAGGCAAGCTTGCCATCGTGTTGCACTTTCAGGGGACCTGCCCGTTCGAATACGACCCGAACCTGGCCGAGGTCTACTGGCGGCTCGGAGTCCGCGTCGTCCAGCTGGCCTATAACGTGCGCAGCCCGGCCGCGGACGGGTGCGAGGAGCCGGGCAATGCGGGGCTCAGCCGGTTCGGCCGCCAGCTCGTGGCCGAGTTTAACCGCCTGGGAATTGTCGTCGACGTCTCGCACACCGGGCACGCGTCGAGTATGGAAGCCGTGAAGGCAGCAACAGCACCGTGTATTGCCTCGCATTCAAATGCAGCCGCAGTGCATTCCAGCCGGCGCAACCTACAGGACGACCTCATTAAGGCAATCGCAGGCAGCGGAGGGGTCATTGGCGTGAACGGGTTCCCGGCATTCGTCGCGGACACGACCACGCCAACACTGGACCAGTACATCGACCATATGGCTTACATTGCTGAGCTAGTCGGGCCTGGTCATGTCGGTGTGGGACTCGACTACACGACCCGTAATCCGCCGATGGCGGAATATGAGCAGCTCGTTGCGGATGGCCACTGGTCTCGGGAAAGCTATCCGCCGCCGCCGTGGCACTATCCGAGCGGACTCGAAGATGCTTCCCAGCTCCCGAATCTCACGCAGCGGCTTCTTCAGCGCGGGTTCAGCGACCAGGACGTACGCGGAATTCTCGGAGAGAATTGGCTGCGCGTTTTCGATGCGGTCTGGGTTACGTCGTGACGGAGGATCATCCTGCAATGACTGAGATTGCATCCGGGCGACTGGACGAGGTCGCGCCAGAGTTCGCCGAGTTGCTGCGGCACCCGGAAAGGATGGCATCGCCGGACTTCACGGTGCCGGACATCAAGGTCGCAACGGTCATGGTCCCGATGCGAGACGGCATACGCCTCGCGACGGACGTCTACCTGCCCCCGAAATTGCCCGCGCCGGCCGTCGTCATGCGGACTCCCTACGAGAGGGACCAGGACTCTAACGTCGGCGCGTTCATGTCCCTCGCCCGGCGCGGGTTTGCCGTTGTCTCGCAGGACTGCCGGGGAACGGGCGGAAGTGAGCCGGATTTCTGGGACTACTACGTCCGCGAGCCGGAGGACAGCTACGACCTCATCGAGTGGATCACGCACCAGGACTGGTTCGACGGCTTCATCGGCTCCACCGGTGGCTCGTATGTCGGGCAGACCCAGTGGTGCATGGCCATGCACCCGGCGATGTCGGCGACCGTACCCGAAGTCAGCGGCCTGGGCGTGGGGATCAACACCCTGCACTTGCACATGTTCATGAACGCCTACGCCAGGTCGATGGGTAACGGCGAGGACATACTCGACGTCTCTTACGAGGATCTCGAAGGAATCATGCTCGATGAGACGCTTGCCACCGGATACTTCAATGAGCCCCTGTACAGGCCGCTGCTAGACACGGTGCTCAAGCGCGTCCCCGAACTGGCAGGCCTGTCGCCCTACGCGGCGCAGCAACGACTGTGGGCGCACTACTGCTCGCTGACCTGCGCCGACCGCGCCGAGCTCATCAAGGAGATTACCCGCGCGCGTAACGTGACGATTGTCGAGGTCGAGTCGCTATCCGGTACTTTCGGCCACACGATCTCGCACGACCGGCACACGCTTCCGCATACCCGGATGGAAGAGATAGTCCGGTCGCTCCACGCGCCGGCGCTGATGGTCAGCGGCTGGTATGACTGGGGCCTGAACGACCTGTTCGCCACCTGGGACCTGCTGAACCGCGCGGCCCCCGAGCCGCTGCGCTCGCGCTGCCGCCTGCTCATCGCTCCGAGTGCGCACAACATGCCGGGTTACCACGAGGGCCGGGAAAGCCATCCCGAACTCGACCGGATGTACCGGACAGCGGACATCCTTGGAGTGCTTACCCGGTGGTATGCGGCGGTGCGCGAAGACGCGCTGGAGTCCTGGCCGACGGTCATCTACTACCTCATGGGCGCCAACGAGTGGCGCGCGGCCGACTCGTGGCCAGTCCGCGACGCGCAGCCCGCGCTGTTCTACCTGGGCCCGGAAGGCACCCTGACTAGCCAGGAGCCGCAGTCTCCGGCCGAGCCCGACAGCTACATCTACGATCCCGAGGATCCCCCACCCACAAAGGGAGGCAGCATAGTCTCCTGGGTGTACCCGCCCGGCAGCGTCGATGTCAGCGACGTCCAGCAGCGTCCCGACGTGCTCACCTACACCACCGAGCCACTCCAGCAGGACCTGGACGTGGCCGGGCCGCTGCGCATGATCCTCCACGCCAGCTCCACCGCCGTCGACACCGACTTCGTGGCCCGGCTGACCGACGTCTTCCCCGACGGCCGCGCTATCCAGCTGCAGGCAGGCGCCCTGCGGACCCGCTACCGCGACCCGGACAGCGAGCCCAGCTTCCTGGAACCCGGACACGTGTACCGGCTCGACATCGACTTGTGGGCAACCGCGAACCGATTCAAGGCCGGCCACCGGCTCCGCCTCGACATATCCTCAGCCGACTTCCCCAAATACGACCGCAACACCAACCGCGGCGGCCAGCCCGGAGCACCCATCCCGGCCCGCCAGACGATCCACCACGACCCCGAACACCCATCCCACCTCAAGGTTCTTGTCCTGCCGAGATGAGGAGAAGCTCAGGCGGCAGGCTTCCAAACGGCCTTCGCGACGCGGAGAAAGTTGCCGCCCATGATCGCCGCGATGTCCTCGGCTGAATAGCCGAGCCCGTGGAGTTCGGCCTCTAGCTGGGGAAGCTGCTCGGGCTCGACGAACTTGTAACTGCCCCAGTGCTGATAGCTCTCGGGGAACACCTGCGTGTTCTTGGCGAGTTCCTGGCTCAGGTCGTCATTGTCGAAGACATAGTCGGTACCTATGCCGACGTGGTCGGGCCCGACGAGCTGGACGGCATAGTCGATGTGCCGCGCCATCGCAGTGGCACTGGCGTCGTTGTCACCCAGGAAGATGCCGACACCGTTAATGCCTATGACCCCGCCCGTGGCCGCGCAGGCACGGACCTGGTCGTCGCGAATGTTCCGGTCGTGCTCCCAGACCCCCCGCATCGCCGAGTGACTGAAGATCACCGGCGCTGACGACCGCTCGATGGCCTCCATCGACGTCCGGTAACCACAGTGTGAGACGTCGACCATCATCCCGACCCGGTTCATCTCATCGACCACATCGCGGCCGAAACTGGTGAGCCCGTCGTCCCTGGCCGCATGGCAGCCGAAGCCAGCCAGGTTCTCGCCGTTATAGGTGAGCAGCATCGACCGTACGCCGAGGTAGTAGTAGGTCTGGACCATGCTTATCTCGCCGCCCAGCGGATTGGTGTCCTCGAGGTCGAACCCGACGACGAGCCGGCCCGCCTGATGCGCCGCGGCGATGTCGTCGGCCGAGGCGACGAGTTCGAAGGAATCGGAAGCGCGGAGTATCTGCTGGCGCCACGAACTGAGGACCGGCATGGTTTCGGCGATGCCATGAGGGGCGTACCCGACATTGACCGAGACGTAGCTGACGCCAACGTGCCGGTACCTGTCGAGGGGCGCTACGTCGCAGTCTGCCGCAAGGGGCAGGCAGCAATGCTGTTCCCAGGCGAACTCAGCGGCCAGCCGGTTGACAGCGGTCATTGCGAATCGGCCTCCTTCGATGCTCTGGTCTGCCCGGGCTCAGCGCAGCACGAAGCCGGGCGTCAGATCGTCATCTGGGTCGACGACGAATGTGTGCTCTCCTGTCTTGTACGCAATGCCGGTTACCTGCGGGAGCACGGCTGGCCGCTGATCGACCATGACCGTGTCCAGCACCCGCGCCTGAAAACGGCTGCCGACGATCGACTCGTGCGTCAGGACCTGGCCTATGGTGATCCCGCCGGACGCATGCAGCGCTGCGAGCCGCGCGCATGTCCCTGAGCCGCACGGCGAGCGGTCCACCTCGCCGTCGGCGAAGATCGTCACGTTGCGCTGGAGCAGATTTCCGTCGGCGCTCGGTCCGAGGTCTTCAAAGAAGATCGTCCCGTACACGCCGCTGAGCCTCGGGTCGGACGAATGCTGGACATGCGGAGAGTCGTTCAGCATCCGCCGGATCTCCCGGCCCAGAGCGATGAGGTGAGGCAGGTGCTCTTGCGTCACCCGGAATCTAAGCAAGGCCGCATCGACGATCGCGTAGAACGCGCCGCCGAACGCCAGTGTCACGGCGATCGGGCCATGGGAGGTCGGCACCTGGACATCGATGGCGGTGGCGTAGCTCGGCACGTTGACGAAATCCACGGCCGTGACCCGCTGGCCATCGGCATGAACGCGCGCGACGACCCTGCCGGATGGCACGTCGATAACGACCTCGGTAGCTCCTGCAGCGCTGAGCTCAACGCGTCCCGTCTGCACTGCCCAGACGCCGAGCGCGATGGTGCCATGCCCGCAGGCGGTCGAGAAACCGTCTTTGTGCCAGAACAGCACTCCGAAGTGCGCGCCGTCATCGTCAGGAGGCGTGATAAACCCCCCGTACATGTCGGCGTGGCCGCGCGGCTCGTAACAGAGCAATTGCCGGAGCCGGTTGATTTCTGGGTCGCCGATAGCGTGCTGGCGTCGCTCGGCGACACTGCGGCCGCGGAGCTCAAGCGGGTCGGTGAGAATGCGAAATGGCTCCCCAGCGGTGTGGTAGTCAACGGCCCGGACTTGCTGGGGTGTCACGCGGAGAACTCAAAGCTGGGGATCGTGCCATCAGCCTCGGCGCGCTGCCACAGGAGGTCCAGCAGTGCCAGATCGGCGCTGGCCGCTCCGACGGACTTGAAGATGGTTATGCCGCGACGCTGAGCGCGGTCATAACGACCGTCAAGCGCGCCGAGGTCGATGATGGATTCCGCCTTGGGCGCGCCGCGGGCCACTGCCTCCATCAGGTCACCAGCCTCGCGAAGGGCGCCGTGCGGATCGTCTGAGCACACTACCTCTGCCGAGGCCAGTACCGAGACTCCCAGCTCCCGCATGTCAGGCCGGTAAGCTCCAACCGCGTTGATGTGAACGTCGGATCGCACGTCGCCATCTTCGACCAGGGCCGTGACGGATGTCGTCGCAAGGCAGACGATGGCCGCGTCCTTGACTGCTTCGCTGACGCTCTCGCAGATGCGGACATCCAGTTCGGGCAGGAGCGAACCGAGTCTGCCGCGGAACTCCTCGGCCGATGCACGGTGCAAGCTGGCCAGCTGCACACGCTCAATCGGCCGGACTGCCGCGCATGCTTCGACGAGCGTCAGTGCCTGCCCGCCTGTGCCTACCATGGCGAGCACCGAGGCTTCAGGCGGCGCAAGCGCCTGTGTCGCGACTCCGGAGAGCGCCCCGGTCCGCAGCGCCGTGACCGCAGTTGCATCGGCGACAAGCAATGGCTGGCGGGTGGTGTAGTCCAGCCACGACGCGAGCCCCTGGATGGTGGACAGCCCGGAAGCCCTGTTGCGTGCTGCCACGGAGACAACTTTTGTCGCAACCCCGCCGCGTTCCTTTGACTCAGCAGCCATCAGCAAAGTTCCGCCAGGCAGGGCGACTCGTGGTGCCGCAACCAGACCTCCCGCGGCGCGCTCCCCCGCTGCCTGTCCGACGACCTGGATGACATCTTTCATCGTGACCAGCCGGCGGATATCGCTGGCACCGAGCAGGAGCGTCGATGTCGGCCCGGTCTGCCGGCCTGCAGGCGTCGGCACGGTCATGCTGCGGTGGGCTGAGTCTCGGACATCGTACTCCGTATGCTGAATGTCAGGTATTACACCTTAACAGGTAACGTATCTACACGTCAAGGTCCCAGCCCGGGCCGCGGGAAGAGGGACAGACGATCGCTCAAAGCCTGGCAAGAATGCGCGGCCGAGGGCTCGCTGACGATCAGGACAATGGCCGGCGCACTAGCCGGCTACGCGCCGGGCGAGCCGATGGCCCGTGTACATCAGCTGGAAAGCGCCGTCGGTTTCCTCATGGAAGTTAAGAGCCTGTGGCCCGCCTAGGAGTTCTCCGCAAGAAACCAGCGTGTTTTCGCTGATGGGTGCGGCACGGAATTCGGTGACCATGCCCTGAAGCTCTGTCCTGGCTCCGACAAGTTCCTCCGGCACTCCTGTGACCTGCACCAGCAAATGATCTGAGTCCCGGGTTATCTGCGTGCGCATAGTCGCACGGCTGAACTTTCCGACGAACGCGTCAAGCGGGACATCGCGCCGGATCTCACCGGTCTGCGTGGCCAGCGGCGACGGCCGCGAGGGCAGCACCAGCCGGACGAGATCGTCGTGGAGCGGTCGTCCGATATGGCTATTGGCGAAAGCGGCCATCGCGAAGTTGTCCTCGGGCGAAATCTGCGCATGCGCGACTCCGCCGAGAGAACCGCCACCATGAGAAAATATGCGGGCGCCGCCGTGCTCGTTGTACATCCAGCCCAGTCCGAAGCCGCTGCCCGGCCCGGTAGGGTCCGGGCTAGTCGGCGTCTGCATCGCCTGGATCGACTCATGGCTGAGCAGCCGGGCGCCATCCGGCAGCACTCCGTCCGCCAGATGCATGCGCAAGAAGGCAATCGTGTCATCCACGGTGGTGATCGTCATGGTCCCTGGCGCGGCCCACGAGTCCGGATACATGAATTGCGTTGTGGGCTCAGGCGTGCCATCGCTTGCCGGAAAGCTGCCGATAGCGGTCCGGTAGAGCATCGCCTCGCGCGCGGAGAAAACCGTGCGCTGCACGCCGAGTCGCTCGACAACTCGTTGCTGCAAATGCTGCACGAAGTTCTTCGCGGTAAGCCTGCGAAGGACGAGCTCCGCGATGATCCATCCGGCGTTGTTGTAGGAGGAGACAACTCCTGGTTCCGTTAGCTTCGCCGCCCGCGCCAGAGGTCCCAGGTAGTCTTCGGCGCCCTCGGGGTACGGGCGTGACTCCACGAACAGGTCTGACGAGTCCACTCCGCTGGAGTGATTGACCAGGTGCCGGAAGGTGAGGGACCTCGCCACGTCCAGGTCGGCGCCGAATTGTATGTCGGGTGCGTAGCTGACGATCGGCACGTCCAGGTCGAGCAGCCCTTCCTCGACAAACGTCATGAACAGCGTCGTCGCCCAGACCTTGGTGATCGAGCCCGTCAGGAAGGCCGTATCGACGGTCATGGGCACGCCGGTGTTGAGGTTAGCCAGACCAGCCGCCGCGGTGATGAGTTCACCGTCCTGCCACACGGCGACGACCGCTCCCGGCACTTGATGCTTGGCAACTAGTTCTCCAAGCTGACCTTCCAGAGCCGACTGACTGACCGACATCAGCTGCATGCCTCCTTCGTCAGGCAAACCTCGTTTATATCTTACACCTAAGGTTTTAATGGGATAAGGTTCTAGCTGGCAGAGTTCATGGCGGGACAGGGGTCGACAGGACCGCCGGCGGTAACGCGGGTCAGCGCATGCGGAGGACTAATCCTGCAATGAGCGAGCTCGGATCGGGGCGGCTGGACGACGTTGCGCCGGACTTCGCCGAGTTGCTGCGGCAGCCGGGAAAGATGGCATCGCCTCAGTTCACCGTGCCGGATATCAGGGTCGAGACCGTCATGGTTCCCATGCGTGATGGCGTGCGTCTTGCCACTGATATCTACCTGCCACCGACATTGCCCACCCCGGCTGTAGTCGCTCGGGGCCCGTACGGCAGGGACTCTGACATCTCCGCCGGGACATTCCTCGCCCTTGCGCGCCGAGGACTTGCCGTCGTTTCGCAGGACTGCCGGGGCACGGGCGGAAGCGAGCCGGATTCGTGGGACTACCTGGTCTGGGAGTCGCAGGACAGCTACGACTTCGTCGAGTGGATCACTCACCAGGGCTGGTTTGACGGTTTCATCGGATCCCTCGGTGGCTCGTATGTCGGGGCGACCCAGTGGTGCATGGCCATGCACCCGGCGATGTCGGCGACGGTGCCCGAGGTGGCCGGCCTGGGAATCGCCATCAACTCCCTGCGCGCGCACATGTTCCTGAACTCTTATGCCCGGTCCGTGGGTAAGGGCGAGGACAAGCTTGACGTGCCATTCGAGGACCTGGAAGGCATGATGCACGATGAGACCCTAGCCACTGGCTACTTCAATGAGCCCCTGTACAAGCTGCTGCCAGCGACGCTACTGGGGCGCCTCCCGGAACTCAGGGACATCGCACCGTTCGCGGCGCAGCAGCGTCTGTGGGTACACTACTGCTCGCTGACAGGCGCTGGCCGCGCAGAATTCATCAAGGAAGTAACCGGCGCGCCTGCCGTCACCATCGTCGAGGTCGAGTCGCTGCCCGAGATATTCGGGCCGCTGGTCCCAGCCGACAGGCACATGCTTCCGTACGCGCGGATGGAAGAAGCAGCCGAGTCGCTCCACGCGCCGGCGCTGATGGTCAGCGGGTGGTACGACTGGGGTCTGAACGACCTGTTCGCCACCTGGGACCTGCTGAACCGCGCGGCCCCCGAGCCGCTGCGCTCGCGCTGCCGCCTGCTCATCGCTCCGAGTGCGCACAACATGCCGGGTTACCACGAGGGCCGGGAAAGCCATCCCGAACTCGACCGGATGTACCGGACAGCGGACATCCTTGGAGTGCTTACCCGGTGGTATGCGGCGGTGCGCGAAGACGCGCTGGAGTCCTGGCCGACGGTCATCTACTACCTCATGGGCGCCAACGAGTGGCGCGCGGCCGACTCGTGGCCAGTCCGCGACGCGCAGCCCGCGCTGTTCTACCTGGGCCCGGAAGGCACCCTGACTAGCCAGGAGCCGCAGTCTCCGGCCGAGCCCGACAGCTACATCTACGATCCCGAGGATCCCCCACCCACAAAGGGAGGCAGCATAGTCTCCTGGGTGTACCCGCCCGGCAGCGTCGATGTCAGCGACGTCCAGCAGCGTCCCGACGTGCTCACCTACACCACCGAGCCACTCCAGCAGGACCTGGACGTGGCCGGGCCGCTGCGCATGATCCTCCACGCCAGCTCCACCGCCGTCGACACCGACTTCGTGGCCCGGCTGACCGACGTCTTCCCCGACGGCCG
>OCZU010000877.1_pt1 | contig 20314 bp, 9 predicted proteins | sample 1539001 | NCBI WGS metagenome assembly OCZU01 (sample SAMEA3539306, study PRJEB22396) | soil metagenome | biome: tundra; feature: field; material: soil | place: USA | collected 2010-05 | depth 0.15 m | reverse complement strand
TGAACTCGATTCTTCCGTCCCGGCGGACGGGCTTCAGTTGGATGGCATTCACGCCCAGAATCGCGACCTGCGGAGGGTTGAGCAGCGGTGTAAACGACTCGATCCCCAAACCGCCCAGGTTGCTGACAGTGAACGTCGCGCCCGACAAGTCATCTACGGAAATCGCCCCTTTCACCGCCTGGCCGGTCAGTTCCTTCACCTTCAGCGAAAGTTCGCCGGCCGTGAGCTTATGGGCGTCCCTGACCACGGGAACCATCAATCCCCGCGGCGTGTCACAAGCAAACCCGATATGAACCTCCGCGTGCTTGTAAATCTTGCCGTCGATGAACTCCGCATTCAGATCGGGGACCTCGAGCAGCGCCTGGATGGTGCAGAACGTCACCAGGTCGTTGATATTGATATCCGCCACACCCTTGGAAGCCTTGACCTTGGCGCGAACCAGCAGCAGGCCGCCCGCGTTGGCCGATGTAGTCAACGTATATTGCGCGGTGTTGGTCAAAGACTCCCGCATGCGCCGCGCGATCTTCTCGCGGATGCCGGATATACGAGTCGCCGGAGGAACCAGATCGCTGGAAAGGACCATGCCTGCCGTCCCCGAGCCCTCGCCGCCAACCTCCATGCCCTCCTGCATTTGCTTCTTCGCCAAAGAGGAAACTCGCGGCGTGGAATGATACAGCTTGCGCAGGTCCTCTTCCAGAACCCTGCCGCCAGGACCGGAACCGGTGACCGCCGCCGGATGGAAGCCGTGTTCGCCGGCAAACCGCCTCGCCCTCGGGCTGAAAGATCCGGCAGGAGCGGCCGGGACCGGCCGGACCGTCTCACGCTCGGCCTTCGGCGCCGCGGGTGCTGCTGCGACCGCATCCGTTGCCGTCGCGGCCACCGGATGCGCGGCGCCTTGGGGCCGGAAAGCATCGGCACTCTCGCCCGGCTCTCCCAGGACAAAAAGGTTGGTGAAAACCGGCACCAGGGCGCCTTCGTCGAAGAACGTCTCCAGCAAGGTGCCATCCACGGGCGCGGTGACCTCGAAGGTTGCTTTGTCCGTCTCGATCTCCGCCACCACGTCTCCGATGGAAACCCGCTCCCCCTTGCGCTTACACCATTTCGCGATGAGACACTCTTCTACGGTGTTACCAAGCTTCGGCACTTCCACGGCAATCGCCATTTACCAGTAGACCTCCATGTGTTTCCATCCGACTTCAATGAGCTGGACCGGGGCACGTGTCTTCTGCTGCCCTTTGGCCCTTTGCGCATCCGGCACGCCGGCGGCGCCCGTTACTGTCGAAATCCGAAACGCTGCGCAGCGCGCTACAGGCCGAGCACAATGGTCACGGAATGCGCGATGCCAAGTGGTCTGAACTCCATGAGATCACAGTTCCCGGATATGCGCAATTCGGCTCCGCTTCAAAATGCCGATGTCGTCGTTGTTTTGGTCCCCCGCCGCGCGGCGGGAGCCAGCCCGCCATACGCCCATGTTGTCGTGGCTGTGTGCTACATCAATCTGGGGCTGGCCGCTTTCAAACATGATCCCGGGCTACCCCACGACCGCGTTCACAACGAAGTCGAAGCGGTTGAAGGCATAATCCACCTGGTACGCTCCGCACGCGGATTCAGGACTCGCCGTTTCATATCCACAGCTCACCGGTTCTTCACTTCCCGTGCAGTATGCGCACCGGCCCCAGCAGTCCGCTCACCGCGTCCCCGTGAGAGAACGAGTCCTTCCACCGCGCGAATGCCGTGTTGGTCACGTCGAGCGTGATTTCGTTCTCACCGGCGCGAACCGCCCGCGTGATGTCCCACTGGTAGGGCGGGTAAATCCTCGCGCCAAGTCGCTTCCCGTTGACGGAGAGCTCCGCAATCTCCTCTACCCGTCCGGCATCCAGAGCAATGGCGGATCCACTGGCTGCGCTCAGCTTCAGTGTTGTCCGATAGCGGACCGTGCCGGCGTAGGACTCCATCTTCGGCCACCTTCGCCAGTCGTCCAACTCCGATTTCTGCCCGACGGCTTCAAACTGGCTGGCCGTGTCGTCAGTCGCCCGGCTAACCTGCCAGGTGAGCGGCGGGGTTTCCGTCACCTGGTACGCCGGGACCTTCTGTAGAGGCGGCAGTTCGTCAGACAGCCGGACACACCATAGCGCATACGGCGGCAGTACCACGTCGATTACCAGGCGCCCGTCGGCCACTCTGTGCCCAACCGGTCGATATCCGCCGCCGGCCGGATCGTAAAGCGCGGCATGCCTGGGAGTGCCGGTCAATGCTACCCGGCCCGACGCAGTACCGGAGAGAGACCGGTTGTGGAGAATCAGCCACTGCGCGTCCTTGGCCCTCCGCAAAGCGGTCATCACCGAGCCCATGAGGGGAACGGCCTCCACGCGCTTCAACGGGAACTGCGTGGGCAGGTCCCACAGCGTGGTCAGCACCGCGCGGGAGGCCTTCAGCCGCTCGATCGCGGCCTTCACGCGTTGGTCGCCACGCGCGTCCACCGACGCCTGCGGCCATGCCTCCAACACAATCACGGAACCCCCGGCCTCGGCGAACTCCGCGAGTCGTTCCATGGCGTCGGCCGGAACGAATCGGACGTACGGCAGAACAATGGTCCGCACGCGGTCCTTCAACTCGGCGATGGCATCATAGGGGACGATCACCGTGGAAACCTGGTTCATCTCCAGAGCGCGCACCACCTGCGAAGGCTCCTGAGTTTCACCCACCCAGGCGGACTCCGCCGTATAGAGCGCCGCCGCTTCGTAAACCGGGTCCGTCTCCGCGATCAACTGCTGCAGAGGACGAAATTCGCGCGTCCACTCCTGGTAATAGCGCCACTGCGGATTGCCGCTCGTGCGGTTGAAGTGCTGCGGGCAATCCGGATCGTTGTACTTCATCGTGTAGGCATGCGGCGAGAGGACGGAGATGCCATTGATGATGTGCCAGTCGGCAATCCACTTGGTCATGCGCAGGCCTTCGGCCCAACCGTTTGCGCCGAAGGCCTCCGAGAAGATCTCGCGCGTCCCTTTCAGTAGTGCCGCTCCGCGCGCCATCGCCGGCAGGCCGAAGGAGAAGAACTCCTGATCCCACTGCGGTCCGGAGGGCACCCGCCAGGGAATCACTCCCGCGTCCATGCCGGGGGTTACCTGGTAGCCGACCACGTCGATCCCGGGCATGTCGAAGAAACGTTCCGCCCGGAACCAGTGGCCCGGCCCGTAGCCGAGGTTATGATCCGCGTGATTGTCCTCCACCAGGTGCCCGATCAACCGTACGCCGTGCGCGTGGCACCATTCCTGCTGCGGCTTGAAAAAGTTCTCGGCAAACGCGCGCGAACAGGCGTCAACGAAATCGAAGCGCGCCATGCGCCCGCGCGGACCGAGGTCGTACCACAGCGCCGGGAGCCACGCGCCGATATCGTACCCTTTGAGCTTCTGAAAGTACGCGGCGAATGCGGGCGACCACGGCATAGAAGCACCCGGCTTGCCGGGCAGGCTGTCATACGAATCCACGTTGCGGAAACCGGCCTCATCGCTGAAAAAGCCCTTGATTGTCTTGCCGAAATCTTCATGGAACTGCGCGTAGGTGGCCTCATGAGTGATGCGGATGAATTCGGCGGTCGCCGAGGGATTCATGACGTCGATCATGTTCGTCATGCGCCATCCGGGCCGCGGCGCGTGCGAGCGCGCGAGCGACCAACAGATCCGCCAGCGCCCGTCCGGAGCGGCCCATCGGACGCGCGTGCCGCCCGGCAGAATAACGGTGTCCTGGCCGGGTCGCGTGGGTTCGGCGAATGCGACGACGGAAACCACCTGTTCGTTGGCGGCCACGGGCGTCGGAATCTCCCAATCTCTTTCTGCCGCGGGTCCTTGTACGACAAGGGTACGCTCCTCCACCGTGTGGAGGGCGAACTCCGGATGCTGCGCGACCACCTTTCCGCCCGCCACGCCGCTCGGGTACATCCATTCGTCGAAGATCCACACCTCGAGTTTGAGACGCTTGGCCTCGTCCACGGCGACCCGCAAGTCGGCCCACCATCGCGGCCCGAGATAGTCCGGGTGCGGCCTCGATTCCCACACAAAGCCGGTGTTGCCGCCATCGGCCACCTCCCGCACGACTTGGCGAATCGTCTCCGGCGACTGCCCCTGCGTCCACAGCAGCGGGACCAGCGGGGGCTGCGCCAGAGCCATCACGGGGAACGCAATCAGGGCCAACAGGCGAACCATATCAACGCCTCCTCGGTTCAGACTAATCTTCATCAAGCGTCTTACCGAAATGCGCGCTCAGCGCGCCGTAGTATTTCTCGTATGTCAATGAGACATATTTCTTCACCGAATCCGGCTCGAGGTAATCCACCAACCCGCGGTTGCCATCGACGACGCAGGTGAAGAACATGATCTTCCAGTCGCCCGCAGGGACTTGCCAGGCCAGCGAGCCGCTCTGAACGCGCGGCGTGAGGTTGACGCGCTGGAGCGTCTTCGTGTTCATGGCCACTGCGCTCATCAGGCGCCCGGGCGGCGCCGTCTCGCGGTATCGAGACGGCGTCGTTTGCCTTGACAAAGGACGATCCTCATCGTGTACTCCGACTTAAACTGCGGACACGGCGAGGACCGCAGCCGCACCGGACCGCAGAATGATCGGCCTTTCACTTGATTTCGGTTAACGCAATCACTTGCACGGGCCCAATCAACCCGGAAGGCATCAGTGGAGAGTTCACCTTATACGTGCTGTTGGGTGCAAAGGTGACCTTCTCCGCCCCCGGCTGCTGGTCGCCAATCAACCGGTTTGGCCACAGGTTTACCACCTTGATCGAGAGCGTATTCGCTCCGGCCTTCACCGCGTCGGTAATGTCCACCCGATATGGCGGCTTCCACGCGATCCCAGCGGTCTTCCCGTTCACCGACACCTCAGCCACTTCATGCACTTTGCCCAGGTCCAGCTCGATCTGCGGTTTCTGGCTCAGCGCGGACTCGGGGATATCGATCGTCCTGGTGTAAGTTGCGGTACCGGAGAAGTATTTGATTCCCGGATTCGCATTACCGCTCCAGTCCGACAGTAAGTCGAAGGTAGCCGATTTCGGAGCCCCGCGTCCCGGCTGGAACTCCACTTCCCACGGCCCGCTCACGTCCAACAGCCTGATACGGCTCGGCACCGCCACGGTCCGCGCCATTGCCCCCGCCGGCTCGCGAAAGACCACAAACACAGCGTCCCTCGGCTCCAACGTTAAGGGCACTGTTGTGATGCCATCGTGGATGCGGTAGGAGGCTGGCCGAATCGTACCCCGGTCCGCCATCCAAGTCTCCGCGGCCCTTCCGGTAACGCGGAAGTCGGCACTGATCGTCATCGCACTGTCGGTCCGGTTATTTACAAAGTAGATGTCCGTGTTGCCATCCACGCGATGGTAGAATTTCACAGCCGCATCCGCGAAAGGTTTTATATACGCGAAGTCGGGCTGAATCGTCTCCGCCCCCAGCACCTGGCTGAGGTTCATGGTCTGGTAGATCTTTCCCTGCCCTACCTTGCGGACCAGGGACTTGTCCGGCCATATCTCCCGCGCCACCGCCCTCCACCGCGTCACATCGTCCGACAGGCTGGGGGAATCCGCCGGCGGCAATCCAACCACCACCGCTCCCGCCGCGATAAAGGCGCGCAGCTTCTCGAGCACCGGCAAGGTCATCCGGTTGCTCGTGCCGCCCAGGTACAGGAGCTGGTACTTCATCCCCGACTTGGCCACCAGTTTTCCGCCCGCAACCGAGAACTCGTTCAGAAGCGATTCCTTGTTGACAAAGTCATAGTTGTACCCATCGGCGATCTCCGGCGCATGGGACTGGTTGATCACGGTCGCCGGACCCTCTTCGCCATAGAAATAGGCAACGTCTATGACGGCGCGTCCCTGCTGCAGCAGGAAGCAGCTTCGTGCAATGTAGTCGGTCCATGCGCGCGCCTGCTCCGCCCACGTTTCCAGGCGGTTGAACCACATCCCGTACTGGCCGAGAGCCAATCCCGGCGCATTGTCGTTTGGCTGGTGCACCGAGACATGCAATGTCATCTGATTGATGCCGCCCAGAAGTATCTCGTCGGCGGTCAGTTTCTCATCCCACGGTCCATACGAGTACGGAATTCCGGTGGACGTGATAGATTCCGCCGACGCCACCTTCTTCCCGTAGATGTGCGCTACCGCCGCCGTGTCGCGAAGGTCCGCAACGTAGTTCCGGGTTCGGAAGTCCGCGTAGGGCAGCCAGAACTCACCCATCGGATAGTCCGCCCGCGCCTTCATCTCCATGGCATCGCCAATCGTTGCCCTGGTCGCCGCCATGGCTTCGGTCACGTACTTTAAGCCCCGCTCATGCAGGCTGTCGCGCACCTGATCGAAGTTCGAGGTAATGACGAGGTCCGCGATGGTCCGCCGGAAGTCCCACAGGAATTTGTCGGTGGCATCGCTCGATTGCACAACCCGGCCGGTCAGCGCAGGCACCCACGGAGCCGGATCGTAGCCCCGCAGCCGCTTGAAATCCGCCAGAATGCCATCCGTCCAGTTCTGGAATCCGGCCTCCCAGCTATCGGTGGCAACATTATTCACGCCGTGCTGGCCCATCATTCCGCCGGAAGCGTCCTGGTACAGCTTCAGGTAATCGTCCATGAAGGTCTTGGTGGCGCCCTTCTTCAGTTTGTCCACCTCAAATCCCGTCGCCTCTGTGGGCGCCGGAGCATTCGTCGCCCCGGTCAGCGAATAACCCATCCGGAGCACCATCCAATCGCCACCGGCAGGGGCCGTCCAGTCCAGCGTTCCACCCGGGCCCATCTTGGCCGTCAGGTCGAGCACATCGGTCTTCTTTACGACGTTGAGCTCATCGGCTGGCGGCGTCGCAATCTCGTAATAGTCGGGAACCGCCGCAAAGGCGGCCTTTTGTTCGAACCGGTTCACCGGCGTCGCCGCATGAAGCTGGAAGCGGCTGATCCTGATGGGAGTCGTACTCAAGGCCGGAAGCCGATACCGGAAGTACCGCCCCGTCGCCGGCGCAAAGGCAAATGTTCGCTGGTAGACCCCGCCGCCGGGCAGGTCCATCACTTTTGTGAAACTCACACCGTCGCCGCTCACCTCCAGCGATTCCATCGGCGCGGCTCCGCCGAATCCGCCTCCTCCGCCTCCCCGCCCTCCAGACTGTGTCGCCACCGTCACTCCACGCACCTTCTGCGGCGTATCGAACCCAATCTGAATCCAGGATGCCTTGCCCGCCGCCGCCGGCAAATCCACCGGACTGGCGAAGGTACGCGTGTTGAGATCGGCGTAGGTGAAACTGCCTCCACTGGATGTCACAGCCGGGTGCGCTTGTACCAGCGCCTGCTCTGCCGCCGGCACGCGAAACGCGATCACCATCTGGTCCTTGTACAGGGTCGGCAGGGTCACCCCGCCCCTTGCCCCGCGTGCCTGATCCCCAAACGGCCCGTTCACTTCCGGCGGCTTCGGCAGTGTGCCCTGAACGCGCTTGCCGCCCGCCACTGCCGTCTCGGTCCAGACAAACTTCTTCATCGCGTCGGCCGGCTTCACCCAAGGCCCGCCCGTCTGGCTCCATCCAGGCGCGGCTCCGATGGTCGTCGTCATGCCCAGCCTGTCCGCCACCTGAAGCGCATGGTGGAACGCATCCTTCCAGCCCGGCTGCATATAGAGCAGCCGGGGTTCCACCACGTTCGGCGTCGCCATTGTTACGTCGAAGGTCTCCACGCCACCTATCCCGGCACGATGCATCCATTCCAGATCCTTGGTCAACCCTTCCTTGGTGATGTTGCCGTTCTGCCAGTACCAGTAAACCCGCGGCCGGGCAATATTCGGCGGCTCCTTAAACCCCTCAAGCAGAGAGGTCTGGGCGGACGCCGGCAGCACAACGGCAAACATGGCGGCCACGGCAACCGGAACTCCAAGATTCAGCTTTCTTACAAACATCTGCAACTCCTTTTATAGCCATCGAAAATATGGCCGCATTCCATGATCGGTCTCGGTCATCTCGGCGGGGCGCTTCATGTCCTCCAGATGGCGCGTGGGGTCGCGATCCGGCGGCCCCCGCGGTGCAGCGGAACCGCCGAACTCCGCCCGGGATCCGGCTAGAAAGTGATTCTCGCGCTCACTTGAATGTTTCGCGCGTCATTGGACTGGGTCAAAGTGGTGGCGCCGAAAAGGCTCGATGTGGCACTCACGGTCGGCGCACCGAACTCCGGTGTGTTGGTCACGTTAAACGCTTCGGCGCGCAACTCCATTCGCAAACGCTCATGGATCCGAAACGCCTTGAACAACGTACCATTCCAGTGCGGCCAGGACATGGCCCGAAGACCGAAAAACTGCGGGTTCGGCGCAAAGAGCAGGGTAAACGGCTTCTGAATGATCCAGGCGACGGGTTCCGTGGAACTCTGGCAGTTCTGGCGCAGGCCGGTGGTGTTGTTGTAAGTACAGGTATTGAACCAATGTTGGTACGTCGGATCGGAGATTTGGGGGTTGATCCCGGTCGAAGTCGCGCCGCTGACGGCGATCATTCCAGCCGAACTGTAGTTGACGGTTGACGCGAATTGCCATCCGCCCAAGGCCGCGCCGATCAGGCCCTTGGAATTCTTGAAGAACGGGATGCCGTAGGTGAGACCCGCGGTAAATACGGTGGGCGGCTGGCCACCGATCTGCGTAATGAACTGCCCGGTCGCATCCATGCCATTGTTCAAATAGCTGCTATGGGTCCAGTTCTTCGCCTTGGTGTAGGTGACCAAGACCGAAAGACCGGCCGATAAGCGCTTCTCGAGCCGGATTCGCAGGCCGTCATACCGGGTTGTGCCGATGCTCATGCCGCTCTGGGTGATCCCGGTGAACTGCGGGTAAGGCAGGAGCGATTGCTGAAGCGTCATCGTCGCGCCGTTCAGCGAGGAACCCGCCAACAGACCCGCGTACGGATTCGGCACCGTGGTTCCGGTCAGGTTGGACCCGTTAGTTTCGTACTGGCCGTACGTGACCGTATCGAGGCTCCTCGATGTTGAGATATCGCGGCCGCGGTTTCCATTGTAAGAGACTTCCACAACCGAACGGAAGGGCAGCTCGTACTGGAAGCCCGCGGAGAAGTTGTGAAAGTACGGAATGACGCGGTCCGGGTTGATGAACGAGATGCTCGACCCAACGTTGGTTTGCAGCCCCTGGGAATTGCCGGGGGGTAGGAGGATGCCGGTGGTAAACGGATTCGAGAGCATCCCGCAGTTCGCTCCCGAGCAGCCTGGCACCGTGATCGGCACGAAGCCGGCATTGCCTACCGACGTACTGGGAGACGTTGTGTAACTGTACCCCGTGGCGGGAGGGACGTCGGCGGTCGGCGCATAGGTAATGCCCCATCCGCCGCGCAGCACGAATTTCGGCGTAACCTGATAGGCAAAGCCAAATCGGGGCCCGAAGTTATTCAGATCGCGCTTGTAAGGCAGCCGGTGGCTGCTGTCACAGTATGTTAGTCCGCCCGAGATCGCCGGCCCGCTTGAGGAACCGACGTGACTCACGGTCGATGGGTCGAAGCCACAGACGAAATGGTTGTACCGGTCGGTGATGGGAGACTCGTAGTCCCAGCGAAGGCCAAAGTTTAGCGTCAGCTTCTTCGTAACGCGCCAGTCGTCCTGAACGAAGACGTCGTAGTAACGCTGCCCTTCGGTGTTCACGTTGTTGTAACTGCTGCTCACCGTGCTCGGATAGCCCAACAGAAACGAAGCCAGCTCGTCGCCGGAGGACGCGGACGCCACCAGCGGATTTGCCTGCGTGAACCCCGTTGTAAACGCAAAGTTACCGAAGGAGGGCAAGGTGGACTGATTGTTGAACATGTTTCGGAACTCGCCGCCGAACTTCAAGGAGTGGTCCTTGACCACCTTAGTCAGGGTTTCCCCAGCCGACCAGGTGTTGCTGAAATTGAGCGTTTGGCCGTTGGAATTCGCCGAGCCGCCAAGCGGGGCATAAAGCCCTCCCCCCGAGAACGTGATCGCGGGAAAGGTTTTGGGGTTCTGGGCCGCGCCGATTTCTGACGCCGCGAAACCGAGTTGCGTCGGATCGTATCCGTAGGAATACGGGACGATCGCGAACTGATGCCGGTTAAAACTGACACGCGCCGTGGAGATCAAAGTCGGCGAAATGACCGAGGTGAAGTTGACGGTCGCTAAGTGGTTGATGCGCCAATGCTTGTACGTGTTCGTGGCCCACGGCGTCCCCTGGGCCTGAAAACCGGAAAGATCGTTGCCCAGGCCGTTTGTCTGGTGGCGGTTGGAGCGGTCGAAGTTGACGAAAAACCGGTGCTTATTGGTCAAGACCTGGTCCAGCCGGAAGATGTGCGCATTGTACGGTTCATGATCGTAGTTGGGAGCCTCGACCAGGTTGGGCTTCCCCCTGGCGACGACGCCCAGGTTGGGCTCGAGCATAACACCCGCAAGCTTGGCGGCGATTGGATCGATGCGGGTTGAAGGGATCGCGTTGTTGGGGAAAGGCGTGCGCGTATAGCCTCCGCTCCCGTTCGGCGTCGTGGTCAGTGGGTCGTAGATCCCCACGACAGGCCCGCTCGTTCCGGAAGCGTACGTCTGGGAGAAGTCGCCCGCCTTCTGAAGGTCGGTGGGCTGGATCGTGGTGGACGCCTGTGGTCTGTCGTCGCGAAATATCTCGATGGTATACATGAAAAACGTCTTGTTCCTGCCGTCGTAGATCTTCGGAATACGGACCGGACCCGCCAGCATGGCGCCTGCCTGATTCAGTTTGTACGATGCGCGGGCCACCCCGGCTAAGTTCGAGTCGAACTGGTTCGCGTTGAAATCGGGGTTGCGCACGTACCACCACGCCGCCCCGTGGAAGTCGTTCGTGCCGCTTCTGAGGCTGGTGCTGATCACGCCGCCGCCGGTTCGGCCGTACGAGGCATCATACAGATTCGTTAGAATGCTCATCTCGCTTACCGCCTCAGGCGGGGGCATGATGGTTTGGTTGGTGGGCGATCCCGACTCTCTGCCCGTGTTGGGAGCGCCATCCAGCAACATCTCATTGGTGCTGGCTGCGCCGCCGTTGATGCTAAAGTTGTTGTCGCCCTCGTCAAAGGGCCGCTCTGAGACGCTTGCCTTCCCCGCGACGTTGGTATAAAAAATACCCGCGGTAAACTGGGCCAGATAAGAAACGTCGCGGCCGAAAGTGGGAAGAGTCTGCACCAACTCGTTGTTGATGAGCGTACCCGTGGTTGCCGTTTGGGTGTCCACCAGGGGAGTTTCCCCGGTTACCGTCACGGTTTCCGATGCCGTCCCCAGATCGAGCTTGAAATCCAGCCCCACACGATCGGCCAGCCGGAGTTCAACCTTGCTCCGCACTACCGTTTTGAAACCTGTAGCTGACGCTGTGATCGAGTAAAGCCCCGGATTGACAGGCGGGACCGTATAAAAGCCGCTTGAATTGGTCGCGACCTTGGTGACCACATTGGTCTCCAGATTCTTGACCTCGACTTCGGCCGCGGGCACTACCGCACCTTGCGGGTCGGTGACGGTTCCGCTGACGACCGCCCGGGACTCTTGTCCCCAGGCGAGAGCGGCTAGCCCAAGAATTCCGAGAAGCCGCGCGACTGAAACTAACCTCATCCTTCTACCTCCGTTCGACTGCCCTGCCGAAGAAACTCAAAGTAAAGTAATAACTCGCGGACCACGATCGGACTTGCTGAGTCCCTGGCCAGGAAGCGATCGTGAAGCGATGTTAAGGTTTGTACACGTGGCTGAGCAAGGGCCGTCGCACTAAGGGCACGGATTTCATGCTATAAAAATAAGGCTTTTTACAGACAACTTCACCTAATATTCTTGTTACCAGTTGCTTAGCGCCAAAGAGGCCAACGGCTTAGGGTCGTCTCAAACCCTAGACGCGGCAGTAGCCTAATTTCACGTGATGAAATACTTATTCTTTTTGCGGCCGGCCAACCAGCCCAAGCGCGTTGCGTATGCCAACCTGCACAGCCGATGTGTCAGCGCGACTTGAGCAGCAGCAGTTCCAGTTCGCCGGAACTGATCAGCGCATCGTTGGGATACAGGCGGTCTACGCTTTCCTTGGTGACCAACTGGTGCCTGACAAACACCGCCGGTGGAACCCGTTTGCGCTGGAGGATGTCGATGCACAGCGAGATGACTTCCTCTCCATAGCGTTCCGGAAAGTATGCCACGGACCCGACAAAGCGCGTCCCAGGCTTGCGCAGTTCAGCGCGCGCTTCCACCGATGCGTTCTGGCCCAAGACCGCGCACGCCTCGGCTCTGCCGGCTTCTTCAAACGCGCGCAGCGCCCCCAGGGCGCTTGGGTCATTGATCGCGCCAATCAGAAACTGCCGGTCACGGCTCTGGCGAAGGTGCTTGCGCACCGCCTCCAAACTGCCGCCGAACTGACCGTTGCCGTCCAACCAGATGACCCGCGAGTCTTCCAGTGACGGGAGAACTTCGCGAATGCCGGCCAGCGTTCCAGTCAACCGCGAGCGAGGCAGCGCTCCAGCCATGGGAAGTTCCAGCAGCAGGATCTCGTCCACCGAGCCGCGCCAGTGTTGTTTGGCGCACCGCCCCAGATAACGCCCTCCCAGGAGGCCGGCGTTATAGTTGTTTGCTCCATAGTAAGTAGCGCCGGGATGGGGGATCTCGAGAGCCACCATCGGAATACCGGCTTCCAGAAACTTGGACGAAATGATGGGCGCGACGTGTTCATCGGTCTGAAACTCGATTACCAGATCGACGCGCTCGCGCACGAACGCCTCCGCATTGCGCAGAGCGATCTTCGGACTGTAGCGGTTATCGAGTACGACCAGATCGATCTCGGCTTTCGAAGCCGCCTCCGCAACCCCTCCGGCGACCGCTCGCGAAAAAGCGAACTCCTTACTTTGGCCCGCGAAGCCGATGCGGTACCGGCGACGTTTCGGAAGCCGGATATTCAATTGATACTGCCGGTCTCCGACACGTGCCACAAGACCCCGCTTTTCCAAAGTAAAGAGGATGCGAAATGCGGTAGTAACGCTGAGACCCGTCTTGGCGGCCACTTCATTGAGTCGGAGCGGATCTCCGGCTTCACGAAACGCCTCGAGCACATCGCAGGCGCGAGAGATCGCCTGGCAAACGTAGCGCTCGGACGTGGCGCGCACCGGCATCGTTTTCATATGTTAAAACAATACCAGGCTTCTCACAAGGGGCGGCCCGGGCCACCCGGCCCTGCTTGAACCGGTGAATCACGTTGTTTACAGCCACTTGCGCCGGATTGACGGGCCCATACGGTTTTTCATGTAGTGAAAGGACTTCGCGTCGCTTGAATCCTGTGGCGGGTAAGTCGGACTTCTCCCATAATGGCTTTGCGTTATGGCTACCCTAACTACTAAAGATCAACCTGCTCTCATCGGCGGCCGTGCCGTTCAAGCCGGGTGTCGTGCCGGTGTCTTTGGAATCGGGCTGGCGGCCTACTGGCCGCAGTTTCCAGGTCTGCGGGACCGGCTCGAAGGCTACCAGCGGACGGTGGAGGAGCGACTCGGCAAGGCCGGCGCCACAGTCATATCCGCCGGGCTGGTGGATAGCGCGCAGGCCGCCGCCGCCGCGGGTCGGCAATTCGCTCAATCCGACCTGGACCTGCTGGTCTGCTACGTGGGAACGTATGCAACCTCCTCTCAGGTGTTACCTGTCGTGCAGCGGTCGAAGGTTCCGGTCCTTGTGTTGAACCTGCAACCCAGCGAAGCCTTGGACTATGAAAACACCGACACCGGCGAATGGCTGGCGAACTGTTCTACCTGCTGCGTGCCCGAGCTTTCCAACGCTTTCGCCCGATCGCGCGTGAAGTTCCGGGTGGTTTCCGGAACGCTCTTCAACGATCCGGTCGCCTGGGCGGAACTGGAAGATTGGTGCCGGGCCGCGGGCGTCGCCAGAGCATTGCGCACCAGCCGCATCGGCTTCCTGGGCCACACGTATCCGGGCATGCTCGACATGTACTCGGACTTCACCATGGTGACGGCGCAAACCGGCGCCCACATCGAGGTTCTGGAAATGTGCGACCTCGATAAGTGCGTGCGGGCGGCGAGTGAAGCGGAAGTGAACAGAAAGATGGAAGAAGCGCGCGAGATCTTCACGCTTGAGAACGTGCCCGAAGAAGACTTGCGCTGGGCGGCGCGCGTCGCCGCGGGACTGGATCGCCTGGCCGCGGAGTTCGCGTTGAACGGCCTGACCTATTTTTACCGGGGTCTCGACGGCAACGCGTATGAACGCCTCGGGGCGGCCTTGATCCTGGGCAACTCACTGCTCACTGCGCGCGGCATTACCGCTAGTGGTGAGGGCGACCTGAAGACGTGCCTGGCAATGATGATCCTCGACCGCTTCGGCGCCGGCGGGTCCTTCACCGAGTTTTACGCCATGGATTTCAAGAGCCAGTTCGTGCTCATGGGTCATGACGGCCCGGGCCACCTCGCTATCTGCGACAGCCGGCCCGTTTTGCGGGGCCTAGGTCTCTACCACGGGAAACGCGGATGCGGCGTCTCGGTGGAGTTCAATGTCAAGACCGGCCCGGTCACTTTGGTTGGGATGACCCAGACCGCTGAGGGCAACCTCAAAATGCTTTGCGCAGAGGGGGAATCGATCCCCGGGCCAATCCTCCGCATTGGCAACACCAATTCGCGCCTGCGGTTCCCCCTCGGACCGCGGGAGTTCGTGAACCGGTGGTGCCAGGAGGGGCCGACGCACCACTGCGCCTTGGGAGTCGGTCATCTTGGCGAGTTGGTCAGGAAGTTCGGTGAACTGGCGGGCATTCCCCTGGTGGAAGTCTGCCGCAGTTGAAAAGCCCTGGCGCGCCTTCATCCTTCTAAGAAATGGTAAGGAACCTGTACTGATGAGAAAGTGTCTTGTTGTAACGCTGATGTTCTTATCTGCCGCTTCGGCTGCGACGACGGTGGATTCCCTCGCTCGCCTCAGGACGTTGTTCCCAAAGCCGCCCGCGGAGTTCAGTACTCTCCCGTTCTTCGTCTGGAATGGCGAGATAACCGAAGCGATGATCGATCGCGAATTGAAGGATTTCTCCGAACAGGGAGTCCATGGCTTCATCATCCACCCCCGGCCTGGCCTGATCACGGAATATCTCTCCGACCGTTGGTTCCAATTGATTCGGTACACCATCGACCACGCGAAGAAGCTTGGTATGGTTGTCTATCTCTACGACGAGAACTCTTACCCGAGCGGCTTCGCGGGCGGCCATGTGCCGGCGGAAATGCCCGAATCCTACAACCAGGGCCAAGGCCTCGCGTTGCAGGAAAAGGGTCCCTGTAAGATCCTCCTTCAACGAGTCGGGGAGCGCTTCGAAGACGTCACGGGAAAGACCGAGCCTTCGGGGGCCGGGTTTTATTGCTTCGGTCTCACTCAATATCCGGTGCGTTCGTGGAACGCCGGGTACCCCTACGTGGATCTTCTGCTTCCCGGCGTCACCCAGAAATTCATCGACATTACGATGCGCGGATACGAGAAGGCCCTGGGGGCGGAGCTCGGGTCCACCGTTCCGGCTATTTTCACGGATGAGCCGAACATCAACCCTCCCGGGCGCGGCGCCATCAAATACACGCCGGATCTATTTGTCCAGTTTCAGAAGCGGTGGGGCTACGATCTGAAGGCGAACCTGCCCAGCTTGATTGAAGAGGTCGGCGATTGGCGGCGGATTCGCCACAACTACTACTCCGTACTCCTGGACCTGTTCATTGACCGCTGGTCAAAGCCCTGGCACGACTATACCGAGAGCAAGCACATTGCGTGGACCGGACATTACTGGGAACATGCGTGGCCCAATCCCTCGCAGGGTCCGGACAACATGGCGATGTACGCGTGGCCGCAGATTCCCGCCATCGACATGCTGTTCAATCAGTTCAACGAGAAGGTGAACGCGCAATTCGGCAACGTGCGCAGCGTAAAGGAACTGGCCAGCGTGGCGAATCAGATCGGCCAGCGGCGAACCCTCAGCGAAACCTACGGCGGCGGTGGCTGGGACCTTCGCTTCGAAGACATGAAGAGGCTCGGCGACTGGGAGTTCGTGCTGGGCATTAACACCATGAATCAGCACCTTTCATTCGGGACCATCGTCGGCGGGCGCAAGTACGACTATCCACAATCGTTCAGCTACCACGAGCCGTGGTGGAAACACTACGGCGTGCTGGGCGATTACTTCGCGCGCCTCTCGCTGGCGCTTTCCACCGGCGCCGAAGTGAACCATATCCTCGTCCTGGAGCCGACCACGTCGGCCTGGATGTACGCTGGTCCAAGGCCGAACGCCCGCATGATGGAGATCGGCAACGCGTTCCAGGAGTTCATCACGCGGCTAGCCCACTCGCAGGTCGAATTCGATCTCGGCAGCGAGAACATCATCAGGGATCATGGCAAAGTGGATGGCAAGCAGTTCGTGGTGGGCAAACGATCCTATGACGTCGTGGTGCTGCCGCCCGGTACGGAGAATCTGGATGCTGCCACCGCGAAGTTGATCCGGCAATACATGCAAGCGGGTGGGAAGTTGACCTCTTATGCCTCGGGAGAATTGCTCGTCGATGGAGCCCCAGGTGGGCTTTCGATCGCGCGGCAGGGGGAAGAACCGGCGAACCCGGATATCACGTCGGCGGGAGAGATGCTGTTTCACCAGCACCGCCGGCTAACGGACGGCGAGCTGTGGTTCTTCGCGAACTCCAGCCTCGAGACGGCTGCCTCCGCAACTGTCAAAGCGAAGGGCAAGTCTGTCGAGAAGCTCGACCTGCTAACGGGCCGCACTTCGCCCTATCCCGCCAACGTCGCGGCGGGATCTCTGGAATTCTCGGTGGCGCTTCCTCCTGCCGGCAGCCTGCTGCTGGTGGCTAAGGATGTACCGGGTCCGGCCGCAGCCACTCCGCAACCGGCCGCCGGCCAGGCCGTGGAGTCGCGCTCGCCGCTGACAGTCGCACGGACTTCTCCGAATGCCATCCGTATCGACTACTGCGATCTGACGCTCAACGGTGTAACCAAAAAGGACGTGTACTTCTTCAAAGCGGCGGACGAGGTTTTCAAGGCTTTCGGCTTCGCGGAGGGCGACCCGTGGACGACGGCAGTGCAATTCAAGACTTCCATTCTCGATCGGAACAAGTTCGCCCCGGACTCCGGCTTCGAGGCGACGTTCTGGTTTGACGTCGCGGAGGGTGTCAACACTGCATCCCTGCGCGCCGTGGTGGAGCGCACGCCGCTCTGGAAAGTATCGGTGAACGGGAATCCAGTGGAGAGCGAGCGAGGTCAGTGGTGGTTGGATGTCGATTTCGGGGTCTACCAGATCGGCCGCCACGTGAAGCCGGGGCGCAACAGCGTGACCATTGTCGCGCGGCCTATGTCCGTGCATAACGAACTGGAGCCGGTCTACATCGTGGGAGATTTCGGTGCGGCCCCGCAGGAGAAGGGTTTCCGTATCGTCCCGGCGTCCCCTCTGCAAATGGGCTCGTGGAAAGAGCAGAACCTGCCGTTCTACTCCGGCTCGGTCTCGTACACAAAAACTTTTGTGTTGCAGCGCGGTGGGAAGTACAAGGTCGCGCTGGGCAAGTGGGACGGCACGGTAGCGGAGGTCCGCGTGAACGGAAAATCCGCGGGCATCATCGGCTGGCAACCGTTTGAGGTCCCGATCGACGGACTGGTCAAGAGCGGCCGCAACGAGATCCAGGTACTGGTGACGGGTTCGTTGCGGAACCTGCTCGGCCCGCATCACGGCAATATCAGCCGCGGGATGGCCTCGCCGGGCAACGTCCGCAATGCGCCAGCAACCATGCCGCCCGGCACCGGGTACGCCCAGTTGCCTTATGGCCTGATGGAGGACTTTACCGTTGTTCGGATGCAGTGATGTCAGTGCAACTGCTCCGCGGGCGGCAATTGGTCAAATCGCCGATTTCCGCCCCGCTTGAGCAGTTTCTGGTCGGCGAAGTCCAGGATGGCTTCCCAGTCTGTGGCGTTCATCCCATGCTGACCGGGCCGGAAGCTGACGCCGAGGTTGTCCGGGACGCCGAGGAAGGCATAGACACTCTTGGCGCCCAGATAGGTTTGCGCCGCCGCGTTGGCGTTGCCGTACTGGTCGCTCAGGGCGTTGCACAGGATAAATAGCCGCGGGGCTGCCAGGGCCAGGAGCCAGTGTTGGTCGCTGGGCAGTTTGTCGGTCTGCCCGCGGAACTCCGCGAACCGGGGACCGAACCAATATGTGTTCTGGTCGACGATTTCGTCGATGCCCTGCCCGTTGCCCCGGCCCTTGCCGCTGAAGCGCAGCGCCATGCCGCCACCCACCGGGGCCACCAGCGCGATTCGCTCGTCGACCGCACCCGCGAGCAGGACGGCCTGGCCCAGGCGCGATACGCCCATGGCCATGATCTTCGATTTGTCGGTAAGTGGATCGGCTTGCAGAAAGTCCACGCACCGCGAAATCCCCCACGCCCAGGCGGAGAAGTCATTCCAATCGTAATCCGGATAAGCGGGAAAGAAAGCCGTCTTTCGATAGGTTGGATTATCCGCGCCTAACTGTTGATAGCCAATCAGCACCACGGCGTAGCCGCGGTCCAGTGCGACTTGGTAGCGGCTGGCGGCGCTTTCGTTCACGCCGAAGGAGAGGGTAATCAAGGTCGGAAACGGCCCTTTCACGGTAGCTGTTTCCGCCGGTGTAAAGATGCCAAGGTCGAAACCCAGCTTCTCCTCCGGGCCGAACGTCAGATGCACCAGACGATACTTTACCTTGCCATCCATCAGTGGTTTGGACGCGACTTCATGTCCCTTTACGTTGCCCGGCGGCGGTGGCATGTGGCCATACTCGTACTCCTCCAGGATTTGTATCATCTGCTCCCGCCGCTGCCTCCATTGATCGACTGTGGTAACGCGCTGGCCGCCGTCTGCCACCAGGGGATCGGGCATGGCGACACGGAGAGGGAGATCCTTCACAGCGGGCCGCGAGGCGCGGCCAAGCGCCGCCCGAGACGTTGCAGCGGACGGCGAGCTTTGACAGGCCGCCGGGGTCGCGAGGAAGAAACTGATACTTGCGAAAACGCTAGAAACAAACAGCCCTTGAGCATTCATGAGTGATAGGTCCAGCCACTTATTCGGCCTTCATATATTTATTTATCTTTGCAATTTTAATCTCTGCGATCTTATCTTGGCGAACTTGGCATCTTTAAGAGAAACTTGTTTTACCAGCGCTGGTGCACCGACGCGCGAATCTTCGTATCGTACACGCGGCGAATCGCCGCCATCGCCCCATCGCTCAGCGGCGGCAGATCGCTCGCCGCACAATTGTCCCGCACCTGCGAAGGCCGCTTGCCGCCCGGGATGGCGCAGGTCACGGCATCGTGCATCAGAATCCAGCGCAGCGCGAATTGCGCCATACTGACCCCCGCCGGCAGCAGTCCACGGATCTCTTCGACGGCGCCGAGGCCGGTTTCGTAGTCCACGCCGGAGAAGGTCTCGCCCACATCGAAGGCCTCGCCGTGACGGTTGAACTGCCGGTGGTCGTCACTGGCGAATTGGGAATCGCGGGTGAGCTTGCCGCTCAACAGGCCGCTGGCCAGCGGAACCCGCGCCAGAATACCTACCTGCCTGCGTTTGGCCTGTTCGAAGAATAATTCGGCCGGACGCTGCCGGAAGCAGTTGAAGATAAGCTGCACGCTCTGCAGGTTGGGGTATTCGATGGCTTTGAGCGCCTCTTCCACGCGCTCCACGCTCACGCCGTAATAGCGCAGTTTGCCGGCTTCCACCAAGCGGTCCAGCGCGCCGAAAAGTTCCGGGCGGTAATACACGTCCGTCGGCGGGCAGTGGAGTTGCACCAGGTCCAGGCAATCGGTCGCCAAGTGGCGCAGGCTGTCTTCGATGAAGCCGGTGAGATTGCGCTCGTTGTACCCGTCTGCCGTGTGCGGCGAGAGGCGGCGCCCCGCCTTGGTGGCGACAATGATCTCCGACTTGCGGTCGCGCTTCAGTTGCGCGATCAGGCGCTCGCTCCGCCCCATGCCGTAGACATCGGCGGTGTCGATGAAGTTGACGCCGCAATCGACGGCGGCGTGCAACGCGGCCAGGGATTCGGTGTCGTCCACGCTGCCCCACGCGCCGCCAATCGCCCACGCGCCAAAACTGATGTCGGAAACCTTCCAGCCCGTACGTCCTAAGTCGCGGTAGTTCATCTCTTCCAAGATAGCGCGCGCCGGCGCCCGCGTTCACGTGTTGGAGTCGCTGATCTGCCCCACCTTTTGCAATTCCAGGACGAGGTCGCCCTCGGAATCGACCGAGAAGGCCGGGGCGAAATGCCGGTTCCAGCCGATTTCATCGTAGCGGTAGGAATAGCGCGCCAGCACGGTCT
>OCZU010000876.1_pt1 | contig 20319 bp, 21 predicted proteins | sample 1539001 | NCBI WGS metagenome assembly OCZU01 (sample SAMEA3539306, study PRJEB22396) | soil metagenome | biome: tundra; feature: field; material: soil | place: USA | collected 2010-05 | depth 0.15 m | reverse complement strand
CTCAGGGTCACTTGCGCGCCTGGCACACACCCGGAAAGCACCTTCGGTTCACGCGCGCAGCGTGCCTGGAGTTCGCCCAGTCGCTGGGCCGGGTCGATCTCATCGGCCAGTCCTACCGCGAGGCCCCCGCCTCGGGCCAGCCCACGCCGGCAGGAGCCGTCGGGGCCTGAACGTCTGAGCGTCGCGACGCATTCGCGGCGCCCGATGCCTCGGTTCTATCGCTTTCCGGACAGCAGGCCGCCGACCGACCCACCGAAGAGCGCGAGCAGATCACCGCTGAAGAGATTGCCAAGGTCCATGGGGCCGAGGTCGATGAGGTGGTGGCTGTTGGTGCCGAGCGACGTGGCGATGATCGACGATTCCTGGACGAACGTGTAGATCGCGCCGACGGCGATGAAGCCAATGGCAACGACGATGCCCTGGTAGAGGCCGAAACGGCCGGCCAGTCGTGCCGCGAGCCAGCCTCCGAGGATCACCGCCAGGAGGGTCGAGACTCCGACCACGCCACCGTCGATGTTGCCGTTGGACGTGGATCCGAAGGCCGCGTTGGTGGCGATGAGACCGACATTGCTGATCACCAGCAGGGCGACCTCGCCGACCGCGAGACCGATCAGGCAGTGCCGCCAGGAAATCGTGTGGCCGGAGGACGCCGCAACCGGAGCGGCCGTCTGCCTCGAACCCGTGCTCGCTGAGGTCTGGCGACGCTTGGGAGACCGGGTGTCCGTGGCCATCGCGTGGAGTATACGAATCTGTCGCCAGCCGGCCGCGAACCGTTTTCGCGGCCGGAAGGCACCTACGCTGCGCTCGCATGGCAACCCTGATCCGCGCCGCTGAACCGGCATCGGCGCCGGAGACGCCCGACACGCACGGCCGCGTCCTGGCTTGGCTTTCGGACCCGCGCCGCGCGCTGCTCGCAGCAGTGCTCGTCCTCACCGGCGGCGTCGGTCTCGACGCGCTGAGCGACCCGGATGTCTGGTGGCACATCCGCCTCGGCGATTGGATCATCGCCCACCACCAGATCCCTGCTGGCGAGCTCTTCGCTTTCACCGCGTTCGGCAATCCGCTGGTTGCCCACGAATGGTTGTCGGAGACGATCTTCGCCGCGCTCGCCGCGGTTGGCGGCCTGTTCCTGGTGACCGTGCTCATGGGACTGGTCGCGTGGAGCGCCATGCTCGCAACCGTGCTGCGCGGCAGCATTCGCGGCGCCGGGCCCATCGTTCTCGCGGTGGGACTGGCGCTCGGCGCGCGTGCGGCCGAGCCCGTCCTCGGAACGCGGCCGCAGGTCTTCACGTTCGCACTCATCTGCTGGACGCTCTGGATCGCCGAGTCGTACCTGCGCTCCGGTGGCAGGCGCCTCTGGTTGCTGCCTCCGCTCTTCCTCCTCTGGGCGAACCTCCATGCCGGGTTCATCGCGGGCATCGGCTTCCTCGTGATCGTCGTGGTCGTGGAGGCGATCAAGCACCGATGGGCGCTCGGCGCCGTCGCACCCGCGCGGCGCGTCAAGGGCCTCGCGGTCGCGGTTGGCGCATCGGTGCTCGCCGCCTGCGTGAACCCTTACGGGCCGTCGCTGTTCGTGTTCGCCGCGACCACCGGGGCCACCGAGCGGCAGAAGGGCATCATCGAGTGGCAGTCGCCGAACTTCGCGGATCCGGCAATGTGGATACTCCTGGCGCTGCTGCTCTCCTTCGCGGCGCTCACCGTGACCGTGCTCGCACGGCCCGCACTGCGGCGTCATTTCGAACTTCGCGATTTCGCGCTTGCCGCCGTGGGCGCGGTGCTCGCGCTCACGTCGGTGCGCAACACCGCCATCTGCGTCGCGGTCATGGTGCCACCGTGGATGGCGATGGCAGCAGGTGTTGTGGAGTCGGTCAGTGCACGACGCGCACGGCCCCGTACCGCCGCACGATCGGGCCCGCAGCCGCGGATCATTGGGATCGCGCTCCTCACCGTCGGCGTCCTCGGACTCGGGGTTGTCGGCACGCGGGTCGCGCAGAGCGCGTCACCCCAGGGCATCGCGGTCGCCTATCCGTCCTGCGCGACCGCGCTGCTCGCGCGCAGCCCGACGACGCAGCGCGTCTTCACCGCCTATGGCACCGGTGGATACGTCATCTACCGCCTCTGGCCGCACGCATCCGTGTACGAATATGGTGAGTCGATCTCGCTCGGGACATCGGTCTTTGCCGGCTACCAGCGCATCGCCGCCGGTGCCGTGACCACTCCGACCGCGCTGCAACTCCTCGACTCGAGCGACACCACCGCGGTGCTGTACAGCGCGGGCCCGTTGACCGACGAGCTGGCTGGGTCACCTGAGTGGACGGCGATCATCGACAACCGAGACCACGGCATGCTCCTGTTCCTCCGCGGCAACGCGTCATGGGCGGATGGCGGCTCGTGCGTGGGCCTTGCCAGCAGCTGACCGCCGTTCGGAGCGGGCGCTGGGGTACCGTCCGGGACGATGCGACTGATCGGCGTCACCGGGGGAATCGCGACCGGCAAGAGCACGGTTGATCGCATGCTCGAGGCACACGGCGCGGCGGTCATCGACGCCGACCAGCTTGCGCGCGAGGTCGTCCGCCGCGGTGAGCCGGCGTTGCAAGAGGTCGCCGCGCGATTCGGACCAGACGTGATCCAGCCCGACGGCACCCTTGACCGCGAACGTCTCGGCAAGATCGTCTTTGCCGATCCCGAGGCGCGCCGCGACCTCGATCAGATCACGCACCCTCGGATCGCCGAGCTCACCCGCGATCGCATCGCGGCTGCACTCGCGAGCCCTGCGCCCCTGGTCGCAGTCGATATCCCGCTGCTCTTCGAGAATGCACGCGAGTCGATGTTCGAGGGAGTGCTGCTCGTGTACGCGCCGCGCGAGGTTCAGGTCCGGCGGCTGCGCGAGCGAAACGGGCTCGACGAGGCGGCCGCGCTGCAGCGGCTCGGCGCGCAGCTGCCGATCGACGAGAAACGCGATCGCGCAACCTGGATCATCGACAACACCCACGGGCTCGACGCGACGGGACGCGCCGTCGATGACTGGTGGGAGACCGCGGTCAGGTAGGTGAGCGCGGCGCGAGTCCGTCGAGGAGCACCTCGAGCATCTGCGTTTCGTCGCCCGCGAATGCCGGCTGCTCGTTACGGCGCAACGTCCCCATGACATAGCCGGTGAGCACCATCTCGGCGGCACCGAAGACCACGTAGCTGGCCAGCTGCGGATCGACGCTGCTCGCGACCTCACCGCGGTCCCGGGCCTTCCGGATGATCTGTTCAATGGCTTCGAAGGCCACCATCACGGTGCCGATGTCGTGCGATTCGAGGAACTCATACGATCGCGTGACCTCGTTGATCATCACGGTCATCAGATCCGGCTCGCGCCGGTAGACCTCGACCCAGAAGTGCACGAGCCTGCGCATCTGCTCGCGAAACCCGACGTCCATGTCGCCGACCTCGTGCAGGTATGTGACGTACTGCGCCCAGCGCTCGGTGAAGATCGCGGCGAGGATGTCCTCCTTGTTGTGAAAGTAGTGATAGACGAGCCCGTAGGCGATCCCGGCCTGCTCGGCGATATCGGCGACCTTCGCGCCGTGAAACCCGGAGCGCGCAAAGACCTCGGTGGCAGCGGCGATGATGCGTTCACGGGTCTGCGCGCTGCGGGTGGTGCGCGGAGCGTGCCGCGGGGTCTGCGTCACCTCTCCGGCCTGGCTCACGCGATCGCCCCTGCGGTGCGCAGCGCGGCGAGTTGACCGCTGCCATAGCCTGCCTCGGCGAGCACTTCGTCGGTGTGCTCACCATATCGAGGTGCCGGCCGTCGATAGCCGGCCGGAGATCCCATGAGCCGGATGGGAAACCCGGTCTGCGCCGTCGGTCTGCCGTCACCGGCGTCAAGACGCATGCCCCGGCTCCGTGCCTGCGGATGCTCGAAGGTTTCGCCGATATCGAGCACCGGCTCGACGCACACGTCATGCCCGGCGAGCGCCTGCTCCCACTCGGCGCGCGTCCGCGTGCGCAGCACGGCCTCCACCGCCGCAGCAGTGCGCCGTCCCTCTTCGCCGTCGACAAGGCCGTTGCCCGCCAGCGCGGGCAGACCGATCACGTCGACGAACTCGCGCCAGAACTTGGGCTCGAGCGCACCCACTGAGAGGTACCCGTCGGCACACGGATAGATCCGGTAGCACGGGTAGCGCCCCGTCAACGTGCCGCCACCCGGTTCCGGGGGCTCACCGGTGGCGAAGAGCTGTGAGGCGTGCACGCCCGCCCAGCTGATCAGGCCGTCGACCATGGAGACGTCGCAGTGCTGTCCCTGACCGGTGCGAGCCGCATGGTGCAGCGCGATCATGATCGCGAGCGCGGCGTCCATGGCTCCGCCGCCAAGGTCTCCGACCTGCAGGCCGGGCATCGGTGGAGCGCTCCCGGCAGTGCCGCCGAGCAGGAGCACACCGGCGACCGCTGCGTAGTTGAGGTCATGGCCCGCACGGTCGCGAAACGGTCCATCCTGGCCATAACCGCTGATGCTGCAGAGCACGACCCTCGGATTCACCTCGCGCAGCGCCGCGAACCCGATCCCGAGGCGATCCATCACTCCGGGCCGGAAGCTCTCGACGACCACGTCGGCCGTGGTGGCCAGGCGGAGAAACGCCTCACGCCCCAAGGGATTCTTGAGATCGATCGCCAGCGAGCGCTTGTTGCGGTTGAGCGGGTGGAACATCGCCGAGTACTCATCGACAAGCGGCGGCATCCAGCGCATGTAATCGCCGCCGGCGGTGTCCTCGACCTTGATGACGTCGGCGCCGAAGTCGGCGAGGAGCACTGTGCAGAACGGTCCCGGGAGCAACCTGGTCAAGTCGAGGACTCGAACGTCGTCGAGTGCCGGCATGGTCGCGCGAGTGTAGCAATCACTCGACGCCCTCGATTCGCACAACCGCTGTGTTAGATTCGCGCACAGGGTTGACGTGATGAGCACCGTGAACGTCCTGCTGAGTGAGGCTCGCTGATGGACGAGCTGGTCATCAAGGTGCCCGCGCCATTCAGTGGCATCGAGGATCTGGGATTCTCCGCGCGCTACCCGGCGCAGGAGCGCAGCGAGCCGCTCCGCGATATCCCGCTCTTCGTTGAAGGACCTGCCGGCCCGATGCAACTGCTGGTCGAGCGACTCGTGCTCTTCAGCGACAAGGATCGGATCGTCGGCTCGATGGCCGACGACGACCAGTACGCGTGGACCGCACCGGTGCAGCTCACCGATCAGGTCTGCGTCCTTGCCTTCCAGGACCGGAGCATGCGTGGCGGTGAGACCGTCCTCGAGTCCGCGGCGACCGCGCAGGCGGTCCGCGGCTACATCTGGAACCTGGTGCGCCCCATGGCCTTCACCTTTCTTCGGGATTGCGTCCGTATCGGTGGACTCCGCCTCTCGGAGAGCATCGCAGTGGTGATCGAGACCGGGCATCCGCCGTCGGTGGATATCGAGATGCAGCGCTCGTCGATCACCCCCGTGAACGGCAACAGGCTGCTCTTCGCCCTCTGAGGCCGGTGCCGCTCAGCCCGACGACGGTGTCGGTGTCGGGGTCGCGGTGGGCAGTGGCGTGGAGTTCGGCGGGGTGGTCGGGACCGGCGTCGGGGTAGGTGTCGGCGCTGGCGTCGGGGTCGCGCCGACGGCGGTCGGACTCGTCTTGGGCGTCGGCGTCGGGGAAGCATTCGGTGGGAGTGGCGGCGTCGGGCAGCCCTGCAGCTCCGGGTTGAACGGGGTCGGGCTCGCGATCGGGGTGGGGACCTGGGTCGGCGTCGGGGTCGCCGTCGGGGTTGCCTTTCCACTTGTGGTTGGCTTCGGCGTCGCGGTCGGCACCGGCGTCGGCGTGACCACGTACGGGGTGTACGTCGGGCAGGGCGCTGCTGACGGGATGGGCGTGCCGTGGGCGGCGGAGATTCCCAGGGAGATCGCCACGGCGACGGCGCCGACCAGGATGGTCACCACGAAGGTGACCGCGCCCCACTCACGGCGAAGTGCGTTCAAGCGTCACCGGCGGCGTCGATGCTCGCGAAGGCGCTCTGGAATTCGGGGTGCCCGCGTGCAAGCCGCATGTTCGTTGCGAGCCATCCGGCCGGCGTTCCGACATCGAGGAGCTCGCCTTCGAACTCCACGCCCCAGACCTCGTCGGTCGCGAGCAGCCGGCCGATCGCGTCAGTGAGCTGGATCTCGCCGAGGGCGCCGGGCTCTGTCTCTCGCAGCGCGGGAAAGATCGCCGGGGTCAGCACGTACCTGCCCATCACGGCGAGGTCGCTCTTGGCCTCGGCGGCCAGCGGCTTCTCGACAAGACCACTCACCCGGTGCAGCTTGCCACGCGACTCGGCGATCTCGGCGCACCCGTACCTGGAGATCTGGTCGCTGGGCACACGCATCAAGGCAAGGATGGGCGTCCCGAGGCGCTCATGCGCGTCCCACAGCTGGCGGAGCACCGGCGGCTCGGCGAGCGAGAGGTCGTCGGGAAGCATGCAGAGGAAGGTCCGATCGCCTACGGCGCCGGCGGCGCAGAGCACGGCATCGCCGAGGCCGCGCGGCGATGCCTGACGGGCGACGGTGACCCGGCAGAGGTTCCCGGCCCGGCGCACCGCCTCGAGCTCGGCGGTCTTGCCGCGCTCCTCGAGCAGGCGCTCCAGCGGCGGATCGGGGCGCAGATGGGCCGCCAGCGCCTCCTTGCCCTCGGCGAGGACGAGCACGATCTCATCGGCCCCCGATGCCACGGCCTCCTCGGCCGCCCACTGGATCACCGGGCGATCGAGAACCGGGAGCAGCTCTTTGGGAAGCTCCTTGGTGGCAGGAAGAAAGCGTGTCCCCAGGCCCGCGGCCGGGATCACGCATGGTCGCGAGTCCACGGCGGCGCATTGTCGCCCGTCGGGACGCAGGCGTGCTCCCCGTTACCCTTGCGCGATATGGCTGACACCAGGACGCTGCTCGTGAACGCCGTCCGGCGTGCCCTTGACGCTATCGGCGTCGACCCTTCCTTCGAAGTTGTGGTCGAGCGTTCGGCTCGCCCCGAATTCGGCGACTGGTCGTCGCCCGCACCGCTCGGCCTCGCCAGGGTGCTGCGCCGCGCGCCGGCGGCGATTGCCGCAGAGCTCGCTGAGCACCTCGAGGCCGCCCAGCTACCCGGGGTACGGACCTGGACGGTGACGCCCCCGGGGTACGTCAACGCGCACCTCGAGGACCGCGCCTGGGCTGGGGCGGTGCTTGCCGCGGCGACCGTCCTGGAAACGACCGGTCGCCTTGACCTGCCCACCGATGCGGCCGCAGCCGCCGGCAAGACGCTCGTCGAGCACACCGCCACCAACCCCAACAAGGCGGCGCACATCGGGCACCTGCGCAACGCCTGCATCGGAGACACGGTTGCCCGCGTGCTCCGGCGCACCGGCCATACCGTCGAGGTGAACAACTACATCGACGACACCGGGGTCCAGGTCGCGGACGTGGTGGTCGGTATCCGCAAGCTGGGCATCGAGCCGATGGCGGACGAGCCCTTCGATCAGTACTGCTCGCGCGTGTACATCGCCGTGTCCGCGCGCTACGACACGGACCCTGACCTGCTCGAGCAGCGCCGCGCCGTGCTCCGCGAGGTCGAGGAGGGCGGGAACGAGACGGCGGTGTTCGTCAAGGACGTTGCGCGACGCATCGTGAACGCGCACCTCGCCACCATGCAGCGGTTCGACATCGCCTACGACCTGCTCACCTGGGAGTCGGACATCATCGGCCTCGGCTTCTGGCGCCAGGCCTTCGAGCTGTTGCGCGAGTCGGGCGCGATCGTCCTTGCCGAGACCGGCAAGCTCGCCGGTTGCTGGGTGATGCCTGGCGAGGGTACCGATGACGAGGGGGACGACGACACCAAGGTTCTGGTCAAGTCTGACGGTATCGCCACCTATACCGCGAAGGATATCGCTTACCAGCTCTGGAAGTTCGGCCTGCTGGGGCGCGACTTCTCCTACGTGGCATGGGAGGGTGATCCGACCCTCATGACCACGTCGTCGGTGCCGCAGCCGGGTGCGTCACCGGCTCATTTCGGACACGCGCAGCGCGTGATCAACGTCATCGACGCACGCCAGGCGTACCCGCAGCGGGTCGTGCAGCGCGCCCTGCGCCGGCTGCACCACGAGGGCGAAGCCGACAACTCGATTCACCTGAGTTACGAGGTGGTCGCGCTGACACCGGCAGCTGCGGCCGAGCTCGGGGTGGAGATCGAAGAGGGTCGCGACAGCGTGGCGTTGAGCGGGCGTCGCGGCATCGAGGTGCGCGCTGACGACCTGCTCGACCGTGCCATCGCGCGGCTCACCGCCAACGCCCGCGACGCGGCCGGCGCAACCCTGGTCGCCGCCGGAGCGGTGCGCTATTACCTGCTCAAGTTCTCGCTCAACCAGATCATCGCGTTCGATTTCGACGAGGCGCTGCGCGTCACCGGTGACACCGGCGTGTACCTGCAGTACGCCCATGCGCGCGCCGCCGGCATTCTCCGGAAGGTCAGCGACGACGGTGCGGCTATCCAGGTTCCACACGGGCTGCACCCGGCGGAGCGAGAGCTCCTCCACGGCATCGAGGCGTACTCGCGAGCGCTGACCGAGACCGCGCTGGCGCTGTCGCCGTCGCTGCTCACCACCTACGCATTCGGTCTTGCGTCAGCCTTCAGTGACTTCTACGAGCACACTCCGGCGATCGTCCGTGAGGAGGACGCCTCGGTGCGGCGCTTCCGGCGCGGCCTGGTGGCTGCGACGCGCGCCACGCTCGCCGATGCGCTGCACACCCTGGGCATGGCGGCGCCCGACCAGGTCTGAGCCGTCTCCAGGCGCTGGTATGATCCGGGGCCTTCGGGCCCCGTTCGTCTAGTGGCCCAGGACACCGCCCTCTCAAGGCGGAGACCATCGGTTCGAATCCGATACGGGGTACCAGCTACGGAGGATTGCGGGGGCAGGCCCGACGTCACGACCGGCATCCGAGGCGTAACAAGATGGATGCCATCACCGGAATCGGGGCGGAAAGGCGACTAGGCTGGGGTCCTGGCACCGATTCGCGGGTGCCGAGGAGTTACTAACGTTGGACAAGATGAAGCCGTGGCAGCGGCTCTCACGGAAGCAGACAGGCGGCAGCGGGCCCGTCGGCGGCGACCATGACAGTCTGGGCAAGTGCCTCGACGGCGAATGCTCCAAGCCTGCCACCTGCCGCTGCACCTACGTCGACCGCCGACAGGTGAAGTGTGGAACCACCTGGTGCGACGAGCACAGCCGCATCGTCCTCGGGCTCCCGTACTGCCGCCGCCACGCCACAGTGGCGCCCTCACTCTCGAACGGTTTCTTCACACACATGCTCCCCGATGTCGAGAACCGCGCCCCGTCGCTCGCGACCTGGGTCGGTGGTGAGCTCGACACCGCGGTTCGCATCGCCCTCACCGCGGATGCTCCCCACAAGGACGCCTACGTCGTCAGCGGCGCCGTCCGACCGGTTCGGGTTCCGGGAAGCACGATGCCCGTGTGGCTGCGCTCCTGGACGCTGGTCGATAGCACCGGCGTCCTCCAGCATGTGTCCATCGAGGTCGATGAGGAGGACGATCGCGCCGTGATCGTTCGGGTCGGCGGCGAGCCCATGGGCCGCCACCAGCCGCCGTGGATTGGCCGCCCGCGCAACGAGACCATCGCACCTGAACTCGACGCCGCGGCTCGCCAGGCCTTCCGGATCACCGTGATGCACGACATCGAGCTCGGCCTGCTCGGCGCCCGCATGGAAGTCGCGTCCTGATCTGACGCCATCAGCCGGGTTTGGGATCGCCTTGGCGGTATGCTTCACACTGCATGCTCGCAACCTCGGCTCCCGGCCTCTCGGTGGTGATCGGCATCCCGGTCGGGTTCGTGCTGCTCTCCGCAGGAGCGTGCCTGGGCCTCTTCATCCTCTGGACTCGAGCCCGCTCGTAGCCGCCTGAGCCGCGGCTCAGGTCAGGGAGACCAGCTCGACGTCGACGACCAGCGTGGCGTTGGCCGGCACATTCGCCGATGAGTTCCCGGCTGCGCCGAACCCCAGCGCCGGCGGCACGATCAGCCTTCGCGTCCCCCCGACCTTCATGCCGGGCACGCCCACTCTCCAGAACGGGAGGGTCGAGGGGTTGGAGAGTTGCAGGGCGTTGACCGGCTGACTTGGACCGCGAGTGGTGATCACCAGCTTTCCCGTCGAAAGCCAGACCGTGAACTGGACGTTCACGTTCGAGGTGCTCTTGGCGACCTTCCCGCAGCCGACGCTGATATCGCCGAACTGAAGTCCCGACGCACCCGGCTGGAGCGCAACCGAGGTCCCGAATGAGTCGGAGGCGCTGACCGGGCGCGGCGTCGAGCAATTCGGGGGCGGGGGAGTGATCTGGCTGCTCACGGTGACCAGGCTGCCGCACGCGCCGAGTGCCAGAACCGCCAGCGCTGCGCCCGCCGCGGTGCCGACCAGACGCAACCGGAGGGTGCCGAGGTATTGAGGCATCGGCGGCGAATCGTACCCCGACGCCGCGTACAATCGAGTTAGCCCACCCCTCAAGGAGCCCCAGCAGCCATGGCAAACACGATCAAGGAATCCAAGGGTGTCGCCTCCCAGCGCGACATCCTGACTCACGTCCGGTGCCCGATCTGCAACAACCTCATGCGTCAGAACGAGATCGGCGTGGAGATCGCATTCCGGCACAGCCGCCGTCCAGGCGAGCCCCGCCGCGAGCGGATCATCAAGCACACCAAGAACTGCAAAGCCGCCTAGGCGGTGAAGCGGGCGCGGACCGTCATCTGATGGCCATCGAAGTCCCGCTGTTTCCGCTTGGCACCGTGCTTTTCCCCCACATGCCGATGTCGCTCCACATCTTCGAGGAGCGCTACAAGGCGATGATGCGGGACTGCCGGAAGGCGTCGACCACGTTCGGCATCGTTGCGATCCGTTCGGGCCCGGAGACAGGAGGCGGTGCGGTCCCCTACGAGGTCGGTACCCTCGCCCAGCTCGACGAGGTCGAGGACCTCCCCGACGGCGGGTACAACCTCACGGTCGTGGGCGCGTCTCGCTTTCATATCGACTCGTATTCCCACAACCGGCCATACCTGGTCGGCTCGGTGCATTACCTCCAGGACATCCCGGCCGCGGCCGATGACACCGAGCGCCTCGCGGCCGCGGTGACCACCGCGTTTCGCGGGTACGCTGGGCAGCTCCGCGGAATCGGCCAGGAGGATCCGTTCGAGTTCGGGCTTCCCTCCGACCCGGAGTTGCTCTCCTACCTCGTATCGGCTGCAATGCAGGTCGAGACCGCGCAGCGTCAGCGACTGCTCGAGACGGACGGCACCGCGGAGCGGCTCGCCGCCTGCCTGCGCCTGCTCCGCCGCGAGGCGGCGCTGCTCGACCGCATGCTGGTCCGTTCGAAGGACCACGCCAGCACCTCCAGCCTCAACTGAGCATGAGCGTCGCCGAGCGGTTCGCTCTCGACGGGCGGGTCGCGCTGGTCACGGGCGGGAGTCGCGGCATCGGGCTGGCTATCGCCACCGCCCTCGCGGAGGCCGGGGCAACCGTGGCGCTCAACGCCCGGCATGCCGACGCATGCGAGGCGGCGGCCTCGGAACTCGTCGCGGCGGGAGGGATGGCAATCGCCGTACCTGGGCACGTCGGCGACGCCGCGACCTGCGAGGCGGTGGTCGCCGAGGTGATGCGCCGGGCGGGGCGGCTCGACGTCCTGGTCAACAACGCTGCGACCAACCCGCAGTACGGGCCGATCCTCGACGCCGACGAGGGTGCCATCGACAAGATCTGGGATGTCAACGTGATGGGCCCGATCCGCCTCACCCGCCACGCGGTTGCCGCGTGGATGCGCGACCACGGCGGCAGCGTCATCAACATGGCCTCGGTCGCCGGGATCCGTCCGGAGGCCCTCACGGGCGCGTACAACATGAGCAAGGCGGCGCTCATCACGCTCACGCGCACGATGTCGCGTGAGTTGGGACCGCTCGGGATCCGAGTCAACGCGATCGCACCGGGCCTCGTCGAGACCAAGCTCGCTCGCTACCTGGTTGAGACCACCGAGATCCACGAGCACATCCTCGCGCAGACCGCGCTCGGCCGCCACGCGGTGCCGGACGAGATCGCGGGAGCCGCGCTCTTCCTCGCATCTGACGCCGCATCGTTCGTGACCGGGTCGGTCCTGGTCGTCGACGGAGGCTGGACCGCCTAAGGGAAACATTCCCATGCGGTGGATGGGAGAATCGCGAAGCGGCGAAGTGGGCAATCGGAGGGTTCCAGTTATGGCGAACGACCAGGGCATCGGTTTCACGCTCAGCCGGCGTGCGCAGCTCAACCCGAACGACACCGCGCTGATCTTCCGCGACGAGCGGTGGACCTACAGGGAGCTCGACCAGCTCACCAACAAGATGGCTCACGGCCTCCACGCGCTGGGAGTGAACCCTGGCGACCGAGTCGGGTTCCTCGGCCTCAATCACCCACGTTTCTTCTTCACGCTCTTCGCCGCGGCCAAGCTCGATGCAATCTTCGTGCCGCTCAACTTCCGGCTGACCGGGCCCGAGCTGAGCTTCATCATTCGCGACGCCGGCCTGCACACCCTCGTGTACGAGGAGGCGTTTTCGGCGATCGTCGACTCGATCCGGGACGGTCTCAGCGTTCGCGAATATGTCTGTGCCGTCGAGCAGAGTGGTGCCCGCGGATTCGACTCGCTGCTCCACGACCAGCGCGACACGAACCTCGATTACCCGGTGGCGATGAGCGACGTCGCGCTGATCATGTACACGTCCGGGACGACCGGCCGCCCCAAGGGAGCGATGCTCACCCACGGCAACATCATCTGGAACAACATCAACGCGATCCTTGCGGATGACGCGACCTCCCAGGAGATCACGCTCGTGGTGGCGCCGCTGTTCCACATCGGCGGCCTCAACGTCACCCCGCTTCTCAGCTTCTTGAAAGGTGCCACCGTGGTGCTCGAGCAGATGTTCGAGCCCGGTATGGTGCTCGAGAACATCGAGAAGTTCCACATCACGTCGATGTTCGGCGTCCCCGCCATGTATCTGTTCATGGCGCAGCATCCCGAGTTCGCCACTCGCGATCTGAGCAGCATCCGCGTGCTCTCGTGCGGCGGGGCGCCGGTCCCGGAGGCGCTGATCAAGATCTACGGCGCCCGCGGCCTCCCCTTCAACCAGGGCTATGGGCTCACCGAGACCTCGCCGTTCGCGTCCTTCCTCCCCTCGTCGATGGCGACACAGAAGCTCGGCTCTGCCGGCATCGCGCCATTCTTCACCGACGTCAAGGTCGTCGACGACGACGGTCACGACGTTCCTGATGGTGAGCGCGGAGAAATTGTCGTTCGTGGCCCAAACGTCATGAAGGGTTACTGGAATCGGCCCGACGCCACCGCGGAGGTGCTGGTCGAAGGGTGGTTCCACACCGGTGATGTGGGCATCCGCGATGCCGACGGGTACTTCTTCATCGTCGATCGCAAGAAGGACATGATCATCACCGGCGGCGAGAACGTCTATCCCGCCGAGGTCGAGGATGCGCTGTACCAGCATCCCGGCATCAAGGAGGTCGCCGTGATCGGCGTGCAGGATCCGCGCTGGGGCGAATCGGTGCGCGCGGTGGTGGTGCCCAGGGAGGGCGTGTCCCTCACCGAGCATGAGGTCATCGAGTTCTCACAGGACAAGCTGGCTCGCTACAAGCAGCCGAAGTCGGTTGTCTTCATCGATGTGCTGCCCCGCAATCCCGCGGGCAAGGTGCTGAAGTTCGATCTTCGCGAGCACCATGGCGCGCCCAACGTCGACGCGGAAGCTCCTGCGTCGCAGGAGGAGGCGAGGACCACCGCCGGATGAGGGCGCGAACTAGGTGATGTCGATGACCAAGCGACTGCCCGAGAGGTAGTAGGGGTCGAAGGCCGCATGCTTGCTCAAGGTGATCTTGAAGACCAGCCGGTCCGTGTTGCGGACAGCCGGAAGCGCCTCCACTGACACGACCACCTGGTGCGGCGGCATTGCCGCGATGTTGGATGCCCCGCTGACGCCGGTGAACTCGACGTAGAGCGTCGTCGCCCCGTCGAAGCCGATCACTGTGGCCGGGTCCCCGGTCACGGTGTTCGGGAATGCCATGTCGAACACCAGGCGGAAGTCGTTGGGATGCTCGCCGTAGCGGACGTCCGCGACCGAGAATCCGCTGCTCCCGCTGCCGAGCGTTTTCGCCCCGGTGAGCTGCGGCGGCGTCGGCGCTGTCGGCAGGATCGCGATGGGCGAGGGCGCTGGAGTCGTCACCGGGAGCGGCGCCGTGGTCGGTGGCGTGGTGGTGGTTGCGTGGTGCGTCGGAGTCGAAGGCGGCAGGGTCGCGGCGAGTGGCCCCGTCTGGGTGACCTGCCTGCCGACGAGCAGCCCGAGCAGCATCAGCACGACGGTGATCGCGCCGAACAGCCAGAGGCGACGGTCGCGATCCGCCGCACCGACGGCAGGTCCGCCGAGCGGGAGCACATGGCGACCGGTGACCGGTTGGGTTGGATTCCACTGGCGCCGATCGGGGCGCTGCGACTGCAGACGCCGCACATGGCGCCCTGGCGCCGGCGGAGACGCGGCCTCGTCCCTCAACCCAAACTGTGTCGTGTCCTCCTCGAAGGTCGTGGTGTCCGGCTCGGGAGCTGGCGCTGTGGCCCCCCCGGCTCCGCGGTACTCGAAGGTCGGCTCAGCGGGCTTGTCGTCCATCCAGGACGACGGTTCTGCGTAGGTGCCGTTGGCCACGGGTGCATGGGGGCGCTCGAGCGGCGCAGCGAGGCTCGCCACCTCACTGAGCACGTCGGCGAGCTCGGGTGAGGGCGTCGGCCCGGCCGTCTTCTGGCTTGCCTTCACATCGTCGAGCGCGGCGACGCTCTGATCCGCCGGCTCGACGTCACGTTCGAGGCGTGTCTCCTCCGGTACTGCGTCATCGAGGTCGGCAACCGCCGGCGCCGCGGTGATGCGTGCCATGAGCCTGCTGAAGGGATTCGGTCTGGCGACGCGCGGCGACAGCGGCTCGACGACCTCGGGGGCTGGTGCAGGGGTGGCGGCGGCCACGATCGGTGGACTGTCGCTCCAATGCCGAGAACGGGCGCGCTGGTCCCATCGAGGCGCACCCACCCCGCTCACGATCTCGACCCCGGAGTCGAACTCGGCTTCGCCGCGACGGCGAAGGGCGAAGCGAACTGCGACCGCGTCGCGAACGCGTTGGAATGCGTTCGGCCCGGTGGCCAGACGCGGTGGTGCCACCATCGGCGCCGACGTCGAGAGATCCGGTGGTTGCGGCTCTGGGGCCATGACCTCGGGTGGTTGCGGCTCGCTGAACGTGGGCTGGGGGAAAGACGACTCGAGCTCGAAGGAGGCGACCGAGTCTTGGTCGAGATGATCCACCGGTTCGGGCTCGAGCGCAGCATCGGTCGCAGGTTCGAAACCGACCAGAGCGATCGGGTACGGCTCGACCGGTGCCACCACCTCCGGCTCGATCTCGGGGATGGGCATGGGTTCGGGAGCGGGCACAAGAAGCACCGGCGGCGGCACAGGCGCCGCTGTCGCAATCTGGTCGACTGTCTCGTCCCACAACAAGAGTTCCGGTGGTTCCGCGACGGCCGTGATCGGCGAGCGCTCGCCGATCAACTCGCGCGGCCGCGAGGGATCGTGCCCGGTCGGCCGAGGCGCCCATGGCAACGCCGCACCCCGTTCGGCGCCAAACCACGGCGGAGCCTCGACAGGAGCCGGTCGATCGCGATGCACAGGTCCTTCGGGCAACTCGTCGTCCTCCGCAATCAAACCGATCTGACTGAACAGGTCGTGCACTGCGTCATCGGGCACGTGGACGCGGGCGAGCGCGGCGATGCGACCCGATTCCTCGCGGAGGTGGCCGATCGCCGTTCGACAGCGATCGCACGCCACGAGATGCGCCTCGAGCTCACCCGCCGGCTCCTGGTCGAGCTCGGTGTCGATGTAGCTGCTGAGCGCGAGGAGGCTGCACCTCATAAAGCGATCTCTCGATAGATGGAACCGAACTCGCGGCGGGCCGCCGCCACAAGCCGCGCCGCAGCCTCGGGTGAGCACTCGAGTGCACGAGACATCTCGTGGTAGTCGAGCCCGCAGAGATCCCGGAGGAGCAGGGCCGCCCTGCGGTCGAAGCCGAGCATCGCGAGAGCGCGCTTGACGGTATTGATGCGACCGGCGTTGCCTTCGTCGATCTCGACGCGAACCGCACCGGCGCCGCGCCGGAACATCCTGCCGAAGCCCTGCGGCCGCGGTGGGAATCGCTGCCCGTGCCGGCAGGCCCTGGTCACCGCCCGATAGAGCGCCGCGCGGCCGTCGACGCGAAGGCGTGCGGGGGGGTATCTGCTCGCGTGATGGATCCCACCGGCGACGAAGGCCACGGCGTCGGCCTGGTGATTGACCAGGTGCGTGGCATACGTGACTAGATCATCGAGCTGGTCGCGTGCGGTTGCGGCAAGCTCGCGCGCCTCGGGAGCGATGTGTGCTGAGACGTTGATCATGACGTTTGCGGTGTGGGCGCGGAGTACGGGTCGAAGGATAGCCGGGACTCGGCTCTGCGGTCAAGGGGAGATCAGGACGAAGTGTGCACCAACTCCCCGCCCGTGACACCGACTGGTCGCTCCAGCCCCGCCCGGAGCCACGCGGTTGCGGGCATCCCGATGTCGGCAATATAGACGGCGCCGGCGTGCGCAGCGGCGTCGCCTCGCCGCAAACCGTGCTTCATCGCCGTGAGCGTGCAGGTGAGCGCCGCACGAACCGTGGGGTCGAAGGCCTCGCCGGTCGTGGCATCGAGACCGCTCGGGACATCGACACTGAGGACGGGAACCCCCGACTCATTGATCGCTCGGATTCCGCTCGCCTGGGGCTCACGTGGCGCGCTGCGCAGCCCGGTGCCGAGAATCGCGTCAATGACAAGATCGGCCTCAACGATGACTCCGCCGACGGCGTCGGGATCAGCGCTCACGATAACGTCGACGCCACACTTTCGCGCCGACACGACGTGGTCCAGCACCACACCGGACACCCGCTCCTCCTCGGCAAGGACGAGCACCCGCACCGCACATCCCCAGGTCGCGAGATGCCGCGCCGCCACCAGCCCGTCGCCGCCGTTGTTGCCATACCCGGCGACAACACCCAGGCTCGCGGTGCCGCCGAGGTGACGCCATGCGCATCGCGCGACCTGCCATCCGGCGATCTCCATGAGCTGAATCGTCGACACCCCGGAGTCCGCGGCGGCCGCATCGAGGCGGGCCACCTGTTCGGACGTGAGGTCGCCGAATGTCCCGGACTCGGGGCTCGCGGTCATGCCAGCTCCACCTCCACGATATCGCCGAGGTGCGGGCCACCGACCGCAGCTGCGGCGGCGCCCCGACCGGCGACCTCGAGGTGGCCGGCGCTCCCGATCAGCGCTCCCGGGCCGCTCTCAATGTCGGCATAGGTGGTCACCAGGCCGGCGCACCCGCCTCCCGGCCAGGTCACCGCGCGGACCCCGGCGCGACCGAGGTCAGCGACACGGATGGTGGTGATCGCATTGCCGAAGTGATCGACGACCGCGACCCGCCCGGTGACCCGGCTCCCGCTGCGACGGGCGAAAGCCACTCCGAGGACAACCGGGTCGTCGACGAGATCACCCTCGACGTCGAACGTCTCCCGTGATGCGAGCACGGCGGCAAGCGGCGCGAACACGTCCCGCCCGTGAAAGGTGGGCGAGGCGCCCGACGCGATGCCCACACGCAACGCTCGGCGGTCGCCCGGCGCAGTCTCCTCCCAGAGATACGACACCAAGCCGTTGTCCGGGCCGACGCACCTGATGTCACCGGCCTGGATGGCAATGGCTCTCCGGTCGGTGCCGACGCCGGGGTCGACCACCGCGCAGAAGACCACCCCGGCCACGAACGCCCGCGCTAGGGCCTTCAACTGGTACGCGCCGGCGAGAATGTCTCCGGGCGGGATCCCGTGAGTCCCCTCGATGCACTGCGCATCGGGGTCTACGCGCCAGACAGCACCGATCAGCGCCGCCGCGTATGCGTCGTCGCGCCCATAGTCGGTGACGAAGACAATCGGCTGCCGCATGGGGGACTTCGGTACCGTACCAGTGCCATGGACAATCCGCCGAGCGCCCCGGAGCAGGCTTCGGTGGCGGCCGTCACGGGTGCGCCGGCCGTCGGGGGCCGGCGACCGTTCTGGGGCGTGCCGCTGGTGGTGATTGCCGTGGTCGCCATCGTGGTGCTCTTCGTCGTTGGCTTCACCGGGCTCTTCGGCAACCCCGTGCGATCCGTCAACGCAGACGGAACCGCGACACTCTCGGGAAGCTTCGAGCCGTACGTGTGCAACACCACCACCTGCGACGGGTACGTCTCTGCGGGCGCCCGGAGCGTGTTCGTGGTCTTTCCGCGAGGGTGCACGCCCCCGGCGCGCGAAGAGACGATCACCGTCACCGGCAGGCTCGCGCCCGCCCTGGGCAACGCCGCCTACCGGGCCACCGCCTGCGCCTGACCCGCTACTCCCAGCGAAACCTTCAGGCGGCCGCCGCGATCCCTGTCAGGCGCCATCCACGATGCGCCACGAGCCATCCGCCATCGGCCACCTCATGATCCTCGTCGTCCGCGCTGGTATCGACCGAGGGGTCGCGTTCGAAGGTCCAGTCCTGGCAGATCGAGGTCGCGCCAGTGACCGCGAAACGGACGACGACTCGTTCGCGGCCGGCCACCACCGCGGCGGCCGTGACCTCCGCGGACGCGATGTCTGCGTCGAGAGCTGGAGCGCCCGCGGTGTGCGAATCCTGCAACACGCGGAACGTGTCTCTCGCGATGAGCAGGAACGAGTCCGCGGTGAACGCGGGGTCGACCGCGGTGACGGAGGTCAGGTCGAGATCCGGGACGGCTTCCTCTCCGCGCTCATGAAACTCACGGTCGAGGTCGGTGAGCAGCTTGCCGTCGAGGGCGTCGAGTTGCTCCTCATCGGACTCACGTTTCGATATGCGGCTCCCAATCCCGGTGACGTGCAGGAATGCCGAGCCGAGTGCCTCGCCGAGAGAGTGATCCGGCAGCGCGTCGCCCATTGAAGTACCTCTGAAACCGGGGATTCGAAGTTCGAATCTAAGCAGCCGTTGCGCATGTGGATTCCGGTGTCGCCGTGTTGTAGCCGATCGTTGATCGAGTCATCGCTGCGTGACCGGATGACCACAGTGCTGGACAAAAGAAAGAGCGGCCCGGGAACCCCGGACCGCCCTTTGAGGAATCGGATCAGCTGCCGATCAGTACTCCGGCATCGGCGGACCGGCCGATGCTCCCTTCTTCTCGGGAATGTCGGTGATCAGCGCCTCGGTGGTGAGCAGCAGCGCGGCGATCGAAGCCGCGTTCTGTACCGCCGAGCGGGTGACCTTGGTCGGGTCGATGATCCCGGCCTTGACCATGTCGACGTACTCGCCCTTGGCGGCGTCGAAGCCCTGGCCCTTGGGCAGGGACTTCACCTTGTCGACGACAACGGAGCCTTCCATGCCGGCGTTCTGCGCGATCTGGCGGAGGGGCTCCTCGAGCGCGCGGCGGAGGATGTTCACGCCAGTGAGCACGTCGCCCTCGGCCTTGACCTTGTCGAGCGCGGGGATCGCGTTGACGAGCACGACGCCGCCACCGGGCACGATGCCCTCTTCGACCGCGGCGCGCGTGGCGGACACGGCGTCCTCCATGCGGTGCTTCTTCTCCTTGAGCTCGGTCTCAGTCGGGGCGCCGACCTTGATCACGGCAACACCGCCGCTGAGCTTGGCGAGACGCTCCTGGAGCTTCTCCTTGTCCCAGTCGCTGGTGGACTTCTCGATCTCGGCCTTGATCTGCTCGATCCGGCCCTTGATCGCGTCCTTGCTGCCGTTGCCCTCGACGATGGTGGTGTCGTCCTTGGTGATGGTCACGCTGCGGGCGCGGCCCAGCGACGTGAGCTGCGCGGAGTCGAGCTTGAGGCCGACCTCCTCGCTGATGACCTGGCCGCCGGTCAGGATCGCGATGTCCTGGAGCATCGCCTTGCGACGATCACCGAAGCCTGGCGCCTTGACCGCGACGGCGTTGAAGGTGCCGCGCAGCTTGTTGACGATGAGGGTGGCCAGTGCCTCGCCCTCGACGTCCTCGGCGATCACCACGAGCGGCTTGCCGCTCTGGACGACCTTCTCGAGGATCGGGAGCAGGTCCGCGATCGCCGAGATCTTCTTGTCGGTGATGAGGATGTAGGGGTCTTCGAGCACAGCCTCCATGCGCTGGGCATTGGTGACCATGTACGCGGAGATGTAGCCCTTGTCGAACTGCATGCCCTCGACGA
>OCZU010000874.1_pt1 | contig 20327 bp, 14 predicted proteins | sample 1539001 | NCBI WGS metagenome assembly OCZU01 (sample SAMEA3539306, study PRJEB22396) | soil metagenome | biome: tundra; feature: field; material: soil | place: USA | collected 2010-05 | depth 0.15 m | reverse complement strand
TGATGAACGCCATCTGGTCGCTAGGCCAGGCCATGTTCACCAAGGTCATCATCGTGGTCGACGAAGACGTAGACGTGCAGGACATCCCCGACGTGACCCTGAAAGTCCTGAACCACATCGACCCCGAGCGCGACATCCAGTTCACGCTAGGCCCAGTAGACTCTCTCGACCATGCCTCTCGCATGGCCAACTACGGCTCCAAGATGGGCATCGACGCCACCCGCAAATGGCCCACCGAAGGCTTCACCCGCCCCTGGCCCGATGAAATTGTGATGGACGCCAAGACGAAGGCGTTAGTCGACAGCAAATGGAAGACCCTGGCCAAAGAATTAGGGATCGAATAATCCCTCCACAAGAAAGAGATGTCAGTGAAAGAAGGGATGTCATTACAAGGAGGGATGTAGTTAAAAGAGGGATGTCATTCCGAACCGGGCTGAAAGTCTGGTGAGGAACCTGCTTTTCCTTGCACGTGTGGGATGGACACTCCTGTCCGTTGCCTTTGACTTTGATTTTGATTCTGACAATCCAGTCGCCCATAGTGAACAGTGGAAACCGGGCATCGAGATTCGAGGTGCCCACCCTTGCGGATCGTCCGCTGGGCAGCCTCCAATATCAACTCTCAGCTTCGATTAAAACCAACTCACCATGAGCTATATGAGACATTAATCTCCCCGGTTCCAGCGCACACTCAAGCCAGCCGCGATTCCGGCGGACATTCTGAACCTGGAGACCTCATGCACCGACCACATCATTACCTCGCCTCGCTATTCCTCACCGCTGCCATCGCAGTGCCCGTATCAATCATGGCCATGCACGCACCGCAAGAGGCCAGCGTTCAGGTCCGCGTCTACGACAAAAACCACAAGGACTATCACAACTGGGACGACAACGAAAATCGCGCCTGGGGACACTTCCTCGTGGAGAACCACAGGAATTCGCACGAATACGCGAGGGCGAACAAGAAAGAGCAGTCGCAATACTGGAACTGGCGCCACTCCCATCCAGATGATCGTGACCACGACAAGCACTAGCGAACTCTCTCTGCCCAAAAACACCCGTTGTCATTCCTGCTTGCCCCTCCACGATCCCATCACCCACTCTCCGCCCACCTCGTCCTCATCAACCCCCAAGCCTCCCAATACTTCCCCAGCTTCCCGCTTCTCGGATTCCCCTTCAAACACAGCTTCGCCGTCTTCCGCCCCGCAATCGCTTCCACCGGTCTCACAAACCAGGCCTCGCAAAGCATCACATACGCCACCACAAAATCAATTTCCGAAGCGTCGTACGGAATCACCTCCCCGTTAGCGTTCCTCTGCAAGTTCACCAGGTACGATCCATAACTGCTTAGCATTCGACGACTTCACCTGCACTCGCCACAGCCGTCTCTCCGTATCCACAATGAAGTCATACTTCCGGCTGTCCCTATAAGGCTTCGCGGTAGCAAATCCCAACTGAGCAGCCTTCACCATAAACATCATCTCCGCCAGCTCCCCGCGCTGCTTGCTGGTAGCACATGTGGGACGGACACTCCTGTCCGTCGCCTTTGACTTTGACCTTGCCCCTCCCTCAAACACGAACGGCGCAGCCCGGAAAAGGCCTGCGCCGTTGTTTCTTGACTCTAATATATTCAGAATATCAAACTGGAGGGGGCAAATGGGACACCAGAGCCAACTCTATATTGCTCAGCGAATGAATGACTTAAGCGGAACTACTCAAGTTTATGGTCTTGACAGGATTTCAGCGCTGGGGGAAGAAGGCCTTACGGTCTGCACCAACGGCAAAGGATCATGATCGCGCACTTGTATGGAGCACGCCCTGGAAGTCGAGAATGCGAAACAACCGTGAGGAAGCCTCGGAAATTGATCCCGCCGCAGAAGTAATCAGGCATCAATGGCTTTCCGATTTGAGTTCGACTCGGTAAACAAGGTCCTGCTGGCCCGATTTGCAGGACGACTGACGGAAGAGGTGTTTCTAGAGTTTCGACATGAGATTCGAGAGCACTCAGCCGCGACCAATCCCCGCATGGGCATTATGGACTACTCCTGGGTTACTCAGTTTGCCATATCCAGCTCACTTATCCGTGAGCTGGCAAAGCAGGAACCGCCCATCGGGAACATCCCTCGCGTTATCGTCGTCCAAAGCACGGCTGGATTTGGGCTGGCTCGCATGTTTCAGATAGCGGGAGGCCCTAAGAGTTCGGGACTGAAAATCGCGCGCTCCCTGGATGAGGCTTTTGCAGAACTCGGCGTGCAATCTCCCCACTTCGAACTTCTGAACCGACAGTCTAATAAGTTAATCCCGCCCCAGAAGTAGATTTTCCCCTATACAATATCGGTGCCAGCGGTGCCTAAAATGGGATTTTGGTTTGAGTTCGACTCAGGGAATAAAATCCTGCTGCTCAAGGTAGAGGGCGGTTTACGGATGAACTGCTGGCAGAGACCTACCGGATGACGCGAAAGCATTGGGTCGCGACCGATGCAGTATGGGAATTTGGGACTATTCCTCCGTTACGGACTGGACCTTATCCGCTGAAGCTATACGCAACGTGGCGGGCCAGGAACCGACCATGGCAGATGCGACCAAGCGCCCTCGCGTTATCATCGCCTCAGGAGTTGGATTTGGTCTGTCGCGAATGTTTCAAATCGTGGGAGAGACTACGCGGCCTCTGCTGAAAGTTGTGCGCACGCGGGATGAAGCTCTTGCGGAACTCGGCGTTCACTCCCCGCAATTTAAACTTCTGGACTGACGGACTACGAGGTTGATCTCACCGCCGTACGCGTGTTCGACCTGGTAACTTGCTGGAAGCCGTAAGCTAAACCAGGTTTTTCTTGAACAGTGGCGCCAGGCGCTCGTGCAGGCCCTCGACAGCGTGAAACAGGCTCGCCAGCCCCTCGGTTTCCAGGCCCAGTTCCAGCGACTCCAGGTCAAGCGTTAAATCCTTGGCAATCTGGGTGGCGCGGCGCACCCGCTCCTCCGACAAGATTCCCAGCACGGTGTAGGGGTCGCGATGCTGCCGCTGCAGCTCAGTCCACTGCTGGACGGCCCATGCGGTCTGGCGGATACTGTCCACCGCACCGCGGAACTCGCTCAGAACGCGCGGAGAACAGTCGCCGTGCACCACCAGCTGCTCCAACTTCTGCAGTTCGTCAGTCGTCGCTTTCAGGCGCTCTGAAACCGATCGTTCTGCGCCCTGATCTTCGCCGGATATTCCCATAGCCAACGCTCGCAGTTCCCTGAATATCGCTGCACACCACCAATCGGCCCTGCCCCGCAAAAACTTCAGCCCGAAATATAAACTTAAGTAAGGCGTCCCCCTGCCCGTGTGGGACGGACACTCCCTTCGTCTTCTCTGGGCAGGCTCTGTCCGTCGCTTTTGACTTTGAACTCTGTGCGCTGCCGCACGCTGCCACTCGCCACTCGCCACTCGCCACAAAATTGACCCGCGCACGATAAAGGACTAAACTTTTGTGCCGGAGGTATTCCCATGCGCTGTTTACTCAAGGTTTCAATCCCTGTGGAGACCGGCAATGCCGCGATCAGCGACGGCAGCCTGGGCAAGACCATCGAATCCATTCTGGCCGACATGAAGCCGGAAGCTGCCTATTTTGCCGCGGACAATGGCAAGAGAACCGGCTTCATCTTCTTCGACCTGAAGGATGCATCTCAAATACCCGCCGTGGCGGAACCTTGGTTTCTGGCTTTCGACGCCCAGATCGAGTTCCAGCCCGCCATGAACCTCGATGACCTGAAGAAAGCGACACCGGGCATTGAGCGCGCAGTCAAGAACTACCGGCGAACATCGCACGCAAAGGCAGCCTGACGGATCTTCGAGGAAGCTGGTCCAGCCTTTCACCCGTTAAATGCTCTGGTGCCCATCCCTGTCTCTCTGCTCTTTGCAGAGACAGGGCCTGCCCTGAGCGAAGCCAAAGGGGTGGAGATTCTGATCCCCAGTTGCGGCGCGGACGCCTCATCCCCCGCTTTCGGTATACTAGAAAGGCATGCCAGTCCTGAAGAACATCGCCGCTATCGCCAAAGGCATGAGCATCACCTTCATGGAGATGTTCCAGCCGACGACGGTGGAAAACTATCCCGACGGCAAAGGTCCGCTAAAGGGAGCGAAGTTCGAAGCCCGCTTCCGCGGCGCGCACGTGCTCCAGCGCGACGAAAACGGCCTGGAAAAGTGCGTAGCCTGCTTCCTCTGCGCCGCCAACTGTCCCTCGAATTGCATCTACATCGAAGCCGCCGACAACACCGCCGAACACCGCGTAAGCGGCGCCGAACGCTACGCCAAGGTCTACAACATAGACTATAACCGGTGTATTTTTTGCGGATACTGTGTGGAGGCTTGCCCTACGGATGCGATTACGCATGGGCATGGGTTTGAGCTAGCAACGTTTAATGCGAGCAATCTGGTTTATCGCAAGGAGCAGATGCTGGCCTCACGGCCAGCGCACATGGGGGCGAACGTTGTGTTCAACCAGGCCGATGTGGATGGCGGAGCTCCCAAGGAGATAGTGGCGGGGAGTTAGAGTTCGAAGCGAGTTCGAAGTCGATCACACGCCGGTCCTTGGAGGCCGGCGTTTGTGCGTGGCTGGTTGCTAGTTGCGGGTAAGACGTGGGTTTGAGCTGATGAGTGATTTCTTACAGACCGTTCGAGAGCGCGTTGTGGTGTATGACGGCGCTATGGGGACTAACATCCAGGCGCGGAATCCTACTCTAGACGATTACTGGGGTAAGGAGAACTGCAGCGAGATGCTGGTGTTGAGCCATCCCGAAATTATTCGGGATATTCATGCCGATTTCTGTAAGGTTGGCTGCGACATCGTGGAGACGAACACGTTTTGCGGGTCGCGCATTGTTTTGTCTGAGTTTTGAGTTGCCGGACCGGGTGCGCGAACGGGTTGAGCGTGGAGACGGCAGAGGTCGGGGTTTCTTTTGGAGCCGGAGCAGAGTACTTCGACTTTGGTGGTGCATCATCCGCTAAGTATTTCGTAGTGTACGTTTTTGCAACGGATTTGCATGCGGTATTTCAGCCGTGCCTACGGCACTTGTTTTGAGTCTTTGCAGGTTTTCCCGCCGCTGAAGAGTCTGTTACGAAACTCGATTGAGACTCTTGACGCGGCGGCAAAGAGTGAGAAGATGCGAGCGGGGGCAGAACACAACCGCATGGCTTATATCCAAGGGGTAGGCAGAACCCAGGGGACGCTGTTTCCGGTGATGCTGGAGGAGTTGATTCCGGCGGATCATGTGTGCCGGGTGATCGACGCGTTTGTGGGTGGGTTGGAGATGGAGCAACTAGGATTCGTGCGGGCGGAGGCGGCCGAGACCGGGCGTCCGGGCTACGATCCGCGCGATCTTTTGCGGCTGTACTGGTACGGATATCTTTACCAGATTCGTTCCTCGCGGCGCTTGGAGGCGGAGTGCCAGCGCAACCTGGAGGTGATGTGGCTGCTGGGGCGGCTGGCGCCGGATCACAAGTCAATCGCCGAGTTCCGGCGGATGCACCGGGAAGCGGTGACGGAAGCGGGAGCGGAACTGATTCGTTTTGCGCGCGCGGTGGGCTTGGTGCGGGGCGAGTGGGTGGCGATTGACGGCTCGAAGTTTGGCGCGGTGAGCAGCCGCCGCAGCGTGCACGAGCGGCAGGCCCTGGAGCGGTATTGGGAGCGCCTGGAGCAGGCCGACGCGGAGGAGGAAGTGGAGATCGATCCGGCGGCGGTGGCGGCGGCTCTGGAAAAACTGCGGCAGCATGCGGAACCGGAAGCGCGTTTTATGCGCACGGCGAGCGGCGGCAAGGTGCCGGCCTACAACGTGCAGATTGCGGTGGAGGCCGAACACGCGCTGATCGTGGCCCAGCAGGTGAGCACCGAAGCCAACGACACGCGCAGCCTGCAGCCCATGGCGGAAGCCGCGCAGCCAGCGGTGAGCCAGGCGGGAGCCAGGTTGCACGCGGTGGCCGATGCGGGATACTCCAATGGCGCGCAAGCCGAGGCCTGCGAACAGCAGGGGATTGAGCCGCACGTGCCCGCCCAGCGCAGCGTAAACCATCGCGGCGACGGCACCCTGTTCGATCGCACGGAGTTCCACTACGACGAAGCCAGCGATACGTTTCAGTGCCCGGCAGGCCAGCGTCTGCACCGCCATCAGAAGAAGGACCGCTGCATCGTATATGCCGGCCCGCGGGAAATATGCCAAGCTTGCCCGCTGCAATCGCGGTGTACGGTGGGGCCTCGTCGCCTGCTGAAGCGGCACCTGCATGAGGCGGCGCTCGACAGAATGCAGCGGCGGGCCACGCCAGACGCGATGCGCTTGCGGCGAGCCTTGGCCGAACACCCGTTCGCCGCCCTGAAGTACCACATTTTCGGCCATCCGCGATTCCTGCTGCGCGGACTGAAGGGAGCGCAAACCGAAACCAGTCTAGCGATTCTGGTCTACAACCTGAAACGCATGATTCGTCTGGTGGGAGCGCGAACCCTGAGCCAGGGGTTGGCGACGGCCTAACGGCCGTTTGTTTTTTCTTTGCGGAAGGAAGTCGTAAATCCGTCGTCGACATCCTGATTCAGCACAGGACGGAGGGTTTCGTAACAGACTCTGAAGTGGCGGGCTATTGTCCCCTGCGGGGCAGTCTCCCATCTAAATTCTTCTTTCCCTACGAAATGAAGAGCCGGGGTTGAGGAAAACCCAACGAGCTTCGAGCTGTGGCGGCGTGGTAGGGATCTTCGACTGCGCAGGATCGGCTTTGGCCGATCATGCTTCGCTCAGGATGACAAGACCTTGGGAGAGCCTTGCTGCGCTCGGCTGGACAGCCGAGGCGGCTGTCCCCACATGAACCTTTTCTAGCCACGTGAGCCTTTCTTAAAACGTTGCTGCGAGACGTAGGAAATAGGTTCTGGGGGGGCCGATTGCGTTGCCGGAGAATAGGCCGCCGAAGTCGATTACGTTCAGGCGGTTGTTTAGGTTGGCGACGTCGGCTTGGAGGCGGAGATTGCGTTTTTCTTTTTTGTAGAGATCGGCTCCGGCGGAGAGGTCTACAGAGAGCGTGGGCTTGATGCGGCCGCGATTGAAATCGATGCGATCGACAACCGCTTGTCCGTAGGTTGCCAGGGCGTCGGAGGGGTCGCCGTCGAATTCGAAGGGGAGGCCGCTGCCGTATTCGGCGCCGGTGGCTAGCCAGAAGCGCTGGGTGGCCTGGTAGCGGATACGGATGCGCGCGGTGTTGCGCTGGTCTTGCGAGTCGGGGAAATGTCCGGTGAACTGGGAGAGCGCGCTGACGGCGTCGTCGCCGAGGAAAAGGCCCCCGGTGACGGGGAACCAGGCGTTGCCTACGATGTAGGAATAACTCAGGAAGCCGGAGACGCGGTTCCAGTGGGGGACTTCGATTTTGGCTTCGGCGCCGTAGATGATGGATTTGCGGAACGCGATGGGGAAGCTCACGGCGGTGCTGAGGATCTGATCGTCGTCGGCGTAGTTGTTGACGTAGCGGCGGAAGTAGGTGGCGTCGAGGCGAAGCTGGCTGGCGAAACCCTTGCTCGCTCCCAGCTCAAAGAAGTTGCCGTGGGAAGGTTCGACCGGCAGGCGCAAAACGTCAGGATCGAGCGAAGTGACTTGCGGCGAGCTGGAGAGAAGAATGTTCTCGAATGACGGCGTCTGAAAAATGCGGTCATAGGAAGCGTGGAGGATCACGTTGGCCGTTGGGAAGAAACGGGCGGCAGAGAGGCGCGGGCTGACGGCGTTCTCATTGACGAGGAGCTGGTAGTGGTCCCAGCGGAAGCCGGCTCCGATGGTCCAGTTTCCGAGATGGACCAAGTCCTGGATATAGGCAGACTGCTCCAGATCGGGTCGCGCGCCTTCCGTGGGAAAATCTCCGGGGAAGGAGAAGGTGAGCGGAGTGCCGGGATCGAAGGGGTAATCGGGATCGTTCGGACTTCCTGTGATCACGTCCCTGAAGTTTTCGTGAAGAAAAAGATTGTCGGAATCCACACCTGCCTTGAATTCGTTTGCGCCGTGGTGGATGGAGACGGAGGCGTTGAAGTATCCCTCTTTAAAGTCGTTGTGCTGGAACGCCATGATGGGCGTGGAGTTTGGGTTGGAGTTCAGGTCGTTGGAGTTGTCGCGAACCATGCCGCGGAAGTCGGCTAGAACATTGGGCGATAAAATATGCTGATAGGAAACGATACCCATAGTTTCGAAATTGTCGGCGGTTTCGAGCTGTCCGGCGGCTTGCTGAATCTGCTCGTTGGGGATTTCGAAGCGGGAGAGTTCGTGGCGGACACTGAGGCTGAGATGGTCTTTGGGAGTAAGGTCGCGAGTGAAGGAGAGCGCGAAATCGCCGGTGGTGCCGCGGTTGGTGAAGTTTTCGGGGACGACTGGGTTGAGGTAGTGAGCAGTGCCGTCGCTAGAGGCGCTTAGGCCGAAGGTGTTGTGTCCCCAAACGTATTGCAGTTGGGTGAAGGCTCCGGCGGTGTCGAAGCTGCCGCCGGCAAGAACTACCTGGCCGTGGAGGCCGGGCTGGCTATCGCGCAAGGTGTTGACTTCGATAACGCCGCCCATTTTGCGACCGTATTCGGCAGGGATGCCGGCGGTGTAGATGGTGAGAGAGTCGACGTCGTCGGCTTCGATTTCGGGGCCGAAGCTGGGGGAGCGATTGTCGGTGAGTGGGATGCCATCGACCACGAATTGGGTTTGATACTCGGAGCCGCGGGGATGGAGAACTGCATTTCCTTCGTAGAGCCAGCCGGGCTGGGAGTTGACGAGATCTTGCAGCGAGCGGCCGGGGAGCGATGCGGGACGCTCGGCGATGGCTTGCTGGTCGAGGTGATTGGAAGCGCCGGCGCGGTCGGGATCGAGCAGGGTGGCTTCGGCGCTGACATTCACAGCTGTGCTGATGGCGGCGATGCTGAGCTTGATGAGGTATTCGGTGGGAAGGGCGGAGAGGATTTCGATGCGTCCGTCGAACTGGGAGAAGGATTCGCGCTGCACCTGAAGATGGTAGAGGCCGAAGGAAAGATTGCGGGCGGTGAGTTGGCCGGAGTCGTCGGTGGAGAAGGAGCGGTGGAACTGGACAGCGTCATTGGTGAGTTCGACGGAGGCTTTCAGGGCCAGGCCATCGGGACCGGTAACTTTGAGGCGGAGTTCTCCGACGTTGCTCTGGGCTAGAAGCGGCAGGGCAAGAAAGAGAATTGCGAGGTGGAGCAATGGGCGCACAGTGTTGGGTGGAGGAATCTTTATGCTACCAGTTTCAGGATGCGGAATTGAGTTACCAAGGGAATGGCCGGGCCATGAGTACGACACAGTTTTTACAAACTGTAGACATTGGCGTGACATGGGCCTGACAAATCGCGGAGGAGCGTGAGGCAGTATGGGGCGAGACAGGAATAACAGTTCCGATCGGAGATGATCTTCACGCCCTCCCGTCAACGTGAGGGAATGGGGAAACCGGCGTTCCCGCCGCAGGGGGTGGGGACGCCGGTTTGTTTTGGGATCAGGTGGACAGGAAGTGCTCCCGCAACAGGGCAGCACAGAGGCTCGCTGTGCTCGGCGGATAGCCGAGGCGGCTGTCCCCACATGATTTGTCTAGTGGCGCAGCAGCAAGTCCGCTGCTATGAAGAGGGCGAAGACTACGGAGATTACGCCGTTCATGGTGAAGAAGGCGGCGTTTAGGTTGGAGAGATCATCGGGCTTGACGAGGGAATGTTCGTATAGCAGGAGCAGCGCTACGGCGATTACTCCAGCTATTGCCAGTTTGCCTAGAGCGAAGGCTGGAATGAGGGCGATCAGTAGCAGCAGCATGATTGCGTGGAAGGCACGGGCGATCCAGAGAGCGCGGGGGATGCCGAGGTGGCGGGGGAAGGAGTGGAGTCCGGCGTCGCGGTCGAATTGCAAGTCCTGGCAGGCGTAGAGGATGTCGAAGCCAGCGACCCAGAAAGTGACGGCTGCGGTGAGAAGAAGGATGCGAGCGTCGAGGGAACCGCGAACAGCGATCCAGGCAGCGGCGGGGGCGATGCCTAGGGCGAATCCGAGGACGAGGTGCGACCAGCGGGTGAAGCGCTTGGTGTAGGAATAAAGGAGCAGGACAGCCAGCGCTACCGGGGAGAGCCAGAGCGTGAGGCGATTCAGTTGCCCGGCGGCGAGGATGAAGATGGCACAGGAGAACACGACGAAGGTGGCGACGAAAGCGTGGGAAAGATCTCCGGCGGGGAGCGCGCGGGTGCGGGTGCGGGGGTTGGCGGCGTCGATGGCAGCGTCGGCGAGGCGATTGAAGGCCATGGCGGCGGAGCGGGCGGCAAGCATGGCGATTACGATCCAGAGAAGTTGATGGGCGGTGGGGAGGCCCGAGGCGGCGAGCATGGCTCCGCAGAGAGCGAAGGGGAGAGCGAAGATGGAGTGCTCCCACTTGATCATTTCCAGGGTGACGCGGAGGTTGCGAAGGACAGGCACGGGAAGATTGTAAATGCAGTTTGAGATTCGGGGTAGAATCCAGCCATGCCCGACGAGGTCGCGGTCGACAGTCAGAATGCGACGGGTTCGTCGTTGGTTCATGGACCAAGATTAGGGCGCGGGCAGGAGCGGACGGGCGCGACTCCGCGGGCGATTTTCCTTTTGTACGCTCTGATGCTGGGTGGGGTTTCGATTCATCTGTACCACACTCCGATCTATAGCATGGATTCAATTCAATACATGGGCAACGCACTGCTCGCTGGTGGCAGTCGCATCCGTGCTGTGCATTCACCACTTCGCGGGGCATTATGGTAGCAGAATGCTGTATTAGCACACATTTGTGGGCCCTATGATCGCACCGGGAGAAATGGAGGCTCAGTTTTCATTTAAGGATTATGTTTCGGCTTTCGGGGCTGGCGTAACGGTGGCGGGAAAGAGTTTTTTTCTGCCTTTCTTGCTGCTGGGAACAATCGGCGTGATTTCAGGGCAGATGCGAGGATTATTTTCGGTGGCCTCCGCGTATGCCGGCCTCCATTTTGTGGCGCTGCCACACTCGGAGAGAGATACTTCGGAGTGTTTTACCTTGCCATGGGCGTATGCGCGGCGACCGCGGCGGGAACTGGGCAACGGCGTGCAGGGTTACGTTCCGACGCAGACTGGTGAGGATGGGGTCACTGAGACCGATCCGGCGAGTCAGCAAATCGCAAGTTAACGGTGAGAACAGGTCGGAGCGGGAGTCGGTTTTGCGCGCTAGTACGCCTTATTTGTTGAGGATTTCCGTCTATTTGCGGTTCAGGTTCGGGCATTTGACAAGCACCCCATGGTGGGGCATTATGGGGGCGTTGATGGCGGTTCTTCCCTCTTGGAGGGGATGGATGTCCGGATTGGAGGGAGCGCATGTCCGAATTTATTGGCAGGATTTGGTCGGAAGATGCGGGGCAAGACATCGCCGAGTATGCGGTAATGCTGGCTGTGATCCTAGTTTTGGTTGTGGGCACAATACGCCTAATCGGATCCAACGCCAACAATGCCTTTTCCAATGTAGCCAGTTCGATACAGTAACAAGTATCGGCTTGCGCAGCCGCGCTATTTCGGAATTGTGAAACAGGAGTTTCTTGCGTGACTCGATTCACCTTCTTTACCGGGCAGTTTCGCTACTACCGGTTTACCGGAGTAGCGGCTGCGGCGGAACTTGCGGGGAGATCGAGTCAGACATGATCGACTAGATTCAAGCGAGTTTCAGCCGGAGGCCGCGATCCTAAGATCGCGGCCTTTGCATTTTTGCAAAGGAAAGGCTTTCACCACAGAGGCACGGAGACACAGAGAAACAATAACAGTCTAGAAGACTGTCTCATCAGTTCTTGTCTGTCAGATACAAGCGAGAGCCGAACTCTGAGGCGCTTGGGCAGCACGGTTTGAACCCGTGCCCCTCTCGAGGCCATTTATGAGATAGCCCTAGAGATTCTTCTCTGTGTCCCTGTGCCTCTGGTGACGGCTTGAAATCGCAGCTTAACTCAGGAGAGAACCAATGATCGTTAATATGTCGGAGAAAGCAACGGAACAGGAGATTTCGCACGTCATCGAGCGCATTCGTGAGGCGGGCTACCAGCCTCACGTTACGCGCGGAGTGGAGCGCACTATTGTGGCCGCCGTGGGGAACGGCCGACGCCACGAGATCGAGGCACTGCTGGCGGCGCCCGGTGTCGACAATGTGGTCGCCATCGCGCAGCCTTTTAAGTTGGTGAGCCGCCAGGTTAAGCCGGAGCGGTCGATTGTTAACGTGGGGACGAACGCTGGCAGCGTCACGATCGGTGGACCGGGGGTTGTGGTGATTGCCGGGCCTTGCTCGGTGGAATCCCGCGAGCAGTTGCTCAGCACCGCTCATGCGGTGAAGAAAGCGGGGGCAACGATGCTTCGCGGCGGGGCTTACAAGCCGCGGACTTCTCCTTATGACTTTCAGGGACTTGGCCTGGAGGCGTTGAAGATCTTGCGCGAGGCGCGTGAACAATCCGGGCTGCCGGTGGTGACGGAAGTGATAAGCACGGAAGATGTGGACATCATCTGTGAGCATGTGGACATGCTGCAGGTGGGAGCGCGCAACATGCAGAACTTCGCGCTGCTGCGGCGCCTTGCCACCGTGAGCAAGCCGGTGCTCCTGAAAAGAGGTCCGTCGGCTACGATAAAGGAGTGGCTGCTGGCGGCGGAGTATCTGCTTTCCGGGGGGAACAGCCAGGTGGTGCTTTGCGAACGCGGCATCAAGACTTTTGAAACGGAAATGCGCAACACATTCGACCTGGCGGCTGTGGCGTTGGCGCGCGATCTTTCGCATCTGCCGGTGATTGCTGATCCATCGCACGGAACCGGGAAGCAGAGTCTGATCGCAGCGGTTTCGCGGGCGGCTGTGGCTGTGGGGGCTGATGGGTTGATCATTGAAGTGCACCCTTGCCCGGAGCGGGCGCTTTCGGATGGGGCGCAGTCGCTGGATTTCGCGGGGTTCGAGAAAGTGATGAAGGCGATTGCCGAGCCACTGCGGCGAGCTGCGGTGCCAGCGGCATCGGGAGATGTGGCAAGGGTGTGAGGGCAGGAGTTTTCACCACGGACGGAGATCCAGAGAACTCGACCGGGCTCCGCCCAGGTCGGACAGCCGAGGCCGGCTGTCCCCACATGAGCATTTTCGGGGCACCTCAGCGGCTAAAGCCGCGGCTGATTTGGCTGGCTTACGGCACGACTGAAGTCGTGCCTTCCCGATCGGATTTGCGGCTCGAAGTCGTGGCCTGCCCGCCCTGTATTCGCGTCGGGCTTTAAAGCAGTTCGCTATTGCGGACTCTTGGCGGGGGGCTTGATTTGCATGGCGGGATCGCCGAACAGGATGTAGGTTTTGCGTACGCCTAGATCGGTGATGCCTGACTTGGCTTTAAGGATTGCGTCTCCCAGAGCCGGGTACGACTGGCTCAACGCGTTTTGCACAATCAGTTGGTCGAGAGTGGTCTGGGGCGCCGGCTGATTCAGTCCGCTGGAAGCGAGGACCGCGACCGCGCCGCCGTTTGGAGCGAGCATCAGCGTCACCGCCAGCGGCTGTTCGTAAACATCCTGGAACAAACCATTCAGGCAGTCCATGATCAGGAACACCGGCAGGGAAGCGCCGTTGGTCAACCCGTTCGCAGCGGTGTTATCGAAGAGATCTTCCCCGGACCATTGCTCTTCTGAGCCGTGGCCGGCGTAGTTCACGAGCAGTTGACCGGAGTTGATGGCGGTAACGATCTTCTGGCGGGCGGTGTCCGCAGTCATGGTGCTGGCAAGGACATCGGTCACTTGCAGCGAGGAGGGCAACTGCGCCTGCACGGACTGACTGTCTTGCGTGAAGTTCTCGGTGTCGTTTACGTCGGCCACCATCAGAGCCTGCCCAGTCCAGGGGCCGTTGGTGGATTGACCCTCATACGCGGCGACCTTGCCAGCGACCACGCCGGCTTCGTCGGCGGTGCTGACGGGGAAGCGGCCGGTTGCGATGGTGGGCATGCCAGTGTTGTTGAAGTCAGAGAACCAGTCGTCGGAACCGGTCATCAGGCTGGTGGTGGGCACAATCTTCGTCGGCACAAAATCGAGATAGCCGAAGCCCAGGTAATTTCGCGGATCGACCGATGCCCGGCCATTTAGCAGCAGATAGCGCGGAGCGGTGTGCCAAGCTTTGCTGGCGGTTTGCAGGAAGTCGCGGATGGCGGTGGGACTGTGCTCGCCGAAATTGAACTCGTCGTAGAGATCGGTCCCCGGCACTACAACCGCTGATTTGCCTTCGGCCTGGTGCGAGCTGAGCAACGGAGCGAGGGCATTGGTGAAGCCCTCGTAGGAAACCATGACGATTTCGCTACCGGGTTGGGCGCGGTGCCAATGCGACGGGTGATTCTGACGAATGCCCGCTGCCGAAGCGAGACGGTCGGGGGCCAAAGCCAGAAGCGTATGGGGAGCCGCGGCCGCGGAGTTGGTGCTTGACCACGGCACCTGCACTTCCAGGGTGTACTGGCCTGGGGTTGACGCCGAGTCCGATGTGGTCTTATCCGATGAAGTCTGGGTAGTTAGTTCCACGGGCTGATTCGGATTCGTAATGTCCAGCACTGCCACGGGGGCGCCTGTGAAGCCGGTGATCTTCAGTTCGTCGCCGGGGCGTCCGGTGAACTTGAGACTGTCGGAGTCCGCTATGTAGGAGTGGGGATAGGTGACACGGATCGACTGCACCACGCTGGTATCGTATTCCCCGCCCTGAGCTGTGAGCGTGACGGTATTATTTCCTTCCTGCAAAGTGCCCGGCGGCAGGCTGACGCGGAATCGGCCTTTGGCTTGACCGGCGAAGGTCAGGTCACCGAGTGGGGAGCCGTTGAGAGCGATCGTGACGTCATGCGGGATACCGAGGATCACGCCTTGCAGAATGATTTCCAACGCCGCTGGAATGGTCGAGCTCCGGTCAAGGTGCGGCACCTGCACCGTCTGGTCCACGGGCGTTGAGGAGACCAGCGATCCGAAGAAATTGTTTCCGTTCGAAGTAATTAACGCGGCGAAATAGGTGGTGTGGGGCGTGATCTCTACCATTGCGGAGAAGCTCGCCGGAGGCTGGTTAGAACCGGTGGAGAAGGGCACGTGGGGAATGCGCTCGCCTGGAGCTTCGCCTGCGACCAGCCAGTACGCCCTGGTGCCCGAATACTGCGTATCGATTCCCGTGCCGTAGAACTGGAGGGCAGCCTGAGGGCCGAAGCCTCCGGGGCCGGCAGATGCGCCGGTGATCTCGATTGGCTGCTCGACAGCTTCCGCATAAAGATGGAGCAAGGCGGGGTCGACATTCGGGTCGAGGCCAGCCTTGATCAGTTCCGGCTGCGTTATCCGATACCAACCTTCGCGCTTGACGAATATCCTTACGGCGGGATGGGCTGCCAGTTCGAATTGTTTTTGCCGTTGGGCTAATGTGGGCTCAAACTCGTGCAATGCGTTCTCGACTGGATGGCTGCCCTCGCTGAAAGATGAGGCGGGTTGCGCCTGGTTGAGTTGGTTGAACATCAAGGCCGCCTCGGGAATCGTTTCGCTCGCTGACTGCGCGCTCGTTGCTTCCGCCGTTACCGGCCCGTGCAGAACACGGGTGCCGTTGACATCGACATCTTCGAGCCAGTAGGCGCCGTTGCCCGCGCTTGAGGACGAATCGATCCAGGTGTAGGTCCTGGCGGCATGTTTAGGCAGGGCTCCGCTCATCAGAAGAGCTGAACCGGCGATCAAAGAAGGATTCAGTTGGACGCGCCCGCCGTTCCGTTCGCGGTAGACGTTGAATCCGAGATTGTGCGCTTCCCCACCCGTCTTCCAGAACAGAACCACACGGTTCGCACCGGTTTTGTCCGGGATCATGCGTACGGTGAAACTCTGCAACTGAACCCTGGTAGGAGCAGTGATCGTTTCCGTTTGCGTGGAAGAATTGTTGTTTGAGTTGGAGTCGGTCTGGTCTGCGCTTACGGTTGCGGTATTCGCAACCACGCTTGGCGTTCCAGCTGTTGTGATGATCGTGACGGTGGCGGTGGCGGCGTTGGCCATGGTTCCGAGCAGACAAGTGACGCTGCCGCCCGCTTCCGAGCACGTACCGACCGTTGTAGTTGCCGACAGATACGTTACAGCGGATGGCAGGGCATCCGTAACTGTGACGTTGGTGGCGGAGGCTGGCCCGTTGTTTGTGACTGCGAGCGTGTAGGTAAGGTTGTCGCCCTCCGGCACGGTGGGGCTGGGGCTGGCGGTCTTGACGATGGCCATATCCGCGCTGTTGGCGTTGGCCACCACCACGGTTGCCGTGGCGCTGTTGTTGGTAAGGTTCGGGACGATGTTAGTAGCGCTGGCCGTGGCGGTCTCGGCGATGTTCGTTGCTGACGGCGTGACAGCGCTCACTTGCAGCACCAGGGTGAATGCGCCCGGGGCGTTCAGCGCAAGATTGCCGCCGTCGGTACAGGTGATGGTGCCGGCACTTCCTACCGCTGGCGTAACGCAGCTCCAGCCCGCGGGCTTGGTTATCGATTGGAAGTTGGTATTGGGCGGAGTGGTTTGGGTGAATGTGGCAGCGGTGGCTGCGACCGGGCCATCATTGGTGACGCTTTGGGTGTAGGTTACGTTGCTGCCCGGTGCTACTGAGGTTGGGGACGCGGAGTTCGTCGTAACCAGATCGGCCTCGGTCGCGGTGGCGACGACGTCCGCTGCAATTGCGCTGTTGTTCGAACCGTTGGGGTCGGTGGTGGAGGAGCTCACAGTCACCGTGTCGTTGATCGCGGTACCGGCAGCGGTTCCGGGATTCACTTTCACGACCAGCGTAAAGCTGCCGGCGCCAGCGGCATCGCTGGGATCGGTGCAGTTGATGAGGCCGGTGCCTCCAACGGCCGGCGTGATACAGGACCATCCCGCAGGAGTTGTGATCGATTGGAAAGTGCTGTTCGGCGGCGTGCTCTCGGTGAGACGGGCCGCGGTCGCGGTGCTGGGGCCGGCATTGGTCACGGCTTGCGTATACGTGATATTCGCGTTCGCCAGCACTGGTATGGGGCTGGCGACATTCGTTACGGAGAGATCGGCGGAGTCTCCGACTTGCACGCTGGCCGATGCGCTGTTGTTGCCGGAATTGGGGTCGCTGGTGGTGCTGGCAACGGAAGCTGTATCGGTAATGGTTGAGCCTGAGGCTACGGTAGTAGTCACCTGTACTACGAAAGTGAAGCTTGCGGTGGCGTTTGCTGCCAGGGTGGCGATGGTGCAGGTGTAGGGAGCAACGGCAGTGCACGTCCAACCGGCCGGGCCAGTCAGCGATACGAACGTGGTGTTGGCGGGCAGCGTTTCAGTCAGGGTGATGGCGCTGGCGGAGGCGGGTCCGCCGTTGGCTACGGTCTGCGAGAACGTGATGTTCTGGCCGGCATTCACCGGGTTCGGACTGCCTGCGTTGGTGACGCTCACATCGGCCTGCCCTGCCGTCGCCACGCCGATGGTCACGGTGGCGGAATTGTCGTTCAGATTGGTGTCATGCGTGGCCGAAGCGGCGGTTGCCGTATCCGTGATGATCGTACCCGCCGCTGTGCCCGCGGTCACGGTATACACCACCGTGATGGTTGCCGTGGAACCCGGCGGTACGCTTGGGTTGGTGCAAGCCACAGGCGCAACGTTGGGACAGGTCCAAGTGCCTCCGCCGGCGGTGACTGCTGACACTGACACAAAACTCGTATTTGCGGGCGTGGCTTCCCCGAACGTCGCGGTGCTGCAACTGCTGGGGCCGTGGTTGAACACGGTCTGCGTGTAGGTGATGTTGCTGCCCGCAGCGACCGGGCTCGGAGCGCCGGCGTTGGTTACGGTGAGATCACACTTGTCGACGATCGTGGTATTGACCGTGGTGCTGTTGTTGGCTGCGGTGGGATCGGCGGTGGTCGACGAGACCGAAGAATTGGCGGTGATGGTACCCGCTGCTATGGTTGGAGCGACATTCACCACCACGAGAATGTCCGCGGAAGCGCTCGCGGGCAGGCTGGGATCGCTACAGGTTACAGAAGTGGTGGTGACGCAAGACCACCCTACTGGAGCGGAGACAGAAACAAAGGTGGTGTTGGCCGGAATCGCCTCAGTAAAGCTGACCGCAGACGCGGCGCCGGGTCCGTTGTTGGTGACGGTCTGAGTGTAAGTGATGTTATTGCCGGCGATCACGGTGAGGGGCGTGGCTGCCGTGGAGAGTGCGAGATCAGCCTGGCCTGCCGTGGCCACTACGTCGGTCGCCACGGCGGAACTGGCGCCGAAAGCCTGGTTTGCAGCATTCGCCGTGGCTGTGTCGGTGATGACCATTCCGCTGGCGGTGGCGGCCCCTACTGTGTAGACAACGGTAAAGGTTCCTGAGGAACCAGCCGCTACGCTTGGGTTCGTGCAGCTTACCGGAGGCGATGTGCAGGTCCAACCGGCGGCGGCCGTGACTGATACGAAAGTGGTGTTGGCGGGGGTCGGCTCGCTGAAGGTCGCGGTCGTTGCTGCTACTGTGCCGGTGTTGGTGACCACCTGCGTATAAGTAATGTTGTTGCCCGCCAGGACGGGATTCGGCGAGGCGGCGTTGGTCACGGTCAGCTCCCCACCAGCAGTCGTCCCGACGACGGTTGATGCGGTGGCGCTGTTGTTGGTCGAAATGGGATCGCTGGTGGACGAACTTGCCGTGGCAGTATCAGCGATCACAGTGCCGTTCGCAGTGGCCGCATTCACCTTCACGATCATCGAGAAGTTGGCTGCTGTGCTGCCCGCCAGGCTCAATGTGTTGCAAACCACGTTGCCCGTGCCCTCGACGCCGGAAGTCAGACAAGTCCAGCCCGCAGGGGCCGACATGGAGACCAGCGTGGTGTTCGCCGGAACGGCCTCCACCAGAGCGACGTTGTCGGCTGCACTGGGCCCGTTATTCGTGACCGCCTGGGTATAAGTGATGTTGCTGCCTGCGGCGACCGGGTTCGGTGCCGCCGTGTTGGTCACGCTGAGATCGGCGCTGGAAACAACGTTGGCCACGTCGGTGGCGCTGTCGTTCGCGAGATTAATCTCGCCGCCGCCGCTCACCAATGCGGTATTGGTGACGGTAGAGGGAGCGGTCTGCGTAACCGTGGCATTGACGGTGATCGATGGATAGCTGCTGCTGGCCGCGAGGACGACTGGAGTCACGCAACTAACGGTCTGGGATGCGACCGAACACGCCCATCCGATGCCGCTTGCGCTGATTGGAACCAGCCCCGTTGGCAAAGTGTCGCTGACGATTACCGTGCCGCTGGTAGAACCGTAAGGGCTCAAGTTGGAAACTGGAATGATATAGCTGGCGGTTGAGCCGCGAGTGAAATTCCCCACATGGCTCTTGCCCAGAGTCAGGTCGGGAGTGCATTGCGCGCCTGATTGGGTTCCCGAAGTTTGCGCGATGGTCGCGTTGGTCACGCTGGTGCCGGCGCCGCCTGTGGTCGCTCCGTAGGTCACGCCGGGGGTTAGAGTTGTTCCGCTGCCACCGCCGGTGACGCTCACGCTGGCGGGAGTTCCGGAGACAAGTACAACGCCGCCGCCGCCACCGCCGCCTGGGCCGTGACGGTCCGCTAGACTGTAGGGATCGGTGTCCCATGCATCGCCACCTCTGCCGCCCTGAGCCTGCAGAGTCAGGCCACCTTCTCCGCCGTTGGCGGAGAGAACGACGATGCTGCCGCCCGCGCCGCCGCCGCCGCCGGCATCGTTAGCCGTGCCGATATAGGCTGCCGCGCCGTTGGCCGTGAGAGTGGCAGTGCCGGCCAGAGCGTAGGCGCGAATAATAATGATGCCGCCACCCGCCGATCCGCTGCTGGCCTGGGTATCGCCGTTGGAGTTATTGCGTGTGCCCGCGCCGCCGCCACCGCCCATGGCGACCCGGTTGATGGTTGAAGGAAAAGCAACGCCGCCTTCACCACCGACGCTAAGGTTGCTGTTCCAGGAGTCGCCGCCAAACCCTCCTGCGCCGCCGTTGCCGCCGCCGCCACCGCCGGCGTTCTGGGTGTTGTTCGCGGGATCGCCATCTGTGCCGCCACCACCCGCATTGCCCGGCGCGCCGTTTGCACTGCTGCCATCGGTGCCGGCCGAGCCGCTGGGATAGTCGCTGGTCGTCTTCAAATAGGTACCAGCGGATTCGACCCAGAGCGGCGTGCCTGCGATTCCTTCTCCCTTGACAGCATCCACGCCGTTCTCCACTACGCCCGTGTAAGCTGCCGGGGCAGCATGAAGGTAGTCCGTGTTATTGCCTCCGACTCCACCCTGAAGCTGGAGTCCCGCGCCTCCGCGGAAGCCCTGGCCATTCACCGAAACAGTCGCTCCGTTCAAGGTAGATCGGAAGAGCACACGTCTGAACTCCAGTCACCTTGTAATCTCGT
>OCZU010000873.1_pt1 | contig 20359 bp, 16 predicted proteins | sample 1539001 | NCBI WGS metagenome assembly OCZU01 (sample SAMEA3539306, study PRJEB22396) | soil metagenome | biome: tundra; feature: field; material: soil | place: USA | collected 2010-05 | depth 0.15 m | reverse complement strand
CCGGATCCTGGATCTTGTTCTGCGCCTTGCGGAAGATCACGCCCAGCGTGCCCGGATGCCTGCCAAGCCCGGTCAGCGTACGCCGGTACTGCGCCTCCAGCGGATCCCCGTCCAGTCGGCTCAGCTTCGCCCAGTCCAACTCGACCGGCACGATGCCCGGCCGGCTGAACGGCGGCTTCGTCTGCTCATCCGCCATCTTCAGGAACAGGAGAAACGTGAGCTGCTCAATGTAGTCCTGGTACGACAAACCATCGTCACGCAGCACATTGCAGTAGTTCCACAACTTCTGAACGATCGTCGCACTGTCGCTCACACGCCCGCCTTCGCTCGGGCCGCAGAGCCGCGACCCCGTCCGTGACCGTTTGATCCCGCTCGCTCAGCCGCGATGCGCTCCAGCAGTGCGGACGCCGACTCATCGGCCAGGTCCTGCGGTACGAGCTTGCCGGAGAAGGCAGCGGCCAGGATTGACGACCTCATGCGGGTTGTCATCATTTGTAGTCGCCCTAGTTCCGCACTCGCTTCGTCGAGACCAGTCAGTTGGCGTGCCACGGATGATACGATGCTCCGCTGAATCTCCACAGGCGGGAGCGGCACCCTCAGCGCCTTTAGCTTGGGCTGGGAGATGTTCCGCATCGAATCGCTCGTACCGGTCGCCACACTTTCGATATACTTTCGTGAGCTTCGGGATCGTAGGACGATGAGAAGCCATTCGGGGAGGACGTCTGACCGGGGAACCAATCTCAGACTCTTGTCGCTCAACAGCAGCTTCGATCGGCACTTGCCCACAAGAACGGCTGCTCCGACGTAGTCGACAGTGTTAGCCCGCGAAACCAGCAGATCACCTGGACGTATTTCCATACGCACATCAATCATCCGCCCTGGCAGAACCGTCTTATTCTCATGTTGACGAAAGTCGCCCCAGGTCATCGCGCTTACCTTGATCACCCCCCACTCATCGAGACCCGCCGGACGTTCCTCGCACTTGAACGATCTACCGGCATGCAGGTCCACGAGCACGTCGCCAAGGCAGGCCCGTTCCCAGCCGCGGGCGTCAAGATTCCCAGTCACCGCTCCTTCGAGTACCGCGGCCCGCATCCGATTAACGTTTTGGCTTACTCGGTCCAGTGCCGCCACTCCAGCATCAATCCGCGAGAACTGCTCCTCGATGGCATTGACGATCCGCTGCTGCTCTGCAAGCGGCGGAACTGGCAATCGGATCTCACGAACCTTTTGCAGATTCAGGCGCGGACGGCCAACGCCACTGATCCGCTGCGACGCTGCCGATCGGATCTGCGGCGAGTTCAAAATTGCGCAGACATAGACAGGGGACACATCGCGGTGCAGTCTCATGCGAAAGCAGTCAGCCTTAACAATCGCCGGTCCCAGGGTCGCAGGGGCTACGCAGGCGCGGGGAAGTTGCTCACCGAGTCCTGCGATAAGCAGGTCATGCGGTTCTACTGAGTGGCCTATGAGCCTGGCGAAATGTTCTGCGCTGATGTATGCGCGGTCGTCGAGGAAACGGAGAGCTCCTATATTCTGTAGCCGAATCACACGCGGACCTTGGGCGGTGTAGTGAGCCGTCTTTAGATTCGATCCGAAGGGCCCGTCAGTAATGGCACGCGGCTCAGTGCTCGCCAAGCTCTGGAGCTCTGCTACAGCCCAGCCGGGAGGCAGGTCGCTCACGCTGCTAGTACGTCGGTCAGTTCGGTCATGAGGGGGGACAACTGGTCGCCGAAGACCTGGGCTGCTTTGCCGATGCCGCCGTGCTCGGCGAAGGGGGTGTAGTCGAACGAGTCTGGGCCGATGCCGAGTTCACCAGCGATGTTCTCCTTCATCCAGGTCAGCCACTGGATTTGGACTTCGCTGAACGAGACTCCGTGGCTGTGCTGCGTGGCCAGCCAGGCTGCGTATCGTTCCTCTACCTGGTCGCGGAACGGTATCAGCTCGGAGTCCTGATCGAGGGCGTACCTGACCAGGGCGACGATGTCGGTCAGCATCCGCCCGCCGGAGCCGCGAACCTTGGACCGGTCCAGCATCTCGTATGCGCGCCACAGTTTCTCCGGGGTCCACTGACGCGGCGGGCGCTCGATGGCGGTGGCCAGTTCCTTGATCTCTGCGAAGGTGAGCCGCTCATGGTGCGGGCGGCTGTAGAGAATCTGCAGAGCGCGGATGTCGTCCCGATGCTCGTCAAGGTACTGGCGGAACGAGGTGATCATCGCGGCCGCCTTCTCCCGGCCGGCCTCGGAGTACCCGGCGAACAAGACCTCGTCCTGGGACGCCTCGTCGATGGTCTGCTCGTAGGACCGGCGCACGTCGATGATCGCGTTGCGCAGGTCGGGATTGGACGCCAGCGGCGCGAGCGCGTCGCTGATCAGCGCGGTCGCTGCCTGTGCCAGGGCGGCTGGGGTGGGCTCGGCACCGCCGGCGGTGGCAGCGGCGAGCTGCCGGTCAGGGTCGAGTGCCTCGACGATGCCATGGGCGATCGTCCCGAGGTCCTGGCCGCCGGCGAGCGCGGTCAGCTCCGCCCGATCCTCGCGCGTGAGCCGCTTGTCCAGCCGGGCGAGCCGTCCGGCGATGGTGGACGCGACATCGGGATCCTTGCTGCCGAAACCGATCAGCTTGAACAGGGCCTGCAGGCTCTGATTGGGCTTGCGCTCCAGCGGCTGGATGGTCTCGACCAGCGAGGTGTCGGTGACGCCAACGGCGTCGATCACCACGAACCGGTCCTTGGACCTGGCGTCGTCGGTGACAGCCTGGAAGTCGGTATCGTCGATGACCCGCACGCCGCGCCCGATCATCTGCTCGAAGTAGGTCCGGCTCTTCACCGACCGCATGAACAGAAGGCACTCCAGCGGCTTGACATCGGTGCCGGTCGCGATCATGTCGACTGTTACCACGATCCGCGGGTACAGCGAGTTGCGGAACGCCTGCACCAGATCCTCGGGCTTGCCGTCCCGGGTCCGGTAGGTGATCTTGGTTGCGAAGTCGTTGCCCTTGCCGAACACCTCGCGGACCATCTGAACGATGTCATCGGCGTGCGAGTCGTCCTTGGCGAAGATCAGCGTCTTGGGAACCGTCCTGCGACCGGGGAACAGTTCGGTGAACAGCCTGTCCCTGAATGCCGTGATCACGGTGCGGATCTGGTCCTCGGCGACCACCGCCCGGTCTAGCTGAACCGGGCTATAAGGCACGGCCTCGTCGGCGGCCTCCCACCGGACCTGACGGGTGAGCCGGTTGCGGTACCCGGCCCAGTCCCCCGCCTCCACCACTCCGCCTTGCTGCGTGATGGCGGTCTCGATCCGGTAGACGGTGAAGTCGACGTTGACGTGGTCGGCTACCGCCATGTCGTGGGAGTACTCCATCACCAGGTTCTGCCGGAAGAACCCGAACGTCTGCTTGGTCGGGGTCGCCGTCAGGCCGATCAGGTGCGCATCGAAATACTCCAGGACCTGCCGCCACAGTCCGTAGATCGAACGGTGGCACTCGTCCACGATGATCACGTCGAAGGACTCGGGCGGCAGCAGCTTGCTGTACTGCACCGGCACCGGCTCGGCGACGGGCAGTTCGTACGCCGAGTGCTCGTCCAGTTCCGGGTCGAGGTCCGGCTCGCCCCGCAGGATGGAGTAGAGCCGCTGGACGGTGGAGATGCAGACCCGCGCGGACGGGTCCACCACATTCGAGGTCAGGTGCTGCACGATGTACTCGGCCGGGAACTTACGCTGCGTGTCCGCGATGACGAACTTGTCGAACTCCAGCTTGGTCTGCCTGCCCAGGTTGGACCGGTCGACCAGGAATAGGATCCGCCGGGCGTCAGCGTGCCGGATCAGCCGATAGCAGATGTTCGCGGCAGTGAACGTCTTGCCTGACCCGGTGGCCATCTGAATCAGTGCCCGCGGCCGATCCTCACGCAGCGAGGACTCCAGATTACGGATCGCGCGGGCCTGCACCTCCCACAGCCGGGGGTTGTCCAGGTCCGGCATCGTCCGCATCCGGGCGCGCAAGGTCGGCCGCTGCGGATCCGCGGCGATCTGCCGCGACCATTCGGCGAGGGTCTCCGGCCGGTGGAACGTGAACACGCGCCGGCTGCGGGCATCGGGGTCGTATCCGTTGGTGAACCGGGTCTCGGTACCGGTCGACTCGTAGATGAACGGCAGCGGGTAGACCGGCGGCTTCAGCCAGCCCGGCAGACCATCGACGTACTTCCCGCTCTGGTGCTCGACCTCCACCAGAGTGGTCCCCTCTGGCTTGGCCTCGATTACTCCGGCGGGCTGACTTTCGACGAACAGGAGGTAATCGACCCTGCCGTGGCCTCGCTCCAGGCTGAACTCCCGCACGGCCACTCCGAGACCAGCGCCGACGTTGGCCCGGTCGGAGTCCTGCACGATCCAGCCAGCGTCCGCGAGCTGCTGGTCGATTTTCATCCTGGCCCTCGCCTCACGCGCGAGGTAGGCATCATGCGCATCGGGCACGAACCGAATGTTATCGGCCAGTCGCCCAGAGTGCGTAACTTCGCTACTTTCGGCCCCTGACTGACTCCTCGGGCGCCCGTCAACCCGACGCGCTTCTTGATCGTGGTGATCTGGGGTTGCCCGGACAACACCAGATCACCACGATCACCCGGAGCACGCGCGGGAGCCACGCCGACGAGCGCGCGGGAACACGGAGGCGCGCGAATGCGCGGGTGGGTGTCAGGCTGGGTCGGTGTTCTCGGGCTCTCCCTGGGCCAGGCCCAGGATTCGCTCGGCTCGGCTCATCAGCAGCTCAGCCCGCTGCCGGACCTGCCCGAACCGCCGCCAGATCTGGTCGACTCGGTCTTGCGGCGGATCGTTCCGACCCGAGCGCTGGCCAGCGTGCGGCCAATCGGCCCGGGCCCGGTGCGGGTCGCCGTGACTCTGGTCGGCCCAGTCGTCCGCGTCTTCGGCGTCGTCCGCGAAGTCCCCGGCCATACTGTCCGCCTCGCAGGCCGCTGACTCCGCCTCGTTGGCGGTCTCCTCGACCTGGTCGGCGAGTTCCTGCGCTTCGTCCGCCTGCCGTTGAGCCTGGTCTGCCCGCTGCTGTGCCTGGTCGGCAGCGACCTGAGCCTGGTCCGCGCGCTGCCGCGCTCGTTCCTGCTCGCGCTCGTCCGTCCGGCCCTCGGTCAGCTCGGCCGCCTCACGGGCTAGGTCGGCGGCCTCTTGCAGCATCGAGGCCGCCTCTTCCAGTTGCTCGGCCCGCTCCTGCTCACTGTCAGCCCGCTCCTGGGCCTGGTCGGCCCGGATCCGGGCCTGATCGAGCAGGTGCTGAGCACTGGCAGCCCGCTCCTGCGCCTTGAACATGGCAACCGACATGCCCGCCTCTGCGGCCACGCTGGCGTACCAGTTGTCATCGCGCGGCGTCGTCCGGCCACCGCTATCCGGATCCGTCGTGGCGCCGGCAGCATGCTCACGCTCCGCCTCGCGCCTGGCCACGCTGTACGGCTCGCCGGTCTGCGCCATGCGCTGACGGGCGGCGATCTTCTGGGCCTTGTTCTGAGTCATGGTCAGTTCTTCCTGGCGAGTCCGCCCGCGTCTGCCCGCCAAGCTGAATCGCATGACTGGAGGATGCACACGAGTCGTGGACCCTTGTCCTCGTTGCCATCGTCGGCGCGGGCCGGTCGCTGGCTCGGAAGCAGGCAGGTATGTGCGCTGCCACTACCAGGAAGCGTACCTGGCGATGACAGACGCGGCAAGGAAGCGAGTCAGCGACTGATGGTGCGGAGGATCGCCAGGCATACCTCGTGGCCCGCACCGACCTCGATCCGATGCCTACGCAGCTAACCTCTTCAGGGTTATCGACACGCTCGCGGGCGACGTACACACGTCCGGCCACACTTCGCCAAGCCGCACCTGAATGTCGCTTGAGCCGAGGGGAATCTCCACCCTGGTCACGTTCATGACCATCTGGCTGCATAGGCGCGACGCCGGGTTAGGGTGCTGCGTAAGGCCTGGAATAGGCCACCAAGCTCCGAGGACGATGGATACCGTTGTGCTATGCGGGATGCGGTACGAGGCCGTATGACCAGCGTTCAGTACCGGTGCCGTCCGGAACGCCCCCGTTGCGTTCGCCGCTACCACATTCCGAGGCAAGTTGAGCGTGCAGGTCGGGCCGACATTGCGAAGCGGCTGCGTGACATATTCCGACTGGTCGCCCTCAGTGGCGAAACCGGGGGAATGTGTCGCTGAGCCCAAGATCAGCTGGCTAGCCAAGCAGGAATCGGAGCGGGCCGGGAAGACCGCATCGGCCACGCGCCGGGCAGCTGCCCGAGTTCGCGGAGCACCTGCGGGCCGGCCAGTCGTGTCCCGCGCCGAGTGATGATCGAGGCCGTGAACTACTCCTGCCACCGCCAGCACAGCAGCGAGGGAGCTAATGCCAGCGACCATCCCGCCCAGAAACCTAGGCCGCATGCCGTTCGCCTCCTACGTGCGTATCGTACGCCCAGGTGAAGGCCAATGCGTTACTGGCCTGCGAAGGGAAGCTGACCAGTCGTGGCCAGCCGCAGTGCGAGGCGCCACCGTCCGGCACCCAGAACACCGCAGCTGGCGACGCATACAGCCGTGCGGTCGTGACCTGGCCGACTACAAACAGTCTGACTCGTGCCACTTGTCGGTAAAGGTCGTTTTACCTGATCCGATGCCCTGTGGCGAAATGCAATACACCGATGAATCTAGGCCTGAAATCCATTCCGTCGTGCTCTGGCTTCCCATGGTCACCCACGAACTGGTGGAACCGACTTCAGCGTACGTGTTGGTAAATCCTATAGATCCGAAGTTGGCTGCCACTTCGCTCGGCGCTTCGCCAACCCAGTCCGCGGTGTTGCCGCGGAAGCTCCAGCCGCCGCCGGGGGGAGACGATGAACAACTGTGAGCGACCCCCGTCGACTCGTCCTCGATATAGAAGAATGCCTTTTTCGGGCTAGCCTCAAAGCTCATGTTCTGATAGATCACATGGCCGACAGCAAAAGTCCAGGACGCGTATCCGCAGAAAACCACAGGAGCGGCAGTGTTAGCGAATTCGGTGAATGCGCGATATGCGCTGCCCGAGCCAAGAGCAGTGTTGCCGCACTCCACACCTTGCTGGACAAGGTTGTCAGCTCCATTCGTGCCGCCTAGACCAATCCAGAAGCCCAGCCCGTTCGAGTTAGAGCACGATGTCGTGGATGGAATAGTAAGATCAGCCTTCACAGCCACGTATGTATTAGCGGTGCCGTTGATATTGCCTGCCGAGTAACCAGCCCAGTTCGTGTAGTAAGTGGCATAGGATTCCGACGGCCGAACGCTGGTCGCGACTCGCAGCGGACCGACCGGCGGGACGTCTGACCGGTAGGCCGCCATGGCAGTGGTCCAGCCCCGGAGTGCAGATGGATTCGCCGGCCGCGACGGGAAGCCGTACTGCCGGAGCTGTGCCGCACTTGCAGTCAGCGGATTGAATCCTGCCGACGGCGTCGTGGTCGTCATTGTCTGGCCATCAGGTAGCTGATACGTCGTTTCGACACCACCGCCTCGGAGCCGGGTCACCGTCGGCCGCACAGTGACCAGGCTGCCGGTGGATGCGGCCGATGAAACACCAGCAGTGCTGAAGCCAACGACCCTGACGTGACCAGGCGCAGAACGAGCTGCCGTTGCCGCTGGCCGAAGTGCGCCGCTCCCAGACCAGGAAGAAAAGGCGATCAGGGCAACTGCAACCGCGAGCGCTGAGACGGCGCGGCGGATGCTCACGAACCTCTGGGCCTGGCCCCTGCTGGACTTGAACACCAATCTCACCCCGGCTGCTCTGTGTTCGCGGAAGTGCCGCAAAACGGCAATCGCAACATACAACGAGTCGCCAACACCTGTCCAGAGAGGCTTCCGTCGGGCATATCGCACAATTTGCATGCAACTCATGACGTGCCATGCCAGCTCCTAGCAGAATGGGCAGGCACTAATGGTGGCTGGCGTGCGGGCAAAGCCGGGATGGTGGCGCTCAATCCGGCAATGGATCGTGCCGCACTGCGTCCTCGGTTGCCATGATGGCTACGCTGTCCACCTGTGGAGCCTCGCGAGTGGCCGCATATCGCCGGCACCTACGATGTCGTCGCGACGGACTACGCCGAGAGGTTCTCCGGTGAGCTCGACGGTAAGCCGTTCGACCGGGAACTGCTTGACCGCCTGGCCAGCGATGTCGCCGGCCGCGGCCCGGTCTGCGACCTGGGCTGCGGTCCTGGCCAGATCGGCGGCTATCTCGCCGGGCACGGCTGCGACGTGCTCGGCGTCGACCTCTCGCCGGGCATGCTCCGCTGCGCACGGGAGCGTCAACGCGACCTGGCGTTCCTGACCGGCGACATGCGCGCACTGCCGCTCGCCGACGCTTCCTGCGTCGCGGTCGCCTGCTTCTACTCGCTGATCCACATTCCTCGCGCGCAGGTGCCTGCGGCCATTGCCGAGATGAGCCGGGTGCTGCGACCTGGCGGCTCGCTGATCCTGGCCGTCCACGAAGGCACCGGCGAGGCGCATGTCGATGGCTGGTTCGGGTACGCGCTGAGCGTTGACGCGACGCTGCTGCGCGGCGGCGAACTGACCGGCCTGCTCGACATGGCCGGGTTTACTGACTGCCGCGCGACGCTGCGCGAGCCATACCCGAGTGAGCCGCAGCAGCGTCGGCTTTACGTCCGGGCCACCCGCGACTAGCGCCCGTCCGGCCCAGCCTGTCACATTAAGTTATGGATCTGATACTGTGTGTTACGTATCGCTTGCGGGTACGGCACTCTGGGGGGCCAGGAAACCGGAAGTCATGCTGCGCGAGCCGACGGGGAGGCAAGACGCTGCCTGCATCCACAGCCGCACCCGCAGCCTCACCTTCGGGTTCGCCTGCCGCGCCGGCTGATCCGCCGTCGCGCACCGCGCGAGTGCTGGACGCGATCACGATGGCGGGCGGCCTGCTGTGCGTGGCCGGAGGCCTGACCGTGATGGTGGCCTGGTTCGCGCGGGCGACTGCCGTTTTGCGCTTCGGCAGCCAGCATCCGATGTCGTTCAATACTGCGCTCGCCGTGGCGGTGACGGGGTTCGCGCTGGTCGCGGTCGTGATGAGATGGCCCTGGGCAACGCTGATAGCGGGCGTGTTCGATGCGGCCCTTGGCACCGCGATACTGGCCGAGCACGCGCTGGGCCGTGGTCTCGGCATCGATCAGCTGGTCGTCAGGGCTTACGTCAGCGGGCCGCACGACGTCGCTGGAAGGCCGCCGATCAGCACCGCGGTGTGCTTGACGCTGGTCGGCGCGACCCTGTTGGTGTGGGGTCCATGGCGCTCCCGCAGCCGACCGGCCGCGCTGGCCGCAGCAGGATCTCTGATTGGCGCCGTCGCAGTCACGGCGATCGTCGGGTACGCATCCGGCGCTCCCGCAGCTTACGTCTGGTTGCATGTGACCGCCATGGCCTTCCTCACCGCCGTCGCCATGTTCATTCTTGCGCTCTGCCTGCTGAGCGCTGCCTGGCGCGACGCCCCAGGGCGTCACGAAGGCGGTCCCAACTGGCTCCCCATACCGGCCGGTGTGGCGGCTTACGGTATCGCCGACGCCGTGTGGCTGGCCGTAATCAGCGGGCGCGTCGCTAGCGGGCACAACGTCGTCGTCACCTTCACGGACGCGTCCGCTGTCCTCGGGATTCTCATGGCCGGCCTGGTGGCGCTGGCGGTCTGGCTGGCGCAGCAGGCCGACTGGCGGCGCCGGACGGCCGAAGCGGAAACAGCGCTGGGGGCCGAGGCCGTGAGGGCGGCGCAGCAAACCGAGAACCGGCTGTTCCAGTTCCTTGACGCCATGCCCGTCGGGGTGTTTGTGGCATCGTCGGGCGGCCGTCCCTACTACGCCAATGACGAGGCTGAGCGCGTGCTGGGCCGAGGCGTCGTACCGGACGTTGGCGCCGACGAGCTGGCCGAAACCTACAATGCCTTCGTTGCTGGCACGGACCGGCTGTACCCGACTGAGAACGTGCCGGTTGTACGTGCCCTCCTAGGGCAGGCGTCACACATCAGCGACATGGCGATCCACAAGCCGGACGGTGATGTGATCCCTATCGAGGTATGGGGCCGCCCGGTGTTTGGGGCCGGCCAGGAAATCGACTACGCCCTCGCCGTGTTCGCCGACATGTCGGACCGCGAGGCCAGAGAGCGGATCGTAGCCGAGCAGGCCGCTCTGCTTGAGTTGGCCCACGATGCGATCTTCGTGCGGGATCAGGACAGTCGCATCGTGTTCTGGAACGCGGGTGCCGAGCACACGTACGGCTTTACCCGTACGCAGGCAGTGGGACGTATCTCCCACGAGCTTCTCCACACAAAGTTCCCCGGCCCCCTCGCCAACATCGAGGCCATCTTGACCCGGGAGGGCCGATGGGAGGGCGAGCTCACCCAACGACGCGCCGACGGGCGGCTCATCGTCGTCGAGAGCCGGTGGGTGGGACAGCACGAGTCCGACGGGTCTGTGGTCCGATTCATGGAGACTAACCGTGACGTCACGTCCCGGAAGGACGCCGAACGCGCGGCGCTGCGCGGAGCGCAGGAGATTCAGGCACTGAACGCAAACCTCGAACGGCAAGTGCAGCAGCGCACAGTTTTCCTGCAGCGGGCCAACAAGAACCTGACGGCCTTCTCCTATTCGATCGCCCACGACCTGCGCACCCCGCTACGAGCGCTGAGCGGATACGCCGAAGTCCTGGTGGAGGAATATGGCAAGACTCTCGGCGAAACTGGCAACGGGTACGCCGGGCGCATCCAGGCAGCCGCCGAGCACATGGCCACCCTGATCGATGACCTGCTGCAGCTGTCGTGGGTGTCACAGGCCGAGATGAACCTCCAAGAGGTCGATCTCAGCGCCGAGGTTACCGCCATCTGCGACCGACTCCGCGCCGATAATCCAGACCGCCGGGTCAGCACGACCGTCGCAGACGGCGTCCGGGTCACCGCGGACCGCAACCTGATCCGAACTGTGCTGGAGAATCTGCTGCACAACGCCTGGAAGTTCACCGCAGGTCGCGACAACGCCACCATCGAGTTCGCCACCGTCAGCGTCGACGACGCCGCGGTCTGCTGCTACGTGCGCGACAACGGGGTCGGCTTCGACTTCGCCTACGCGAGCAAGCTGTTCCAGCCCTTCCAGCGGCTGCACGCCGTCGGTGAGTTCCCCGGCACCGGCATGGGCCTGGCTAGCGTTCAGCGCATCGTCGAACGCCACGGCGGGCGCACCTGGGCCGAGGGCTCCGTCGATCGCGGCGCCACGTTCTACTTCACCCTCGACGCGAACAACGTCCGTTCACTCAATGAGCCGTTGCAGCCTGCCTCCTGGCCGCTGGCGCTAGACTCATCGGCGCAGTGAGCTTGAGCGGCACGTTCGGTGTCCGCCAGACTTGGTGGTGGTGCCGCCTGTTGCTGCTGGGGATCAGCGGGCGGCCCGCTGGGTAGGGGTTGCCATGTCTGGTTGGTTCGAAGCACAGATCCTGCATACCGGCCGGCTGCCGTTGTTCTGCTTCTTCGTGGCGTTCGTGGCAGGCTTCGGCTGCATCCGGCTGTCTGTGCGGCTGATCCGCGCGCAGGTCCGGTGGTGGCCAGGCAACATCCGCACTGGCGCTGTGCATGTGCACCACATGGTCTTCGGCGTGGTGCTCATGGGCATCGGCGGCATCGGCGGGCTTGCCGCGCCGCCGGCTTCGCTCCTGTGGCGATCGGCGCCTGCCGCGGTGTTCGGGCTCGGCACCGCCCTGGTGCTCGATGAGTTCGCGCTCATCCTGCACCTGCGTGACGTGTACTGGACCAATGAGGGACGGCTGTCGATTGACGCCGTGTTCGTCGCGGCCGGAGCGACCGCGCTCCTGCTGATCGGGGCCAGCCCGGTCGGGGTGCGGAGCGTGGCTGACTACCACCACCTGCCCGGAAGCCCCGGCGCCGTCGCCACGCTGATCACAACGGTGGCCGTGCTGTTCGTGCTCGCAGGGATCACGCTGCTGAAAGGCAAGATCTGGACCGGGCTGTTCGGCCTGATCATGCCGCTGGTCCTCATCCTCGGTGCCATCCGCCTCGCCCGGCCCGGCTCACCATGGGCACGCTGGCGCTACCGGGAGCGCCCAGGCAAGCGCGCCAGGGCCGGCCGCCGCGAGCAGCACCTGCGGCTGCCGGTGATCCGCGCGAAGATCCGAATCCAGGACCTGCTCACCGGTCCGCACGACCAGCCAGCCATCAGCGTCAGCGAGCGCCAGACACAGCCCGCGCCCGCGATCACGGCCAGCGCGGCAGGTATCGTTTTCCCTGAATCGGCTGATGTAGCTTCCGAAGGCTGACCGGTCACGCGCGTCTGGAGCCAAGCAGGTCCTGCCACAGCGTGACCGCGTTGGCGTCCGGATCCCGCAGGTGGAGCAGCGCGATCACGCCGGGCTTCTCCACTGCTGCCGGCAGGTCCGCCCAGTGGGCCAAGAGCCGTGACCGCTCGGCAGCGAGGTCAGCTACACCGAGCGAGAGCTTGCCATGGCCTGCCGACCCCTGGTCCTTCGTGAGCCGGAAAGCTACCTCGGGTTCACGATGCAAGCGCCATTCGCACTGGTCTGGCTGAGGGCGGAGGTCGGGCGCGCGGCCCACGAGAATCGCGTAAAACTCCTCCGCCCGGCTCAGGTCACTAACGCAGAGGTCGAGAACGGCACCTGCGAAGCTGAGATCCACCTGACGACTATCGCAGAAGAGATTGATCAGGGGCTACGCACGAGGAGGGCGACGACTCCCTGCTCGGAACCGTCAACGTCTACTTTCTGCCGATGACGACCAGCAAGTGCTCGTCCACCCAGGAGACCTCAGGGCTGGGCAGCCGGGCCAGAAACGTCGCGATGGATGAACGCCACTCATCCGGCGAGTAGAGGGAGAACGTCGAGTAGTGGCGTCCCTCGGCCTGGGCCCTGAGCCGCTCGGCCGTGCTCGAACGCGGATGCCGGAATGTCTGCATGGCGACCACCCTGAGCCCGGCCGTCCGCCTGACGGCGTCCCGGAATGCGGCCTGGCTGTGCAGGCGCTGCTCGTGCTCGGTGAAGCCCGGGAAATAGCGGCCCCAGATCGTCCGGGCATTCTGCCGCGGCGTGCGGGTGTAGAGAAAGAGCCGGCCATCGGGCCGCAGCACCCGTGCGCCAGCGGTCAGGAACCGACCGAGGTCGAAGTGGTGTACGCAGTTGAACGCCGTCACCAGGTCGAGGCTCGCGGTCCGCAGCGGCAGGTCCTCGGCGGTTGATCGCAGCGGAGCCACCCCCAGGGCCTGGCCGTGATTGCCGGCCGTCATCTCTGCCAGCATGGCCGCCGAGAGGTCGCTCGCTGCCAGCAGCGAGCCGACCGGCAGCAGTTCACGCAGTAGTCGCGAGTACCGGCCTGTGCCGCAGCCGACATCGAGTCCTGTGACGGGGCGGTCGGGCAGGAGCTGCCGGATCCTGCGCACTGGCGCCTCGTCGGTGGTGCGCAACGATTCGTAGACGGCGGCTACCTGCTCGAAGTGATCGCCCACTGTCACACCAGGATGGTCGCTCACAGTCACGTCCGGCACCTCCACGTAGTAGGTCTGCTTGTCTCCATCATGCGCTCGCCTGGCCCAATTCATGCACTGTTAATCAACATGACGGATAAGTCGGCGCAGCGCCAGGCACTGCCGGGTGTCGAGGCGGAGGTGACAGCCAAACTCGCCGCCGTCGACCGCGCGGTGGCTGGGACGGGCCCGGTCAGAGCGGGCCGCGGTCAGAGCGGGCCGCGGTCAGGGCGAGGCCATGGCGAAGGACCTGGCAGGTGTTCTCCTGCCGGGCCCTTGCCGATCCCAGATATCTTCGCCGGTGATGCCGGCGGTTAGCTATGACCCCGGCGGCGGATTACTCGGATCGCAAGGGCTCACGCCGTACTGTATGAAGATAGATCCGTAGGAATGGGCGAGAAGGCCGGTGGCACCGGGGTCCACGAAACCTTTGGTGTTGGTCTGCTTGTCGACCACCCAGACACAGGAGCCGGAGCACCGGCCGGGCACTGGACCACTACCCTGCACACCGCCCGTGCCGCGTAGCTACTGCTGCATCCCCACCGCAGCCCGAGCACGCTGAGCCTCCCTCATCCGCAGGTGCGGCCCGAGGAATTCACCGGGCGCCAGCAGGCGCTGGAGTGGTTCCAAGCCGAGCGGCAGGTACTGCTCGCCGCGATCAGGCAGCCGCCGACTGGGAGTTCGGCACGCACGCCTGGCAGCTGCCCTGGGCTGTGGCAATGTTCCTGGACTGGCAGGGGTACTGGCAGGAGCTGGCCGCGACCCAGCTGTCCGCGCTGGCCACCGCCCGTGCGCTCGGTGACCTGACCTGGCCGGGCAGGCCCAGGCCGCCCGTTTCCTGGGCCGTGCCCAGACACTGCTGGGCGCCTGGGCCGAGGCCAGCACGCACCTGCAAGCTGCTCTCCAGCTGAGCCGGGAGCTCGGCTGCCCACCTTGCAGGCTCGGGTCCATCTCTCGGACCGCTCAACTTAGCGCTGTCGCCGGCGAACTACGGGCGGCTTGCCACAGCACTAGACTGCTCGCACAGAGGTGGCAGATGACGGCAACCTGGTCACCCGCGACCGCATCGGCGACAGGCGGGGACATTGACCGAGCACGCAACTCAACGAGCCGGCCAGCATGCTTGCGCATTCCAGACCCGCCTCCCGCGCTGACCGTGCCCGGTTCAGCCGGTCCCGGTGTCGGGAAGGATGACCTCATGTCGTGCACTTTGCATGTTGCCTGGGACGACCGGCTGACCGGCTACGACTTCGGGCCCAGCCACCCGCTGGCTCCGGTCAGGGTGGAACTGACGATCGAGCTTGCCCGTGAGCTTGGCGTGCTCGACGCACCCGGGGTCACGGTGGTCAAACCTGAGCCGGCTACCGACGCCGAGCTTGAGCTCGTGCATGACCCGGACTATATCGCCGCGGTCAGGCAGGCAGGTGACGCCGATCCGGGCAGTTCGGCCTTCGGCCGGTTCGGCCTTGGCACGTCCGATGACCCGATCTTCGCGCACATGCACGACGCCTCGGCCCTGGTGGCCGGGGCCACCCTGGCCGCGGCCCGCGCGGTCTGGTCGGGCGCGGCCGACCACGGCGCGAGCATCGGCGGCGGCCTGCACCATGCGATGCGGGGCAGCGCCAGCGGATTCTGCATCTACAACGACCCGGCGATCGCGATCAGCTGGCTGCTCAGCCAGGGTGCGCAGCGGATCGCCTACGTCGACATCGACGTGCACCACGGCGACGGCGTGCAGGCCGCGTTCTATAACGACCCGCGAGTGCTCACGATCAGCCTGCACGAGCATCCGGCCACGTTGTTTCCCGGCACCGGCCAGGCGTCGGAGACCGGCGGCCCGGACGCGCCGGCCTCGGCAGTCAACGTGGCACTGCCGCCGGGCACTCCCGACGCCGACTGGCTGCGCGCGTTTCACGCGATCGTCCCGCCGCTGCTGCGCGAATTCCGGCCGGAGATCCTGGTCAGTCAGCACGGCTGCGACACGCACCGGATGGATCCGCTGGCGCACCTGGAGCTGACCATCGATGCCCAGCGGGCGGCACACGCCGCAGTGCATAATCTGGCGCACGAGATGGCCGGCGGCCGCTGGGTGCTGACCGGCGGCGGCGGCTACGAGCTGGTCCAGGTGGTACCCAGGACCTGGACCCACCTGCTGGCCGAGGCCTCAGGCCGACCGCTGGATCCGCAGCTGGCGACCCCGCAGCGCTGGCGCGACTACGTCAGGCACCGCACCGGCGAGACGGCGCCCGAGTTGATGACGGAGCATGCACCAGCCACGTACTCCCGTTTCGAAAGTGGCCATGATCCCGGCGAGCCGATCGATCGGGCCATCATGGCGACCCGCAACGCGGTCTTCCCGTCCCACGGCCTGATGCCGTAGCCGGCCGGAGCGCGTCATGGTCTTCGCCAGCCGGACCGAGGCGGGCAGGCAGCTGGCCGCCTCGACCGGGCTGGCTGAGCTGCCGGCCGGGCAGGTCGTGGTGCTCGGCCTTCCGCGCGGCGGCGTGCCGGTGGCATTGCCGATCGCGGTGGCGATCGGCGCGCCACTGGACGTGATCGTGGTCCGCAAGCTCGGGGTGCCGTTCCAGCCCGAGCTTGGCATGGGTGCCATCGGCGAAGCGGGCGCACGGGTGATCAGCGGCGACGTGCTCAGCCATGCCAGGGTGACCGAGCGCCAACTGGCCGCCGTCGAGGCGCGGGAGCGGGCCGAGCTTGACCGCCGCGCCCGGCGGTACCGGGGCAGCCGGCCGCCACTGCCGCTCGACGGCAAGATCGCGGTGATCGTCGACGACGGCATCGCCACCGGGTCCACAGCCCGCGCCGCCTGCCAGATCGCCAGAGCGCGCGGCGCAGCCCGGGTGGTGCTCGCCGTCCCAGTCGCGCCGCCGGGATTCGCCGCGCGAATCGGGTCCGACGCCGATGACTTTACCTGCCTGCAGACGCCAGATCCGTTCTACTCGATCGGACAGTTCTACACCGACTTCCGCGCCACCTCAGACGACCAGGTGCTCGCCTGCCTCGACGAGGCAGGCCGGCTGGCAGGCCCAGCACCAACCACCGGGTAATTCGGCGAGGCCCGCCGACGCACCGCCCGCGACCGACGACTTAACACGGTTTGGTGACCATAAACGCCATGAACCGGCAGTTTTTTGACTGAAACTCGGGCTCAATCGACTACCACCCGTGCTATATGCCAAATATCGATCTCAATAAGCAGCCCTATATACTCAGGAAAGGTACGTCTATCTGCACAAGAAAGAGGCATCATGAAGGTCGGAATATCCCGGACAGTACGCCTCCTAAGCCTCGGGTTCGCCGCCGCGGCATCAATCGCCCTGACGGCGGGCGCTGCTTCGGCTGCTCCGGCTGCTCCGGCCAGCGCCCCCCGGCAGATCGCCTCATGCCGGGCACAGGGGGATTTCGCCATCTGCGACGCCGCCGGGGACGCTCGTCACCAGCCGGTAACGATCGTCGTGCATGTCAGGGCGACTCCACGGCAGGGCGTGTCGGTCGCCTGGGACATCACCTGTTCAAAGGGACTCGGCGCGGGCGGCAGTTCGGGGCAGTTCAACTCAGGCACGCCGGTCAACCGCAAGCTGCACCACCCCTATGCTCATCCGGACAGCTGCATCGTGTCCGCAGACGCCCAGCTCTCCCGCGGCGGGCACGTGCATCTGTGGCTGACCTACCGGAGCTAGCCGGGTGGGGTCCGTCACGCGCTAGGACCAGAGCTGGAGAACAGCGGGTTCCGGCGACCTTGCAACGAGCCGGCGATGACGTGCCTGACTGGTCGCTCTGGCATGCTGAGATCGGGCTTGCGGCGTCCGCGCGGCGCCGCCGCCCGCGGACAGCCGACCGACCCTGCCCTGACGAACATGGGAGACAACATGCCAACTCGCAGCGCTTCGACCACATGGACCGGCGGGCTGGAAGACGGAACCGGAATCGTGGATCTGGTCAGCTCGGGCATCGCGAGCTACGAGGTTTCCTTTCCCAAGCGGGCGGCTGAACTAGCCGGCGGCACGACCAGCCCCGAGGAGCTCATCGCCGCGGCGCACACATCGTGCTTCGCGATGCAGTTCTCGGCCATGCTCGGAGCGGCCGGCGGCAGTGATCAGGCGCTGCAGGTCAATGGTGATGTCACGCTCGGCCCGGACCCAGCTGGCGGGTTCAGGATCAGCGGCATCAAGCTGACCGTGCGTGGCTCGGCGACTGGCATCAGCAATGAGCAGTTCGCGGCGATCGCCCAGGATGCCAAGGCAGGCTGTCCGGTCAGCAAGGCACTAGCCGGTACGGACATCACCCTCGAAGTCCGCGAGCCCTGATCCGCCGGCTTCCGGCGGTGCCTGCGCCGCCATCTCTGGGTGGACCTATCGGCCGCCGCGCAGCCAGGAGCGAGAGCGGCTACCCCGGCCAGGCTGGTAGCCGCGACGAACACGACCATCAGGCCGTGGTGAAACGGCGCTGAAATCAGATCAGGGAAAACCTCGCTGCCGGTGACAGTCCGCTGGCCCGCCGCCGACAGCGACGCCAGCGCATGACCGGGCGATACCGGCGGCAGGGTACCGATGTGATGCGCTATGCCATAGGGCACGCCTTGGCGCTGCAATCCGGTGGTCAGCGTCTCTGGGAGGCAGCTCGCCAGCCCGGCGATCATGAGCGAGAAAAACATCCCGATCGACAGCGCTGTGCCGGAGTTCTGGTAGGTCGAGCGCATTCCGGAAGCCACGCCGCGGTACCTGGCCGGGACGCTGCTCATGATCGAGGCGGAGTTCGCTGTGATGAGCAGGGCAAACGCCCAGTAGCCGAAGTCGACGGGCAGCAGCATCAGGCCAATGAAGCTGCCGCCGAACACGACCATTCCGATCGTGGCGAAGCCCCGTGCGCCGAACCGGTCAGACAGAGATCCCGACAGCGGACCGGCGATCAGGATGCCGGTGGTCAGCGGCAGCAGAAAGATGCCGCGGTGCGTCGGAACGCCACGATCGCGGGCGGAAGGGAGAGCCCTCGTAACTAGTCCGCCGCCACGGCCCCGCGTGGCATTCGAGCTGCACGACGAGCCCTGGCCTGGCCGGCGGCGTCTACGCCAATGCCCTGGCTGTCTGGCACACCGAGCACGAATTCAGCATCATGAGCCGGTGCCCAGCTCGCCAGTGCCCAGTTCGGCTGTGCCCAGCTCAGCTGCCGTCAGTGATCCAGGTCGTGCGCGGTCGGGTGCTTCGGCTGGTACAGGCCAAGCTCGCCGCCACCGGGCACGCGCATGATGGTCAGCAGGCCGAAACCACGATCAGCGACCGGCCCGGTGAACTCGGCGCCGCGGGCACTCAGCTCGGCGACGGTAGCGTCGATATCGTCGCACATCAGGTACACCTCGTGCCGCCCGCTGCCGGCGGCGCCAGCCTCGCCTTCGCTGCCGGCCGCGGCAGGATGGATGCCCAGTTCAGCCGGCGGCAGCTTGAAGATGAGCCAGCCACCGTGCGCATCGACATTGGCCATGCCGAGCACGTCGCGGAAAAACGCCCGCGCCCGGTCCGCGTCGCGAGCGTAAATAATGGCGTGCGTACCTGTGATCATGCTCTGGGAGCCTAGCGCCAGCCCAGCCGTGCCACGCTCTTTAAGCCTTACCTGGCCAGCCGGACGACCGCATAGTGATCTTGGTGCTGCTGTCGCCGTGCCTGGCCACTTCTTTCATGCCGAGTCGCTGGTAGAGAACCTGGGCGCGGCGGTTGACGATGAGCACGTCAAGGACCAGATCCTGGCCTTTCTGCTCGGCCTCGTCAATGAGTGCGCTGATCAGGCGGGTGCCGATTCCGTGGCCCTGGAGACCGGGGTGAATCTCGATCCGGGCCAGGTAGACCTCGCCGGGGCGGTATTCGACGTCAAGCATGCCGACGTCCTGCCCGCCGACGGTGATGATCTGCCAGCGGTGCGGGTCGAAGGCCCGTGCCTGGAAGTCCCGCTGGACCTGCTCGTCCCACCCCCAGATCACGGTGATGTACTCGCCCAGGGCGGCTTGTGCGGCTGATAGCAGAACTCGCTGTCAGTCAGGGTGGCCGCCCGCAGCGCGATGCCGCTCACTGGCCAGCGGTTCCCGCGCACCGCAGATACAAGGTGACCGTTGAGCCGTGCAGCTGCCAGGTGTGCAGGGCGCAGAACGGGTACGGCGGGCTGGCCGCTCCGTAGAACCTGGCCGGCTCCGATGTCATGTACTGGATCAGCCAGAACCTGCGCACGCTTGCCAGGCGGCGATCGAGCACAACCTGGCTGACGTTCTTGCCGTACAGAGTGTTGCGGTACGCCGGAGACGCGTTCCCGCCGATGTCTCGCAGGCGAGCGAAGCCGGCCGGGTATGCCGCCATGATCAGCCGGCGTCCGAGCTGCCCGAACACGACCGCGTCGCCCGGCCTGGCCCGCGCGCCGAGGAGCCTGGAGACCGCCCGGATGTCGTCCGTCGCCACCGCCGGCCTGACCACGGACTGACCTGCCAGCGCGGCAGCGAGCACGACGGCAAGCGCCGCGGCGCCGAAGCGCACCGGCAGCATCGATGCGGCAGCGACGATCAGCAGCGCCGCCGCGGGCAGGCAGAACAACAGGTAGCGCAGCTGCCACATCGGAGTGACCTGCGCCGCACCGGCCAGCAGAACCGGCGGCAGCAGCAGCCACGGAGCGGCCAGCGTGACCAGTGCGGCCGGGCCGGACTCGCGGTGGCCCGGCTTCGCCACGGCGAACACCAGGGCTCCGGCCAGCACAGCAGCGAGCAGCCCGCCGACCACGGCCAGCCCCGGCGGCCGCTCCCACGCGACCTGCCGGACCTGGGTCAGGTCGAGC
>OCZU010000872.1_pt1 | contig 20363 bp, 19 predicted proteins | sample 1539001 | NCBI WGS metagenome assembly OCZU01 (sample SAMEA3539306, study PRJEB22396) | soil metagenome | biome: tundra; feature: field; material: soil | place: USA | collected 2010-05 | depth 0.15 m | reverse complement strand
CGAAGGCTGCAACAAGAATCCAACTGGCCAACACAAGCGTCACGCCATGCAGTGATCGTGTTCGAGTCCTGATCATTATAGCATTCCTAGGGTTATTTACTCAGCTGCACGCACGTTCGCTGCTTAGCAGGTGGTGCCAACGGTTAGATCGACCTGAACCTCGCTGTTGCTTATACCGTCATTCAAGAGCCAAGCGTTCGTCGAGGTGTCCTTGTAGCATACTAGATTATTGTAAGAAGACGACCATGTCCCATCACCGTGCTGGTATTCGAGATTATTCATGTCAGTCCACAGGCTATCGCACTGATTGTAATGCTCAGAGTTGGTAATAGTGTAACCTGTGTTGAATATCATAGTTGGGCTGTAGTCGAATCGCTGACCGGCGACATAGAATCGGAAGATATCGACGTGCCCGACATTATCAACGTCAAAACCTTGATATGAGTTCTCGCTAAGAACCTGCAGGTTTAACGGTTGCGGCGAACTGTCGGCACCTCGGTTGACCCACTCCGCATAAACTGTCGGACCGCTGAGCCCTTCGTTATTAGCCATCCAGCCCACCTCGACGTCATTGCCGAGAGAGTTTGTCACAAATAGACTGCGGAAAATTGACGAATTCAAACTGTTGATCACAGAGCCCGTGTTGACGTAAATGTCCGCGAGGTTGCCATAGTGAATAGCGTTATAGTCATATCCGTCGACATTAACGTGATTAGCCGCGCAGGGCGAGGTCGCCGATGCAGTTGAAGTTGAAACTGTCGTCACGGCGCCCGCCGTAGCCACTCCTAGCAGGCATCCAAGTATTATTTGGGCCGCCGAGCACCCTGCCGTCGTGCTAGGTCGCATGCTACCGACACCTGTCCTGTCGGGCCCGCTTTGCATTGGCCGTGCTTATGATCGAAGATGCGGGACCGGCAGATATGACGCAAGTGGCATTGATGGCTTTTTGGTGTCCATTCAGGGGTGGCGGCCGCCTGCGGGTTTAGGCTGCGAGCAGGTCGTCGGCGGGGAGTGGCGGGAGCCAGGGTTTGCTTGCCATATTTCTTGGGACAGCGATAACGGTTTGTCACGCGGACGTGCCGTTTCTGTGTGACATCGCGCGCGGCGTGACGTTGTCGCCGAAGATGCCGTACGCCGAGGTAGCCGAGTTCCTAGCGCACCATGTGGACCTGGTGCCGGCCGCGCTTGACACGCTGCGCTACGTCGACTGTGCGCTGCTGGCCCGCCGGATCACCGCCGACTGCCTGCTCAGCGTCGGCCTGATGGACGATGTCTGCCCGCCGTCGACGGTCTATGCCGCATACAACGAGATCACCGCCGCCAAGCAGATCGCCGTCTATCCGTTCGGGGTGCACGACGTGCCGCCCGCCCATGTCGAGCGCCAGCTCCGGCACCTGCGCGACCGGCTGGTTAGTCCGTACCTTCGTCAGGCATGACGTCCGTCACATTTGTGCGACTTGGCTTTGTTACGGAATGCTGGAGCCCTCGTACACGGCGTTGGCGATGACCTCACTACCGCTGTTGAAACCGGCAAAACTGCAGTTGAGCAGCTTATTCAGCTTCGGATCGGTCAGGTCGTCGGCGATTGACGGGAATCGTCCAGCCGCCGCAGCGCATCTCGCTCCGTGTTCGAAGCTGGCGCAAGCCCGCCGAGCTATCTGATACAGCGACGTGACCTGGCTGGTAGGCGGGCCAAGGCCGGCTAGCTCCGCTGAACAGCGGCCCAGCGCGCTGGCCATCCGGCGCAACGATGTCGGCGTCAGGGTCCCCATCTCCGTAACGGCGTCCTTCATATGCCGCTGCACCGAGGTCAGACCATTCAGCCATCGATCGGTCCTGGTCAGCGGTGCTGGCGCGGCGGTGAGCGGGGGGGCCGGCTGAGTGCTGGGACTCGAGCCGCTTGTGCGCGACGGCGTGGCACGGGCAGCAGCACCGGGCCGTACGGCTGACGTTGATGCTGGGTGAGGGGAGCTGAGGAGGAGCGCGACCAGGGTCGTTATCGCCAGACCGGCCAGCACGAACAACCACCTCCGGTGTCCGCGGGACCAGCTAGGAGTCATCGTTCGGTCATTGAAGACCGGCGGTCCCGCAGGCCGCGGGATGGCCTCGTCTGCGGCCCGCTGCCACGGGCTGACCGATGACAGCGGCATGGCGTCGGATGGTGACGACGGTGGTGGTGGTTGCGGCGGTGGCGGTGGTTGCGGCGGTGGCGGTAGCGGCGGAGGTGACGGCGGTGGCGGTAGTTGCGGTGGTGGTGGCAGTTGCGGTGGTAGTGGTTGCGGCTGCCAGTCGAGAAGTGGCAGGTTCGGCGGTAGCGGCGCCAGGCCGGGCAGCGGCGCCAGGCCGGGTAGCGGCATCGGGCCGGGCAGGGGCGCCGGGCCGGGCAGGGGCGCGGGGCCGGGCAGGGGCAGCAGGCCGGGCAGGGGCAGTGGCCTCGGGTCATGCGTCGTAGTGATTTCGTCGTGCCCGCTCAGTGCGATGCCGAGGGTTAGCGGCGGTAACTCACCCGAATCAGTCACTCGTGCCCCCTTGGGCTGGTGCCGTCTCAGCTATCTCACGGGATCGCGGTCAGCTGGCAGGAATATGCACCCGCTGGCATTTAGTACGTTTGTGTGACGTCCGGAGCGGCTGCCCGGTTGACAGATGCTTGCGGACGATCCGCCCGTCGCCGACGCGGTCCGCACCGTCGAGACCGCAGCGGCCCGCTGATCGTTAGGCGAGTCCGCCGGTGGCCTGGATGATCTGGCCAGTGATCCAGCGGGCGTCCGGGCTGGCGAGAAGCGCCACGACGTCGGCGATGTCAGCTGGCTGGCCGAGGCGGCCCAGCGGTGTCAGCAGGGCGACCTGTTCCAGAGATTCCGGCGGGCTAGTGTGCCGTAGCAGCTCGGTGTCGGTTGCCCCGGGGCAGACGGCGTTGACAGTGATGCCGCGCTGCCCGAGTTCGATCGCCGCGACCTTGGTGAGCTGCTCAACCGCCCTTTGCTGGCTACGTAGGCGGCGGAGCCGGGCGCTGACCGGGTGGCGTTCAGGGTCGAGATGTTGATGATCCGCCCGTTGTCCGCCATCGTGCGGGCGGCGTGCGGCATGGTCAGGAAGACCGACCTGGCGTTGACCGCCATGACCGCGTCGTAGATCTCCTCGCCGATGTCCGCCAGGGGCGCGGGGGCGAACTCCATAGCAGCGTTGTTGACCAGGATGTCAAGGCTGTCGCAGTGCTCGCCGACGGCGGCCATCAGCTGGCCGACTGCATCAGGTGCGGCGAGATCGGCCCGGACGCCGTGCGCGCGGCCTCCGGCGTCCCGAACTGCCTGCTCGACTTCGGCGGCCTGATCAGTGCTACGGGCGAAGTTGAATACCACGGTGGCGCCGTCGGCTGCGAGCCTGTGCACGATCGCGCGGCCGATGCCTCGTGAGCCGCCGGTCACCACGGCACCCGCATCCCGGCGGTCGTGCGCAGCAGGCGTCCTCGCGTTTCACTTAGACCGGGTTCTCGGCCCGGTCATGGGCAGCCGGTACGCTACGGAGCTTGTGACCAACCCCCAGGGTCCGCAGCGCCAGCCCGTCGCGTATCGGCAGGCCAGGTTCCGGCTGTCGCCGGACGCGACCGAACTAGTGCTGGTCCGGCACGGCGAGTCCGAAGCCTATGTCGAAGGAACGTCCTTCCCGCTGGTTGGCGGACAAGGGGATCCGCCGCTCTCGGCGCTGGGAGTCCAGCAGGCGCGGCAGGTCGGAGCCCGGCTCAGCGCCGCTGGCGTCGCCGCGATCTACGTGACCACGCTGCAACGGACCGCGCAGACGGCGGCGCCGCTGGCTGACCAACTCAGGCTCGAGCGGCGAGTGGAGGCCGGGCTTCGGGAGGTTCACCTGGGTGGGTGGGAGGGCGGCCTGTATCGCAAGATGGTCGCGGACGGCCACCCGACCACGCTGCAGATGCTCACTGAGGAACGCTGGGACGTGATCCCTGGTGCCGAGCCTGCTGCCGCCTTCGCTGACCGGGTGCGTGCGGCAATCGAACGGCTGGCGGCCGGGCACCGGGGCCAGCGGATCGCCGCGTTCACCCACGGAGGCGTCATCGGCCAGGCGCTCGCGCTGGCCGCCAATTCCCGGCCGTTCGCGTTCATCGGCTCGGACAACGGCTCCATTTCGCGGCTCGTCATCACCGAGGATTTGTGGATCGTACGCGGCTTCAATGACACGGCACACCTGGACGGGCCCGGATGAGTTAGCGTGAATGGCCATGCGGGGCGATAAGGCTCGGAACAAGATCAAAGGGCGGATCGGCCCGGCGCTGTACTCGGTCATGGAGCCGGGCGACGATGTCGTGGCTGGTGTGCTGGCCGAGACGGGGCCGGGTCCACGGTTTGACCTACTGGCTGGGCTGGCAAGCGTCGGACTTGCGATTGTCAGCTTGTACTACCTCTCCGGACCGGGGCTGAACCGAGTTGCCGGACTGGACCTTAGCGCTGTGAGCTTCATCGGCTGGCTGGTGACAGCTCTTATTTCTGTAGCGCGCAAGCCTGTCTACATCGCCGTTTCGCAGCGCTCGCTGATCTGCTATCGCGTGTCGAGACTGGACCATGCGCCGGTACGGCTGCTATTCCGCGCGCCGCCAGGGTCCGTCCGGATCACCGGCTCAGGACCTGGCCTGCTGCGGTCATCCGTGCGTTACAGCGGCCCCGGCGCCGGGGAACACGGCCTGCGCCTGACTACCAGGCGGCCCTGGCGAGGCGATCTGGACGAAGTGCTGACCACACTGGTGCTGGCGGGCGCGGCCGTTGACGTCGTCAGCCGCGTCGCCATCATGCCGCAACTCCCGCAGGTACCGCCGCCAACCCGGTCTTGACTCGTGGCGGTAATCCGCCTCCGCCATTCCCGTCGATGCGCGGCGCCACCAGACTGCGGGCCGCAGAGTTTCCATGCGTACGGCCGAGCGCTGGCCCGGTACGACGATGACCCGTGCCAGGCGCGGCAGAGTCGGCCTGATGGGTGGTTTCCCGCCAGACTCGGCGGGGTCCCGCCCACGATCACGGCCAGCCCCGGCCGGGTGGACACTGAACGCAGGATCCGGATGCTCACGATGGGGTGCGGACATGGACTTGCGAGGCTGGCTGAGCCGTGGCGTGGACGCGATCGAGGACTGGCAGTCCGGGTTCGCGCCGATCGACCCGGCCCCATCGCTGCGGATCGACGACGAGCAGTTCGCCAGTGTCTTCAGCGTCTTCACCGACCGGCTGCGGGAGAACTATCCCTTCTTTCATCCGTCCTACGCCGGGCAGATGCTGAAGCCACCGCATCCCGTGGCCGTGGCCGGCTACCTCACCTCGATGCTGATCAACCCGAACAACCACGCCCTGGACGGCGGACCGGTGACCGGGCCGATGGAGAAGGAAGTCGTAGCCCAGCTCGCCGCGATGTTCGGTTTTGACACCCACCTGGGTCACCTGACCACGAGCGGGACCGTCGCGAACCTAGAGGCTCTGTACGTCGCCCGCGAACTGCACCCCGGCACCGGCATCGCTTACAGCGCGGAGGCGCACTACACCCACAACCGGATGTGCGGCGTGCTCGCCATCGAGGGCACAGCGATCGCCGTCGACGACGCGGGACGGATGGATCTCGGCTCCCTGGACGAACTGCTCGCCACCGGCCGGATCGGGACAGTCGTCGCCACGGCCGGCACGACTGCCCTCGGCGCCATCGATCCGGTGCACGAGGTACTGGCGATCGCCCGCAAGCACGGCGTCCGGGTGCACGTGGACGCCGCGTACGGCGGCTTCTTCACGCTGCTGGCGGGCATGCCGGATCGAGCCGGCCTGGACGAAGCCCCGTGGCGGGCCATCGCCGAGTGCGATTCCGTCGTCGTCGACCCGCACAAGCACGGCCTGCAGCCCTACGGATGCGGCGCGGTGCTGTTCCGCGACCCCGACGTCGGACGGCTGTACCTGCACGATTCGCCGTACACGTACTTCACTTCCGACGAGCTGCATCTCGGTGAGATCAGCCTGGAGTGCTCCCGAGCCGGTGCGGCCGCTGCCGCTTTGTGGCTCACTTTCCAGCTTCTGCCGCCGACGCCGGACGGGCTCGGCCAGGCGCTGGCGGCCGGCCGCCGCGCGGCACTTGACTGGGCTCAGCTGATCGGAGACTCCGAGGTCCTCGACCTGTACCAGGCTCCTGAGCTGGACATTCTCTGCTACTTCCCGACGACAAGCCCGGCCAGCCTGTCCGCGATCGATCATGCCAGCGCCCAGATGCTGGCCGACGGCATGGCCGATCGGGCCAACCCGGTGTACCTCAGCACGCTCCGCGTGACGAAGCATGCGTTCGCCCGCCGCCACCCCCGGCTCAGCGCCGACCGCGACGGAGCCAGGATCCTGCGCAGCGTCCTGATGAAGCCCGAGTGCGAGGGCTACGCCAGCACGCTGCACGCCAGGATCGAGCAGCTGGCAGCAGGCCTGAACCCGCTGGCCAACCCGTAGCAGCCGGGATTGACCGCACCAGGGAGACGGCCCAGCTGGCCACGCTGCACGGGCTCGCGGACACCGACGCACGTACGATCGTGCCATGCCCCGTCTTCTCGCCGCTGGCAGCGCCAGCGACCTAGTGCGGGCCGAGCACGACATCAGGAACCGGATCGGCGATCAGCATCTCGACTTCGCGGCAATGGCGGCGGTGTCCAACATCTACCGCGCGGCCAATGTAATCCGCAATCACATGGAACGGCAGGTGCTGGCCGACGAGGATCTCTCCTGGGCCGCGTTCACCGTGCTGTTCGTGCTCTGGATCTGGGGCGACCAGCAGACCCGGCACCTCGCTGACGAGGCGGGTGTCACCAAAGGAACGCTCACCGGCGTGCTGAAGACCCTGGAGAAACGCGGCCTCGCCCGGCGGCGGGCGCACGACGCGGACGGTCGCCTGGTGCTGGTCAGCCTGGAGCCGAGGGGCGTGGCGGTGATCGGGCGGCTGTTCCCCGCGTTTAACTCCGGCGAGACGTTCGTCAGCGCCAGCCTCACTGACGACGAGAAGGACCAGCTCGCGTCCTTGCTCCGCAAGATCATCCGATCGGTAGAAGACGCCTGACCGTTACCGCGTGCGCCTGACCGTTACCACGTGCGCCTGACCGCGTCCGCGTGCGGCGCTAACCTGCCAGGACTGCGCATGCCCTGGCGATCCTGATCGCCGACTCGACCAGCCGGTCTGCCCGGTCCCGTGCGGCCGGTTCCTCGGCGAGCGTCTGCGCGAGGAACTGGTCAGGGTCTTGCCCGGCCCGCTCGACCTCGGCCCGCCCGCCAGCGTCCAGCCATGCTTTAAGCAGCGCCGCATCGACCTCGGGGTGAAACTGGACCGCCAGATGCCGGCCCAGCGAGAACGCCTGCACTCCCACATCGTTGCGCGCCAGCAGCCTGGCCTGCGGCGGTGGCACGCACCGGTCACCATGAAACTCCAGCCACGGGCCTGCGGGGATGAGCTCGGGGTCGGGCGAGTCGATGACGGTCCAGCCGATTTCCTTGCGATCCGCGGCCCCGACCTGACCGCCGAAGGCGGCGGCTAGCATCTGCGCGCCGAAGCAGATTCCGAGTACCGGCACGCCGGCCTCGTCCGCCTGCCGCAGCCAGGCCAGTTCGCTCGCGATCCACGCCCGGTCTGGACCGTTGTCGTATACCGCGTACGTGGCACCGAGCACGACGATGTGGTCCATGCCGTCGAGCGCGGGCAGTGGACCATCGCCGGGAAACAGATGAGCGCTGAGTGTGGCACCGCGCGCCTCGAACGCGGCGCCGATGAAGCCCGCGGTGTCCTCTTCGTGATGGCGCAGGACAATGACACGCATACCCGACCTTCCGACCGCCGCAGGCTCCCGACTGCACTGCCATCACGGTACTGCGGCTGAGCGAGGCCCGCTGATAGGAGGTTCCCGCTGTTGCCGGCGCTCGCCTCCGTTGCGGCGTGCTCGCGTGCGAGCCGTTGCCCCAAAAATTGTTTTGGTGCCAAACTACCAACCGTGCCTGCCGCTGTCGACCTGACCGATCTCGACATGTGGGTCCGTGGAGTTCCCTATCAGGAGTTCGCCAGGCTGCGGGCGCAGACGCCGGTCGCCTGGTCTGCCGAGGCTCCGCCGAACTCGGGCTTCTGGTCCGTCCACCGCTACGAGGACATCGTTACGGCGAGTCGTGACGTGGCCGCGTTCTCCTCGGCGCGCGGGATCTCGTTCGAGGAGCCGACCGACGAGGACATGGCGGCACGCCGGACGATCATCGACACCGACCCGCCCGATCACGCCAAGCTGCGCAAGATCGTGTCGGGCAGTTTCTCGCAGCGGGCGGTGGCGGTCTATCAGCACCTCGTCGAAGGGCTGACCGGGCAGGTGCTTGAGACTGGCCCGGGCCAGCGCTCGCGGTGCCGACGGCGAGTTCGACTTTGTCGATGCCATCGCGAAGGAGGTGCCGATCCGGGTGCTCGCCCGGATCATGGCCTGCCGCAGGCCAGCCTGGATCGGTTCATCGACCTCGGCGACCGGCTGCCTGCTGTCCACGCTGTTGCGGGCCGAGGTCGACGGCGAGCGGCTGAGCGAGGTGGATCTTGACAACTTTTTCTCGATCCTGGTCATCGCCGGCAACGAGACCACCAGGATCGCCATCGCGCAGGGGATCCTCGCCTTCTGCGAGCATCCAGAACAATGGGACCGGCTGCGGGCCGACCCTGTCCTGCTGGATAAGGCCACCGATGAGGTGCTGAGGTGGACCTGCCCTCCGCATTTCATGCGACGGACGGCGACCAGAGACACCGAACTGGCCGGCGCTCAGATCGGCGCTGGGGACAAGGTCGTGCTGTGGTACGTCACTGATCACGTGCTGTTCGGGACCGACATACCGCTCGGCGGGCCGACCGTCGTGGCGGACACGATCGCCGACATCGAGGCACTCGGCCTGCCGGAGGCCGACGTGGCCGCGATCTTCGCCGGCAACGCGAGGAGGGTCCTGCGGATCTCCGCCTGACGGCGTGTCCGCGGCGGCTTCGTCAGGGGGCCTGGGGCAGGCGGACGGAGCCGCGTCTGGCCGGCGAGGCGGAGGGTGGTGGTACGACCGGGCCGATGTCGCCGTCCGGGGCCTCGTCCAGATCCACGATGACCGGGGCGTGGTCGCTCGGCCCGGTGCCCTTGCGGGCCTGGCGGTCGACCCAGGCTGCCCGCACCCTGTCCGCCACCGGGGCGGTGCCGAGCAGCAGGTCAATCCGCATCCCAAGGTCCTGGTGGAACATTCCGGCCCGGTAGTCCCAGTACGTGAACACCCGCTCGGTTGGCCAGCGATCCCGCACGATGTCGCGGAGGCCGAGCGCCTGCAGGCTGGCCAGTGCGTCCCGTTCCGGCGGGGTGACGTGAGTCTGGCCGATGTAAGCATCCGGGTCGAACACGTCGGCGTCAGCGGGCGCGATGTTCATGTCGCCGCACACGATCGCGGCCTCCGGTCCGGCGGCGATCGTCTCTCGCAGTGCTGCAAGCCAGGCGAGCTTGTAATGGTAATGCTCGGAATCTGGCTCTCGCCCGTTCGGAACGTAGACCGAGTGCACCCTGATCCCGCCACAGGTCGCCGCGACCGCCCGCGCTTCAGGGTGCGGGAAGCCAGGCGCGCCGGCGATTCCCGCCACGATGTCGTCCAGGCCAGCCCTGGACAAGATGGCCACTCCGTTCCACCTGGCCTCGCCGTGCGCGGCCATCGCGTAGCCCCGGCTGGTGAGGTCCGCGCCGAGCAGTTCGGCGAACGCGTCGTCGGCGAGCTTGGTCTCCTGCAGGCAGACGACGTCGGGCTGCCGCTGATCCAGCCAGGGGAGCAGTCGCGGCAGTCGCTGCTTGACCGAGTTCACATTCCAGGTCGCTATCCGCACCGGCCCACAGTAGCGGCGATGCCGGGGGACCCGCACCCCGCGTCATCGCTGATCCGCCACACACGGGGCGCTCAGATGCGAAGGTTCATCAGCCGGTGCGGGGACCGGATCTGATCCCGGTCCTGAACGGATGCTGGGAGCTGCGGGTGAATATTTGGCCGACCGCCAGGCGCCCTCCGGCGGTGCTGTGATCTCGCTGAAGCAAGATATTCGGGAGTGCGGCGTTAGGGCGCGGCGCCGCGATTCCTGATCCTCCTGGTGGTCAGCGTGATGTTCTTCCGCGGGTGACTCGAAACGGGCGAGCAGAGGACTAGTCGGTAAGATTACGCCGACCTCGCCAGGTGCTCCAGTGCTGGCAGCGGGCACGCCGACCGTTTTCTGAATGCGCGACGCAATCACGCCAGACACAAGGCCGCTTGTGGCACGCCAATGCCTTGAATGTAAATGGTTATTTATGCCGTACTGATGATCGGCAGCTCCTGGCCATCAGTTTCCCGGCCGCGGTCGCGCTGATTTGGCTCGGCCTGCTTGCTTGTGATGACGCTTTGCGGGCTACCTTGATAGGCGGCAGAAGCCGTCGGCATGTTGCCGATAGTGAGCCATCAATTCGTGTGGGTGTCAGCGGTCAGGACCGGAGCTGGCGTCACGGAGCCTGGCGCGCCCGGTGATGCCGAGCTTGCGGTAGATCTGCACTGGGCGAGCATGCGGTCGTAGTCCGCCGCGTCGCGTGGGGTCGCCCAGGGTTCCAGGTCAGGCGGAGCCATCCGCGGCGCGCAGCTGAAGGCAGAAGCCGCCTGCAGACCTTCAACACGATCAGGCTGATCGAGACGATCAAGGCGACCGGCGCTGAGCCTGACGCGTTCGCCCGCTGTGCCGGGTTTCTGGCCAAGGTGGTGACCGCGCGGCAGAAGCTTGGCGTCCCGACCGCCATCGTCACCGTCGTGCCGCCGCTGCACGCCACCGCCAACACCGGCCTGATCCTGCTCGTCGGGGGCCTGCGGGTGGCCGACGGAGCGCTCAGCCTCGGACTGCTGGTGGCCTTCCAGACCCCTGCTATCGGCGCTCAGCGGCTCGGTCACCCAGCTGACCAACCTGGGCGAGCGGCTGCAGGACATCACCGCCGACATGACCAGGCTGCGGGACGTGGAGCGGTATCCGGTTGACCGGTCCTTCACCTCAGAGCACCGGGCGATGAGCTCGCGGATGACCGGCGCGATCGAGCTCCGGAACGTCAGCTTCGGCTACAACCCGCTGGCCAAGCCGATTATCAACGACGTGTCCTTCACCGTCGTCCCCGGCCGGAGGGTCGCGCTTGTCGGCGGCGCAGGCAGCGGGAAGTCGACTCTCGGGAAGCTGGCCGCCGGACTGCACCAGCCCTGGGCCGGACGGTCCGGCCCTGTGGCTCGGCGGTGCCGGCATGCACCGGCGGATGACCGAGCGGATCGTCAGATACGGCGACGGGTTCAATCCGCTCGGCCGGCCTGCGCCGGCACGGATGCGGCGCCTGTCCGATGCGATGCGCGCGGCCGGGCGGGATCCGGGGCAGCTGGAACTTGTCGGCGGTACCCGCGCGGTCTTCCCCGATCGGCGCAGCGTGGCCGACCTCGGCTAGGCGCTGGCCACGATCCCGGAGCAGCTTGAAGCTGGGTGTAGCACGTTCTGCATTAAGCCTTCGCAGTTCACCGACGATCCAGACGACGTCCGCCGGCTGTGCGAGGAGATCATCCGCCGGGTCAGCCGGTATGGCGCTGCAGGAAGGTCAGGGTCTGCTGGTTGAACGTCTGCACGTCTTCGTAGATCGGGGCATGGGCGCAGTGGTCGAAGACGATCAGCTCGGTATCGCCGATCCCCGTGCTGAGCGGCTCGGCGAAACGGGTCGAGGTCGCCATGTCATGCCGCCCGAACGTGAGCAGGGTCGGTGCCTGGATCGATCCGAGTGCCTCCTGGGCGTCGTGTGCCAGGACGGCGCCGGACTGGCGCATGAAGGCCTCGACCGGCGGCATCGGCCGGCTGCGTACGAAGTCGGCCAGGGAATCGATGTACTCGGGCCGGGCGGCGTACAGCTCCGGAGTGAAGCACCAGGGGAAGATCCCCTTGATCACCATGTCGGTAACGCTGCCCAGCGCTTGTGCCATGATCTGCCAGCCCTGCACGACCGACGTCAGAAACGGATCGGTCTTCGGCCAGGCGCTGTGCAGCGACAGGGACCTCACTCGGTCAGGATGCCTGGCGGCCAGCCACATCCCGGTCGCAGCGCCCAGCGACAGCCCGGAGATATGAGCGGAGTCGATGCCGGTTGCGCTCATGAACGCGGCGACGTCGTCGGCCAGCAGTTCCGTGGTGTAGGTACCTTCCGGCTTCCCGGACAGGCCGGCGCCGCGCAGGTCCACGGTGAAGCAGGTGAAATGCTTCGCGTACTCCGACACCTGGAACGCGTAGCAGGCCTGGTCCGCCGCGAGATACGGGATCAGAACGAGCGGCTCACCCGCACCCTGGACCTCGTAGTAGACGTCTATCCCGTTCGCCTGGACCGTTGGCATCGCTGACCCCCAAATCCGGCGGTCGTCCGCGCCGTCCGCGCCGTCCGCGCCGTACGCGGCGGCCGCCTGCCGATGAGCCAATCGTGTCCCATTGGCCGCCGCTAGAGCAGGTGCACCACGAAATATGTCTAAACCACGGTTCGTCGGCGGTCGTCGGGCGCGGACGAGCCCGGCACGACGTGCTTGAGCAGATTGATGCGATAGATCAGGATTGTTCGGTACCCCACCCAGTACCTGGCTACCGGTCGGCCGAAATAACGCGCGAAGGTACTGGCCGCGATGTTGTCCGCGCCGTAGGCGTGCGGCGGATCGGCGATCACAAATGTCGCGTCGTGCTGGGATGCGTTGTACCAGCTCGGCTTGGCCTCCCACGCGCCGGCGACGAACCGGACGCTGAACCTGACCGCGCGAACCTGGACTCGGTCGCCTGACTGCAGGGTGACCGCGGAGGCGTCCCAGTACCCGGCGATGCCGTACCTGAGCCCGTGAGCCTCCAGCCACGCGGCGATCGAAACCGCGGGCTGCTTCGCCGGAGGCCGGCTAGCCGCGACGGCCAGTGGCAGCAGCGCGACCAGAGCGGCCGCGACGAGCGCCGTCTTGCCACGTGCCGCCGACGCGAACCGGCCTGGCACGCAAGCCCGCGCCGCTAGCACCGCGCCGCACGGCAGTATCCCGGCGATCTCGTACAGCCTGCCCGGCGGCACCGAGGAGAATACGTAGACGGTGTAATACAAGATGATGGTGACGCACACCAACTGGTCGGCCAGGCTCGCTCGCCGCCAGGTCCAGAGAACCTTGCCGAAGCCGGCCGTGGCGGCCAGCAGGCAGGCTAGCCCGAAGGCGGCGGTCGCGGTGCCCGCCGCGGTGCCCGGATGGAGGTCGGCCGCCCCGAACAGCGATATTACGTTCTGCCAGTCAAGCAGCGCGTTCTGCGGCCAGTGCCCCAGCGGTGAGAAACCGGCAGGCGGCGGCACCATCGCATACGCACCAAAGTGCAGCATCACCGCACGGGCCACCAGTGCCAGCGGCACTGAGGCGGCAGCGGCCAGCGCGATCGCCGCGTCGGTGCTACGGATCTTCCTGGCGGCCAGGACACGGTAGCCGCACACTACGATGACTGCGGGGACGGCGATGTAGCGTACGGTGGCGTCGCCAAGCTGGCCGGCGCACAAGATGACGCCGAGCAGCGAGGCCGTGAACCGTCGGCCCGGAGCCCGGTCGATCAGCAGGAAGCAGGCCAGTAGGATCGCGGAGGTCCCGATATGGTCGGGCGACTCTAGCAGCCTCGATACACCGCGCTCGCCGACCAGCGGCGTGGCCAGTACCGTGACGACCACCGCGGACCGGGCCGCGGCGGCCGCGCCGCTGCTCCCGGTACGGGCCAGGGCCAGGCCGCAGCCGGCGACGATCAGGTACGTGAGCGCCGCGACCAGATGAGGGTCGATCCCGCGCAGCCCGACGAACAGTTCGACCATCGCGTACTGCGGCAACTCGAAGGTGTAATACGTCGCGTCGCCGATGATCCAGCCGTGCAGCAGCACATTGCCGTGCAGAATGTCCCACGCCTGCAGTGCATTGTTCGCCCCGTCTGAGGTCATCACGCTGCTCAGCGAGATCCGCAGCAGAATGACGAACAACGCCACAGCGCCGCCGGTCCATGCAGCCGCAGCCCACCAGCGCACCCCGGGGCGCCCACCGGGATCTGGCCGGCCAGCCCTGGGCCGGACATCGGTTGCCACTTACGCTGCCTTAGCGACCAACCGGATCAGGGCGAACCGCTGACGCGTCACCAGTGATCATCCCAGGACTCTACTCGACGGTCAGGCATACGCCGTCCTAGCTGGCCAGGCGGGCTGACGCAGCGGCTTGTTGTCCGTGCCGAGGCGGCGCAGAGGTGGTCGGTAACATTCAGTGATCAGTAGATACGTTTGCGTTACGGATGGGTAGATCCCGGCAGAGAGCGGGACCGGGGCCCGTCGGCGACGGGGGACGGGAAGCGTGCGATCGGATGCCGAGAGAGCTACTGACAGGGTCCGCGCGTCGGGTCGCAGCCTTGAGCGTGGCGGCTGTCGCCGTGATCGCGGCTGTGATCGGCGTCACGATCTGGCGCTACGAGAACGCACTGGCCCGTGCGGCGGTGGCGGTTGACGCCCGCCATGACGCGAGGCTAACCGAGCAACTGGTCGCCACCTTCTGGCACGAGCATGAGGCGATGAACGAGTACGTGCTCGCTCCGTCGTCGGCCATCCGACGCGAGATCGACGCACGGCGGGCACAGTTCGACGCTGAATCCGTCACGCTTGGCGCGAGCCAGACGCCGGTTGAGGCTCGGTTCCGACTGCAGGCGACGGCGGGGAACGACCGCTTCGTGTCGCTGTTCTCGCGGCTTCAAGGAGCCGGGGGCACGACCGTACGCCGAGAGATCCGGGTAATCTCGGCGCTAGCCAGCGCCGAACCGAGCATCCTGCGGCCGCTGGGCGAGCTTGATCAAGCGCAGGAGCAGCGCGCGGACCTGGGGCAAGCTGGTGCCGCCTCGGCAGCCACCCAGGCGCGCTGGATCGGCGTGGCCGCTGCCATTCTGGCGGTCTGTGCTGTCCTGGCCTTCTCGCTATTCGCGATCCGGCTGCTACGTCGCGCCGCGACGCGAGAGAAGGAGCTGACAGCGGCGCTGCGGCGGCTGAACGAGCTGCTCGGTCGGCTGCGCTCAACCGCGGCTGTGCTCGGCGAGGTTACGGGCGAGCTGCGGCTAGCGGCGAAGAACGCCGCTGCTGTGACAAGCGAGCAGTCATCCGCGGTCGCCGAGACGTCGGCCACCATCGAGGAACTGGCGACGACAGCTGGCTCGATCGCTGACAACGCGCACGCCGTCGCGAAGGCCGCCGAGCAGACCGGTGACACGATGACGGACCTGCAGGCGAAGATCGAGGCGATCACGAATCGGGCGCTCTCGCTCAGCGATCATGCGCAGCAGATCGGCGAGATCCTGGGGCTGATCAATGACATCGCCGGGCAGACGAATCTGCTCGCGCTTAATGCCGCGATCGAGGCCGCTCGCGCCGGCGAGGCCGGAAGGGGCTTCGCCGTCGTCGCTGCCGAGGTGCGCAAGCTCGCAGAGCGGTCGGTTCATTCCACCGACTCGATCAGCGTGATCATCACGGGCGTGCAGGACGGGACAAACTCAACAATCATGGCCACCGAGGAGGGGATGCGCCAGGCCCACGAGGTCTGCGACCTGATGGCGTCGACCTCGATCATGCTAGAGGATTCCATCCTCGCCACTCAGCAGCAGAAGTCCGCAGCTGACCAGGTTGATCTGGCAATCCAGCAGATTCGTGAGGCGGCTGACCAACTGGCGGCTGAGCAGTCGCAATGGTCAGCCACCGCAGGTCGGCTCGAAACGCTGGTAGGTGAGCTTGACAGTGCTCTCGGCGACAGCGCGCTTAGCACCGGGGATCGGGAGCGCTCGGGATGAGCCTGTACGTGCGGCTGCGGGTGGCTCGCGAGGAGTATGCGATGCCCGTGGAGCATGTCCTAGAGGTTGCCGATCTGGGCCAGGTGAGAGTCGTACCTGGATCGCAGCCAGAGCTAATCGGGGTGTGGAGCCTGCGCAGCCAGATCCTGCCCGTGGTCGACCTCGCGTCGCTCCTGCAGATCCCGCGCACGGTGCAGCCGAGCCGGCTGCTGGTTGCCGAGGCCGGACACCGTCGCGCCGGCTTCGCGATCGACGATGTGAGCGGAGTCGGCCTGCTCGGGGAGTCGATGCAGGAGACGGAGTCCGGACTGCTGATCGGTGCCGTGCTCGAGGGAAATGGCCTGATCGGAGTGATCGACGTGCCGCGGGTTTTCGATTCGCTTGAGCAGGCACGGCAATGAGCGAGCCAGACGCTGACCTGACCGTGCTCTTCCGTAACGAGGCAACGCAGCGACTCGATCAGATGGACACCGCCCTGCTTGCGATCGAGGCCGGGGGAGGCAACGCTGCGGCCGTCGACTCGCTATTCCGCAATGCCCACACCATCAAGGGCGGGGCCGGGATGCTCGGTTTCGACGACATCCGCGTTCTGGCTCACGCCATAGAGGACGTACTGGAACGGGTGCGGGAGGCGGGTGTATGCCCGCCGGCGATGGCGGCGCGGCTATTGCGGGCTACGGCGGCGTTGCGCGGGCAGGTCGCCGGTCAGGCAGTTGAGGCCGTGGAAGACGTTGGAGATCTAACCGACGAACTGGCCGTGAGCCTAGCAATGCTCGACGGCGACGGCGACGGCGACGGCGACGGCGACGGCGACGGCGGCGGTGCGGCTGCGGTCGGGGCGGGTTCATCGCAGGCGGGAGAGAGCGGCGGCGGCGGTGCGGCTGCGGTCAGGACGGGTTCGTCGCGGGCGGCGGGGGAGGCGGAATCGCCGGTCGGTAGTGCGCGGCAGGCTATGGGCTGGCCGGCGGCGAGCGCGGCGAGCGCGGCAGGCACTGCGGGTAAGCGGCCCACGCTGCGGGTTCCGGCCGAGAAGATCGACCATCTGCTCGACGTGGCCGGGGAGATCATGCAGGACCGCCGGCGGCTGGCGCACTGTCTTGATGCGGAGAGACGACTGTCCCAGGAAGTCGCCGACGTGCTCTGGGCCGGTGAGCGCATGCTCGACGATCTCAAGGACACCGCCGTCGGGATGCGGACGCTGCCGCTGGCCGTGATCACCGGCCGGCTGCCGCGCGCGGTCCGGGATCTCGCGCGCGCGGCTGGCAAGGAGGCCGACTTCGTCGCGACCGGTGTTGACACCGAACTCGACCGGGTGATCCTGGAGAGCTTGTCTGACCCGCTGGTGCACCTGCTGCGAAACGCGGTGGTGCACGGTGTGGAATCCCCGGCCGAGCGGGAGCAGGCCGGCAAGCCGGCGCGCGCTCGGGTGGAACTGCGCGCTGTACCGCGTGGCAGCCTGGTGGAGATCGTGGTCGCGGACGACGGCCGGGGTGTCTGCGCTGAGGTGATACAGGAAGCACGCCGAGCCGGATCACTCGCGGACCTGCTCGCCAAGCCCGGGTACTCGACGGCTGGGGAGGTGACCGACCTGGCCGGGCGCGGTGTCGGCCTAGACGCGGTCCGCGCATATGCGCACTCGCTCGGCGGCGGTTTCGAGATTCGGAGCGAGCCTGGCCAGGGGATGGAAGTCATCCTGCTGCTTCCGCTGGCGCTTGCCCTGGTCGAGGTCCTGCTCTTCGAGCGCGGCGGAGGTGTCTACGGCGTGCCGCTAGCGGCGGTCGATGAGGTAGTGCTGGTGACGGCGACCCGCACGCTTCAGGGCCGGCCTGCGGTGGAGGTCCGCGGCAGGTCACTGCAGGTCACCGACTTCGCGACGCTGATCGGTGCCGGAGCGCCGCCGCTAGGCGATCGGTCGCCCGCGTTCGTCGTCGCGGTGGGCGACCGCAGGACCGTTGTCACCTGCGACAAGCTTCTTGGCCAGGAAGAAGTCATGATCAAGCCGCTCGGCCCGCTGCTGGCCAACCTGGCGGGGTACCTCGGCGCCGCGATACTCGGCGATGGCAGGATCGTGCTCCTCGTGGAGCCTGCGATGCTCACCCGCGGCTCGGGGCATGCCGTGCAAGCAGCGACAATGGCACCGGGCGCAGGTGCACGGGCGCCGCTTGCCGCGCCCGGCACCATCGGCCCTCCCGGTACCGTCGGCCCGGCTGGCAGGTCGGCCGCATCTGCCGGGCCCGCGGCGGCTCCCAAAGTCCTTGTGGTCGAGGACTCGTTTACGGTTCGCGAACTGCAGCGGAGCATTCTCGAAGCAGCCGGCTATCCGGTAATTACCGCGCGCGACGGGCGTGACGCGCTCGAAGTCATCGATCACGACCCGGAGATCGCGCTCGTGGTAACCGACCTTGAGATGCCCGAGATTGACGGGATCGAGCTCACGCGTGCGATCCGATCGCGCGCCGTGCGCTCGTCCCTGCCTGTCGTCATCGTCACCTCCCGCGGATCGGATGACGACAGGCGCAGGGGCATCGAGGCAGGCGCGGACGGGTACATGGCGAAGCGGGGCTTCGATCAGCAGGCACTGCTCGCGACCGTCGAGCGGCTCGTCGGCCGGTGACGCGATGACCTCGCTGCGGGTACTGCTGTGCGACGGCTCCCGTGCCTACGCGGCCGGGCTGCGGCGGGTGCTTGAGTACGACGGGGACATCACGGTCGTCGCGGTCTGTGCCACTGCCGAGCAGGCCGTAGCCGCGCTGCCCCGGATCAAGCCGGACCTGGTGACCATGGATCTCGAACTGCCGGGAATGGACGGCCTTGATGCAGTCGGCGAAATCATGGGGTCCCGGCCGCTGCCGATACTGGTGCTGTCCGCTCTCGTCAGCTCGCGCAGCGACCGGGCTGCCGCAGCGCTCGCCGCCGGCGCGCTCGACGCCCGCGCGAAGGACGATCTCGATCTGCGCGACCCGGCCGGGGCGCAGGCAGCCGCCTTCCGGCAGCGAGTCAGAACGCTCAGCCGGGCACGAGTGATCCGTCATCCGCGGGCCATGCTCGGCGCCCGCCCTGCCGCGCCCGGCCTGACCCACCGTGCGTCAGTGATCGGCATGTGCGCGTCGGCGGGCGGCCCTTCGATGCTGGTCTGGCTGCTCGACGCGCTGCCGGCCGATTACCCGATCCCGATCCTGATCGTGCAGCACATGGCCGCCGGGTTCACCGACGGGCTGATCCGCTGGCTGGATCAGACCGTACGGATACCGGTCAGAGTCGCGTCGGCGGGAGCGCGAATCGCAGCAGGCGCGTGGGTCGCCCCGGAGGGCGCGCACCTGAAGCTTGAGGCCGCCGGGCGACTGGTTCACGACCGGCATACGGTCGCGGGATTGCACCGTCCGTCCGGTGATGTCCTGCTCGGGAGCATCGCCGCAATTGCCGGGAGGGCTGGCGTTGCGGTCGTGCTCAGCGGCATGGGCCGCGATGGTGCTGCCGGAGCGGCGGCGGTGCGCCGCAGCGGCGGACTCGCGATCGCGCAGGACGAGCAGTCATCAGCGGTATTCGGGATGCCGAAAGCGGCGATCGACCTCGGCATCGATGTCGTCCTGCCGCCCGCACAGATCGCCAGCTGCCTGCTGGCATTGCATCATCAGCGGTTGAGCGGGATCCGCGGATGAGCGTCCTGGCTGGGATCGCGGAACTGGTCCGCAGGGAGACCGGCATCGTGCTGCCGACCGTACGGGAGGCAGCGATCCTGGCCGCGGTGGACCGGGCAGCGCCAGGACTGGGTCCCGGCGCGTTCGTGCGCGAGGCATCGGAGCCGGCGGGCGGCCGCGACCTGATAGACCGGCTGATCGACGAGGTGACGGTGCAGGAGACGTCCTTCTTCAGGGACCGCAGCCAGCTCGACACGATCGGGTGGCCGAGTCTGCTGCAGGCCGCCCGTGCGGCGGGGTCCGGAACCATCCGGGTGTGGAGTGCCGGCTGCGCGAGCGGGGAGGAGGCCTACACGCTGTCGCTGCTCGCCACCGAGGCGTATGCCCCAGGGCCGGCCCCGGTGGACGTGCTGGGCACGGACATCTCGAGCGCTGCGCTTGCCGCTGCCAAATCGGGCCGGTACCGGGAACGGGCGGTGCGGGCACTGGCGGCGCCGATGCGCTCCCGCTACCTCGACCAGCAGCCAGACGGCAGTTATCTCGTTGCCGAGCGGCTGCGCAAGCTGGTGAGGTTCCGCCGGCACAACCTCGCCCGCGATCCGACGCCGCCGCTCGGCGAGACCGGCTTCGACCTGGTGGCCTGCAGGAACGTGCTGATCTACTTCGAGGCTGCGCTCGCGGGCCGGGTGATCGAAGCGCTGGAGCGATCGTTGCGGCCTGGCGGCGTGCTCATGCTCGGTGCCGCCGACGCCCTGCGGCGGCCGGGTAGCCGCCGACCGCAGGAAGGTAGCCGCCGACCGCAAGCAGGCAGCCGGTCGCAGCGGCCGGGCGCCT
>OCZU010000871.1_pt1 | contig 20366 bp, 21 predicted proteins | sample 1539001 | NCBI WGS metagenome assembly OCZU01 (sample SAMEA3539306, study PRJEB22396) | soil metagenome | biome: tundra; feature: field; material: soil | place: USA | collected 2010-05 | depth 0.15 m | reverse complement strand
CGCCTGACGCGGCGAGTCTGCGCCTGACATGCCCCACGCTAGCGGCGTGGAGCGGCTGTTGCCTGGTAAAACACCGAAGAAGTGCCCGACAGCCGGACTAAGAACGCTCGTACTGGCGCAAATTCTTGGTCAGGCCGCATTGGTCAGAGGGCCATCAAAGGGCGCAAACGCCATTGCTGGCGCGCCTTCTGGGGATCTTCCGCCCTGCTCCATGATCATGCTCGTGTCCAGCAGGTGGACGCCGCTCAGCCTGCGAGTTCCGGGATCACCTGGTCGGCGAACAGGCTGATGCTGCCGCGGTCGTAGGCCGCGTCGATGAAGTTCCCGATCGCGTAGGTGAGGCCGAGCTCACGAACCTCCGCGAGCCGTTCGGTGATCTGCTCGGGCGTGCCGACCAGCGGCCCGGAGGAGAGCATCCGCAGGTTGCGCTCCAGCGGCTCGGCGGGAATCAGCGGCTCGTAGTGCGCGCGCACCCAGTCCAGCTTGTCCGCCACGTCCTTCTCGGTCTCGCCGATGATCACGTTGAAGTTGGCTGAGCGGACGATCGCGTCGAAATCGGTGCCCACGTCCTTGCAGTGCTGGGCCAGGATCTCGGACTTGCGCCGGAACTCGTCCGGCGTCGCGTCGAAGTTCGTGTACCGGGCGTATTTCGCGGCGATCCGGAGGGTCTTCCGCTCGCCGCCGCCGGCGATCCACAGCGGGATGCCGCCGTCCTGGAGGGGAAGCGGCTGGCCGATAGCGCCATCGACCTGGTAATGCTGTCCGGCCAGGGTCGCGGTGCCGGTGGTCCACATCTGCCGCATGATCTGGACGCCCTCGTCGAGCATGCCGAGCCTTTCGCCCGCGCTGGGGAAGCCGAAGCCATAGGCGCGCCACTCGTGCTCATACCAGCCGGCGCCGATGCCCATCTCGACCCGGCCGCCGGAGATCACGTCGACGGTGGCGGCGACCTTGGCGAGATAAGCCGGGTTGCGATAGCCGATGCAGGTGCACATCTGCCCGAGCCGCACCCGGGTCGTCGAGGCGGCGAACGCCGCCATCAGCGACCAGGCCTCGTGGGTAGCCTCCTGGGTGGGCACCGGGACCGTGTGGAAGTGGTCGTAGACCCAGATCGACTCGAACGGCCCGGCATCCACCGCCTGGGCCAGGTCGCGCATCGTGGCCCACTGCTCAGCGACCGGCACGCCGGCCAGATCGAGGCGCCATCCCTGAGGTATGAACACTCCGAATCGCATGCGCCTATCTTATTGGCGGCCTTTTCGCGCCTGGCAACTGCGTTACCGGGCGGGGCCAGGCGGCTGGCTGTCGACGGGACGGCCGCCGCGCAGCAGCGAGGCGAGGGCGGCAATTGCGGCGAGGCCCGCGGCCACGGCGAACACGATCATCAGGCCGTGGTGGAACGGCCCGGAGATCAGCGCGGGGAAGAACTGCCTGCCGGTAAGGACCCGCTGGCTCGCCGCGGGAAGGGATGGCAGCACGCCCCTGGATGCCAGCAGGTGCTGGACCGGGTTGACGCCGAGTACCGCGGCGAACAGCGACGACACGGGCGGCAGCGAGCCGATCTGATGGGCGACGGCGTCGGGCACGCCCTGGTGCCGCAGGCCGCTGGTCAGCGTCTGGGGGAGGGTCCTGGCCAGTCCGGCGATCATGAGTGAGAAGAACATGCCGATCGACAGGGCCGTGCCTGAGTTCTGGTAGGTCGAGCGCATTCCCGAGGCCACGCCGCGGTACCTGGCGGGGACGCTGCTCATGATCGAGGCGGAGTTGGGCGCGGCGAACATGCCGCCGCCGATCCCGTTCGCCCCGGTGAGGAGGGCGAAAGCCCAGTAGGGGAAATCAACGGGCAGCAGCATCAGGCCGATGAAGCTCGCGCCGAACACCACCATCCCCGCGGTGGCGAACCCCCGGGCGCCGAACCGGTCGGATGCGAATCCCGAGATCGGCCCCGCGATGAGGATGCCGGCGGTGAGCGGGAGCAGGAAGATGCCGGCCCACAAGGGCGTGTCGCCGTAGCTGTAGCCGTGCAGCGGCAGCCAGATCCCCTGCAGCCAGATGATCAGCATGAACTGGAGTCCGCCGCGGGCGACGGACACCGCGAGGCCAGCGATGTTCCCGGCGGTGAAGGCCCTGATGCGGAACAGGCTGGGCTGGAACATGGGGTCGCTGACCCGCACCTCGATCACGCCGAACGCCGCGAGCAGCAGGATCCCGCCGATGAGCAGGACGATGACGACCGGATTCGCCCAGCCCATGGTGTGGTGCTGGTACGGCTGCAGGCCGGCGGTGATGGCGATCAGGATCGCGCTCAGGCCGGCGGCGAAGGTGATGTTGCCCCACCAGTCGATCCGGCCGCGGTGCCGCTCGCCCTTGTCGCGGAGCTTCAGGTAGGCGCGCAGCGTGCCGTACACCCCGACGGGCACGTTGACCCAGAAGACCGCCCGCCAGTCCAGGGCCGCGAGCAGGCCCCCGGCGACCAGGCCGATGAACTGGCCGGCGATGGCCGCGACCTGGTTGATGCCGAGTGCCAGGCCGCGCTGGTCGGCGGGGAACGCGTCGGTCAGGATCGCGGCCGAGTTGGCGGTCAGCATGGATCCGCCGATGGCCTGGAGCACCCGCCAGCCGATCAGCCACAGCGCCCCGTGAGAGCCCTCGAACGGGTCGAAGGACAGCAGGATCGAGGCTGCGGTGAACACCGCGAAGCCGGCGTTGTAGATCCTGACCCGGCCGAACATGTCGCCGAGACGACCGACGGTGACTACGAGCACGGCCTGGACGAGCCGGTACCCCATGATCATCCACAGCAGGTAGACGACGTTGCCGGGCGCGAGCGGGTCCAGATGGATGCCGCGGAAGATCGCAGGCAGCGCGATGATGACGATCGACCCGTCGAGGGCCGACATGAAGACGGCGGCTGTCGTATTCGACAGTGCCACCCACTTGTAGCGGTCGCTCCCCGAGCCGATGCCGGTCGCAGCCGCCATCAGAAGCTCTGCGCCAGCCGCTCGATGAGCGGCGCGGCAGCCTTCAGCTGGTTCAGCTCCGAGCGCGAGAAGCCGGCCGACAGAGCCGCGGCGAGCTTCTCGGTCCGCGCGTTCCGCCGGTGCCTGAGCATCTGCGAGCCCGCCTCGCTCAGCGAGATGACGGCCCGCCTGCCGTCGCCCGGGTCGGGGCGGCGCTCGACCAGCCCGCGTGCCTCGAGCGCGGCGATCGTCGCCCCAACCGACTGCGGGCTGATCCGCTCCAGCCTGGCGAGCTCACTCGGCGTGGCCGGGCCGCCCCGGTCCAGGCGCGCTAGCGCTGACGTCTCGGGCAGCGTGATCTCGTCGTCGGGCTGCACCTGCCGCAGCCGGCGCACGAGCAGGCCGATGCTCACCCGCAGCGCGGCGGCGATGTCCTGGAGGTCCTGGTCTGCGGTCACCTGCGGCTCAGCGGTCATATGCTAAGCCTAAACTGATAAGGCTGACCTTAGCAAAGCATTCGTCCTGGCAGGCGGGGGCGCAGGTACGCCATGTCGGCTACCTGGCGGTGGTGTTGCGTTCCACCTTCGCCGCCGGCAGTCCGGCGACGACGGGCAGTTCGTAGCTGCGGCGCACGCTGGTGCCCAAACGGCTCACATCGGTGCCGTAGATGTGCAGCGAGATCGCGGTCTGCGACCCGTCGTTCCGCACCCGGTGGATGTCGCCGGGAGGCACCAGGCCGGTGACATCGCCGGCCTGGCTGACGGATGATCCAGCCTCCTCCAGCCAGCCGTCGTCGCGCAGCGTGAACCGGTCCTCGCGTTCGCTGCCCTGCATGACGCCGAAGACGCACCAGGTGACGTGGTCGTGGATCGGGGTGGCCTGGCCGGGACGCCAGACCAGGGCGACGACCGAGAACGAGCCGTCAGACTCGGCGTGCAGCAGGTGGCAGCTGTACTTCAGCGGATCTCCGTAGCGCTGCTCGGCCGTCAGGATGTCGGCCGTGGGCAGGTGCAGCCGGAGCCGGTCCGCTACCAGGTCGACCGTCTCCGCCCAGCACGGCCGGTGCCGCATCGCCGCGCGCACCGCGCCGACGAGGTTGCCCAGCTGCCGGTCGGTCTCGGAGAGTTGTCGAGTTTTCATATCAGTATTATATGAATTTCGATGGAAGGGGCAAGGTGCCTTCTCAAGGGGAGACCCGGTTCAGGCCGCGATGTAGGTGTACCGGGCTGGCGGCGCCGTCCGAACCTGCCTGGTCCGCGCGTTCGGGCCGGCCCGCCTGCGGGAATGGGGTCCTGGAGTGCTTGCCCGGCCGCTGCCGGGTGAGGAGGGGCGGGAGGGCCACTGTTGACGCGGACCATGCTGGTTGCGTCGGACGCCGCCGGAACCACCTCGTTCGCCGCGGTGATGGATCACGTAGCCCAGGTGTTCGAGGGCCTCGGGGCGCTCATCCTGGTGAGCGGCCTGCTGTGGTCGGTCGTCCTGGCGGTGCTGGCATGGCGCCGGTCGGGTGCGGCGCGGGCGTACACCGTGCTGCGGCAGGCGTTCGGCGGTACGTTGCTGCTCGGCCTGGAGATCCTCGTCGCGGCCGACCTGATCAGAACCGTCGCCGTGGCCCCGACGCTGAGCAACGTCCTGGTCCTCGGCCTGATCGTCCTGATCAGGACGTTCCTGAGCTTCTCGCTGGAGATAGAGATCAACGGCGTGCTGCCCTGGCGGCGGCCCCTGGCCAGCGGCGCCGGAGCAGTGCGGCAGGCGACCAGGACCGCGCTCGGGCCCGGCCCTGACTAAGCGCCAGAGCTCACAGCGGCAGCCGGCGATTCAGTCCCGTCGAGTCGCTGGCCCCGGCACTCGCTGCGGTCATGATCCTGGACGATTTCCAGCGCGTGGTCGTCTGTCATCGCAGCTGAAAATCGTCCGAGTTCCCAAATCTGACCAGGATCATCGAACTGGGCGGCCGCGCTAGCCAGGAGCGGGCTCGCTCCGCTGCGCCGGGGCAGCCGAAGCCGAGGTCCTGACGGCGAGCTCGAGGCGCTCCGCGCCCAGCCCCACGTTGGTGCCCGAGCCGTAGGTGCTCGCGCCCGACAGGATCGCCGCCAGGGCAGTCCCGAGGATCGCGCCTACGGCCTGCTCGGCATTGAGATCCCCGATTGCCCACAGCGCCGAGAACGCCACGACCCCGCCGATGCCAAGTACGGCCACCGACCAGCCCAGCCAGAGCAGCACCCGCTCGACCTGCCTGGCATGCTCGACCTTGGCAGCGATTCTCGCCTGGTCCACCATCCGGCCTCGGATCCTCCGCTGCGCGCGGGCAGCCTGCGCCGTCCCGGCTTCAAAGCCGGTTTCTTCCCGCCCGCCCGGGGCGTCAACCCGGTTCCCGCGACTGACCAGATACCGGAGAAGCCGGGTCCGCTTCGCCTCCCGTGAGCCGGGCTGCCAAGCTGGAGAAGCTGAATGGGATCTCGCGGAGGTGACGTCATGGACCGCCAACCGACAGCTGCGGCCGCCGGCACGATCGAAATCGGCGGCGATCTGACCGTGAACCGGATGGGATTCGGCGCGATGCGGCTCACCGGCCAGGGCATCTGGGGCGATCCGCCCGACCGTGCGCAGGCCCAGGCGGCGCTGCGCCGGGCCGTGGAGCTCGACGTCACGTTCATCGATACCGCTGATTCATACGGCCCGGAGGTCAGCGAGCTGCTGATCGCCGAGACCTTGTATCCGTATCCGGACGAGCTCGTGATCGCCACCAAGGGCGGCCTGGTGCGCCCTGGCCCCGGGCGATGGGAGGCGGACGGGCGGCCCGAGCACCTCCGGCAGGCATGCGAGGGGAGCCTCAGGCGGCTGAAGCTGGACCAGATTCCGCTCTACCAGTTCCACCGGCCCGATCCGAACGTTCCGCTCGCCGAGTCGATCGGCGCGCTGGCCGAGCTGAAGGGCGAGGGCAAGATCCGTCACATCGGCGTCTCGAACGTGACCGAGGCGCAGTTCCATGCGGCGGAAAAGGTGACCCCGATCGTGTCGATACAGAACAGGTACAACGTCGCGGACCGGTCATCGGAGACGATCGTGGACCTCTGCGAGCAGGAGCAGGTCGCGTTCCTGCCCTGGGCTCCGATACAGGACGCCGAGGGCAGGGTCGCGGTACGCGTGGCCGCCGAGCGACACGGCGTCACCACCCGCCAGATCGCGCTCGCCTGGATGCTGGCACGATCACCGCGGATTCTTCCGATCCCGGGCTCGGGGTCGGCCGGCCACGTCGAGGCGAACATCGCGGCGGCCAGCATCGAACTCAGCCCTGACGAGGTCGCCGCGATCAGCGCGACAGCCTGACGCTGGCCGCGGCCACCCCACCGTCTGTCGGGTGATCGTTCCTGCCGATCAATCCCGGGTTAGTCCACGCAGCCCGCGATGGTGTTCAGCGGGTCGCAGTTGTTCGGGCTGTTCTTCTTGACGATCGAGCTTCGCAGGGTGACGTTATTGTTTCCTGTGGCGATGCCGCCGCCCGAGGATCCCGTGTTGAACCGCACCTGGCTGCCGTCGAGCGTTGTGATGCCGAGGTTCGATATCCCGCCACCAAGGCTCCCGGAGACATTGTGCGTGAAGGTGCTCTGAAGGAGCCGGGATGTGCCACTCGGCTGAGTGTTCAGGCGATGGGCAGCACGACCGTGACCTTGGTGCCGACGTCTGGCTCGCTGGCGATGTCCATCGTGCCGCGGTGCCCGCGCACCACCTCGGCGACGATGGTCAGGCCGATGCCGCTCCCGGCGATGCCGGCGGTCCGCTGACTGCGGAAGAACCGGTCCGATACCCGGGGCAGATCATCGGCCTGGATGCCGATTCCGGTATCGCTGACCCTGAGCAGCGCATGCTCGCTGGTCGGCTCGTGCGGCGCCGTCTCGAGCAGCACAGTCCCGCCAGGTGGCGTGAACTTCAGGGCGTTAGTCAGCAGATTGGTGGCAATCTCGTGCATCCGCGTCTGGTCGCATCTGACCTGAGCCCTGGTGAGCTCGCGGCGCAGGGTGATGTCGGCGGCGTCGAAAGAATCGGCCAGCCGGTCGGCCGCCGCTTGCGCGATGTCGGCTAGATCACCGGGGACAAGCGTGAGCTGCAGGGCCGCGGCCTCAGCTGACGCGAGCCGCTGCAGGTCGTCGACCATGCGGGCAAGCCGCAGCACCTCGTCACGCAGCGACACCAGATCCTCAGCCGCCGGCTGGGCCACGCCGTCGAGCATGGCCTCATGACCCGCCTGCAGGACCGCGATCGGCGTGCGCAGCTCATGCGCGACATCGGCGACCAGGTTGCGCCGCACCCTGTCCTGTTCGTCACTCGCATCGGCCATCTGGTCGAATGCCTCGGCCAGCTCCCTTATCTCGCCGAATCCGGCCACGTCGCCGGCGCGGGCGCCCAGGTCGCCGCTGCTCCTCGCCCTGGCTGTCCTGATCAGCCGGTCGACGGACGAGGTGATCCGCTGCGAGATCGCAAGCGCGGCGACCAGCGCGATCAGGGCAGCCGCACTGGCCGCGGCGATCCTGGCCCGCCACCTGTGGGCCTGGAACTGCTGGATCGCCGCGCCCAGGCCGGAGTCATCGAACCTGACGGCTACCGTGCCTACCCGCCGCCCCCGAACCCGGACCGGCTCGGTGAGCTGGGGTCCGCGATGACGCGAGGCGAAGGCGGGCGAGGCGTCGATCACCTGCCCGGCCAGGTTCCTCACCTGCATGGCCGCGCCCGCATGGATGACCAGCTGGGTCACGGCGGCCAGGTCGGCCCGCGGCCAGCCCGAGTTGCCGTAGGCGACGCCTGCGGCGATGGCCGTCGCGCGGGTCAGGCCGGCCCGCTGCTGCCTGATCAGGTGATGGACATCCCTGGTCGTCGTCATGGACCCCAAGGTCATCACGGCCGCGACCGCGGCGAGAGCGACAGCGACGAAGGCGAGAGCGAGCCGCAACCCGAGCCCGCCGATCAAGGGTCCGCGGACTCTAGTCACCGCCGGTCAGGGCGGGTCGGCTACGGAAGCGCCCGCGAAGTACGCCGTGAGGTGCCTGCGGCCAAGCTCCCGGTTCCGCGGTCACGTGACGGCAGGAGCCTCGTTCTTGAGGTTCTCGCGAAGCCAGGCGCGGACTTCCGTCGTGTCCTGGTGTCCATGGGCTGATATCGCATGCTGGGTAGCTGCGGTCAGGACCTCGTCTTCCTCGCCGGAGATGGTCAGGGTGCAGTTGCTCTCGCTGGGGTAGTCACGGCAGTCGGCGACCTTGCGGCTCATGAAGTCCCTCCTAAGCGCGACCTAACGTAGTCGTCAGACTACCTTCTGTTAACTCAGTGACAAGTCTTCTGCGCTCAGCTAGGTCAGTTGGCCGGCGATCTGGGGGCCTGATTGTGCGGGGCTGGCGACGACCGCCCAGCCCTGTAGGGTCCGGGTCATGACAGCTTGCCCGGCCGACTGTTAGTTCGTGCGGGAAGACTGGAACACTGATGCTGAGCAGAGAAAGGCGAGGCAGATGACGAGCGAAGCTGAAGCACGGCAGGTCGTAGTGGCGGGTGTCGACGGTTCGGCGGAGTCCGTAGCGGCTCTCGGCTGGGCGGTCCGGCACGGCAAGGCGACAGGTGCGACTGTGCGTGCTGTGCACGCCTGGCACTATCCGGCTGCCGCCGGCGTGGTGCCTCCCGTCGGGGTCACTCCGGAGCCGGTCGAGGCCCAGGTCGAGCAGCGCCTCCGCGACGATCTCGAGAAGGCCGTCGACCGGGTGTGTACCGACCCGTCGGACGCCAGGCCCGAGATCCGGCTGCACTACGGCCATCCGGCCGACGCGCTGATCGCGGAGTCGCACGATGCCAGCCTCCTGGTGGTCGGGCACCGCGGCCACCGGGCCATCACCGGCATGCTGGTGGGGTCGGTGGCATTCCAGTGCATCAGCAGCGCGTCCTGCCCGGTCGTCGTCGTCCGCGGCGCCTGACCGGTTATACCTGCGGCAAGCGCTGGAAGCGCTTCGCCGAGCGATCCCGGCGTTACCTCCCCGAGACGGCGGCGAGGTAGGTACCGGGAAGAGAGGCGCCGGCCGCGAGGAAGAGGCCCATTACGTCGTTCTCATACACGGTGTTCCCGGTCACGAGACTGCATCCGGCTGCGCAGAGAGGGCTGCCCGCGACATTAACCGGATGCCATCTTGCGGTGCCGAACCTGCCGCCGCGGGCGTTAGCGGGAATGAAGGCCATGGACGAGGCCTGCGCGGAACTGCCGGCCACGAGATTGAAGCCGCCCGGTACGGCGGTGATTCCCTCGAAGTGCGTTACCAGCGTCGGGCCGTGGCCGAAGCTGAAGTACTTCGGCGTTCCGAATCGCCCGGTCCGCTCGTCGTAGTTCATCAGGAAGGCCCGCTTGTGGCCGCTGGCCCTGGAGCCGCCGGCCAGCGTGTACCGCGGGCTGGCGTCCCCGCCGTCCTGCCAGATGCCGTAGAGCGTCGTCTGGCTCGACATGCTTCCGCCGAGGCGGAGCAGCGTCCACTGGTGCCTGGTCAGGTTGTAGATGAAGGCATTGGCCGAGATCACTCCGCCGTGCACGGCGGGATTGAGGTCGTAGTTCCCCACCACCAGGTCGCCCATGGTGCTGTGCGCGATGGTGTCCATCACGAAGCACGTGGCCCGGGCCCTGGGGCAGGCCCGAACGTGCCCGGCGGTATGGGCGCCGTCGGCGGGCACGTCGGCAGATGTCCATGATCCATGTGAGCCGTTCACCGGCCCGAGGTAGATCATGCCCTGGTTGACGACACCGGCGGGCGAGGACGACGAGGTGTAGCTCCCGACGGCGCGAACCTCGCCGTCCGGGATGAAGCGCGGATTAAAGGAGTGGGTGTCGGGGCCGTAGAACGTCGCCGACGTCACGCCGGGGAACGGCGGATCCAGGACCGACACATCCGCGCCCGCGGCGCCGCTGGTGAGACGGCCCTGGTAGAGGAATGGGTCGTTCTGAGTCCCGCTTCCGGTTGCCGCTCCGCCCGTCAGCACGACCTTCCCGTGCGCCGTGCCGCGGACCCCGGTGACGACGTCGCCCGTTCGCAGAATTGACGAGATGGCGCCGGTCCTGATGTTCGCGCAGATGAGCGGACGGAAGTAGATGGTCGGCTGGCTGTTGCTGAGGATGTCGCCGCTGTTCCCCTGGTGGATGTTGAGGTACCAGCCATGGGCCGGAATCGGCGACGTGACGTTCGTGAACACCCGGACCGCGCGGGTGATCCGGCCGCGGCGGCTGGCAACCAGGTCCTTCAGCATGTACTTGACCGGCCCCTGGCTCTGGCAGCTGCCCAGGTGGATGTGGGCGGCGTGGGGCCCGGGCGTGACCCCGCTGGCGCTGACGGTCACGGTCAGCGTCTGGCGCCTGGCGTTATAGGAGATGGTGGCCCGCCCGCGCGGCGTGCCGTAGCTGATGCCGCCCGGGCTGACTTCAACGGCTACGAGCCGGTGCGGCCCGCGGCCCGGATGCCTCAGCCGCATGGTCTCGGCGATCGGCTCGCTGGCTACCCGCCCGCCGCCGGTTCCCATCCGGACCACCAGGCGGCTCCCGCGGGGCACCAGGCCGGCGAAGCCGCTCTGCAGGACGCTGTCGGCCCGGCCGACGCTGCTGGCGGTGAGCGTGCTGAACCGGACAGTCCCGGAACGGCCGGGAATGACGAGGTCGACCTGATGCGCCGAGCCGGGCGTGAGCCCGAACATCTGCACATGGACCGTGAGGCGGCCGTGGTTCCGCCGGCCGAAGCTGACCGTCCCGGCCGGCATTGCCCGCAGGGACAGGGCATAACTGACCCGAGCGTGGCTGGCCGGGCTGTGGCTGGCCGGAGGGTGGCTGGCCGGAGCGGCGCGGAACGTCGCCAGGCCGGCGCTGCTCGTGCTCGCGCCAGCCGACGCGGCCGGCGTAAGGGCAGCGGCCGCGGCCAGCGCACCCGCCATGGCTGCGCCCGCGCCGAGGCGGAAACGGGCACGCCGCGAAGTCCAGTTCCTGGCGCGCTGCCGTGGTCCGTCGGCACGTGCACCGCGATTGGCGCTAGCGGTAAAGCTCACTTTTCCGGTCCTTTCCTGGCTGGCATCAACCGGCGAAATATTTAACTAATGCGCTCCCGGTAATCATCGGCGCGAGGCGGAACTCTGCACGCACTTCTCTTGGCGCCTGAATCCGGACTATAGCGCGGGCAGGTCGGCTATCTCTTGCGGCGCGCTCTTCCGGCGCGCCCTGCAGGACGATGAATGGCGCCGGTAATCTATCCGCTATTTCGGGAATTAATTGCAAGCGGCTGCCGATCTCTGCAATTTCCGCTTATCCCGCTGATAGGACCGCTCGTCGAACAACTGCGCCCCACAGACCGCGCTGAGCCGCCGCGACGTCAGGCAGAACGGCTGGCCGGGGTACCGATCGCCGACGGGCGCCGCTGGCCTTCCAGCCCGGGCCGTCCGGCAGCGCCGCCCGCGAGGCGGGCCAGGTCAGCGGACCAGCCAGCGGGCGCTGATGGCGAGCGCGGCGACGGCGACGATGCCGAAGATCATGACCCAGGCGCCGCCTGGCATCCGCGTGAGGCGTGCCAGCTGGTCGGCGTCCGTGCGCTGGGCCCGGCCCCGCCGCCGCTGGTGCTGCAACTCCATGACCGGCCGCACGCTGCCGAACAGCAGGAACCAGGTCATTACGTAGCCGAAGCCGGCCTGAACCACGGCCGAGGCATACAGGCAGACCGCGGCGACAGTCGCCGCGGTGGCCAGCACGGCCAGCATGCCGTACGGGTTGCGGATCGCGATCGCGAGGCCGCCTAGCAGTGCCAGGCCGAGCAGCAGCATTCCGGTCACGTGTCCCACCGCCAGCAAGGCCGCGGCGCCGAGGCCGACCAGCGACGGTGCCGGGTAGCCGGCCGCGGCGGTGAGGGCGAGGCCGAGGCCGTCCGCCGCGCCCGCCGAGACAGTCTCGCCAGCGGTGTCACGGTACAGCCGGACCCTGACCCGGCGCTGGCCTGTGGCCAGCGCCACGACGGCGTGACCACCCTCATGCACCATCGTCACCACCGTCCGCGCCACGAACCAGACCCGGGCAGAGGCCACCACCGCGAGCGCCAGCACGCCGCTGCAGACGACCAGCCACAGCGGCGGCAGGGGCTGCGTAGCGAAAACGTGGTGCCACACGCCGTCGGCGCGCTGCCACAGGTCGACGGCGACTCCGCGCGCACGGAGCGGCTGGCCGACGAGGTGGCGTGCGGCCTCGCCGTTCCGCGCCATGTCGGTTCGAGTTCCTGGCATCCGCCCTTCCCCGAATCTCGCGGCAGCCGGCGGTTCCGGGGCAGCGCGTCGCCAGCCAGAGTAGACGACGGTGCGAGCCGCGCGGTTTCGCCAGCGGCGGCATTCCATGGTCGCGGCGGGTTCTCTTGCGGTAGCGCGGTCAACCCACCGGCCTGGCTTACGTCAGCGGCTCGCGTTAGGTCTCCGTCGCGGCAGACACTGACGGCATGACTGATGTGGTTCGGGTGACCGTGGCAGGATCCGGTGACGCCTTCGGCACCGGAGGACGGTTGCAGACATGCCTGCATGTGCGACGCCAGGCAGTACCAGAAGCGCTGCTCATCGACTGCGGGGCGAGCGCGCTCATCGGCCTCAAACGATTCGGCCTAGAGCCGAACGACGTCGGGGTCGTCGCCGTCTCCCATCTGCACGGCGATCATTTTGGAGGGCTGCCGTTCCTGATCCTCGACGGCCAGTTCCGCCGCCGTAGCCGCCCGTTGCACGTGATCGGACCACCCGGCCTGACAGCGCGACTCCGGCAGGCGATGGAGGTCTTCTTCCCTGGCTCGACCAAGGTCGAGCGGCGCTTCGCCGTGTCGGTGCACGAGCTCGTACCGGGAAGTTCACCAGTCCGCATCGACGGCTTCTCCATAGGCGGGCTCCTCGTGGATCACCCATCAGGAGCGCCGGCGCTGGCGCTGCGTGTCGAAACAGCGGGCCGGACCATCGCCCACAGCGGCGACACCACATGGACCGAATCACTCATCGAAGCGGCCGACGATGCCGACCTGTTCGTCTGCGAGGCCTACACCCTCGACCGGCCAGCCCGGCACCACCTGCACCTGCCCGACCTGCGAGCCAACGCCGACCGCCTGAACTGCCGCCGCCTGCTGCTCACCCATGCCGGTCCCCAGGTCCTCGCCGCAGACCAGATCGAATTCGACCTCGCCCGAGACGGGATGGTCATCGACCTGTAGGGCAGCCCGACCTCAATCGCGCACCACGTCGTTAGTAGCCGACGTAACTGCCGCCCGCGCGCACTGCCTGAACACCAGGCACGCTGGCCACGCCGCCGTAACGACCATCCGCGTAGCGAGTTGCCGCGATGATGTCATCGACCGGATTGAGCATGGACCCGCAGTGCCCCGGCAGGCAGTACTGCTGGAACGTGGGGGCGATGGTCTGCATCAGGCCGGTGGACGGGGTGCCCGCCGCCGCGTTGGAGTCCCAGTTGTTGACAGCGGCCGGGTTTCCGCCGCTCTCGCCCTGGGCGATGATGGCCACCGCGCCCGGGTCAAGCAGGTGGCCAGGCACGCCATGTGCCGCCAGCACGCGGAACGCCTCGCAGGTCCACAGCGAGACCCCGATGCCGTGGCAGGCCGGGCGGATTCGCGCACGGTGCTGACGGTCGACGGGGGCCTTAGGCGTAAGGGCCTTGCGGGTCACGGGCTTGCGGGTCACGGGCTTGCGGGTCACGGGCTTGCGGGTCACGGGCTTGCGCTGCCCGGCGGGAGCCGCCGGGTGAGCGCGAAGTTCCATCTGGGTCCCGGCGGGCCGTGCACGGGACACGGGATGCCCGTGCTGCCGGTTCGCCATGCTCTGATGCTGCCTGACGGCGACCGGTGTGACGATACGGCCGCCGCTGATCGCATCGGCTCCGGCCGGGGAGGCTCCGAAGACTCCCGCGCTAACCGTGGCTACTCCGGCTCCGGCGATGGCCAGGCCGGCGCCCGCGTAGACCAGAGTCTTGCCGCGGAGAGTGCCTCGTATGCGGCTGAAGCCTGAGGTAACCCGGCTGAGGGGAGTGCCTGCCGGTCGCTTGCCGTGATCTGTATCTCGGGGGGTGCGGGTCATGCGCATTCCTTCCGTGCGGACCCGCCGCCGCCCGGCCTGTTTGTCGCATGGGGAGACCGGTGCTCTAGCCGTCGGACATCTTCCGGCAGGCAGTTCGGCGCGCGCGGGGTGGCACGCGCCTCGCTGGTTCAGCGCGGGCGGCTGCGCGGAGGCGCGGGGGGTGCGCTCCGGACGAGCCGGCCTAAGGAAGCAGGGAAGGCCAACGCGAACGTTCCTGGTCGGCTCCCCGGCGGGGGTCACATTAGGTAACGCGACAGTCACGGCGTCGACATCCACAATTCGGTCGTTGTGGCCTAGATCACGATCTGCAGACCCGGAAGCCCTGTGCAAGCCGGGCGGTTCCCCGGCCAGGATGCCGCACCCGTCCCGGTAGGGTGATCATGAAGGGGAGTAGCCCCTAACGCGTCAGTCGACATGCTGGCCCTCTCCGGGCCCGGCTGGCGGACCTGGCTGACAGGTGGGCGAGACCTTCGTTCCTGCCGTGTTGCCGACATGGCCGGGACGAGGGCGAGCCCCTCGCTCCCGGCGGGAGAGGTAATGAGTCTCGCCATCGCTGTCGCCGTGTTCCCCGTGATCTTCATCGGGGAATTGCCGGACAAGACGATGTTTGCCTCCCTCGTCCTGTCCACTCATGGACGGCCGCTCCGGGTGTGGCTGGGTGCCGCGGCAGCATTCGCAGTCCATGTGGTGATCGCGGTCAGCGTCGGTGCGGCCCTGTTCCGGATCCTGCCGCACCGGGCCGTCGAGGCCGTCGTCTCGCTGATGTTTCTGGCCGCCGCGGCACTGGCCCTCCGCGAGGCGGTGCGCGAGCGCCGGGGGGAAGGGGCCACCCAAAAAGAGGTAAAGGGCGCGGGTCGGCCTGGCCGCACGGTCATCACCGCGTTCGTCGTCGTCTTCCTGGCCGAGTGGGGCGACCTGACCCAGATCCTGACGGCAAACCTGGCGGCCAGGTACGACTCGCCGCTGTCGGTCGGTGTCGGCGCGATCACGGCACTGTGGGCGGTGGCGGCGCTGGCTGTCGTCAGCGGGGCCAGCCTGCTCCGCTGGGTCAACATCGCGGCGGTCCGGATCGTCACTGCCGTGATCCTGACCGGTCTTGCCGCCGTCACCGGCTGGCTCGCCTTGCGGTTATCCGGCACGGCGTGCGGCCTACCCCATCGGAACGCTGCCCGGAGTCTTTTCAGAACCCGAATACGGTCAGCCATTCGGCGGATCGCGCACGATAGCCACACTGTGCCAGGAGCACGGCAGCTGCTCTCGGCATGTGGCCCGACCGTACACGACCCCGACGCTGATGGCCTTGGATGAGTGCTCGCCGTGGACCGACACGAGCGCTGCCGCCAGCAGTGTGTCCCGCTCATCGACCACGAGGCCGTCCAGGTGCTCGAACGTCTCGCGCGTGAGTTCCTGCTCGCGAGTCAGCAGGTCGTCGACCGGACTCCCCGAGCGTCGAGGTCAAGGTCAAGGTCCTGCACGAGAATGAACAAGGCGCTGCTGGCGTTGGAACCGTCATGCAGACCTGGGAGGCAATTACCTCACGCCGTAACGTACGATCCTTTGCCGACCGAGCGGTTCCGGCGGCTGACCTGGACCAGATCCTCGAGGCAGGCCGCCGGTCCCCGTCGTCACAGAACTGGCAGCCGTGGGACTTCATCCTCGTCACTGACCGGCAGCAGCTCGGCGAGCTGGCGAAGGTGTGGCGGGGGGCGGGCCACGTGGCCGGGTCGGCGGCGACGATCGTGATCATCGGTCCCGCTGCCGATAACGAGTTCCACCGGGCCCAGCTCGACCTGGGTCAGGCGACGATGGCCATCACGCTGGCCGCCGCCGACCTCGGAATCGGCAGCTGCCACGCAGGCGTCGCCGACCTGGGACTCGCCCGTGAGCTGCTTGGTTTCCCCGAGGACCGCAACTGGGCCTTCCTCATTTCGCTCGGCTACCCGGCGGAGCGGCCGCTGGTGCCCATCAAGAACCCTAAGCGGCGGCCATTCGACGAGATCGTGCACCGCGGACGCTGGTAGCCACCCTCGCTCGAAGGTGCGTCGGGCGGTGTCGGGCGTGACGCCGTTCACCGGGAAGCTGGGAGGTGGGCCCGGTAGAGCTCGCGGAGTGCATCCCAGTGCCGGGCGTCTGCTTCGGTGTCGTAGGTCGGGTTGTCGGGCACCGCGAACCCGTGACGGGCGGGGTAGAACTCGATGGCGTGGTCGACTCCGGCGTCGGTGAGCGCGCTTTCCAGCAGCTCGGCCTGCTCGGCGGTGAACGAGCCGTCGTCGGTGGCGCCAGCCACGTAGACGGTGGCGGTGATGCGGTCCGCCGAAAGGTGAGGGCTGGACGGGTCGTCGGCGACGGCCAGCCTGCCGCCGTGGAACGACGCCGCCGCGGCAATCTTGCGGCCAAGCCCGCCCGCGGCGATGAGTGACATGCGCCCGCCCAGGCAGTACCCGGTGGTGCCGATCGCCGATCCCGTCACTTCCGGTCGCTCCAGGAGGAAGTCCGAGTAGGCGCCGGAATCGGTGATGATCCGGTCCTTGGTGAGCACGCTCGTGAGGGTGAACAGGCGTGCTCGCTCCTGCTCGTCCGTGAACAAGGTGGCCACGTCGAAAGGTGCCCACTCGCCCGCGCGGTAATAGATGTCAGGGATCAGCGCAACATAACCCATGCTCGACAGCCGGTCGCCCTGTTGCCGGAACGTCTCCCGCACTCCGCCCGCGTCGGGAAATACCAGCACGCCGGGCCACGGCCCATCCCCGTCGGGGACGTGAAGTGTCCCGTGGCTGTGGCCATCGGGCGTGGGAATCTGAACGTCCAGGCGTCCCATTCAGCTGCCTCCGCGGGGGCTTCGGACTGGCTAACCGGCGAGTTTGGCGTACTGGGCGAGCGCGAACCGGTAGATTGCGGCCCCTTGGTGCGGCAGTTCCTCGTTGATGCCGGCACTGAAATACACGCCGTTCCGGTGGAACACCGAGAAGGTGAACGGGAGGCTCCGCACCCTCGACAGGCAGACCTCGCCTTTCGGGCCAAGCGCGGGGCGGCGGTAGCACCGGGAATTACCGGCCGAGCCCGGGTGGAACTGGGTCTGAACGGTCAGCTTGAGCTTGCGGTTCCGCACCGTGCAGGTCCTGATCACGAACGGCCTGTTGGTCCTGGTCAGCTTCTCATGCAGCACGATGTGGCGGCTGATGCCGAACAGCCTGTCAGCGGACGCCGGCGTGAACGTCCGGCAAGGGTTGAGCGGGCCATGATTAGCCGTCGCGGCCTGAGCCGATAGCGGTGCCAGCGCCAGGGCGACGGAAGCGATCAGTGCCCCGAGAACGGCTGCGGACGTCGGCTTGATCATGAGGGACCTCCCTGGGATGTCGTCCGAGCGTAACCTGCCGGATGACGTCCGACCAGCTACAGGTGGCGGGACCACCAGTCAAGGATGGCCTCGAATCGTGCCACTCGGTGACTGGGCCGCCCCGAGCGCGTCAGTTCGTGTCCCTCGCCGGGGAACAGCAGCATCTCGGCTGGACTGCCGCGCAGTCTGAGCGCGACGAACAGCCGCTGTGCCTGCTCGACGGGGCAGCGCCAATCGTGTTCCGAGTGGATGATCAGGATGGGAATGCTGATCTGGTCGGCGTACGTCAGCGGGCTCTGCGCGGCCCAGGTCGCGGGATCGGGACCGCACAGGGCGGGAGCGAAGACCCAGCCGATGTCGCTGGAGCCGTGGAAGCTGTCGACCGCGTTGACCGCGCGCTCGCTGGCAGCGGCCTTGAACCTGTCGCTATGGGCGGCGAGCCAGGTCGTCATGTACCCCCCGTAGGAACCGCCGAGCACTCCAGTGCGGGAGCCGTCCAGTCCGCCGGTCGCAAGCGCAGCGTCCAGCAAGGCGAGCAGGTCACCGGCTGCGGTGCGGGCCGCATCGCCGACGATTGCTCTCCCATGCGCCTGCCCGTAACCGGAGGAGCCGCGAGGGTTACCCATGACGACGGCATAGCCGGCGTCTGCGTAGACCTGCGCCTCGTCGAGCAGTCGCCAGCCGTACTGGGTGAACGGTCCGCCGTGGATCATCAGCAGGACCGCGTGCGGGCCGGGTCCTCCCGGCCGCACGATCCAGCCGTGTACCGGGTAGCCGTCCGGTGCCGTGGCCGTGATCTCCGCTAGCGGGAACGGCGAGGCAGCGGCGGCGAAGGAGGTGAGCGGGCACTCCGTCCCTTCTGTCAGGGCGATGAGCTCTCCACAGGTGCCCGGGTCGGCGACGGCAGCGACCACGATCGAATCCGCGCGAGCTATGCCCTCCACCTGCCGCTGGCCGGACATCAGTGTCTCCGGCTCGCCGCCGTCGTAGGGAACGAGCAGCAACTCGACCGCTCCACGGCGCTCGGCGGCGACCAGCGCACCGTGCTGCGTCGTCTCGATCGTGCCGCCACGGACCAGGTGGACGGCCTCGGCGTCGGTTAGCCGGCGGGGCGGCGCGGAACCGTCGGCAGGGACTGACCAGAGGCCGCCGTTGCGGCCGAGCATCTCGCGGCCGTCCGCGCCCAGTTCGACAGCGGCGAAGCAGACCAACGTGCCGTCGGGCGTGCAGCACACCTGATCGATGGAGAGCGCATCCCCGCCGGGCGACATGCCGCGTGTTAGTGACCGCAGCTGCGAGCCGTCCGGTGCGCACACCCACACGTCGGTGACCAGGTCGGCATCGCGAGTGTCATGGCGTGCGGAAACGAAGACCAGGTGCTCGCCGTCCGGGCTCCAGGCCACTGCGGCGTGCTCGAAGTCACCGCTGGTGACCTGAAGGGGCTCCGGAGCGGGCTCGCCGAATGGGTCGACGACGAACACATGGGACCGCCGGTCGATGAAGAATCCGAGGTTGTCCTCCCGATACTGCAGGGTCGTGATTCGCCGGGGAGGTTCGGCCTCGGCCCGGCTTGCGGTGTAGCGGCCCTCGTCGGGAACGCGGGCGATGTAGGCGATTCGGCGGGAATCGGGGCTCCACGCAGGGGTTCCCGCGCCGAGTGGGCGGTCGGTCACACGCCGGGGCTCGCCGCCGTCTGTCGGCATGACAAACAGCTGAGGCTTGGCATGAGGCCCATCCCTGTCCATAGCCCGCAGGAATGCCAGCCAGGCACCGTCTGGCGAATAGACGGGCGCCGTGTCACGCCAGCCGGCAGTGAGCGGGCGTGGCCGCGCCGACCCGTCGGTGGGGACGATCCACAGGTGACCGCGGTAGTCGTCGGAGTCAAGATCGGGCCGGGTGACAGCGACGACAGCGAACCGTCCGTCCGGAGCAACTGCGGGTTTGCTCAGGGCGTGCAGGAGCGTGATGTCTGCGGGCTTCATGGAAGCAATCTAGCGTCATCGGACTTAGCTGAGAATCCAGGAGATACCCGGCAGGGAGGTATGTATGCCACCACGTGTCTGCGGCGCAGGGCCTCTGGCGATGAGCTCATGAGGCACAAGGATGATCCGAGGTATTTTTGAACACAGGATCGTCGACGACTGTGAAGGAATGAAAAGTGACCAGCATCCCGGAGATCGTTTCAGCCGAGCAGTGGCAGCAGAGTCGCGACGAGCTGCTCAAAGCCGAGAAGGAAGCCACTCGCGCGCTTGACGTGCTCGCCGCGCGTCGCCGTCGGCTCCCGATGGTCAAGTTCGATGGCAGCAGGTACGTGTTCGGCACGTCAGCCGGCCAGAAAACCCTGCTCGACTTGTTCGCCGGACATCGACAGCTCGTCGTCTACCAGTTCATGGACAACGGCCCCGACGACTACTGCCCCGGCTGCACGCACTTCACCAACAACGTCGCCGGCCTTGCCACGCTGGCCGAAGCCGGCGTCAGCTGGGCCACAGTGTCCAACATGCCGCTCGCCCAGATCGAGGCCTACAAGGCACGGATGGGCTGGACGGTGCCGTTCGTTTCGTCGCACGACACGACATTCGCCGACGACTGCGGCGCAGGCGGCGGCTTCATGCTCAGCGTGTTCCTGCGCGACGGCGAGGACGTCTACCGGACCTATTGCACCACCGCCCGCGGTGTCGACCGGCTCCTGTTCGTCAACAACATCCTCGACCTCACCCCGTACGGACGCCAGGAGGACTGGGAAGACTCCCCGCCTGGCTGGCCGCAGCATCCCACTTACGGGTAGGCCCTTCCTGGCGCTCCACCTAACTTGCACGATTCGTTGTCTTGGACCATTCGTGTTTATGAAGGTAGGTTGGGCGTCATGACCGCATCTCAGACGCCGACCATCGCCGAGGAGCTGCGCGGTGCCGGCCTGCGGGTGACGGCCGCCCGCGTCGCGCTGCTCGAGACCGTCCGGGACG